>LWDU01041387.1_pt2 | contig 34629 bp, 37 predicted proteins | sample 727161 | NCBI WGS metagenome assembly LWDU01 (sample SAMN04566230, study PRJNA314399) | hydrothermal vent metagenome | isolation source: deep sea hydrothermal plume seawater | place: Mexico: Gulf of California, Guaymas Basin | collected 2004-07-11 | reverse complement strand
TCGGCCAGCGCCCAGTCGAACACCGCACCTGACCCGGGGGCGGATGAATCCAGGAGGAGGAGATCAGCGCCGTACTCGTCGAACCGCCGCAGGTCCGGAGATCCCGCCGGCAGGGCACGGATGAGCAGCGGAACCCTCTCGGCCACCCACTGGCATGTGGCCGGCGACTCCCCGCCGTGCAGCTGTGCGGCCTTCAGGCCGATCCTGTTCACGATCTCGACCAGGCGGGCCTTTCCCATGTCCCGGAACACGCCCACGGTCATCACGTCGTGTGGGAGCTGGCCGACGATGTCGCGTACCACCGTCTCGGATACCTGACGGCGGGAGGGGGCGAAGACGAAGCCGAGGGCGTCGGCGCCCAGGGCGGTGGCCAGCAGGGCATCCTCGGCACACGTGATGCCACAGATCTTCACGAACACGGCAGCGACGCTACTCCCCCGCCCCGGCGCCCCGGAGGGCCTTTATGGCGTCAGCCCGGTCTCCGGCGGTGACCACGGATTCGCCGACCAGGAGGGCGTGGTAGCCGGCGAGGACCAGCGCGGCGGCATCCCGTGGACCGCTGATCCCCGACTCGGCCACCCTGGTGGCGGGTTCGGGGATCAGCGACGCCATCCGAACGGCACGTTCGGGGTCCACCTCGAAGGTGGTCAGGTCCCGTTGGTTCACCCCGACCAGTCGTGCTCCGACCGCCATGGCCCGGTCCAGCTCGGCCTCGTCGTGCACCTCCACCAGGGCGTCCAACCCGATTTCCAGGGCCAGGGTGTGGAAGTCGGCCAACTCGGCATCGTCCAGGGCGGCCACTATGAGCAGCACGGCGTCAGCACCCATGATCCGGGCGTCGCAGACGTCGCGTGAGTCCACGGTGAAGTCCTTGCGGAGCACCGGAATGGAGACGGCTCCGCGTGCCGCCACCAGGTCATCCACCGATCCGCCGAAGTACGCCACGTCGGTGAGGACCGAGAGGCACGCCGCACCGCCGAGGGCGTACTGCGCTGCGGTCTCCGCAGGATCCAGGTCCGCGGCCATGTCCCCCCTGGAGGGCGAGCGGCGCTTCACCTCGGCGATGACCGCAGGCTCGCCCGCTGGGCGGTCCCGCAGGGCCAGGTCGAACCCACGGGTGGGTGGGGCACATCGAGCCTGATCGATGAGGCCCTCGAGGCCCCGATCGTCCGATGACGCCAAGGCCCTGTGATCGGAGAGGATCCGGTCCAGATAGGTCGCCACAGCGCGAGGCTACCGACGACCCCGGACCTCACAGGATCATCATCCCGTCATCATGGGGAGAGTCCAGACTGGAGCCGAACCCGACGGCCGGCGTGGGACGATGGAGGCGATGGGCGAACTCGACGGAACGACCCCCGCAGTGGTCCTTGTGGTGGAGGACGACCCCAACATCGCCGACCTTCTGGACATGTACCTCCGCCAGGCGGGCCACCGCCCCTACCTGGCATCGGACGGCGACCGCGGCCTGGAGATCTTCGCCGAACGGACACCCGACCTCGTGATCCTGGACATCGGCCTGCCCGGCCGGGTGGACGGCCTCGAGGTATGCCGACGCCTGCGATCCGACTCCGACGTTCCCATAATCATGCTCACGGCCCGCGACGACGAGGTCGACAGGGTGGTCGGCTTCGAGTTGGGCGTGGACGACTACGTGACCAAGCCCTTCAGCCCCCGTGAGCTGATGGGCAGGGTGAAGGCGGTCCTGCGCCGCTCCGGTAACGCTCCAGCCGACCCCGGTCGGGTGGTCGCATTCGGCCAGATCCGGATCGACGGCACGCGCCGGGAGGTCACGGTGGGCGCCGAGGTGGTCGCCCTGGCGGCGAGGGAGTTCGCCCTCATCTGGTTCCTGGTGGACCACGCCGGCCAGGCGCTCACCCGTCGACAGATCCTGGACGGAGCCTGGGGCGATGACTGGATCGGGGACGAGCGCACGGTCGACGTCCACGTACGCCAACTGCGGCGCAAGCTGGGCGGGGACCTGCCCCTTGAGACCGTACGCGGCACCGGTTACAGGTTGGGCTGAGCGAGGTGCGTCGCCGACTCCTGGTTGCCTTCATCGGTCTCGTTCTCTGCAGCCTCGCCATCACCTGGACCGGCATCCGTCTCATGTCTGGAATCCAGGCCAACGACCTTGCCCAGCGCCAGACCGCCGGTCAGGCCACGGCCGTCGCCGCCGCCTTCAACGAGGGACCTTCCGCCGTCGGCCAACAGGTGGGTCGCCCTGAACGCCTGGATCGGATCCGGCGCTCCCTCGGGCTCCGCCGCATCGGGATCGTGCTGGTTCCCGAGGACGCCGGGATCCCGATAAGGATCCTCGCCCCCGTTCCATCCGCCATCGACCTGGACCGGCTCCGCAGCCCTGCCCTGGCCTCCGGCACCACCCTCAGCGGGGTGGACGAGGGCAGCGCCTGGGCAATCGCAGCCATGAACCCCGGCCAGGATGCCCCCCTCCTGGTCGTGCTCGTGAGCCGTCAGGTCACCGACCCGCTCGGGCCGGCTGTGGACTGGGTGCTGGCGGCCGGACTGGTGGCGATCGCCGTTGCGGTGGTCGCCGCCCTCAGGCTCTCGACGGTCCTCGCACGCCCCCTCGTGGAGGCGACCGGCGCCGCCCTCAGGATCGCCGGTGGTGACCTTGACACCCGACTGCCCGAGCCGCCTGCCTCGCGCACCGATGAGGTGGCCGACCTGGCGCGGGCACTCAACTCGATGGTCGAGGGCCTGGACAGATCCCGCGGGCTGGAACGGCAATTCCTGCTCTCGGTGTCACACGACCTCCGGACACCGCTCACGTCGATCCGGGGATACGCGGAGGCCATGGCCGACGGAACCATGCATGATCCCAGGCGGGCCGGAGCCATCATCCTCTCCGAGTCACAGCGCCTGGACCGGCTGGTGAGCGATCTCCTGAACCTGGCCCGTCTGGATGCGAGGCGCTTCACCCTGGACCTGAGGCCCTCGGACATCGCAGTCGTCACGACCGACGTGGTGGACGGCTTCATTCCGGCGGCCCTGGAATCCGGCATCTCCCTCGGATCATCGACTCCCGATCACCGGGTGACGGCCATCGTGGACGTCGACCGGTGGGCACAGGTGATCGCCAACCTCGTCGAGAACGGGCTGCGCTACGCCAACTCCAGGCTGGACGTGGATCTGACCGACACTGCCACCGGCATCCAGCTCCGCGTGGTCGACGACGGTCCGGGCATTCCCGCTGATGACCTGCCGCACGTCTTCGAACGGCTCTACGCATCCAAGCGGCGGCCCGATGTGAGGGAGTCGGGCTCGGGCCTGGGGTTGGCCATTGTCAGGGAGCTGGTGCAGGCGATGGGCGGCTCGGTGTGGGCCGAATCCGAACCCGGTGGAGGGGCCAGCCTCGTCGTCCAGCTGCCGGGCGTGGAGTCCTCAGACGCCGAGGAGTGAGACGGGACTGGCGCCCGCCATGGCCTCGGCCGGGGTGGCCACCGCCCTGCGAACCGACACGAGGGCGACGAAGCCGTCATCCACCGTCGCCACGCTCGTGACGTGGCCGGCCGGGTCGGAGTCGACCGTGACCTCCGATCCAACCGGTGGAGCCGGACCGCTCCCCGATGCGCGCACGATGCGGGTCGGGGTGCCGGCTGGTCGGCTGTTCACGCGGGCCACGAGTTCCTGACCCGTGTAGCAGCCCTTGGTGAAACTGGCCGACCTGTCCACCACCCCGGTGGCACCGGGGATGGTGGTCGAGTCCATCTCGGAACCCATGGCTGGGATCCCTGCGGCGATCCGCCTGGCCTCCCAGTCCTGTGGTGAGCCCTCCGCCAACCCGTCGGGCAGCTCCACGGAGGGTCCCAGGAGGTCGATGGCGACGAGGCCGGGCCACTCCACCGGCAGGGCCAGCCCCCCGACCGGTGGGCTGAACCCGGAGGCCTCTGCATCGATCACGGTCACGAGGTCCCATTCGACCTCTTCGACGCTGCAGTCGGTCCGAAGTAGGAATCGGGTCAGTCGCGCCACCACCTGGGCGCCGAATCCGGCCTCCACGTCCAGCAGGTAGTGGTCCTCAGCAAGACGGGAGACCCTCATCCAGGCCTCCACCTTGCCGGCTGGCTGGAGCAGGAACGTCTCTGCTGAGCCGCCTACCTCCAGGACCTCCACGTCCTGGCTGAGCTGGCCCTGCAGGTAGGTCAGAGCATCCGGGCCGACCACGGCGACCACGTCGCGTTTCCGCCTCACAGCCAGGCTGGTATCAGTCACGGGACTCCCCCTCTGCTTCGCTGGCGGCACGTCGGGCCGCCGTCATGCGCCGAGCAGCCGGAATCGCCGACAGCAGGGCACGGGCCTTGTTCTGGCACTCGAGGTGTTCCAGTTCCGGAACGCTGTCGGCCACGATGCCGGCTCCGGCCTGGACGGACGCCACCCCGTCGGAGACGAGCATCGTGCGGATGGCGATCGCAGTGTCGATGTTGCCCGAGAAGTCGAAGTAGCCGACGACCCCTGCGTAGGGGCCCCGCTTCACCGGTTCGAGTGCGTCGATTATCTCCATGGCCCTGACCTTCGGGGCGCCCGAGACCGTCCCTGCCGGCAGCGTGGCACGTAGCACGTCGATCGGGGTGCAGCCGGCCGCCAGGTCACCGGCGACCTGGCTGGTCAGGTGCATGACGTGGCTGTAGCGCTCCAGCGTCATCATCTCCTCCACCACCTCGGTTCCGTACTCCACGACCCGCCCGACGTCGTTACGCGCCAGGTCCACGAGCATCACGTGCTCGGCGAGTTCCTTGGGGTCCTCGGCCAGCTCCGCCGCCATCCTGCGGTCATCGGCCTCTGTCCGGCCCCGCCGTCGCGTTCCGGCTATCGGACGCGAGACCACACGACCGTCCAGGAGGCGCACCATGGGCTCGGGCGAGGCACCCACGACCGACAGGTCGGCGTAGCGGAGGAAGTACATGTACGGGCTGGGATTCAGCTGCCGGAGTACCCGGTAGACGTCGAACGGCTCGGCGTCCAGCTCCACGTCGAATCGCTGCGAGAGGACGACCTGGAATATGTCGCCCGCGAAGATGTGTTCCCTGGCGGCCTCCACGGCGGCGGCATACAGCTCCGGCCCCATGCTGGATGTGACCTCGGGAGGTTCGTCGTCCAGCGACGGTGGTTCCATGAGGGGCTCGTCGAGGGGACGGGCGCCATCCATGGCCAGGTCCTCGAGCCTCGAGACCGCCTCGTCGTAGGCGGCGTCCAGCGCCGCATCATCGGCTTCGGACGGCACCACCACGTTCACGATCAGGATGGCCCGCTGGCGCCAGTGGTCGATCGCCACCAGCTCGCCGATGATCGACATCATCCCGTCGGGGAAGCCCTTGTCGTCGGGAGGGGTGTCCGGGAGTTCCTCCACCTCCCTCACCACGTCGTAGCCCAGGTAGCCCATGAGGCCGCCGTGGAGGGGCGGCATCCCCTCGATGCTGGGCGATTTGAAGTGGGCCAGCAGGTCCTCGAGGGCTGCCAGCATGCCCTCGCCGGTACGGATGCCGTCCGGCAGGTCGCCATCCACCAGCAGCTCGCCACCGATCGAGGTGAGCGTTGCGCTGGGGTGACGCCCGATGAACGACCAACGGCCCCAGGTCTCAGCCCTGTCCACGCTCTCGAGCAGGAAGCCCTCCCCGTCACCCACACAGCGGGCGAAGAGGGAGACCGGAGTGGTCAGGTCGGCGAGGAGCTCCCTCCACACGGGGACCACGGCATGACCGTGGGCCAACTCACGGAACCCAGCGCGGTCGGGCGAAACCACGTGATCAGCCGGCGTCGGGGCCGAAGGCGCGGAAGAAGCAGCTGTATTCACCGGTATGGCACGCCCCCCGGCCCTCCTGCTGGACTACGAACAAAAGGGTGTCGCCGTCGCAGTCGTAGTAGGCCTCGCGGACGTACTGACGATCGCCCGACGTCTCGCCCTTGCACCAGTACTCCTGGCGGCTTCGGCTCCAGAACCAGGTTCGACCGGTGGCCATCGTCTGGCGTAGGGAGTCGGCGTTCATCCAGGCCATCATCAGGATCCGGCCCGTGTTCTCCTCCTGGACGATTGCCGGTACGAGGCCCGCATCGTTGAAGGTGACCTGCCCGAGCTGCTCCTCCGTGACGGGGATCGGCGTGGATGCAGGTACGTCAGGGTCGGACATGGCCCCAGCCTAGGGTCGGCCACGGACCCGCTGACGGTGGTTTGAGCACCTCCACGGCGCCACCTACAGGTAGAGGCCGGTGCTGCCCTCTTCCAGGCGCTGGGCGGCCACGGCGTGGACGTCGCGCTCCCGGAGGATTATGTAGTCGTGGCCCCGGACCTCGACCTCGTACCTGTCCTCAGGATTGAACAGGACCTGGTCGCCGACCTCCATGGATCGCACGTTGGGGCCGGCCGCCACCACCTGGGCCCATGAGAGGCGCTTGCCCACCTGAGCCGTGGCCGGGATGAGGATCCCCCCGGTGGACCGCCTCTCCCCGTCCTCGGTGCCGATGCGGACGAGGATCCGGTCGTTGAGCATCTTGATGGGGAGGCCCTCGTGGTTGGACGGACCCGGCATGACCTTCGCGTCCCCTGCTGCCCCGGTCGTCTTTCCAGCCACAGCCGAAACGGTATCGGCGGTCATGCGCCGGGGGGACGTACCGCCACGCCGGCCGCTGCCAGGTGGCGCTTGGCGTCGGCAATGGTGTGCTCGCCGAAGTGGAAGATGGATGCTGCCAGGACCGCATCGGCACCACCCTCGGTCGCACCCTCCACGAGGTGGTCGAGGTCGCCCACCCCGCCGCTCGCTATGAGCGGCACGGTGGCCACGGCCCCCACCGCCTTCAGCATCTCGATGTCGAAGCCGTCGCGGGTCCCGTCGCGGTCCATCGATGTGAGGAGGATCTCGCCGGCACCCAACGCCACCACCGCGGCCACCCACGCCACGGCGTCGAGGCCGGTGGGCGTGCGGCCGCCGCGGGTGAACACCTCGAAGCCGCTGGCCACCCCTTCGCTGCGGCGGGCATCCACGGCCACGACCACGCACTGGCTGCCGAACTCCGTGGCCAGCCGGGTCACGAGAGCCGGATCGTCCACGGCTGCGGTGTTCACCGACACCTTGTCGGCCCCGGCCCTGAGGATCCCCCGGGCGTCCTCGACCGATCGGATCCCCCCTCCGACCGTGAACGGTATGAACACCTCCTCGGCGGCCCGGCGGACCATCCCGATCGTGGTCTCCCTGGAGTCCACCGAAGCGGTGATGTCCAGGAACACCAGCTCGTCAGCGCCCTCACTGTCGTAGCGGGCAGCCAGCTCAACGGGGTCGCCGGCATCTCGCAGGCCGACGAAGTTGACCCCCTTCACGACCCGTCCACCGTCCACGTCGAGGCAGGGGATCACCCTCACAGTGCGCATCAGCGGCCGCCCATGGCTTCGACAGCGGCCGCCAGGTCGACCGTCCCCTCGTACAGGGCACGTCCGATGATGATCCCCGCCAGGCGACGTCCGTCCACCTCCAGGTCGGCCAGGTCCGTGAGGTCGCCGGGGCGACCGACGCCGCCCGAGGCCACGACGTCGATACCGGTCGCCGCCAGGGCGTCTCCCAGGCCCTCCAGGTCCGGCCCCTCAAGGGTGCCGTCGCGTTCTATGCGGGTGATCACGAAGGCATCGGTGCCGAGGCTGGAGAACCGCTCCAGGGCGTCCTGGAGTCCCAGGCCGCTGCCGGCTGTCCAACCGCGTACCGCCACCTCGTCACCACGGAGGTCCAGGCCCACGGCAACACGGCCGATGGCGGCCACGGTGGCCACCAGGTCCGGGGACTCGATCGCTGCGGTACCCATGACGACGCGCACGACGCCGGCGTCGAACAGGGCACGGGCATCCTCGACCGTCCGGACGCCACCACCGGTCTGGACCGGGATGTCGAGGGCCGCCGCCACCTCTGCGACCACCGGTCGGTTCACCGGCTCACCTGTACGGGCGGCGTCCAGGTCCACGATGTGGAGCCAGGCGGCACCCGCCTCCTGGAAGGCGAGGGCCTGGGCCACCGGGTCGTCTCCGTAGACGGTCTCACGCCCGTAGTCGCCCTGCATGAGCCTCACGCATTGCCCACCCCGGAGGTCGATCGCCGGGAAGAGGGGTGTCCCAGCGCTCATACGGCCACCGATGCGAGGCCTGCCACGAAGTTGGACAGGATCCGGAGCCCCGTGTCACCGGACTTCTCGGGGTGGAATTGGCAGGCCCAGAGGTTGCCCCTGGCAATGGCTGCGCAGACCTCGTCGCCGTACAGGCACGTCGCCACGGTGTCGGGCCCGATCGGAGGTGCGTAGCTGTGGACGAAGTAGGTCCACGGTTCACCATCCAGGCCCTCGAACATCGCATGGTCGGCCCTGTGCTCCAACCGGTTCCACTGCATCTGGGGCCTCTTCACGTCGCCCGGGAGAAGTTCCACACGGCCGTCCATCACGCCCAGGCCCCGAACGTCCGGGCACTCCCCGCTCCCCTCGTAGAGCAGTTGGAGGCCCACGCAGATCCCCAGGAACGGTCGACCGCCGTCGGCTGCCCGGAGGGCGGCATCGGTGGCCACACCGGTCAGGCCCGAGGAATCCAGCGCCTCCACGCACCGCCCGAAGGCCCCCACGCCGGGCAGCACCACCCCGTCGGCCCGGGCGACCAGCTCGGGGTCAGCGGTCAGGCGGGCATCGGCGCCGACACGTTGGAGGGCCTTCTGGGCTGAGCGGAGGTTCCCGATGCCGTAGTCCAGGACGGCGACGAGGGGTCCTGTCACAGGCTTCCCTTGGTGGATGGCACGCCGACGCCCTCCACCCGTACCGCGTCCCGCAGTGCCCGGGCGATCCCCTTGAAGGAGGCCTCCACGATGTGGTGGGTGTTCTTCCCACGCACCAGCGTCAGGTGCAGCGTGATGCGGGCCGCCACGGTGAAGGCCCGCCAGAACTCCTCCATCAACTGGGGATCGAACGGCGGGTCGCCGAGGATCGTCTCGCCGGGGAACTCGACGTCGTGGTGCAGGTAGGGGCGACCGGAGAGGTCCAGGGCGACGTCCACCAGGGCTTCGTCCAACGGCACGCGGATCGAAGCGAAGCGACGTACGCCGGCCTTGTCCCCGAGGGCCTCCGAGAATGCCTCGCCGAGCGCTATGCCGACGTCCTCGACCGTGTGGTGGGCGTCGATCTGGAGGTCTCCGTCGCACCGCACCTCCAGGCCGAAGCCACCGTGGCGCCCCAACTGGTCGAGCATGTGGTCGAAGAAGGGGATGCCGGTATCAGCCGACACCGCTCCCCCGTCCAGGTGGATCGAGACCGCTATGGCTGTCTCGGCGGTGGTCCGCTGCCTGCTGCCTGTTCGGTTGCTCATCTCAGTGCCTCCCGTAGGGCATCCAGGAACGTTTCGTTCTCGACTCTGCTTCCAATGGTGACGCGTAGGCACCCATCCATGCCCGGCATCGCGGTGAAGTCCCGTACCAGCACAGATCGGTCCACGAGGTCCTGCCAGACCTCGACACCGGGCCTGGATTCGGGACGCAGGAGGATGAAGTTCGCCGCTGACGGCCATGTGGTCACCGGCAGTCGGGCCAACTCGTGAGCCACGCGGTCCCGTTCGGCGACGAGGCTCTCCACCCGGTCGAGCATCTCGTCGGCGTAGTCCAGTGCGAGCACCCCGACCTCCAGCTTGAGGGCATCGAGGTGGTAAGGCAGGGCCACCTTCTCGAGTTCGGCCACGCACCACGTCGGGGCGATGAGGTACCCAAGGCGGGCACCGGCCATGGCCCACGTCTTGGAGAATGTCCGGCTCACGACCAGGGAGCGGTCCTCGGAGACCAGGTCCGCTGCACTCCCATGGGCGAACTCCCCGTAGGCCTCGTCCACGAGGAGGAGACCCCCGTAGGTGCCCACAGCCTCCTCCAGGTCGGCAACCAGGCCATCGGCCGCCGGCGTTCCCGTGGGGTTGTTGGGCGAGCAGAGGATGACCATGTCGGGTTGTTCACCCAGCACGAGTCGGCGGGCGGTTCCGGAATCGAGGCTGAAGTCCGTCGCCCGACGACCCTTCAGGAGGCGTGTTCCGGTGGTTCGGGCGATCTGCGAGTACATGGCGTAGGTGGGCTCGAAGACGGCCACGGACCGACCGGCGCCGCCGTAGGCCAGGAGGAGGCTCTGGAGCACCTCGTTGGATCCGTTGGCGGCGAAGACCTGTCCGGGAGTCACGCCGTAGCGCTGGGCCAGAGCGGCACGCAGGCGCGTCGCCGAACGGTCCGGATAGCGGTTCCAGTCGACGCCCCGGACAGCTTCGGCCACCGCCTCGACGAAGCCCGGTGGGGGCGGGAATGGCGACTCGTTGGTGTTCAACCGGACGGCGACGTCCAGCTGCGGTGAGTGGTATCCGGATTCCGACGCAACCGGGATGCGGGCGGTCGGTCGCTCACCCATCCTCAGACCCTTCCGCTTCGACCACGCGTAGGCGTACCGACTCTGCGTGGGCGTCCAGGCCCTCGGCTCCGGCCAGGGCGACCACGTGGGGCGCCAGCCTCAGCAGGGCCGATCGATCGGCTGTGATCAGGTGGATGTCGCGGGTGAAGTCGGCCAATGTGAGTGCTCCTGCGAAGCGTGCGGTGCCGGCGGTCGGCAGGACGTGGCTGGGACCGGCCACATAGTCGCCGAGGGAGGCGGGCGTCCACGGGCCGCAGAAGACGGCTCCGGCATTGCGGACCCGCTCGGAGAGGTCTCCGGCGTCGGCCACCATCAGCTGCAGGTGTTCGGGGGCGATGGCATCCGCGACCGCGAGCGCCTCGTCGGGGCCGTCCACCAGCACGCTCCACCCCGCATCGTCAAGGGTGGCGGTGATGTCGTCGCGGCGCGGCGCAGCAGCGACGATCCGGTCCACCTCCGCCTCGATGGCATCCGACACCTCCTCATCCCAGGTGATGAGCCACGCCAGGCCACCGGGGCCGTGTTCGGCCTGGACGACGATGTCGATGGCGGCGAAGGCCGTCGGGACGGTGGAATCGGCCACCACCACGACCTCGGAGGGCCCGGCGAACGCCGAGGGCACGCCGACGTGACCGGCCACCTCGCGCTTGGCCAGGGCCACGTAGACGTTTCCCGGGCCGGCGATCACATCCACGGCGGGGATGCTGGCCGTCCCGTACGCCATCGCCGCCACCGCCTGGGCGCCACCGACCGCGTAGACGGCATCGACGCCCGCCACGGCCGCTGCAGCGAGGGTCACGTCGGCCACCCGACCGTCGGGACCCGGGGGGACGCACAGGAACACCTCCGCCACGCCGGCCACACGGGCCGGTACGGCGGTCATCAGGACGGTGGAGGGGTAGGCGGCCCGACCGCCGGGTGCGTAGCAACCGGCACGCTGGACCGGTCGGCTGATCGAACGCACGCACAACCCGTCCTCTTCGGTGCGGTGCTCCGCACGCCGCTGGCCCTCGTGGTGGCGACGGATGGCGGTCGCTGCGACCTCCAGGGCCTCCAGCACGACCGGGTCGATCCGGCTGGGTGCCGAGGCGACGTCCTCCGGATCCACGACCACGCTCTCCAGGTCCACCCCGTCGTACCGGGCGGTGAGCTCTCGCAGGGCCGTGTCGCCGCGTTCCCTGACATCAGCGATGATCGCCCTCACGACATCCAGCGGGCCGTCATCGGCGGTCGAGGGTCTCGGCAGGACCGCTCCCAGGTCTCCGAGGGGGCCGCGGAGGTCCAGGCGCCGGAGCATCCCGCCACGCTACCGGCCGACGGCTGGGGCATCGGAGGCCATTTCGTGCGCCGTTGGACCGGACACGACAACCGATGCAGACTCCCCCCATGGATACCGGTCAATCCGCCGAACTCTCCTCGGTCGCAACTCAGCTGGAGGACCTCGTTCGACGCGTGCTGGCCCTCTCCGAGGAGGACCATCCGACCCTTGCCGGGGACCGTCCGGCGCTACTGGAGGTGGAACGACACCTGAGGGGGGCTATCCGGGAGCTGGAGCGCTTCCGCCGACACCCACCAGGTAGCTGAGCGGTGGCCTTCCGGTCGTACGGGTCCAGCAACGTCGACCCGGCCTGAAAACGTCGGAATCAACCAGAGGGAACCTGACAGGGACAAAACATCGTTAGGCGCCCCTTGAGGCGCCTAACGGGCGAGGGGGGGGTTCGCGGGAACCCGATCCTCGCAGCCAGGTGGCGGGACCCGGCGGAGTGAAAGTACTACACCACGGCGGGTTATCTCCTCGGTCTTGGCACATTGAAGAGTGACATTCGTCACATCACTTCTCCATTCGGACCTCTGGTTCAGACATCGCCCGAAGGACAGAAGTCGTTCAGGACGCATTCTCCGCAAAGCGGCTTGCGGCTGGGACAGACACGCCGTCCGTGGAGGATCAGGTACAGGCTGAAGAGACCGCGCTCGGCCATCGGGACCATCGGATTCAACTCGTACTCCACCTTCACCGGATCGGTCTCCGTGGTCATGCCCAGGCGACGCGACAGCCTCCCCACGTGGGTGTCCACGGGCAGGCCCGGCAGGCCCAGGGCCACGCTGCGCACCACGTTGGCCGTCTTGCGGCCGACGCCCGGCAGGGAGGTCAGGTCCGGCATGCTCCCGGGCACCTCGCTGTCGAACACCTCAACGAGGCGCTGGGCCATGCCCAACAGGCTCTTCGCCTTGTTGGAGTAGAAGCCACTCGACCGGATGATCTCCTCCAACTCGTGGGGAACGGCACCAGCCAGGTCCTCCGGTCGCGGGTAGGCGGCGAACAGGGCCGGCGTGATCATGTTCACCCGCTTGTCCGTGCACTGCGCCGACAGGATGGTGGCGGCCAGGAGCTGGAAGGGGCCGTCGTGGTCCAGCTCGCACTCGGCTCCCGGATATTCCTCGGCCAGACGGCGGTGCGTCTCGGCGGCTCGGCCCTTCGCTGACCGCGGTCGTCCCATGGCCTCGACGGTAGCCTCACCGACCATGGACCGGTTCACCGTCACCGACGGAACCGACACCGCCACCCTTACCGGCGATCCGGAACACCCGGGCGTCGAACTGCGGAGGTGGTCGGTCGACCTCGACATCGCCGGCAACGGCACCAACGCAGGCAGCAGCGACGAGCGGACCTGTCGGATGCTCGAGGCGGCGACCCAGGCCGTGTCGATGCAGGGAGGCGGACGCCTCGAGTACTGGATCCAGCAGGCCGGAGCCCAGAGCGACAAGGTGCCCACGACAGCAGGCTTCACGCGTTTCCGCGACCTGCTGCGCCTCCGACGCCAGTTGCCGGCGTTGAAATCCGACCTGGCCACCCGGCCGTTCACCGCCGAGGACGCCACGGCGTTCCTGGCAGTGAACAATGCGGCCTTCGAATGGCACCCCGAACAGGGCGACATGACTCTCCGGGACCTGGAGTCCCGCCAGTCGGAGCCGTGGTACGAACCGGAGGGATTCCTTCTCCACGAGGTGGACGGTGAGGTGGCGGGCTTCTGCTGGACGAAGGTGCACGACGACGAATCCCCTGCGCTGGGCGAGATCTACGCCATCGCCGTCCACCCGGACCACCACGGCAAGGGGCTGGGCAGGGCACTCACGCTGGCCGGCCTCGCACACCTGTCCGGCCGGGGGCTCCGCCACGCCATCCTCTACGTTGAGTCGGACAACCGACCGGCCCGTCGCATGTACGAGGGCCTCGGGTTCGACCAGGAGTTCACCAACCGCGCCTACCAGCGAATAGTCAGGTGAACGACCCGTCCGACCACGCGCCGGTGGGTGGCCGCCCGACCAGCCGGTACGACCTGGACCGTCGGGAGTTGGCCGAACTGCTCGACGGCCAGCCCGGATACCGGCTGGACCAGCTCTGGCAGGGCCTCTACCGGGACCTCGTCGACCCGGAGCAGATAACGACACTTCCCGCCGAGCTGCGCCGGGAGCTGGCCGAGGTGCTGCCCGCCGCACTCTCCCTGGACACCCGATCCGTCGGTGACAACGGTCAGACGGTCAAGTGGCTCTGGAAGCTGGCCGGTGGCGCCCTCATAGAGACGGTCCTGATGCACTACGAGGAGCGGTCCACGGTCTGCGTCAGCACCCAGGTCGGATGCGCAATGGCCTGCGGCTTCTGCGCCACCGGCCAGATGGGCTTCGATCGCCACCTCTCCACCGGCGAGATCGTGGAACAGGTCGTCCGGGCGCAGCTGGACGCCGGCGAGAGGCGGGTCTCGAACGTCGTATTCATGGGGATGGGTGAGCCGCTGGCCAACTACGACCGGACGTGGGCCGCTGTCGAGAGGATCCACGGCGACCTCGGGCTCTCGGCACGCCACCTGACCATCTCGACGGTCGGCCTGGTCCCCGGCATCCGGCGTCTGGCCGGGGAATCCCTCCCCGTGAACCTGGCCGTGTCGCTCCATGCTGCCGACGACGAACTCCGCGACGAGCTGGTTCCCATCAACCGTCGCTGGCCGCTGGCCGAGCTGGCCGAGGCATGCAGCGAGCACATCTCCAAGACGGGTCGACGCCTCTCCTTCGAGTGGGCGCTCATCCACGACACGAACGACCGCCCGATCGACGCAGAGCGACTGGCGGCCTACGCCCGACCGCTGGGCGCCCACATCAACCTCATACCCCTGAACCCCACCCCGGGATGGCCGACCCGAGGATCGTCACCTGACAGGGTCAGGGACTTCGCCGACGAGCTCCGCTCGCAGGGTGCCAACGTGACGGTGCGGCGCACCCGGGGAACCGAGATAGACGCCGCCTGCGGGCAGCTCCGTGCCGACCGCGTCGCCTCGCCGGTGGCCTCTCCCGTGCGTCGAAAGACACCTGCCTGACCTCTGGTGGCGGCGAGCCGCAATCGGCCCGCACGCTGACAGACTGTCGGCCGTGGAACCCAGACGCTGGCTGAACCGCAGCCATCCCCAGACCCTGCTGAGCGGCACGATGCTGCTGTACATCGAGGGACTCTTCAGCCTCGTACGCGGCGAGATCCCCCTGCTCATCGGCGTCGCGATGTTCCCGGCCGCCTGGGGAATCGCCAACGACCGTCGCTGGGGTTGGCGCCTGGGCATCGGTGCAGCGGCGGTGAACGTGATCATGCCGATCCAGTGGTACGGGTTCGGCAGCCCGATGACGCTCGCCTTCGCCCTGCTGTTCCCTGTGGTCCTCCTGGTGCTCCTGGTCCACCCGGTCAGCCGGGAACACCAGCGCATCTGGTTCGAGTGAGCCGGCGGTGCCCGTGAGCGCCTCCGACCCCGCCATTCCCGACCCGAACCAGCCCCTGCCCGAAGGGGCGGCCAAGGCCAGCGCCGTGCGATCCATGTTCGATGCAATTGCGCCCCGCTACGACCTCGTGAACCGGATCATGACGTTCCGCCTGGACGTAGCCTGGCGGCGGCGGACGGTCCGCCGACTGGACCTACCGGCCGGCTCCCTGGTCCTGGACCTGGCCTGCGGAACCGGCGACCTCTGCCGTGACCTGGACCGGGCCGGCATGGCACCGGTGGGAATGGACCTCTCATGGGGGATGCTCGCAGCCGCCCGGACCGAAGCTCCCCTGGTACACGCCGACGCCCTCCGCCTGCCGGTGGCCGATGGTTCCGCCGACGGCGTCACCTGCGGCTTCGCCCTACGGAACCTGACCGGCCTGGAACCCTTCTTCGCGGAACTGGCCCGGGCGCTGCGCCCCGGCGGCCGGATCGCCATCCTGGAGGTCGACCGCCCCCGCAACCGGCTCCTCCGCCTCGGGCACGGTGCCTACTTCGGCCGGGTGGTCCCGTTCATCGGTGGCCTGCTGTCCAACAGGGACGCCTACCGCTACCTGCCCCGCTCCGTCGCCTACCTGCCCCCTGAGGAGGACCTCCTGGGGATCATCGCCGCGGCGGGCTTCGTGGACGTGACCAAGGAACGCTGCAGCGGCGGAATCGCCCAGTTGCTGACCGCCACCCGCTCCTGACCGGGCAACCGGGTGGCCTGGGCCGCCGGGCCTTCAGGCCGAGAGCGCCAGCCCGAGCGCCAGGAGTGCGCCGGCCGCCAACTGGGTCCGACCGGTACGCCCCAGCACGTCCACCAGGTCACGCCCCTCGGCGCCGCCCAGCACGATCCTGACGGCCGGCCCGGCCAGGATCCCGGCACCCAGGACCAGGGCGGCCCAACGGCGATCCAGGGCACACAGCGATCCAACCACCAGAGCGCCGTCCAGGAGGGCGACGTAGAGCAGGCGCGTCCTGCGGTCGCCGAGCCGGACCGCCAGGGTGCGCTTGCCCGCCTCGGCATCGCCTGGAAGGTCCCGCAGGTTGTTCACCACCAGCAACGCACAGGCCAGGAAGCCAACCGCCGTGGCCGCCAACCAGGCCACGGCCGGTACCTGCTGCTGGTGGACGTAGGCACTTCCCACCGTTGCCACGAGGCCGAAGAAAACGAAGACGAAGACCTCCCCCAGCCCCAGGTATCCGTACGGGCGCGGCCCTCCGGTGTAGAACCAGCCGGCGGCCACCGAGGCCACCCCGACGAGGAGCAGCCACGGCGTGACGGCCGCCGCCAGCGACAGGCCGGCCATGACTGCCACGGCGAAGGCGCCGAGCATCGCCAGACGGACCTCCTGCGGGGTGGCCAGGCCGGAACCCACCAGGCGTTGCGGCCCCACACGTCCGGGCCCATCGGTTCCCCGGAGGCCGTCCGAGAGGTCGTTGGCGTAGTTCACCGCCACCTGGAGTGCGAGCGCTACCACGAGGGCAGCAGCAGCACGCCACCAGATGATGCCGGAGCCGGCGGCCACGGCGGTACCCACCAGCACCGGAACGACGGCTGCCGGCAGCGTCCGGGGCCTGGCACCGAGGATCCAGCGTCGCATCCCGGCAGTCTGCCAGCGCGCCGGGCCGGGCATCGCGATCCACGACCGGTACCCGGTCGGCTACGCACCGGGCCCTCACTAGGGTCCGGGCGGTGAACCTCCTCGGCAACGAGACCAGCCCATACCTGCGCCAGCACGCCGACAACCCGGTCCACTGGTACCCGTGGGGGCCCGGGGCTATGGCCGCCGCCGTCGAACGCGACGTACCCATCCTGCTGTCCGTCGGCTACTCGGCGTGCCACTGGTGCCACGTCATGGCCCACGAGTCGTTCGAGGACCCGGCCATCGCAGCGATCATGAACGAGGGCTTCGTGAACGTGAAGGTGGATCGGGAGGAACGGCCCGACGTGGACTCCATCTACATGGATGCCGTGACCGCCCTGACCGGGCGGGGTGGCTGGCCCATGACCGTGTTCTGCCATCCCGATGGTCGACCCTTCCACGGAGGCACCTACTGGCCGGACACCCCCCGGGGCGGCATGCCGTCATTTCCACAGATCCTGGCCGCCGTGTCGGCGGCCTGGACGACCCGGCGCGACGACCTCGACGGGCTGGGCGACCGACTGACGGCCTCCATGGCCCGCCACGGCGACCTCTCCCCCGGCGACGACCTGCCCCCGCCGGACACGCTGGCCAGGGCGGTGGCCCAACTGGGCGGACAGCACGACGACGAGTGGGGTGGGTTCGGCAGTGCGCCCAAGTTCCCCCAGGCCATGAGCCTCGAGGCCCTCCTGCGACACCTGGCCTCCGGGGACGACGGCGGTCCCTCCCGGACCAGGGCCGTCGAGGTCCTCACCACCACGCTCGACGCCATGGCCTCAGGAGGCATGTACGACCACCTGGGCGGTGGCTTCGCCCGTTACTCGGTGGACCCCTACTGGCTGGTCCCCCACTTCGAGAAGATGCTCTACGACAACGCACTCCTGGCCCGGACCTACCTCCATGGGTGGCGGGTACTCGGACACGACCGGTGGCGCCAGGTCGCCACGGAGACGATCGAGTACGTGCTGAGGGACCTCCGCCACCCCGATGGCGGGTTCTTCTCGGCGGAGGACGCCGACTCCGAGGGGGTGGAGGGCACCTTCTACGTGTGGTCCCTCGAGGAACTCCGCTCGGTGTGCGGTGACGACGCCGCAATGGCCGAGGCCTGGTACGGGGTCACCGCTGGCGGCAACTTCGAGGGATCCAACATCCTCCACCGGCCGGTCCGTGGCGACCTGGAACGCCCGGCGGCCGTGGAACGCTCCCGTCAGGCACTCTTCGCCCGACGCGAGACCCGCGTCCGTCCCGGCCTGGACGACAAGGTCCTGACCGAGTGGAACGGCCTGATGCTGGCCACCCTGGCCGATGCGTCCATGGCAATGGGTCGCCAGGACTGGATGGAGGCGGCCCGGGCCAACGCCGACTTCCTCTGCTCGACGCTGCAACGCCCCGATGGTCGGTGGTTGCGCTCCTGGCAGGCCGACGGAGGAGCCCGGACGCTCGGCTACGCCGCCGACCACGCTGCGATGGTGGACGGGTTGACCCGACTGGGTGAGGCCACCGGTGAGGTCCGCTGGATCGAGGTGGCGATCTCGACCGCCGACGTCCTCCTGGAGCTCTTCAGCGACGCCGCCAACGGTGGATTCCACACGACCGGAAGCGACGCCGAGGCCCTCGTGAAGCGCCCCAAGGACCTGATGGACAACGCCCAGCCATCCGCCAACAGCCTTGCCGCCGTGGCCCTCCTGCGCCTCGGCGCCCTCGTCGGCGACAACCGCTACATCGAGGCGGCCGAGGGGGTCCTGAGACTCCTGGGTGACAGCGTCGCAGAGCACCCCACGGCCTTCGGCCACCTCCTGGGGGCCGTTGACCTGTTCCACTCGGGCATCACCGAGGTCGTCGTCACCGGAGACCGACCGGACCTCGTTGCAGCCACCGCCGGATCCTGGCGCCCGAACGTGGTCCTCTCATGGGGCGAGTCCATACCCGGCCCCCTCTGGGAGGGCCGGGACGGCGACCGTGCCTGGGTATGCCGGGACTTCGCCTGCAGGGCCCCGGTCGACACGACCGACGACCTCCTGGCCCAACTCGGCTGAGGTCCTGACCACCCGGCCGTCGTGGGCTACAGGCGTGCTATCAATGCCACCCGTAGCCCACGACAATGCCACCCGTAGCCCACGACAATCAGGAGACCCACCAGTGCTCTTCCACATCACCCACCACCACGACGAGACCACGTGTCCGGCCCACGACAAGGACGCCGCAGATGCCTCGTTCGGTGCGGTCCTCGCCACGCTCGAGGCCAACGTGGAACAGGTCGTCGGTGCCTGGGTGGATCCTCCCGGGCACAACTTCTTCTTCGTCGTGGAGACCGACGACGCCGCCAAGATCTTCGCCGGCCTCTGGCCCATCATCCCGGCGGGCACGGCGCAGATCCGCCCGGTCAACTCACTACAGGCAGCGCTCGAAACCGCCGACGAGCTGAGGTCCTGACACCAGACCGACCAGCGTCCACCGACCAGGTCTGCCAGTTCGAGACGGCCGTCTACGACCATCTCACGGGTTGAACCCCGGGGCCCGTCAACGGGCCCGCGACGCTCTCCGGGGGAGAGGGGGGTCAGGCCGCCTTCTCGAGGATGTGGATTCCACAGGCGGAGCCGAGGCCGATGACATGCGTCAGGCCGACCTTGGCGCCCTCGATCTGCCGGTCGCCGGCCTCGCCCCGGAGGTGCGTGGTGACCTCGTAGACGTTGGCCACGCCGGTCGCCCCGATGGGGTGACCCTTGGAGATCAGCCCGCCTGACACGTTCACCGGGGTCCGGCCATCGCGGAAGGGGCCACCTGAGTCGATGAACTCGCCGGCGCCACCCGGCTCGCAGAGCCCCAGGTTGTCGTAGTGGATCAGCTCGGCCGTGGCGAAGCAGTCGTGCAGCTCCACCAGGTCCAGGTCCTCAGGGCCGATTCCGGCCGTCTCATATGCCTGGGCGGCGGCATTGCGGGTCAGCGTGTTCACGTCCGGCTGCACCTGGCCGCTCTCCACCCACGGGTCGCTGGTCAGCACCGAGGCCGAGATCTTCACGGCCCGCTTCTGCACCTCGGCTGGCATGGAGCGGAGGCGCTCCTCGGATATGAGCACCACGGCGGCCGCACCGTCACCGGTCGTCTGCACCGGCGAGCCCATGATCTCCTCCATGGAGAACTCCTTGCGGTACTGGGCCAGCGGGTTCAGCGTGGAGTGCTGGTGGTTCTTGTATGCCACCCGGGCGAACTGCTCGAAGCCCACGCCGTCGTAGTCGCAGGCGTACTCCATGCCCGCCTGTGCGAACACCCCCGGCATCGTCTCGGTCCCGAGGATGCCGTCCACGCCGGTGACGGCGCCGTAGCGACCGGCCGCCTCGAAGACCTTCTCCTCGGCCTTGGCACCGCCGCGCAGCAGGCCCATCTTGCCCATCTGCTCGACGCCGAAGGCGAGGCCCATCTGGGCCTCACCAGCCTTGATGGAGAGGTACACGGTGCGGATGGCCGTCGCCCCCGTGGCACACGCGTTGGTCACGTTGTACACCGGTATGCCTGTCTGACCGATCTGCTTCTGGACCCGTTGGCCCATGCCCGTCTGGGACTGGAACAGGGTGCCGGCGCCCATCACGTCCATGTCGTGGATGGTCACCCCACCATCGGCCAGGGCGTCCATACATGCACGCGAGGCCAGGTCGACCGCATCCAACTCCGGGTAGCGGCCGAAGCGCGTCATCGACGTGCCCAGAACCCAAACTGCATCGCTCATCACAAGTCCTCCTTCAATCGTCCGTACAGGTCAGGCAGCCGCGTAGCCGAATGCCACGCAGTCGGTGCCGTTGTCATCCGTGCCACAGGTGAACGTGGTGAAGCGCAGGCGCATTCCCAGCTCGGCCTTCATCGGGTCGCCCAGGCCCACCACGTTGGCCCTCACAGACGTACCGTCGTCGGTCAGCACGATCGCCGACACGTACGGCACCGGAATGCCGGGTGCAGCCCGGTAGACGACGCTGAAGGAGCGCAGGGTGGCGTCGTCAGCGACGCGCACCGACCTGAACTCCTCCTTGCCGCACCTGGCGCAGGCGTTTCGGCGGTCGAAGTAGCGGGCCTGACATCCGGCACACTCGTTCGCCGCCAGGTGCGGGTCGTCTCCGATCCGCAGGTAGTCGACGATCGGCAACTGGGTCGGGATCTCGACGGCTTCCGTGGCTTCCTGGGTCATGTGGTTCCTCCGACGTCATGTCAGTGCTCAGGCCTGTCCGGACAGTACCGGTCGTCGCCGGACGGCTGCCAGCCGGGCCGCTGGCCGGCGGAGGTCGTAGGTCACCAGGCGCCGCGGTGCAGCACCTCGTCCAGCGGGCGTCGACCCCTAGTCGTGGACCGGCTGGAGCGGTCTCCTGATGGCTCCGGATGGCCAATGGCGATCGCTCCGACGGCACGGGCCTCCTCGGGGACGCCGAATCGACGACGTACCGCCGCCTCGTGCTCGAAGAGTCCGAAGAAGCAGCAACCCAGGCCTGCCTCCACGACGAGGAGCTGGAGGGCCAGGGCAGCGAACGCAGCATCAGTCAGCCAGTACGGAACCGACCAGGCGTCGGACCCGGCACCGAGACCGGTAGCCGCCTTGTCGGGCTCTCCATACCGAGCCAGGTAGCGGCTGGGGAGGCCGAACGGCACGACGATGGCCGGAGCGACCAGGAAGCCGGGCCAGGGGAACCCAGCCCGCCTCTCTGCCGACAGGGTCGTCTCCCAGTAGGACGCCACGTCGGCTCCCTCCAGGAGGAGGAACTCGACCCCCTGGCAGTTCCCTGCCGTCGGAGTCCTACGGGCGACGTCGACCAGGTCGTCCAGCAGGCCGACATCAAGGGGTTCCGGAGTGAAGGACCTACAGGACCGTCGATCTCCCAGGGCGTCGGAGACGGTCACCGTGAGCGCCGCCACCGTTGGATCAGAGGTACTTCTCGAGGTCCTCGGCCAGGGCCCAGCCAGTGGCCACCAGCACGTCGCCGTTGGCCGCATCCAGGCCATCGAAGTAGGCGACGATGTCAGCCGGGGTCTTCTCCGGCTTGAGGCTGGAGTGGTCGAACAGGCAGGCCTGGGTGCCCTTGCCCGGCGAGATGAAGCGACGCTCGTCGTAGGCCAGAGTGGAGAGCCCGAAGCGCTTCACGAAGCGCCGACCCCACGCACGCTCCTCACCCGAGGCCTTGTGGCCGGGGCGCGGGACGATGCCACTGAGGACCTTGAGGGCCTCGAACCCGGAAGGTTCGTTGAACCGGTACCCGATGACCACGTCCTCATCGGGGAATGCCAGCACGGCCCGCCTCAACTGCTCCGAGACCAGCGCCCGTAGCACCGTGTCCCGCCTGGAGGTCCTGTAGACGGATGCCAGGCCCACGACGACGCTGGGCGTCCCACCGATGCGCTCCAGGGTGCAGAAGGCGAAGCCCTTCAGACGGCCGCCCTCGCGGACCGTGGTGACCAGCACCCACTCCTCAGCCTGCTTTGAGATCAGGCCTATGCCGAACGGATTCGGCCCCACGGCGCACAGATCCGCCATCTCTTCGATCTCGGCATCGCCGAGCATCGTGCAATCCTTGGTCTCGATCTCGATCGCCATCGGCTCAGGTGCCTCCGATTCCGCCTCCGCTACCCACTCCATCCTGCCGGTCGGGACCCCTTATCCCAACCCGCGGCACCACCAGGACCCATCAGAGGCGGGTCCGCAGGGCTCCGGATCAGGTGGTTCCGCCGGCCAGGACCGAGTCGGCGCCCAGCAGGACCCTGATCTCACCCACCAGGCCACCGGCCGGGTCCACCCAGAAGTCCTCGGGGAGCCGCAGCACCTGGCTCTCCCCCAGGTGGAGGTACACCTCGGAGTCCCCGGGGTGGGCGACCAGCAGCACCTTCAGCTCGGCAATGGTCTCCTCCCGGATGCGATCCACGGGAAGACGCACCCGGATCGGCCTGGCCTGGGCCAGCTGCTCCGCGTCGAGCACCTCCACCTCGTGGCAGATCAACTTGGGGAGGTCGTCGCGACGGTCCACCCGACCCTTGATCAGGACGATCCTGTCGTCCTCCAACTTGTGGCCGTGCTCGGTCATCGTCTTGGGGAAGACCATGACCTCCATGGCGCCACCCAGGTCCTCCAGGTCGAAGACGGCCATGAGGTCCCCGCGCCTAGTCCACTTCTTGGAGAGGTTCGTGACCACACCGCCGACCACCCGGAAGGATCCGTCGTCCACCTCGGCCAGGTCGTCGATGCTCGAGTCGGCCCGACGCCTCAGGGCACCCTCGTAGCCGGTGAGCGGATGGTCTGACACGTACAGGCCCAGCATCTCCTTCTCGAAGGCCAGACGGGTCGTCTTGTCGAACTCCACATCGGCCACCTCGGCCCTCTCCTCGAACTCCGGTCCGCCGGTGCTCTCACCGAACAACGACATGACGCCCATGTCGTGCTCCTTCCGGCGGGCCACCGTGTGGTCGATGATCTGCTCGTGGGCGTGCAGGAGCCCCTGACGGGGATGGCCCATCGCATCGAAGGCCCCGGCCTTGATCAACGACTCCACGGTCCGCTTGTTCAGGACCGTGGTGTCGCAACGCTCTGCGAAGTCGTAGAAGTCCTCGAACGGACCGTTGGCGGCCCGCTCGGCCTCGATCAGCTCCACCAGCCCCCTTCCCACGTTGCGGACGGCGGAGAGCCCGAAGACGATCCGACCCGGTGACTCCCCCTTCACTGCATCCAGCGTCGGCACCGGCTCGAAGTCCGACCGTGCCACGTTGATGTCAGGCACCTCCACGGCGATACCCAGCACCCTGCACTCGTTCAGGTACACGGCGGCCTTGTCCAGGTTGGACCTCACGCTGGTCAGGAGGGCCGCCAGGTACTCGACCGGGTAGTGGGCCTTCAGGTAGGCGATCTGGTAGGCGATGAGGCCGTAGCCGTAGGAATGGCTCTTGTTGAACGCGTAGTCGGCGAACTGCTCGATGACGTCGAACAACTCCTCGCCCAGCGCCGCTCCGTAGCCGGTGGCGTCACAACCGCCCACGAAGCTGGCCCGCTCCTGCTGCATCAGCTCGCGGATCTTCTTGCCGCAGGCCTTCCTGAGGTTGTCAGCGTCGGCAAGCGAGTAGCCGGCGAACTTCTGCGCCACCCGCATGACCGACTCCTGGTAGATCATCAGCCCATAGGTGTCGGACAGGAGCTCCTCGGCATCGGCGTGGAAGTAGCTGACCTCCTGCCGGCCGTTCTTGCGATCTGCGTAGTCGTTGTGCATGTTGGCCGCCATCGGCCCGGGTCGGTACAGGGCCACCAGGGCGGCCACGTCCTCGAAGCTGGACGGAACCAGGGAGCGCATCAGGGAACGCATCGGGCTGGACTCCAGCTGGAACACCCCGATTGAGTCCCCACGGGCCAGCATCTCGAAGGTGGCCCGGTCATCCAGGTCCACGGTGTCGATCTCGACCACCTCGCCCCTGCAGCGCTCCACGTGGACCAACGTGTCGGTGATCACGTCAAGGTTCCGAAGGCCCAGGAAGTCCATCTTGAGGAGGCCCAGGTCCTCGATGCCGTGCATCTCGTACTGGGTCACGACGGGTGCGTCCTCGGGGTCCTGGCCCGACTCCGGCTTGCGCTGGATCGGCACGTACTCCGTGAGCGACTCACGGGTGATCACCACTGCTGCCGCGTGGATCCCGTCCTGACGGCGCAGTCCCTCGAGGGACGTCATCGTCGCTGGTGTACATGTCGCGCAGGTCGGCGGCCATCCTGAAGCCGTCGGCGTGCTTCTCGGTCTCGGTGAGGCACGCTGCCAGCGGCGTGTCCCTCCCCAGGATCAGCGGCGGCATGGCCTTGGCGATGCGGTCGCCCATGGCGTACGGGTAGCCCAGCACCCGGGCGGCGTCACGGACCGCGGCCCGGGCCTTGATCTGGGAGAAGGTCACAATCTGGGCGACATGGTCCCGGCCGTACTTCTCAGCGGCATACCGGATCATCTCGTCCCGGAACCGGGAGTCGAAGTCCATGTCGATGTCGGGCATCGATATCCGGCTCGGGTTCAGGAACCGTTCGAAGAGCAGGTCGTAGCGGATCGGGTCCAGGTCGGTGATCCGGAGGCTGTAGGCCACGGCGCACCCGGCGGCGCTTCCACGCCCCGGGCCGACCCGGATCTCCTGCTGGCGGGCATGTCGGATCAGGTCCCAGGTGATGAGGAAGTACGACGAGAACCCCATGTCGCTGATCGTCCGCAGCTCGTAGGCCAGGCGTTCCACCACCCGGTCCTCCAGATGGTCGCCCCACCTCCTGCGTGCTCCCTCGAAGGTGAGGTGCTCCAGGTACGCGTCAGCACCGTCGAATCCCTCAGGGATGGGGAAGTCCGGCAGACGGGGCTTGCCGAACTCGATCTCCACGTTGCACCGTTCGGTGATCCACAGCGTGTTGTCGCAGGAATCCGGTAGGTGGCGGAACAGCTCCCGCATCTCATGCGAGGTCTTCAGGTAGTGCTCCTCCCCGGAGAACCTGAAGCGGTTCGGGTCGCTCATCAGCGAGCCGGTCTGCACGCAGAGAAGGGCGTCATGCGCCCGGGCGTCCTCCCTGTGGGTGTAGTGGCTGTCGTTGGTGGCCAGCAGTGGCGCTCCCAGGTCCCTGGCGATCCGTTCCAACTGGGGGTTGGTCCGATGCTGCTCGGGCATCCCCTGGTCCTGGAGTTCTATGAAGAGGTTGTCCTTCCCGAAGATCTCCTGGAGACGACCCGCCTTGGTCAGGGCATCGTCGTAGTCGTCGCGCAGCAGGGCCTGGAGGACGTGGCCACCCAGGCAGCCCGTGGTGGCGATGATTCCCTCGCTGTGCTCTGACAGGACCTCCCAGTCGACACGGGGCTTGTAGTAGTAGCCCTCCAGGAAAGCCCTGCTGGCCAATTGGATGAGGTTGCGATAGCCGGCCTGGTTCTCAGCCAGGAGCGTCAGGTGGTACATGAGCTTGCGACCACCGTCGGTCTCGCCGCCGGAGTCGTCCACTCGACCCCGCCGGGATGGCCGCTCGAACCTGGTGTCGTGGGCCATGTAGGCCTCCGTACCCAGGATCGGCTTGATCCCGCGGTCCCGGCAGGCCCGGTAGAAGTCCAGGATCCCGTACATGTTGCCGTGGTCGGTGATCCCCAGGGCCGTCTGGCCATCAGCCACGGCGGCATCCACCAGGTCGCCGACCCGCGCCGCTCCGTCCAGCATCGAGAACTCGGTGTGGACGTGCAGGTGCGTGAACCCGCTGCTCATCGGGTGATGACGATCACAGGTAGGTGCCGTGCCGGGTGTCCGGGCCGTCGCCGGCCCCACCGGGCTCCAGCTCAGGAGGCCGCAGGCCGGCAAGCTGCTGCTGTGCGGCCACCTGCTGGGCGAACAGGGTTGCCTGGATTCCCTGGATGAGTCCCTCCATCCAGCCCACCAACTGGGCCTGGGCGATCCTCAACTCGTCGGCGCTGGGTGCCGCATCCTCGGTGAAGGGAAGGGCCAGGCGTCCGAGCTCCTCACGGAGGTCTGCTGAGAGGGCCGAACCCAACTCGGTCACCGAGGTCTCGTAGATCTCCCGGAGCCGGTCCCTACTGGGTTCGTCGAGCGTCGCCGAACGCACCTCCTCGAGGAGCAGGCGCATCATCGTGCCGACCCGCATGACCTTGGCCGGATGCTCGATCGACTCGTCGATCTCGTCGTCAGGCTCCCCGTCGGAGATCCCAGCGGCGTCCGTGAGCACCTCTGGTTCGACTGGTTTCGGTAGTGGTGGGACGTCTTCGGGCATCGTCTCGGACTCTATGCCCATCTACGCCCGCCCGGAGGGCCTCCACCGGGCACGGTCCAGAGGGGCCGGAAGCCGCCCCTCAGGTGACCACGGCGAGCGCGGGAACAAGCATCTCGTCGGCCGTCAGCGAGCCGTGTCGCCCGATCAGGTCGATCGAGGCCGACTCCGCCGGGTCCACGAAGGCCACCGGATCGCGTGCCAGGACGGCCACGTCGCCCAGCCGGGCCCGGGCCGCCGTCGTCACCTCGGGTCCCAGCCATCCGTCGGATACCACCTCGTCCACCGACCGGACCCAGCCCACCGGGTCGAAGGCTTCGTGGCATGCCGCCAGGAGGTCGCCGGCGGCGCCGGGCCGGGAGTGGAGCCAACGGAAGCGGGCCTCGCCACTCTGGCCGTCCACCAGGGTGGTGACCGAGGGTGGGAGGTGGACGAGGTTCTCTCCGACATGCACCAGGCCGTGGTCGGCGGTCACGACGATCGCCGTACCCGCCGGGAGTCGCTCAGCCAGCTCCCCGACCATCGCGTCGCATGCCGCCAGCTCCTCCTCGTAGCGATCGGCCAGGCCGAACTCGTGGGCCGTCCGATCTATGTCGTCCCAGTAGGCATACACGAACGGTTCGCCGCCTGCGAAGGCCTCCACCACCCGGGCCACCAGGCCGGCGCGGTCCCGGTACCCCATGAGGCGCGTGTCGGAGAGATGGGCGGCCGTGAAGCCCGAGTCCGAGAATGCCTCCCTCGTCACGACCGGTGGCCACTGCGACCCGAACACCTCACATGGCTGGAACTCCCGCGGGTCATGTCGCCGACGGGCATCCCCGTCACCCGTCGACCAGCGGAGCGCGTTGAGCACCTCGGCCTGGGCCGGCCTCTCGGGGGCGCCCACGGCGATCCGATAGCCGACCAGCCCGTGACGGCCCGGCGGCTCGCCGGTGGCTATGGAGGTGAGGGCGGCAGCCGTGGTGGAGGGGGCGACGGTGGTGATGGCTCCACCTGCGAAGCCGGTCAGGTTCGGGGCGGCTCCCGGACGGGACCGCAACTGTTCCCAGCCCAGGCCGTCGAGCACCAGCAGGAGCGTGCGACGGGCTCCGAGTACCACGTCGGGAAGCCATGACGGCCAACCGCCCGGCGCCTGGTCGCCCTGCATGAGGGCGGGTACCAGGGCCGTGACGCAGCCGTCGTCGTATGCCGGGGCCATCGGTGCCAGATGTCCACCCACGGCCTGCATGGGCCGACCGTACTGCAGGCCCCTCCCACCCAGGGTGAGGCGTGAAGTCGCCACATCCGTGCTCCGGGAGCCACCGGGTCTAGGATCCACCGACGTGAAGGTCTCGACGCGGGGTGATTACGCAAGCCGCGCACTGCTGTCCCTGGCCCTCCATGGCGACGGCCAGACTCCACGGTCGGTTCGCGAGATCGCAGACCAGACGGGCCTTCCTCAGCCGTACCTGGAACAGATCCTGCTCGCCCTGAAGGGTGCGGGCCTGGTGCGCTCCAAGCGGGGCGTGGGTGGCGGTTACGTGCTGGCCAGGGTGCCGTCGTCGATCCTGCTGGCCCAGATCGTGTCCGCCGTGGACGGACCGATCGTGGCCGGCGACTTCAGCGACCCCCACACGGACGGGGCGTGCGACCACGAGGGCCAGTGCGTGCTGCTCTCCATCTGGGCCAGTGCCGGGGCCCACATGCGCGAGTACCTGGATTCCTTCACCCTGGAGGACATCGCAGCCATGGCCCGTGGCGACACCTCCTGGCCCAATACCTAGACGGTCAGGTAGACGGGTTCAGCCAGGCGGTCACGCGCTCTGATCAGATGGCTCCGGTTCACCCAGGCGATCCAGGATCTCCCTCAGGTCATCCGGCAGGGGCGACTCGAACTCGAGGCGCTCTCCGGTCACCGGATGGTCGAACGCGAGGTGGGCGGCGTGCAGGAACGGTCGGTCCAGGACCAGACCGCTGCGTTCGCCTCCGTAGGTGCCGTCCCCCACCAGCGGATGGCCGATGGCCGATAGGTGGACCCGGATCTGGTGGGTCCGTCCCGTCTCCAGGGTGCACGTCACCAGCGACACCTCCGGGGTTGCCCACGATGCCGAGACCTCGTAGCCGGTCCTGGCCGGCCGGCCCGAACCGACCACCGCCATGCGGGTCCGGTCCTTGGGTGATCGCCCCACCGGAGCGTCGACCACACCCTTGGGCGCCTCGAAGCATCCCCACGTCAGCGCCCGGTAGCGACGCCCGACGGACCGCTCGGCCAGCTGCGCCACGAGCGAGTCGTAGGCCTTCTGGGTGCGGGCCACGGCCAGCGCTCCGGACGTTCCCAGGTCCAACCTGTGCACGATGCCCGGTCTCGCCGCCGAGCCGACCCCGGCTATCTCCGGATGCAGGGCGAGGAGTCCGTTGACCAGCGTCCCGGTCTGGTTCCCGGCGCCGGGATGAACCACCAGGCCCGAGGGCTTGTCCACGACCAGCACGTCGTCGTCGGCGTAGAGAACCCCGAAGCGGACCGATGCCTCCGGACCCGGCACGTGCTCCGTCTCCCGCTCGAAGCCGGTGACCACCAGGTGATCACCCTCATGGACCCGCCGGGACCGCTGGTACACCACCTCGTCGCCCACCGAGACCCGGCCGGCCGCCAGAGCGGCGGCGGCCCGGTTGCGGCTCACGTCCGCCAGCAGCGAGACGACGCGGTCGATTCGCTCGCCATCCAGTGCCGGAGGAATCAACTCGCTGAAGCCCGCTCCGTCGCTCATGTGCGCCAGCTCCGCCAGGCGAGCAACCCGCCGGCCATGACGATGGTGGCATCGGCCAGGTTGAACACCGGCCACCACTGCAGGTCCACGAAGTCCACAACCGCTCCACCCAGGAACCCGTCGCCGGCCCGAAAGGCCCTGTCGGCCAGGTTGCCGATGGCGCCGCCCACGATCGCACCCACGGCGAGCAGGGCCACCCGGTCCTCCGTCCTTACGCCCTGGCGTACAAGCAGGACGAGCACAACCAGCACGAGGAGGCTGAGGAGTGGTCCGAGGCCTTCACCGCGGCTGAATGCCGCTCCGGTGTTGAAGACGAGGTGAAGGCGGAGCGTCCAGAAGAGATCGATGTTGCGCTCCTCGAGCGCACCGGAGGCCCACCACTTGGTGAGTTGGTCCAGGCACAGGATCGCAGTGCCCACCAGCAGCGGCGCCGTCCAGCGGCGTCGCTGGTCGGCCAGGACGGTCACCGCCGACCCAGTCCCCCGACCTTGAACTCGACCCGTTCGGATGCCCACGGGATGGCCACCAGTCGATCCTTGGGCACGTTCCTGCCCGAGGCGACACAGACGCCGTAGACGCCCTTGCGGATCCGCTCCAGGGCGGCGTCGATCTGGTCCACAGCGTCACGTGCCTGGGCACTCAGGGCCAGGTCCAGATCGCGTTCCACGGCCAGGGTGTCGCCCTCGCCGGACTCGTCGTCGAACTGCACGTCACCCGGATCGCGGTCCTCCAGGAGGGAGTCCGCTTCGGCCTGGAGGGTGTCAGCGCTGCGTACGTACCGTGCGCGTTCCTCGAGCAGCGCCCGCTTCTGCTGGTCCAGGAACTTCGCTCCGAACGGCGACTTCCTGGCTACGGCCTTCTTCGCAGCGGCCTTCTTCGCCGGAGCCTTCCTGGCCACGACCTTCTCGACGGGGGCTTTCTTGGCGGCGGCCTTCTTCGCCACGACCTTCTCGACGGGGGCTTTCTTCGCCGGAGCCTTCTTGGCGGCGGCCTTCTTCGCCGGAGCCTTCTTGGCGGCGGCCTTCTTCGCCGGAGCCTTCTTGGCGGCGGCCTTCTTCGCCACGACCTTCTTGGCGGGAGCCTTCCCGGCCGCAGACGGCTTCTTGGTCGGGGCCTTACCGCTCTTCGTGCTCTTCGCAGCCATCAGCATCTCCTCGAGGAGTCCGCCTCCTGGACGGTCGTCAACCGGACCAGTAGCCGGTGGGCGCAGGATCGTACCGGTGGATTATCCGATCCGGTGGGATCGTGCAGGTGGTCAGGAACCTTCGTCGGCGAAGAAGGCGTCCATGTCCCCCTCGTCGCCGTCGACACCGCCGCCCATGGGCGCAACGGGATGAAGCCTCGTCACCGCTACCGCAGCCTGGACGACGTTGGTTTCGGGTGATCTGGCGGGAGGCCTGGCGGGAATCGGCGTCGGCTCACGCACCAGGTCCGGACGTTCCTCCACGTCCCGCAGCACCGCCCGCATGTCCTCTACGGCCCTCAACAGGCGGTCCCGATGGGCCGCTACGTGTTCCGCCGTGACCTCGATGCCCTCAGCCAGGATGTCCCTCTCGGCCTCCAGCGAGGCCACCTCGTCAAGCATCAGGGTACGCCCAGCCTGTATCGCCGTACGCATCTCGACGTCCGCCGCGGCTCTCAGGTCAGATGCCTCGGCGCGGGCCTCCGAGAGGATCGCCGACGCCTCCGCTCCAGCCGTTGCGATGCCGGCCTCTGCCTCGGCCCGGGCCATCCGCGCGGCCTCCATCTCGTCGGACAACTGCTGTTCAGCCAGGTCGGCCCTCTCGCCGGCCCGGCGCAACGCCGTACGCAGGTCGTCCACTTCGTGTCGGGCACGCTCCAGGAGGGCGTCCACCTCGGCTGGGTCGTAGCCCCGCATCCTGGTCCCGAACTGAACCTGGTCCAGATCGTGCAGGAGGTGTTCGTCCATCAGCCGAGTTTACAGCCGGAAGGTGCCCCGCTGAGGGCACCTCCGGTGCGCTGCATCAGCCGCAGAGGATCCCACGCAGCACCGAGAGGCCGAAGAAGGCCACGATCGGGGAAAGGTCCAGGGCCATGGCACCCATGCGCACCGGCGGGAGGAGTCGCCGCAACGGTCCCAGCACCGGATCCGTGAGCATGTACAGGAAGCCGGCGACGGTCTCCAGGGTGCCGTTCGGGGAGACGGGGAACCAGCTCATGACGACCCGCAGCACAATCAGCAGCACGTACAGCTGGAGGAGCCCACAGACGATGAGCATGCTGGACCCTGATCAGTCGGCGAGGCGCCGGCGGTCCTCCTCCGACACCTCCACGTCTGACGGCGTCATCAGGTACACCTGATGCGTGATCCGTTCCATCTGGCCCAATCCGCCGTAGCAGACGCCGCTGGCGAAGTCGATTATCCGTCGTGAGAGGTCGGCCTCGACACCCTGGAGGTTCACGATCACCGGTTGCTTGGCCATGAAGCGGTCGGCCATCTGCTGGACATCGTCGAACGAGGTGGGTGAGACCGTCGTGGGCTTGGCCGTAACCGCCGGCTGCAGGGGCCGCACCGTGCCCGTCGGTTCGGCCGGGAGGGTACGCACCGACCTGGAGACCTTGGTCCTGGTGTGCAGTGGGCTGACCGTTCCACCGGTCTCGGCGACGGCGCGGGCCTCAGCGAACTCGGTGGAGGAAAGGGGGCCGCGTAGCACCGGCTCGTCGCCACGGGATTCGTAGCCCTCATAGGCCTCGTCCGGGCCAAGGCCCAGCCACATCATCAACTTCTTCATCTACACCCGTTCATCCGGCGCCCACGGTCGACCGGAACGTCGGAACCGATCGTACCGGGCCGACCCGCGCCGGTGAGGGCACAGTCGGCTCGGCTCCTCAGCCCACCTCGCCGGTGGCACGATCCCCGAACAGGGCCCGGCCGATGCGGACCATCGTCGAGCCGTGCTCCACGGCCGACTCCAGGTCGTCGGACATGCCCATGGAGAGCTCGTCGAGCCCAAGGTCGTCGGCCAGCCCGGCGACCGTCCGAAACACCCCCCGGGTGGCCGTCGGGTCTCCGGCCGCCCCGACGGTCATCAGGCCCGCCACGTCCAGACCGGCGGCCAACGCCACGGAGACCAGGGACTCCACCTCCCCCGGAGGGCACCCACCCCGACCGGGCATGTCCAGGCAGTCCACCTGTACGAGGATCCGCCCGCCGGGTGATCGTCGGGCCACCTCTGAGACCAGCGCCGGTCGGTCGATCGTCTGCCACACGGCCACGGGACCGACCAGACGACGGACCTTGTTCCGCTGCACGTTCCCGATCATGTGCCACTCGATGGACCGGTCCCCGAGGGCCTCGTGCTTGGCGAGGAGTTCCTGTGCGTAGTTCTCCCCCACCGCCCGGTGGCCGGCGGCCAGGACGGCCAGGACGGCCTCAGGCCCGAACGCCTTGGTGACGGGTAGGAGGCGGGTGCGGCCGCCGCTGATCTCCCGGAGTCGTTCGGCCATCGAATGGATCCGGTCCACGACCTGGCCATGGTCCAATCGGGGCGCCGTCATCGCTCCCCCGTCTGGATCCAGGCCACCATGGCCTGTCGCCGCGTGGTGCCGGTGCCGCGATGGGACCAGTAGCGCTCGTCGCAGGACGTACAGGTGCCATCCACCACGGCCATCGTCGTGCCCAGGGTGTCCAGGACGTGCTCAACCCCGGCGGCGATGTCCAGGGCCGGCTGTGAGTCCCTCGTCCGTCCCCGAACCGTCGGGCCAAGGCGTTCAGCCATCTCGTCCAGGTCCCTGTCGCCGAACGCGTAGCAGCAGGCCCCGATGTGTGGCCCCACCACCGCCTGGAAGGGGCCGTCGGTGATGGCGGAGAGTGCGTGGACCGCCTGTTCCAGGATCCCGTCACGTAGGCCACGCCACCCGGCGTGTACGACGGCGATCCCGTCGCTCCCGAGGAGGGCGATCGGTACGCAGTCGGCAACCTGGACGGCGATGGGAGCGTCGCCCGCCACGGTCACCGCTGCGTCGGCGGCGGTACCGGCACCGTCGCCCGCTTCGAGTACCTCGAGCACCGACGTGCCGTGCACCTGTTCCAGCCATGTCCAGGATCCGGGTGCGAGGGCGTGGCGCTGGCTGACCAGAAGGTTCTCCGGGCCGCCGACGGCCATGTCGCCGTCGGCGGCCTCGGACATGACGACCCGGGCGGTCCGACCCGACGGGAGACTCCGTCGGGCCAGTTCCCGGGCCATCGGCCCCTACTTCAGAAAGCTCGGAACGTCGAGGTCGTCGCCGCCCCCGGCGAACACGTCGACTATGGCGTCATCGCCCGGGATCGGGCTGACCGGTGCAGCCGAGGGACGGTCACCGTCCCAGCGGTCGAACCCGGCGGCTATGACCGTGACCCTGACGTCATTGCCCATCTCGTCGTCGACCACTGCCCCGAAGATGATGTTGGCGTCGGGGTGGGCGACGCCGTGGACCACGCCGGCCGCCTCGTTCACCTCGAAGAGACCGAGGTCTCTCGGGCCCGAGATGTTCAGGAGGATGCCTCGCGCTCCCTCGATGGACGACTCGAGGAGGGCGTTGGAGATGGCCTTGCGGGCCGCGTTCAGGGCACGGCCCTCGCCGGTCGCCTGACCCACACCCATCAGGGCGGAACCTGCGTCCTGCATCACGGACTTCACGTCGGCGAAGTCGGTGTTGATGAGCCCCGGCGTGGTGATGAGCGTGGTGATGCCCTGGACACCCTGGAGGAGGATCTCGTCGGCGGTGTCGAAGGCGCTCAGCAAGGGGGTGTTCTCGTCGGATACGTCGAGCAGCCTGTCGTTGGGTACGACGATCTGGGTGTCGACCACGTCCCTCAGCTGCACGATGCCCTGCTCGGCCTGGATCGAACGCCGCCTGCCCTCGAAGCTGAAGGGCCGTGTCACGACGCCGATGGTGAGCGCGCCGATCGCCTTGGCGACCTCGGCGATGATCGGAGCCGCACCGGTACCGGTGCCACCCCCCTCGCCAGCCGTGATGAAGACCATGTCGGCGCCCTCCAGCGCCTCCTCGAACTCGGCCCTGTGGGCCTCAGCCGACTGGCGCCCGATCTCCGGGTCCCCACCGGCCCCCAGGCCCCGGGTGAGGTCCCGGCCGATGTCCAACTTGACGTCGGCGTCGCTCATGAGGAGTGCCTGGGCGTCGGTGTTCACGGCGATGAACTCGACCCCCTTGAGGCCGGAGTCGATCATCCGGTTGACGGCGTTCACGCCGGCGCCGCCCACCCCGACGACCTTGATCACTGCCAGATAGTTCTGCGGGTTACCCACCATCGGTGCCGTCTCGATCCCTCGTTC
>LWDU01033414.1_pt3 | contig 34638 bp, 34 predicted proteins | sample 727161 | NCBI WGS metagenome assembly LWDU01 (sample SAMN04566230, study PRJNA314399) | hydrothermal vent metagenome | isolation source: deep sea hydrothermal plume seawater | place: Mexico: Gulf of California, Guaymas Basin | collected 2004-07-11 | reverse complement strand
GAACTGGATCCTAAATCCAGCGCGTCTGCCAATTCCGCCATCGAGCCATATCGTCAGAATTATATACAACCCCGCTATTCTCGACTACCCCCGCCTTAATCACACCGACGCTGTTACACAATTTCACTGATAAAGGATACAATCAACCTTTCTCTTGTTGGTAACCGATTAACCACGTATCCAAAAACATAATGAAACGACCACTAAATATCGTGCTGGTGTTACTGCTGCTTCCACTACTGATCGCCTGTAGTGATATCAATCCACCCACAAGACAATCCGTCGCCAATTTTCCCACCAAAAATCTACAAATCATCTGTCCCTGGGGTGCCGGAGGCGGTACCGATCGTATCTCCCGTTATTTCGCAGACCAAATTGCCAAGGAACTCGGTAAAAACTGTGTCGTGGTCAATAAAACCGGCGGTAGCGGAGCGGTAGGTCATAACGCGGCTGCCAATGCCCGACCCGATGGACACACGATCGCTATGATCACCGCTGAACTATCCACCATGCATCAACTTGGCATTACCAGTAAAACCTACAAAGACTACATACCACTACTGCAAATGAACGGTGACCCAGCGGCTATCATCGTCGCTAAAGATTCGCCCTGGAACAATATCGACCAATTCCTCAATGCAATACGCGCCAACCCCGGTACACTCAAAATGTCCGGTACCGCCACTGGTGGCGCCTGGGACCTCGCTCGCGTCGGCATGCTACAGGCCGCCAACCTCACCAAGGACGACACCATCTGGGTCCCGACTCAAGGTTCCGCGGAATCACTGCAACAACTCCTTGGCGGACATCTAGACGCCGTTTGCTGCAGCGTTCCTGAGGCAGCGCTGCAAATGAAAAATGGAACCCTAAAATGCATCGTCGTCATGTCCGCAGACCGCACACCCGCCTTCCCCGATATACCTACCCTCGCCGAATCCAACATTGATTGGACCTGTATTGGCTGGCGCGGTCTTGCCGTGCAAATCGACACTCCGAAAACTATCGTTGATAAATTGACCGCAGTCACTGAGAAAATCGCCCGCTCTGCTGATTTCCAACAATTTATGGAAACACAAGGCTTCGGGATTGAAATTCGAATCGGACCCAGCTTCACCGACTTTCTCGCTAAACAAGACACCCAATGGGCTGACGTGACCAAACACTACGGGGACAAATAGACCGTGTCCACCGTCGAACCAAACCAAACCGTTGACAGAACGTCTATCTCCCAATGGCTGTTCCCCGCATTCTGGATCATCGTCGGCAGCGGATTCTACTTTGGGGCAACGCAAATCACGACCGCCATCGTCCAAGACAAACATGACCCCGGCCCTGCAGCGATTTGCATGCTGTGCTCCATCGCGTTGATCCTGCTAGGAGTTACACAAGGTGTTCAACTTCTGCTAACTAGATCAAACGCCGCTGCTTTAAGACCTGCCTCGGATTTAGACTCTTCCCACCACAGCACCAATCCCAAAAATCCCGCCCTAGCATTGCTTCAATCAATCCTTGGCGTTTCTGCCATCGCATTCTATATTTTCGCGGTGTTTCAGATCGGTTTCGGGCTAGCCACACTCGTCTTCGGTATTATTTCCATGAAATCACTCGGGGCCTCGTGGCTAGGTACACTTCTAGCAACAGCTACTTGCATCGCCACCGTATATTTAGTCTTCATTGAACTACTCGGAATCCTCCTCCCCACTGGCCACTGGGATTTGCCCTTCTAAGATACCATGTCTGACTTTTTCGAAATCATTCAGAGCCTGTTCACGCTACAAATCCTTGTGCCCTGGATTCTGGCCATGACTTTTGGCATTTTTGTTGGGTCGACACCTGGCCTCACTGCCACCATGGCAGTTGCACTAGTCATTCCCTTGTCCTATAGCCTTCCCAAAGAAGCTGCTCTCGCCATGGTAATCGGCGTAAGCTTTACCGCTATATTCGCCGGGGACATACCCGCTACCTTCCTCCGCATCCCCGGCACGCCCGCCTCTGCGGCAGCCACACTCGATGCGCATCAACTCGCTAAAAAAGGAAAAGGAAAGCAAACCCTTTTTATTAACCTACTTTGCAGCGCCCTAGGAGGTGTATTCGGCGTCCTAATCCTGATGTCTGTCGCTCCTCAACTCGCAAAACTAGCATTGCTATTTAGCAGCTTTGAATATTTTTGGTTGTGCCTACTCGGCCTAACTCTGGGTGTGACCGTATCAAGTGGGAATTATAAACTCAACGGGGCACTCGCGGCATTTTTTGGCGTACTCCTGGCAACGGTTGGCAATGATGTCACTACCTTTCAGGAGCGCTATATGTTCGGATTCACTGAGTTGAGTACAGGTCTCAGCTTCATACCGGCAATGATCGGATTGTTTGGCATCTCCGAAGTAATTCGGGCGGTGTATCGATATAAGCCCTCCAGCGACTCGTCCTCGAGCCTTACAGACAACAGTAAATTTGAAGTTCGAGAATCGCTAAAAATCATTTCCGCTAACGCGCCCACAATCGCGCAATCGGTTGTCACCGGAACAATCATTGGAGGGCTCCCAGGTGCGGGTGCTGACATCGCTGCATGGGGCGCCTACGGTGTCGCGCACAAGACCGCCAAGCCCGCGGAGCAAGCAAAATTTGGTAGCGGTATTTGGAAAGGTGTTATCGCTCCCACAAGTGCCAACAATGCCGCTGTTGCAGCAGCATGGATCCCTGCGCTCGTCTTCGGTGTGCCCGGTGACGCTGTTACCGCAATCGTACTCGGCGCTTTTCTCACTTACAACATCACACCCGGTCCCGAGTTGTTTGCTGACGGCGGCGCGAATTTCATTTTTGCTATCGCAATGATTACTCAGTTGCTTCTGATCCCTGCCGGCCTCGTGGGAATATTGTTATTCGGCAAGTTTATGGCGTTACCCCGCGGCGTCGTCTTAACATGCGTGGTCATTTTTTCTGTTGTGGGTTCCTATGCGATGAACAATAACGCACTCGACGTCTGGATTATGTTTGGATTCGGACTGCTAGGGGTATTCCTCGAGAATCGTAAAGTTCCACTTGCTCCGTTAATTCTTGGCATGATCCTCGGACCGAAAGTCGAGATCTATTTACGGCAAGGCATGATCGCCTCGCAGGGTGATTTTTCGAACGCCTTTTCGTCTACAATCGATGTCGTATTATTCTCAACTCTCGTCATTTGTATCTTGCTCTCCGTAGTCATGACATTTCGTCGCTCAATTAACAAACATTCCGCACTTTCCGAACAGTAGGCGCAAGCATGGAACTATTTAACGAAGAACGATTTGAGCAACTCAGCGACGTTATGCACACCGCACAGGAGAACGGATCACCTCGAGCGTATGCCATCACCACCGGTAATAGAGAGGGTGAGCAACGCAGTTTGACTGGTGGTTTTCGGGACGAGGACCAAACATTACCCGTCGACGTTAACAGCGCGTTCCTCATCGCGTCTCCCACCAAACCCTTTGTAGCCACGGCGGTCATGATACTCGTTCAGACAGGCCTCGTTCGGCTTAGCGACCGCGCCTGCAAATACCTGCCTGAATTTGCGACTAGCGACAAACGGTCCATCCGGATAATACACTTACTGACACATACTTCCGGTTTACCAGACATGTTGACCAATAATGAAGAACTGCGCCAAGCACACGCGCCCTTGTCAGACTTCATGCAAGCTACCGCACACGCGGAACTACTATTTAGACCGGGGACACGGTTGAGCTATCAGAGCATGGGGATACTTGCTCTAGCTACGATCGTCGAACGAACCACGGGAATGCCGGTTGGAGATTTCCTCTACGAAAACATTTTCATGAAACTTGGAATGAAAAACTCACAATTGGGCGTGCCGCCTGATTATGCCCAATCACTCGATAAAGAAAACCAAGTCCAATGCGAGGTCGAAACTAAAACGGATGCCAAACCATGGGGATGGAACAGCAACTACTGGCGAGATTTAGGAGCGCCTTGGGGTGGTATGATGTCCACAGCAGAGGATTTGGCCATTTTTCTACGCCACCTGCTAACAATCAGCGCCGGTGAACCCGGTGTTTTGCATCCAAACTTACTTCAGGCAATGACCAGCAATCAATTAGAACGATTACCTCATATCGATCCCGCAATTGCTCGCTCAACGCCTTGGGGCCTAGGTTGGCAACTCAACTGGCCATCGCATCCCCGCGGATTCGGGAGTATGCTACCGCCTAACGCCTATGGTCACTGGGGTGCAACGGGAACTCTTCTGTGGGTTGATCCGGATAGTGAAGTATATGGAGTCGTTTTAACGTCAGCTCCAATTAGCCTTGAGGATCGCCCACCCCTTTCCTATTCCAACATACTTCGTGCAGGGTGGAGTAAATAGCCAAACTGTCATAATGCAAGACAATTAGGCGAACTAAAACCTTCCCTGGAAGTTACCCTTGATCGCATCGACCCCGAGTTTTAACGCGACCGCTTCGTTACTCATCGATATCAACTGGCAACCCAACTCGGCTGCTCGTTCGGCCCACGCTGGATCCGGAGCGACGGCACCCCACGACTTTCCATGTTTTTTACAAGCCGCTGCGACTGCGGCAACCGCTTCCCATAGTTTTTCACTATGAAAATCCGGGTACACCTGTAAGGCTATCGATAGGTCCGATGGGCCCACGAACAGTTGGTCAACACCTGATAACGCCGCGATCTCTTCAGCTTGATCAAGCGAACCCAACGTTTCGATCTGTATGGCAACAAAGTTTTCAGTGTTCGACTGCTCAAAAAACTCAGTGGCCGGACGCGTGGTATAGCCACAATCCGCACCGCCAGTATTCATCCCTCGAGTCCCCGCAGGCGGAAACTTGGCCCATGAAGTGAATTCAGCCGCCTGCTCCACGTTGTGGATCTGTGCCGCCATCACGCCTTGCGCGCCCAATTCCAAATACTGCGTGACTTCGTGATAACCAGTCGGCGCCATACGAATGAATTGTCCCATCTCAGTTGCCCGCGCCGCCAGAAAAACGGCTCGAAGTTGATCCGCGGTCGCTTGACTGTGTTCTAAATCAACCCAAAATCCATCGAACCCGCCTCGCAATGAATACATCTCTACGGCGATAGGATGGATTAACCGCGCTAGGGCAAAAAAATTCAGCGTTTCACCTGACGCGAGGCGCTCTTTGAATGTTGTCATCTAAGTGGACTTTCACGTTGTGTTTTATATTATCGCTAAACCAAATCCATTATACTTAGTGATAATCCCCTGCGGCACTACACTTAGCTCCAAATGGCCAATTCCATGACTTCCATTGCCAATATTCCACGCTGCCAGATCATACCGCTGCCAAATCAAGCTACCTCATTTCAAATCGACGGCACTGAGACACTTCGCTGGAATTTTGGCAACGAATATTCTCGGCCTTTTTTTTATCCGGTAAATGGTCCCCACGGCACGAGCCTCGTCCGCCTGGGGCACCCAGGCGCTCCCAACCATGACCATCATCGTGGAATCTGGTTTGCCCATAACGACATAGAAGAATTGGATTTCTGGGCAGAAGGAAAAGACAACCAGATTTTACAAACTCAATGGCTAGCCTACGAAGATGGGGACGATTACGCGGCCCTAGCGGTCCAGACAGAATTCCATGCAGGGCACGATCCACTTCCTATCATCCAACAAGAAATAGTGGCCGTCATGCGACCTCTGGATCACGGACAGTACACACTAGAACTACAGACGACCATAACTCCAACTATGGCAAGCCTGACCCTCAATAAAACAAATTTTGGATTCTTGGCTGTTCGCATGGCCGCCAACATTTCTAGCCATTTCGGAGCGGGTACTATTACCAATCAAGCAGGCAAAACCGGAGAACCGGCATTATTTGGTAAATCGGCAAATTATATCGACTACAGTGGGCCGGTCCGATCAAAAAACCACAATGAAAGCATCGAAGGCATTACTTATTTCGACCACCCGAGCAATCCCAGTTATCCCTCCAAGTGGCACATCCGCGAGGACGGCTGGATGGGCGCCTCGGTTTGCCGTGATGGACCAATTGTCCTTACACCCAGCACGCCTCTGCAATTGCGTTATCTACTACATGTGCACAGCCACCCCATCAACCACCAGATTGCCAAAGGGCTACAAAAAACATTCTTTAATAGTCCTGCATGGAATGTGCTGAAAAGTAAACGGCGCCACCGACATCTCGATATTCTTCCGGTGGTTGAATAATCTTGGTTGGTTTTGCCAGTTCGTCTTAACGTCCGTCGCCGTGGACTTTCATCTTGACGCTATACAGGCCGGTTCGCGCTGTAATAAATAGAGTCGAATAGTCTTTACCCCCAAAGGTCACGTTTGCCGGTCCTTCTGGCACCTCGATCTTCCCAAGGTCTTTACCCGTAGAATTAAACACGTGTACTGAGCCCGTCGTCAGGTATAAATTTCCAAGATGGTCCAACGTCATACCGTCGCTGCCCGACGCGCAAAACAATCTCTTTTTATGAATACTTCCCGGTCCCGTAATGCTATAGGCATAAATTTTACTGCCTCCAGCGTCAGCAACATAAAGCGTCTTATTATCTGACGTTCCAATAATTCCATTTGGTTTTACGTGATCATTGATTACTCGCGTTACCACTTTACCTTTTGATTCTATGTAATAAACGTGAAATCCATCTTGCTCCATTCCATCTTGATTGCCATAGCGGGGGTCGGTGAAGTATACACCTCCCCACTTATCCAACCACAAATCGTTTGGACTGTTGTATTTACCTCCATCATAGCTATCTGTAAGGACTTTGATCTTTCCCTTTGGAGATTGGCTCGTCATGCGTCTCGCGCCGCCTTCACACGCTAGCAGCGAACCGTTGGGTGCAAAGTACAACCCGTTAGCCCGACCCGACTTTTCCCGGTGCGTCAGCAACTTGCCATTGATGGTCCAGACAAGTATCCGCTCATTGGGAATATCTGTAAAATAAACGTTGCCCCGACTATCTGCGGCGGGTCCCTCTGTAAATTTGAAGCCATCGGCGAGTTGTTTTACTTTACCCTCAACCAAATCCGCCAAGTTCTCAGTTTGAGCCACACAACTCGAGGTCCATAAACCGAAGGTAGCCATCGCGCTCAACAAAATTCCACGACACAGCATATCACACACTCCTTTTCCTTAATAAAAGATCACGTCTGTTGACTATTCTATCTGCGCGACCAGTAAAAACGTAGCAGGGTTAACTCCTTGGCAGTGCCACGGTTGCTATTGACAGCAAAACCACCCTTTTGGCATTATCGCGTTTCCCAACAGATGATTAGCCAACTAAGGATACACACATATGCGTCTTTCGTCGCTTTTACCAACTCTGGTACTACCTCTATTCATCGGCTGCGCCGGATTTGGTAATACGAATACCGCTACGGAAACAACAACTGGCGCCGTGATTGGTGGGATCACCGGAGCACTAATTGGAGAGCACAATGATGACCCATTGGCCGGAGCAATAATCGGGACCACAGCAGGCGCACTGCTCGGAAATGCGACGGAGCAAGCGAACAATCGCAACGACGCCGAAATAGCGGCCTCTGAGCAGGACTACCAAGAACACGCCGTAACTCTCAATCAAATCCTAGCAATGACACAGGCTGGCGTCGACGATGCGGTGATAATCAGCCGTATTGAAACAAACGGTCCCGCTCAAACACTTACCACCGATGATATAATCTTTCTCAGTAAATCACAGGTTGCCGCGACAGTCATCAGTGCCTATCAGACGCCGCCTGCGACAGAAATCCATACGGACGACCTAGACGCAAACGGTCCTAATTATCCGTTTCCAATAGTTCCTGGACCGACAGCGGGATTCCGTATCGATTTGGACTTTGGCAACTAGACTTTTTTTGCTATTGCGCGGACAACCGCGGCACCCATATCAGCTGGACTCTCAGCCACTTCGATGCCGGCTGCCTCCAACGCTTTGATTTTCTCCGCAGCCGTTCCTTTTCCGCCGGAAATAATTGCGCCGGCGTGTCCCATTCGTTTCCCCGGCGGGGCAGTGCGGCCTGCAATAAACGCAGCCACTGGTTTGGTCACATGCTCGGCCACATATTCGGCGGCTTCTTCCTCGGCAGTACCGCCTATTTCACCGATCATCATTATCGATTCTGTTTGATCGTCGACCTCATAAAGTTTCAACAGATCAATAAATGAAGTCCCTACAATTGGGTCACCACCAAGTCCCACGCAAGTTGATTGTCCAAGCCCTTCGTTGGATGTTTGCCATACGGCTTCGTAGGTCAAAGTACCAGAGCGACTCATGACGCCCACACTACCTTTATTATGTATATACCCTGGCATGATTCCAATTTTGCACTCGCCCGGGGTAATCAATCCTGGACAATTTGGACCGATCAGTGCTACATCACGTTCATGGACGATCTCGTAAACACGAACCATATCCAAAACCGGAACACCTTCTGTGATCGCAGCAATCACCTCTATACCCGCATCAACTGCCTCTAGAATCGCATCAGCCGTAAAGGCTGCGGGGACAAAAATCATAGTTGCATTAGCCCCAGTTGCAGATACCGCCTCGCCGACAGTATTGAATACTGGGATCCCATCAATATCCTGCCCACCTTTTCCTGGTGTTACTCCAGCGACCATTTGGGTTCCGTAATCACGGCAACCCCGTGTATGAAACGTACCAGCGTTACCCGTGATACCTTGGCAGATAACTTTCGTGTTTTCGTTGATCAAAATGCTCATTTGATTATCTCAAGCCTTCTATTCTGTTTATCTCTATTCTCTTGATGTCGTTCAACAACTTTTGTAGTCCTAAAGTCACTGGAATGACTCGCTTATCCAGAAATGGCTGCGACGACCTTCGTTGCCGCGTCTGTCAAATCCGTGGCCGTGATAATGGCAACGTCACTTTCCTCTAAAATACGTCGTCCTTCCTCAACTTCAGTCCCTTCAAGTCGCACCACCAATGGAATTTCAAAACCAATTTCCTGCGACGCCGCTACGATCGCGTTAGCAATCGTCGAACAACGAGCAATACCACCAAAGATGTTCACCAATACCGCTTTCACATTCGGGTCCGCCAAAAGTATTCGGAACGCTTCCGTAACTTGGTCCTTATCAGCACCCCCACCCACATCTAGAAAATTGGCCGGTGAGGCACCATGCAATTTAATGATGTCCATCGTAGACATCGCCAAGCCCGCACCGTTGACTAGACAAGCAATGTTTCCATCGAGCTTAATATAACTTAGCCCCGCTTCGGCCGCGCGAACTTCAGTGGCCTCTTCCTCGGATATATCGCGATACTCCCCAATCGTTTTCTGACGATACATCGCGTTAGAGTCAAAAGATATCTTCGCATCCAGAGCGATGATATCTCCATCGCTTGTTATCACAAGAGGATTAATCTCGACTAAACTGCAATCGCTGTTCACGTACAAACGACACAATGCCTTCATGAACCGATCCGCAATACGAACACTCGCACCTTCAATCCCCAGTTGTTGACACAACTTTCTCACTTGATAACTCTGCAGGCCATAAGACGGATCAAAATGTTCCTTGTGTATCAAATCCGGGGTTTCCTCGGCAACCTTTTCGATCTCCACCCCACCCTCGGTCGAACACATCAATACAGGTTTATGGACAGCGCGATCAAGCACAATTCCCAAATATAACTCTCGAGCGATGTCGCACCCTTCTTCGACGAGAACCTGATTGACAACTTTACCTTCCGCACCGGTCTGGATCGTAACAAGCGTGTTACCCAGTAAATTCGACGCAACCTGCGCTGCTTCTTCCCGCGAATGCACCAGTTGTACACCATGTTGCTCGGGAACCTCGACGATTGTACCCTTGCCTCGGCCACCTGCGTGAATTTGAGCTTTAACTACGGCCAGGGAGCTACCTAGTTCATCGTAGGCAGCAGCTGCATCTTCTGCAGTGCGCGCCACCATGTGACGTAGTACGGTGACGCCGGCATTCTGAAAAAGTTCTTTCGCTTGGAACTCGTGTATTTTCATGACCTTGATTGTCTTTCTGCTGTACTACGCATCGTGAACACTACTGCGAATTTGAATTTCGAAACGATTTAAAAGTAAGCACTGATTGAATCGTACCTTTAATAATCACAGCCTAACTCAAACAGATTAACTTTTAAAGCGGGGCCGAAGATACTTTCAGAGAACTACCTAACCCTCACAAATTACCAAACCATTTGCCATATCCGGCCTTCAACAGATGAAGCAGTAATGAAGACATACCTAGCGTCCCGATAAAACAAAAGGGTGTACCGCCGCCCACCTAATATTTTGTAACAGACCATCACTAGCTAAGGTTATTATCGTGAGTCAAGACATTAATGTACTAGCACTTTTAAAGGGTGAAGAACGGTATATCTTTTTGTTCAATGACAAGAATCGCAAAAAAACCCTCCGGTTGCTCGGCCGGTACGCATCAAACCCTGAGTTGAGTTTCACTTGGTACGACGCAGCAGTGATGAGTCAAAAAGTCCGGTCTCTCACCAAACTCGAACGTATAATGGATTCGAGACAGCAACTTCCCTCTTAACCGGCAGAGCAAAGATGCGAAAAGAGATCGACAGTTTTTTACAGTACCTCGACGTCGAACGAAATAGTTCCGATCTCACAATAAAGAGTTATCGCGAAGACCTTGAGATGCTGTGTTATTTTCTGAGCTATGACGACGGTTCCCTGCCCGCACCTCGTGAGGTAACGTCTCAGGATCTTCGTCAGTACGTAGCGGCCATGTCGGAAGCGCAGTACGCTCGTTCGAGTATTTCCAGACGCTTAGCAACGCTTCGGAGTTTCTACCGCTTTTGCCAGCGACAGGGGTATACTGATAAAAACCCCGCCAAGCCGTTACGCAATCCCAGAAAACAACGCAGCTTGCCGCATTTCCTTAGTACCGAGGAAGTGGCCAAGTTGATATCGTCTCCCAATACTGACACGCCAATGGGAAAGCGTGACCAAGCTATTTTTGAAACGATCTATTCGGCCGGCCTCCGTGTCAGTGAACTTGTTGGCATCAACGATGGCGACTTGCATTTGGACGAGGGGTTGGTCCGAGTTCGAGGCAAGGGTCGTAAAGAACGTTTTGCACCCATGGGTTCCTATGCCGTACTGGCGATAAATTCTTGGCTCAACGTCCGCGTGCTCGCCAAAGATACACCAAAGAAGGCCTCGGCACCCGTCTTCGTGAATCGCTTTGGTCGCAGGATAACCACGCGTAGCATAGGTCGAATTCTCGAAAAACACATCAAACTTGTCGGCCTGGATTCCCGCACTAGCCCCCACACACTCAGACACAGTTTTGCCACACACCTACTCGATTGCGGTGCCGAAATTCGTAGCGTCCAGGAACTCCTTGGCCACAAAAGCCTCGTCACCACGCAAATTTACACCCATTTGACAACGGCCAATCTCAAAGACGTTTACGAGAAATCACATCCGCTAGCTTCGAATTGAAGTGTAACCTTACCGAACATGATCGCGCTGACATGTGTATCGCTTCAAGATCCGTCGCGATTCAAATCAGCCCTTTTCGGACTGCCCATACTGCGACTTGGGTCCGATCTGACCCGTCCGTTTTACGAAGTATGTTCTGGACGTGTTCCTTAACAGTTTCGATGCTTATGCACAGTGATGTGGAAATCTCTTGGTTGGATAGACCCAACCCCAAATGACGCAATACCTGAACTTCCCTGTTAGTCAGATTATAACCCATGGCATTTTTGTCTTTACGGCGGGACATCAAGCGATGGTATTTAAGCAGCAAGCTGGATTCGGGTCGATCCTGTTGTTGGTAAGCCCTCGATAAGACCGACAGAATTTCCGCGCGACTGGCCCCTTTCGACAAATAATCGTATGCGCCGAGCAAAGTCGCTTTAGCAATAAAAGTAGGATTGTTAAAAGCCGAAATCATAATTACACGGGTGTCAGGTTGACTTTCACGTATTTGCACTAAGGCTTCAAGCCCGTCGCAAACTGGCATTTTAACGTCCAGCAAACAGAGATCGGGTTGCAACGTATTCACCAGTGCCACGGCTTCATCACCATTTTTCGCGACCCCGACAACTGTCACATTCATTTCAGCAAACATCTGCGCAAGCCCGTCATGGGCGAGGTCATGGTCATCAGCAATAACTATCGTAATCGCCATGTTGAAATTCCGGCTAATCCCCGACGAAGCTTTAAGCTTACGGCCGGAGTTCAGCAATCGTAGGATGTTGGGGAGGGAACGTCGGAGATAGCGTACGCTATACTAACGTTTTTTGGGAAGGGCGTTGCCGTTTTGAACCGCAAAGCACCAATATACCAATTAAGCTAACACTTTACATCTCTTTGCGAACCTTTTTTACATAAACCTCATTGTCAGACCCAGTCAGAACGATGTGAGCCGCGGCAACCATGAAGCGTTTTACCGCTAACCCAAATCAGCAAACCCCGTTACACTAAAGTAATCACTCAGGCACCCATGCCGCGGACCACATTCACCATTAGATGGCAAATCCTTTGGAACGTACTGCACCTCAACCGCCAGAATTAGATGTACTAGTAGTAGCCCCACATCCCGACGATGCGGAAATATCCATGGCCGGTGCCATCCTACATCTACTCAAGCAGGGTCAACGTGTTGGAATCTTAGACCTGACAAACGGCGAGCCAACCCCATGTGGTTCAATCGAGGTCCGCCAGCAGGAAACCGCGATGGCCTCCTCCATTCTTGACATTACATGGCGTGGCAATCTTGGTTTACCAAATCGATCACTTCAACCGACCCTTGCAGCTCGCGAACAACTTGCCACAGTCATGCGTCTCTGTCGCGCGGAGAGGATTTTCGCACCCTATTGGAGAGACGCACATCCGGACCATCTCGCCGCAACTGAACTTACCGATGCTTCTCGTTTCTGGGCCAAACTATCCAAAACCGAAATGGCCGGGAAACCTTTTCATCCAAGCCGGATTTACAACTACCATAGCGTGCATTTAAAGCTCGCAATTGTCCCGGCGTTTATTCTAGATATCTCAGACTACTGGGACACCAAACTCGAAGCGATACAAGCATATGCGAGCCAATTCGACAGCGCACAATCATCAAGCATTCGAACGTTCTATGACAAACTACAAACGGATGCCGAACATTGGGGCGATCTAATCGGATGCCGGTTTGGCGAACCATTTTCCTGTCGTGAGCCGATTGGAATATCGGCGTTGGACGCGCTGATATAAAGTAGCACAGCGTGGCGCTAACGACTTACTTCAAAAACACCCTTGTCTTTTTCGGTCAAGTATTTCGCAACAAATTTGCCGTTACTGTAGGTAGCGTTATACGTATAGGTACCAAGCGTCCGCCCAAGATTCTCCTTGCCTTTCAAAGTCACTACGCCGTCTTCATTTTTTACTATCTCCAACGTGACATTAAAATGAAACGGAATGAGCTTGAAAAATCGCCCGTTAAATCGGGCCTGCACTTTGGAGTCATTGAGAACCGTAAATTTTGCCTTGAGGGGACCGTTGTGTTCACTTATTTCGCTTCGCCACGTGCCGTTCCATTTACCGCTTAGGTCCAGCTTCTCTTCTGCTTGCAATTGCGTTGTCGACAAGACCAACACAGCGAGCGCACTAAGCGAAAATACCGCGACTTCAAGTTTCAAAAAGATGCTGTTACGCATAATGACAATTTCCTCTGTGTGGGGGCAATCTTTTGGGGAAGACTTTATGGTCAATCCGATATATACTTAAGACTACCAAAGAACTGGGGCTGGCGTGAAGACGACTTTGAGCCCAACTAGTCCTTTCGCATCTCATATCTGCCATCCTCAGGAATTTTAGCATGCAACAAGTTAAAATATTTAAGAGCATTGAAAGTGAAATCGACACGCTTGAAGGTGACATCAACACGTGGATAAAAGAAGTCGGAGCTAAGAACCTTCAGATCAGCGGCAATATTGCACCACAAACCGAGTCGGCCCCGGGAATGGGAAGTTTTTCGTCCTCTGATATCTTAATTACGATACTTTACGACGCTTAACAAATTGACCCGCCATCATTTAATATCAGGTTTAATTGCAGACACTACGAATATTGGATTTTGCGCGTCAAAACGAATTCGTTCTAGCTGATAGTTGCCTTTGGACACGCTAAACATCCATACTTTGACGTCTCCAGTTTCATCTCGCAAAAACCTCTGTACTTCCGATACATTATCGATGCTGGCCATATCCGCAACGATACGACCACCAGGTTTGAGTCGGGCGAGCGCGTCGGTGACGATGGTGGCCAATTGGCGACCCGTCCCACCTATAAATATGGCATCTGGATCCGGTAACTCTTCCCATGCGCTGGGGGCTGCCCCATGAATCGGGAAAACATTATGCACTCCAAAGCGTTCCGCATTTTGTCCAATCAACGCAAAATCATCTACGTCCATTTCGATTGCGTATATTTCGCCTCCCGGGGATATCTGACCAGCTTCAATAGCAACGCTCCCACTTCCAGCACCGATGTCCCAAACAACACTTGTGGGACCTAGGTTAAGCTCCGCCAACACCAAGCACCGGATCTCACTCGACGTCAGCAACCCCCGTTTGGGCTTCGTCTGCAAAAACATTTCGTCCGGATTTCCGAACAGACGTTTACCGATCATTTCCGTCGGCCGGTCCGGAGCTGTAGCACGGCGTACGAGGATCATAACGTTTAGCGAGTCGAATACCTGAACCGCTATTTCCTCTAACGTTCCAGAGGTGACTCGTTCGTCAGGCGACCCTAAGTTCTCGCAAACGTACGCAGTAAAATAATCTATACGGGCAGCCAGCAGAGCTGATGCTAGCAACTGTGGCGTGTTTTCACTTGTAGTAAATAAGCCGACGCGTTCAGCACTGCGAATTTTTTGTACGACATGGTCGATACCCTGGTTACCCAAATCTGTAAGATAAGCCTCATCCCAATTTTCCTTTACTCGCGCGAACGCCAATTGCATTGTACTCACATTGGGAATAACGCGGATTCGAGCTTTTCCGATTCTATCGCACAGGAACCGGGCTGTACCGTAAAACAGCGGGTCACCGGCGGCTAAAATGACCACTTTTTGATCTGTGGTAGCGTCGATCCGTGTCGACAGCGCCTCATAATCCGAACCCGGGTCCCATGTGTCCCCTACATCGGTTTGGAACGAGACGGTCATATCCCTTGGGCCAACGAGCAAATCAGCTTGCCGAATGATGGCAACCGTAGATGCAGTCAATCCTTCGAGGCCGTCATCTCCAATTCCGACGATGCAGATGGATTCGTTGTCAGTCAAAACATTTCCCCTGAAATCAGCAGTTATGTCTCGTTGCAAAAAAAGCACCCATCTCAAAACGGGTGCTTATCGCGAACATATCACTACGTTCAGATTTTAAAATAGGTTTCTCAGTAACACTTACGCCTGGAAGGAACTGCCACAACCACATGATTTAACTGCGTTTGGATTTTCAAAAGTAAACCCACGGCGATCCAGTCCGTCGTACCAGTCAATGACCACGCCATCTAGATACAGTGCGCTTTTCTTGTCGACAACGACGTCAACGCCATGTTGGGAGTACCTGTTGTCCGCTGCTTCATCAAACCCTTTTTCAAATTTAAGCGAATAACTGAATCCGCTACAACCTCCACCAACAACTCCAACACGCAGGAACGTTGCTTCATCTAGTTTTTGTGTCGTTTTTACCTTTGCGACTTCTGCCGCTGCTTTTTCCGTTATCGAAACAGCCATAGCTCGTTCTCCATTTTGCGATAAGGCGAATAGTGTTTTTCATGCCAACATTGGTGAAATACAAGTCGGCCTGTTCTTAATCAACAGTGTATATAATACACAGGCACACAAGATTTGAAAACATCTAAATGTATTTCACACTTGATTATATAAAGTAATGCCAAGAATTCAGTTCAAGACGTTTCCCTAAAGCCAAGAAAAGATATAATCACCTACAGACGCAATACGTTATATATACCCACCAAATCGTGCCACGGACAATATTTGCCCATAGCCGGCAGCGCTAATTAATTATCTTTAAGGAACCACGGATGACCTCCACCGAAGTTGAACAAATTCTAGTAGTGCCCACACGCGTCTTTCATGAACTTGGGCATGTTCAGGGATTCAGCGCCGATGTAGACAAGTACCTCAGCGAGTTGTTACGTCCGGAAAACATCTCTTACCGTCCCCGGCCAGAAATGGAAGACGACCCGTCGTTCAAACAACTCATCCCATACGTGATCTTTCGTCACACGGATGAAAATGGTGACGTATCAGTGTTTCAGTACTCCCGCGGAAAAGGCTCCGGTGAAAAACGTTTGCACCAAAAGAAATCTGTTGGTATCGGTGGGCACATATCACAAGAGGATGCTAGTGACGTCGACGCGGATCCCTACGTCGAAGGAATGAAACGCGAACTTGAGGAAGAGGTTCGTATTAATACTCGCCATACGTTTTCACTCGTCGGCTTAATTAACGATGATGAAACAGAAGTGGGAAAAGTTCACCTAGGTATTGTTCACATTTGCGACGTTGTAACTCCAGATGTGATACCCAATGAAGTAGAGATCGAAGGTAACGGTTTTGTACCGGTCGCGGATATGCTATCCGATTTATCAGGCTTCGAAACGTGGTCGGCGATCTGTATAGAGGCGTTATTCGCGTAAACTCGTTTGCAACATCCACAAATACCGAGTTATCAATTCGGAAAGTGAATTGAAGTTCATGACAAATCTTCCAATCTACATGGACGACCACTCCACGACGCGGGTGGATCCACGCGTTGTGGACGCAATGCTACCGTACTTAACCGAGACGTTTGGCAATCCCAGTAGTGTCAATCATAGCTTTGGCTGGGACGCGCAACAGGCAGTCGACGAAAGTCGCCAATCTATAGCTGCAAGTATTCAAGCGCAACCCAAAGACATCTTGTTTACCAGCGGAGCAACGGAAAGCAACAACTTAGCACTACGTGGTGTATGCCTGCGAAACCGCCAAAAGGGAAAGCATATCATCAGTGTGGTAACTGAACACCACGCTATTCTTGATCCACTTGACCGACTTATGCGGCGTGACGAATTTGACGTTACACTATTACCCGTCTCCAAACACGACAACGCGACGATCGGCACCATTGATCTCGATCAACTGCGAGCTGCAATCCGACCGGATACCGTGTTGGTTTCCGTCATGTTTGCGAACAATGAAATAGGGACGATTCAACCAATTACCGAAATTGGTTCAATCTGTAGAGAACACAATGTTCTGTTTCACACCGACGCTACGCAAGCGATTGGCCGCATACCGCTCGATGTCGACGCCATGCATCTTGATCTTATGAGTTTCTCAGCTCACAAGTTTTACGGTCCCAAGGGAGTGGGGGGGCTTTATGTGCGTCGAAATGGGCCGCGACCAAAACTCCTGCCGCTAGTCGATGGAGGAGGGCAGGAAAGTGGCCTGCGTGCGGGAACCCTAAACCCCGCTGGGATTGTTGCGATGGGTTGTGCCTTAGAACTCGCCATAAGTGAACAGGAGACGGAAGTTACGCGACTAAGCCAACTTCGTAATCAGCTTTACGAACAACTTACGAGCAATATTCCCAACTTGTTATTAAACGGGCCGGCCTTGGATGACGTTAGCCTCCGTCTCGCTAATAACCTAAATGTTTGTTTCGGTGACGTCGACGGCGAGGCCCTCATGATGAGCACGCCCGATCTCGCAATCTCAAGTGGAAGTGCCTGTAGTTCAACCAATCCTGAACCTAGTCATGTATTGCTCGCGATCGGTCGCAGTGATGATGAAACCAGGGCCAGTTTACGCTTTGGACTCGGCCGTTTCACTACGCCCGCGGACGTTGACACCGCGGCGCAATTGCTCACAAAAAGCATTCAGCGGCTCAGAGCGTTGCGTTAGAGGAACTTCAAGCCCTCTGCCGATAACCACAGAGCTTAAAGCAAGCCGACCACGTTTAAACACATCATTTATTTAACTAGGAAATATTCACAACTACTACAGTCTTTATTTCAGTGCCACCTCACAAAATCAACATCGCATCGCCGTAACTAAAAAATCGATACTCGCGCTCGATCGCTTCTTGATACGCTCTCTGTATCAACTCATCGCCTCCAAATTGTCGGACCAGTATTAAGAGGGTTGACATTGGTAAATGGAAATTCGTCAACAACGCATCCACCGCTTTAAATTGATAGGGAGGTCTGATAAATAGATCCGTACTACCTCGCCACGCGGAAATACGATCGCCAACAGCTGCAGTTTCGAGCACGCGGACGGCCGTTGTACCGACGCATACTACCCGCCCACCTGTTTCTCTCGCCGATTGCAACTGCTGTGCCACAGCAGCGGTAAGTTCGCCTCTTTCGCTGTGCATCACATGGTCCTCTATCTTTGGGAGTTTTATGGGTCGAAAGGTCCCCAGACCCACATGCAGCGTTACGCTGCACATTTGGACACCATGCTTCAGAATCTCTGCATTCAATTTATCAGTGAAATGCAATCCGGCCGTGGGAGCAGCGACAGCACCCGGTTTTTCAGCGAACACCGTCTGGTAATTTGTTTGGTCCGATTCCTCAGTTTTCCCGCCGCGGATGTACGGTGGAATAGGGACATCCCCCCGACTTTCAAGAATTTCTGTCCAAGGAACATCGCAATCGGGCACGACTCTCCATACACCAGCGTCCAGTTTCTCTTCGAATCGCAAGCTAACATCGGTGCCCGCGGCAAGATTTTCCGTCGCCACGCCCGTAGATAGAAGGACCGACTCCCCAGGACGGATTTTCCCTTTTGTCTTGGAAAGCATCAACCATCCACCCACACTGACTTCCAAGAATAACCCTTCCCATTGCCCACCAGTTTCTGAGCGCACACCGAACAACCTGGCATTAACAACTTTAGTATTATTAGTCACCAACACATCCTGCGGTGTCATTAGCAGAGGTAAGTCCGCAATCGTCCGATGCGTTATTTGCTGTGAACCACGATCCACAACCAACAACCGCGCAGCGCTACGATCCGTTAATGGGTGTTGAGCAATGAGCTCATTAGGCAAGTTGTAATCGTAGTCAGATAATTTCAATTTGTCGTCCTCGGACGTATTCTCAGGTACTTTCCCATTCTGCTAGTTGCTTTTAACTTCGTAAACCCCACGCATCGACACCCAGAATACACACAACTTTTCTGAGTTTGGACTTTTGCATCTTTACCCGCGTACTTAATATGAACCCTATCGTCCATTACGCGTCAATTCACAAGTCCTTCGAATTACGTAATAGACTGATTTCCCACGTATACAATAAGTTTTAGGAAACCCATTTTTGCACGTAGCATTCGTCATAACTGAACTTGAACCGGGTGGGGCAGAGCGCTGTTTAGTTAAACTTGCGCTCGGACTAACTCAACGTGGCCATTGCGTGAACGTCGTTAGTATCGCGGCAGAACCGGCTACTGGACGCGATGAACTTGTAATTGAACTTCGAGCGAACGGGATTGAACCCATTTTCCTAGACGCCAACAATTACCGAAACTTTTTCCGCGCCAAACGTTCACTGAGAGTCGTCCTTAACAAAATAGCACCAGATATTGTCCAATCATTCCTGTTCCATGCCAACATTCTTTGCGGCAAGGTTAGCAAGCGTTTCAATTTCAAATTGGTTGCGGGACTACGTGTATCCGAGCCGCGACGACTACGCCAATGGATGATGCGTTTTCAACGATCGAAGTTCCAACAATCAATCTGCGTATCCGATGACGTTAGTTCCTACGCGCAACAGAAACTAGGATTTTCCGCCGAGACGATTAAGGTGATACCAAACGGCATCGATCTTGATTCCTTTACGGAAATCACGCCCGCTACCGCCAGCGAACTCGACTTCGCCGCGATACCCCCTCTATTAACTTTCGTTGGGCGGTTGCACGTGCAAAAAGGCGTCGACCTCCTTGTCGAAAATGCGAAATCAATACTGCAGGCCTGTCCCCAACACCACATCGCCATTGTCGGCGACGGTCCGTGCAAACAGGATATGCAACGCCGAATTACAGACAGTGGACTCGAACAACGTGTTCATTTTTACGGATATCGCGCAGACGCTGCTGGGATCCTTAAGGCTAGCCAATTGTTGCTATTCCCCAGTCGCTGGGAAGGGATGCCCAATGTGGTCATCGAAGCAATGGCCGCAAAGAAACCCATCGTTGCCTGCCCCGCAGATGGTATACGCTCACTCTTAGCACATGAACCGCGACAGATCGTCGAGCCAACCGACTGGGCCGCTGCAGTAACCGAATTTGCTCTTGATCCTCATACTTGTGAGGACATTGGGGCTGCTAACTATGAGGTGGTCTCAAAATCCTATCAACTGCCTCAAATGATCAACCAATACGAAGATCTTTACCAACAGATATTACAACTATCATGAGCGTCGAGCCAACACCTACGATCCACGTACCAGTCTTACCCACTGAGGTAATTGATGCTCTTTGTATCGACGCTGGCGGAATCTATGTAGACGGAACCGTTGGTGGTGGTGGGCATGCCGATTTGATAGCTAGTCAGCTCAATGATGACGGATTATTGATCGGTCTCGACCATGATGTTTTAGCATTGGCTCGGTGTGAATCCCGCCTCCAAGGTAAACCCGTGATGCTTGCCCATTCAAATTTTTGCGAGTTACCCGAATTACTTCACCAAATCGACGTCGGACCGATCAACGGAATACTACTCGATCTAGGACTATCTTCGGATCAACTAGAAGACGCAGACCGTGGATTCAGTTTCAACAGTGAGGGCCCTTTAGATTTACGATTTGACGACGCCACGGGTGAGCCCGCGTGGCGACTTATACAACGGATGCGACCAGACCATCTAGCAGACATCATTTACGAATTCGGCGAAGAGCGCTTGTCACGAAGAATCGCGCGAAAACTGTGTGAACGATCCAAAAAAGATCCCTTCAAATCTGCGGCCGAAATCGCTAATGTAATCTGCAGTTGTTACCCGCATTCAAACCAAAAACGAATACACCCAGCTACTCGTACCTTTCAAGCATTGCGAATCGCGGTCAATGAGGAATTGAAGTCACTAGAGATAGCACTGCGTCGATTACCGGATTTGCTCGCGCCGGATGGAGTATTCGCGATCATAAGTTTCCATTCTCTGGAAGACCGCCGCGTCAAACACGCCTTTCGAGAAGATGGACGGCTCGCGGTCATGACCAAACGTCCGATTCTTGCCAGCGATGAGGAAATTGACGCGAATCCTCGCAGTCGCAGTGCGAAACTCAGAGTAGCGAAACGAATTTAACTTTCAAGTTCACTTGAGTCCAAGTGCTCAAATCGGACGCTCCTTGTGTCTTCTTCGCTGCCAGTGTCTTCGACTAAGCTACCATACAATTGCGGGCGCCGTGCTCGAATCCACCGAGTGCCGGTTGCTCGCTCGCTCAGCGACAGGTCCAAATCAGTAACCAACATCTGTTCTCGTGGATTCTCTGCTTCCACTAGGACACGCCCGTAAGCATCAATGATCATCGAGTTCCCAGTTCTCACTTCGTCATCATCACGACCTATTCCATTGCTGAAAATTAAAAACATCCCGTTGTCATGCGCTCTCGAAGGCAACCACCTCATCAGCCACCCGCGCCCTTTTTCACCGTTGCACTCTCGCTTCAATTCCTCATAGCGAGCGTCGCCACCATCCCACAGATTGACATCGATCACACCCATTGCCTCCGGACTACCAGAGTTACAACCACCGGTCTGGTGAGGCGCTAATAATATTTGTGCACCAAGCAACGCCGTTGCTCTGACGTTTTCAACGATGTTATTGTCGTAACACGTAAGAACTCCCAATCTGACGCCGTGCGGGGTATCCAAAATGGTAAAGCTATCCCCACTGGCCATATGCTCGCTGACAAAGCAATGCAGCTTGCGATGGTTTACCCAAGTGCCGTCGGCGTTAACCACAAAAAAAGCGTTGTACAATGTGCCGTCCTCAGCCAATTCGACTAGTCCCACGCCGATAGAAATATTGTGGGGACGTTCTCCGCCAGTTCTTCAAGTTGTACCCGCGAAAGGTTTCGTAAATGCCAGTACCCAGAGAGGCAACATTCCGGAAATAAGACCAACTGGACGTTCTTCGCAGCGGCTTGCTCAACGTAGCCCTTAACAACTTCCAAGTTCGCCTTGACGTCACTCGCGACGTGCTGAAATTGTACCGTTGCGACCTTCATCAGAATAGCAAGTCCTCAAGAGTAGCGTGCCCGGCATAAAAAAACAGCCAGTTCAGTATTGTAACCGAAACTGGCTGTGGATGTTTAGCGGTAGCGATTGTTTATTCGCCACTGTCGAAAGCAAAATCATCGCCCATCGGCAAAAATTCATCGCCGAAGTCAATTTCGACTTCAACAGTTTCTAGATTGACTTCTGCCGGTGGAGTTGTACGGCGACTACTGTATCCGTAGGCAACCAACGCACAGATCATGACCATTAGGCCAAATGAGACGACGAGCATTCGTTTGATGAAAAGTTTCATGATAATTCCTTTTGGGGTTTGATAGCTCAGCGTTTGCCGTGCTAAGTTTGCCGGTAAAACCGCGTCGTGAAGCGTGGGGCATTCACGACGCGTTATTTACCAGTTAGCAAGCTTCGATTATCGAAGCGATTTATTTTACGCCTTTGAAATTGTAATTAGGATTGTTGACATCGAAGTCGACGTTTTTGAATCCGTTATTGATCTTCACATTTAAGTACGTGTACTCCTCGATTAACTTGGGACGGACACCAGGTGCAGTCGGCCAATCGTAAGAAACATATCGTACAGGGACTTGCAATTCATCGTCGATGAATATTTGAGCGACGTGAAAATCATAAGGCGCTCGTTTGTCAGGATGCATTACTTGAATCATTGTGCATTTGCGTTTGTTGATCATGGCACCCTTACGAAATTGCACCTTGCACATACCCGCTTTCATATCTCGTTCAGCACGCGAAATAAGTTGGATGATTAGGTTCTCCAAACCGATTTCCGTAACGGGATAACGTTGGCCCTTCATCGCTAGGAATCCAGCAGGGTCGAGCCATAGATCAGGTATCGCAGCTTTCAAGCCTGTTCCACCTTCATGGGCACACATCTTATTTTGATTTTTCCCGTCTACATAAATCACTTCGCGCCCCTTAGCAATTGCAGGCTTCACGAAATACATATACGTCGAAAAAGGTGTTGCGGGCTTCGCGTTACGCACCTTAATGTATATGTATTCATGTACTCCCAAAACTCCGTCAATACGCTCTCGTTTTACTAACGTAGCTGTATAATCAAATATATTTTTTTGACTATTAACGAGTGCCGCTTTGGCGATATCAATGGCGGGCTTTAGGGGGTGTTGTTTTTCAGCAACTCCATCGCCTTTATTAACTGCAACGCGAACTGGTTGCTGCTGTGCTTGCGTATTTATCGTGGTGACTGTGAGGCTAAACAAAACGGCCCCGACTAAAAACTTGCGGATCATGTGAATCTCCCTATCACAGAGTGCCCTGCCTACTGGGTACCCTCGCGTCAAAACTTCCCTGGTCAAATAAAAATACCGACAATCTCCGCTCTGCTACATCCCGTAGCATTGCAGTTGGTATGCTGTTCTTATCGCCTTGAGCAGAGGTGTTAAACTAGTAATGCGAGTCGACAATAATGGCTTTTCAGGCTTTAATATAGAACTATATTTACCAAATCGGGACAGCGGGAGATTACTACGTATCCTCCCTAACTTGCCAGAAACGAATAAGATACCATGACTAAAGTTAGCCTATCGGAAACACCCGTACAGATTACCACCGTGGTCTCTGAAATGTTCGCCGAGAACGCGTTTATAGTCCACTTGAAGGATAGAAACGATTGTATCGTCATCGATCCCAGCTTTGACACTGATTCAATTCTTCAATATCTAGCAAAAAAAAATTTAACGGTATCGGCTATTCTTAACACACACGGTCATACCGATCACATTGTCGGAAACCAGGCAATGAAGTCGCAATTTCCTGACGCGCCATTAGTAATAGGTGTCGACGATGCCGCTAAGCTAACTGATCCGGAATTGAACTTGTCCGCATCCTATGGGCTTGGAATCGTAAGTCCACCCGCCGATCAAACTGTTGTACATGGGGAAATCATAGAGTTCGCAGGGTTCCGCCTCGAAACTCGAAACACGCCCGGTCATAGCTGCGGGCACGTCGTGTGGATTTGCCACGACACAACTCCCACGCTTGCGATCAATGGCGACGTGCTTTTCGCGGGCAGCATCGGTCGAACAGACTTTCCCGACGGCAGTTTTGAAGATCTTGAATTGTCAATCCGACAACAATTGTACACTTTACCCGCAGACACCATCGTCCTCACGGGGCACGGAAATCCCACGACGATTGGACACGAAAAACAATACAATCCCTTCGTCACTGAATAAAGAGTAAGTCCGAAAAACTCTAGCGTAAATTCGAATACTGTAACTATTGCCGCGGAACGACGCCCGTTTTAAACGCGTCCGATTCAGGTTCAGAATTCGGGAGGTCAACATCCGCGGTTTTCATTGGAACTGACAATTCAAATGTCGACCCTTCGCCGATAACGGACGACACTGTCAGGTCACCGCCGTGCTCTCGCAATATCTTTCGACTCACGGCCAAACCTAGGCCCGTACCGCGACCCCCTTTGTCGGATACAAATGGCGCGAATATCTTATCGATCTGCTCTGGTTCAATTCCGACACCCCGGTCCTCAACCCGAATAAACTGGTTCGCTTCGCATTGGTCAAGAGACACCCGCACAATTCCATCATCGGCGTCCATGCAAGCGTCTAGTCCATTGGTAATAACATTCCACAACGCGCGATGGATTCCAACCGCATCAATCAACACGTCATCCATATCAAGTGGTGTTTCAATCTCCAACGACACGCCAGTCTCCGCCGCTCTCGAACCCAACATCTCCACAACCTCATTGGCGATATCACTCAAGCTCACCGATTCAAGAACGGGTTGACGGTCTTTGCTATAGGATAACATGTCCATGACTAAACCAGATATGCGATCTTGATTGCGCTTAACGACATCCCAACCCTCGGCAATCGTCTCACAGTCCTCTGTTTGCAATCCGCCTTCAACAACAAACCCGCCCCCACGAATACCTTGCAGAATGTTTTTGATATGGTGCGCAATGTTCGTTACCGTTCGACCCATCGCGGCGAGCTTCTCGGACTGCAACATCGCACGATAGTAATAGGTGTCCTCCACGGCCAAGGCTGTTTGATGACCAATTGCAACCAACATGCGTAAATGTTCATTGGTAAACACCCGCACGTGCTGGCCCAACACCGCGCCCTGATCCGGTACGGCGGTGTCAATATATATCACACCAACAACGCCATATCGTCCCGTCAAAGGCACACAAATCGCCTCGTTCACTTTGTTGTCAACAATACTTTCACTAGATTCCCAACGCTCGTCCCGACTCGCATTGGTCGACACAATACCCTCACCCTTATCGATCACGTAGTCCAAAATCCGTTTACTTATCACTAATTGGTCTGACTTCGGACCCTCTTCGCGGTCTTTACGCAAACTGGGAGAAAGGTCACCGGTTTGCTGATCCAGCAACAGTACACATGCCCGGTCCGCGTCAACCCATTCAAAAACCAACGTCAGCACCCGTTCCAGTAATTCGTCGATATTGAGTGTCTGGGATACGGCTACGGTCGTTTGGTACATCAATTGCAAATGACTACGCAACGAGTCGGCGTCTGATTTAGCTTGTCCGTCCACTCCGGCTGCTACCAATGGAACGTCCACCGGCATGATTCCACCGTTAAACTGCGGCACGACGGACTCAAGAATCAGGGATTCGACGTCTGTATTGTCATCGAAATGGACTACGCCAGAACGGCCGCTGGCGTCCGCGGTACCGTGATCCTTGATGACGATATGTGTTTTTCCCAACTGAACCCGATCACCACTGCTCACAGCCGCCGAGGTGATTCTATCACCATTTAGGAATGTACCATTCGAACTTCCCAAATCAACAACTTTAAAACCATCACCCACGGGTTGCAGTTCCGCGTGGAAACGAGAGACCTCCGAATCATGTAATTGCAGGTCATTGTTACTATCACGTCCTATACGCACGATCTTGCTAGATATCTCTAGATGCTCACCTTGGTCAAATCCTTGGATGATATGAATCGAAAACATTTACGAACCTATGCAAAACTAAAGCGTCACGGACTATAGCATCCAGCGAACCTTCTACTTATCGTTGATCAATGCAGAAGTATTATACCCCGACAATTACAATTTGTACGCCCCCGAAATCTGATTGCCCAATAGCAAGGGCATTCAAAAAGCGACATTTCAGCCCACAAAGTTACTTGACGCTCTCCCCTACAACAACGAAAATTCAATATCCAAAGAGGTTTCCAAAAACCTACTTGGTCTTAACTGAGCCACTAACAATGCACCCCCCGTTGAGCTAATGAATAAAAACCCAACTATTACGCGTCGTACGCGAGGTTTACTGATCTCCAATGTTTTGAAATTTCTCGTTGTAACCGCCTGCTTATGTGCCGGCACCGCAATCATCAATGTTGCGATAACGAATGTTCAATCCGCCGAAAATGAATCGGATTCGTTGTCGTCACAGCAGCGACTCACAAATTCCGTAAAGTATCTTTCCTCGGACGAACTCGAAGGAAGGGGTCCTGGGACGGATGGCATCAACAAAGCGGCAGACTATATAGCAACGCACTTCCGCCAACTTGGATTGAAAACGGACTCCTACGAGGGCACGCCGTTCCAACGCTTTGATATATCGACCGACATCAAACTAGGTGAACCCGAGCAGAACCAATTACAACTAACAGGCCCAACAGGCGAGAACGATGCCCCCGAATCAACTGACCTAACGCTTGGCTTCGACTTCAACCCACTGGCGATTGGAGCAAGTGGAAAATTTGAAGGTGGCCTCGTCTTTGCCGGATATGGCATTCAAGCCCCAAACCTCAAGTACGACGAGTATGCCAACTTAGATGTCAAAGGTAAAGTTGTGGTCCTGCTTCGAAAGGAACCTCAACAATCCGACGCCGACAGCCCATTTGATGGTACCAAGTCGTCGCGACACGCAACATTCCGCTCAAAGTTTTCGCAAGCGTTTCAGCACGGTGCTGCTGCCGTCATCATGGTAAACGACGCTTCTGAAGCGGCAAACTACCTCTCTGGATTGAAACACGCTCTATCTCAATACGCCGGTCAACTTGCCGCTGAACAACAACAATTTTCCAAGATTGATGACCCGACTCCGGATGACCTAACCAAACACAATCAAAGTTTGGCGGAAATTTCGAGCAACATTAGCGACACGGCCAGTGAATTAGGCGGTGACGGCGATACTGTTCTAAACTTCGACGGCGCGGGTTCGAACTCAACACGTAAAAGTATGCCGGTGTTTTTTGCGCGACGAGCCGCTATCGAGCCAATGATTCAAGCAACGTTTGGGAAATCCCTCGCCGAAATTGAAACAAAAATCGATTCAACACTAAAACCCATTGTTGGCGCGATTACGAACTGGACCGCCAAAGGTGAGGCTAAACTAATACAAACTAAGACGGAAGTCAAAAACGTTGTTGGGATACTCGAGGGTGTGGGTGACCTAAAGGATGAAACTATTGTGGTGGGCGCGCATTACGACCACCTCGGCTACGGTGGACAGGGTTCATTAGCGCCTTGGACCAAAGACATTCATAATGGGGCGGATGATAACAGTAGCGGTACCTCCGCGCTATTAGAAATCGCGCAACAACTTGCAACTCGTAAAACCCCCTCACGAAGGCGGGTTGTGTTTATCGCATTTTCCGCTGAAGAACGTGGGCTCATTGGTAGTGCACGTTATGTCAATGAACCGCTAATCGCGTTGGATAAAACAATCGCGATGGTGAATCTCGACATGGTCGGTAGACTCACAGATAACAAACTCATCGTGACCGGCACGGGGACGTCGGATGTTTGGAACCCCATGTTGGACAAATTAAACGAAGCCGCCAAATTTGAAATGACACGTAAGCCTGAAGGAGTTGGACCCAGTGATCATCAATCCTTCTACCTAAAGGGTATTCCTGTTTTACATTTGTTTACCGGTCTGCACGAATTTTATCATCGTCCAAGCGATGACTTCAAAACGATAAACTTTGAGGGGATGGACCGAGTAACCACTTTGACAACGGAAATCATTGTGTCGCTTGCACAGGCCGATGAACGACCGAACTTCAAAAAGGCTGAGAAGAAACGCAATGTTGAAAACACAGGTGGCGACCGTCCCTATTTTGGTAGCATTCCAGACTACTCGGACAATACGGATGGTTTACCTCTGACCGGAGTGGCGACTAATGGACCGGCGGAAAAGGCCGGAATCAAACCGAAAGACGTCGTAGTCGGTTTGGGAAAATACAAAATCGGCGGGATCGAAGATTTTGATAGCGCCCTGCGAAAATTCAAAGCGGGGGAAAAGGTAGCAGTGAAAGTAATGCGTGCAGGAAAAGAACTGACACTCACCATCACACTTGGATCACCTCGTTAACGGGATTCCCCTAGTTCACTGAGCGTGAGAAGACCCAAACGTCACTATGATTGGGCGGATGGCGTCTGCCGTGATTGACACTGAATTTGGATTAGCCGCCATATTTATCGACCGCCTCACACTTTATTTGAAGATTGGTCTTTACCCGTATGCCGTTTCTCGGCAAAATACCCCTCGTTGGTGTTTAAACGAAGACTAACAGCTTTGGTCGCTCGGTTGAAAACACGGCGAATACTTGTTGATTTCCTAGAAAACAGTTTAATCTGGCGACGTTTAGGGCGATTAGCAATACACATAACAGTGAGTTTCCCAAGGACGGGAGATTCCATTACCCACATGCGAGATGCAGCAAGGAGTGCTGATTGTGAAAAATCACCTATTATTATCTAGTCTAACTACCATTTGTCTTACCATCTGTAGTGCCAATTTTGGCAATACCGTGCAGGCTCAACAACCCCGCACCGGCACAACTGTCGCCGTCGTCGACATTGCCGTCGTCATGGAAAACAACACCAAGTTCAAGTCGATGCTTGATTCCATTCAATTGGAAATTAACCAGTTCGACAAAACGCTCGAAACTGCTCGGACACAAGTTACTTCGATGGTCGAGGAACTGAAGGGCTACAATCCTGGCACAGCAGCATATTCGCAACTCGAAGAACGCATTGCGAAAATACAATCTGATGTACAAGTGCAAATGCAGCTCAAACGTAAGAACGTCTTGCAGAAAGAAGCCAAGGTATTTCACGAATGCTATACAGGAGTACAAAAGACTATAGGCACTTTTTGCGAACGCAATGGTATCAGTTTGGTGTTGAATTACGACAGTAAAGCGATCAATCCACAAAGCCGCGAGTCGGTGCTTAAGGGAGTCAATCGCGATATTGTTTATCAACGCAGCCTCAATATCACAAAGTATATTGTGGACGCTGTCAATAAAGGCAATGCGGCCGCCGCGCCTGCCAATGTCGGCAACCCTAACACTACAGTTCCTCGCTAAAGCGTAAGTAAATCACAATGTCAAAAGCCTAAAGGACTAGGGTCAGCTCACGCCGGCTTAGGTCATCGGCAGACACTGTGAATGCAGATTATTAACTGACGCATGAATCCTCACCTGTCCTACAACCGACCGCAGCAAACCATAGCCTCCACGGTTACCGTGACAGGCTTTGGTTTTTGGAGCGGTACAGATGTGACACTGGAGTTTCGTCCAGCCCCAACGGAAACAGGATTAGTTTTTGTGAGGACTATGGACGGGCAAGAGGTTTTTATACCCGTCGACGTAGAATATCGACAAGAAGTGCTCCGACGCACAAATCTTCACGCGAATGGCGCTCACGTTGACATGGTAGAACATGTCGTGGCGGCACTCGCAGGACTTCAAATCGATAACTGCTTTATCTGGGCATCTGCCAGTGAAATGCCTGGCGTCGATGGTTCTAGCAAGCCGTTTGTTGATGCCCTAATACACGCAGGTATCGTTACCCAGGAGAGCATGCGTCCGTCATTAACCATTGAGTCAACGATCCGAGTTGTTGATAATGATGCGTGGATCGAGGTGCGACCACCGAAAACCGCTGGCACAATGTCCCTGTCGTATCAACTGGATTACGGAAACGTTGGTCCAATCAGCCCGCAAAGTTTTTCCATTGACGTCTGTCCCACAACTTTCCAAAAGGAATTGGCGACCGCAAGGACCTTTGTCCTGCAGTCTGAAGCAGATCAGATGCAAGCCTCCGGCCTCGGATTACGAGTGACGACTGCGGACCTCCTCGTGTTCAATGAAAACGGTCCAATCAGTAATAGTCTTCGTTTTGAGGACGAGTGCGCGCGACATAAAACGCTTGACATGATCGGGGACTTAGCACTCGCCGGCGCAGACCTACATGGTGACTTCGAAGCGTATCGTACGGGACATCGACTCAACGCAGAGTTGGTACGCCAAATTCTTAGCAAACACAAATTGAGTAACACATTGGCCGAATGTGCCTAACCCACAGAAACAAACTATGACCCAGAATATATCCAAAATGGCCGAAGTTGACCCGGCCGCGTCCATTGCGGACGACGTTACCATTGGTCCCTTTTGTGTTGTGGGGCCGCACGTCAAAATCGGTGAGGGCACTGTATTGGACAATCGCGTCACTCTCACCGGTCATGTCACAATTGGCCGAAACAATCATTTGTTCCCTGGCGTGGTCATTGGCGCTGAGCCGCAAGACATCTCCTACCAGGGTAGCCCAACGCAGGTCGTAATCGGAGACAATAACACGTTTCGCGAATATGTGACAGTAAATCGTGCTACGGAAAAAGAAGACGGCATTACCTCTATCGGTAACAATTGTTATTTCATGGCCTGTAGCCATGTGGCACACGATTGTCGACTGAGTGACTACATCATCATGGCAAACAACGTTTTGCTCGGCGGTCATGTGCACATCAGCGATCATGTAAACATTTCCGGCGCTGTTGCCGTTCACCATTTTGTCACGATTGGGGCCTATAGCTTTATTGGTGGTATGAGCCGAGTGCTTAAGGATGTACCCCCATATACGATGGTCGATGGAAATTCGGCAAAAGCGAGAGCGGTTAATGTCATCGCATTGAAACGCAACAACTTCCACACGGAAGAAATCCGCGCCCTCAACGCCGCCTTTAAACTCATCTTCCGGAAAAAAGTGGACAAACAAATTGTCATCGATACCCTCAATGGGCAAGACCAATTGGCGCCGAGCGTCAACCACATTCTTAACTTTATCGATAAGATGAATGACGGTCGCAACGGCAGGGCCCGTCCTGGCCGAAGGGATGCCGCATGAGCAAACCTCGCGTCGCCGTAGTTGGCATAGGCCGACTAGGTTCCTTCCACACCAAACTCGTTAACGCGGGTGATTTATTCGACCTAGTTGCCATTGTCGAGCCCGTCGAAGCCGCTCGCCACGTGGCAACCGAAGAATTTTCCGTCCGTGGTGTCGCAGACATTTCAGAGGTCGTCGACGAGATCGACTGCGCTATTATCGCCACTCCCACGGTCCACCATTTTGATGTCGCGCAAGAACTGCTCAAGGCCGGCAAACATCTTCTAATAGAAAAGCCCATTTCACTAGAGCTTGCTCAAGCGAACGACCTGATTGCGTTAGCAGAAGCTAACGAATTGATATTACAAGTTGGCCATGTCGAACGTTTCAATCCCGCATTTAGCGCTGTCGCTAAACACGTTCCCACGCCCTTGTTTATAGACGCGGTGCGAACGAGTAATTATTCATTTCGCTCAACAGACATCGGTGTCACGCTAGATCTGATGATTCACGATATTGATCTTGTACTGTCGCTCGTCGATAGCCCGATCGCTGCGATTGACGCCGTCGGCTCCGTTGTTATAGGCCCACACGAAGATATCGCCAACGCTCGCTTAACGTTTGAAAACGGCGCTTTTGCGAATCTTACAGCATCGCGGGTTAATAGCGAACCTCAGCGGACGATGCGAATCGAAGGACTGCAGGGTTCCACCAAGATAGATTTCGTGGCGTCTACTGCATATACAATTGATATAAGCAAACAAACAGACTCCTTACAAATCGATTTACCCAACACAAGTGAGGAACTCGAAGACCTGCAAGCCCGCTTCTTTGTTGACTATCTTCCAAAAACGGTAATCGATATACCGGACGGAAACGCGCTTGCAATGGAACAAGAAGATTTTGCCACAGCAATAACCAACGGTGAGGCGGTTCAAGTGTCAGGCCGAGACGGTCGCGATGCATTGGCCGTAGCTATCGAGATTGCCAATCAAATCCGTAGCAAAAACCAGGCGTCCCCGCATGCTATCAAGGGGCCACATTTTGCGGCAGACACCGCCAAAAGCCAAGTCTAAACTTGTTTTCGAATTGCCTCGGAATCCAAGTGACGTTTAGGTCAAGTCACGATCTTCGAACATAACAAGCGCTAGTAGCATTGCGATCAGACTGTAGATTGCGCAATAACTAAACGCCCAACCCAGATAGGCAAAAGGTACGTCCACACCAGCAGAAATTGCGGCTTGGATATTGAAGTGATCCAAGTTTGGGAAGACCGTCGCGATCAATTTCCCAAAGAATTCTACAATAGCAAAACCTGACAACGAACTCTGTACCACCAAGGGCGTTAAATGGCCCAAGGCGTAAACGACTAAACATATAGTCATGTTGGCCATCAATGGTAGCCGCGTTGAAATGGCAACACTTAATGAAGCTATCACGACTGCTTCCATAAATGCCAACACTAAGCCAGGTACGAGTCGAATCGATTCGACAAAACATAACCGCCAGTCAGGCACCCCTAACGACGACTCCGTTGCATCATAAATTGGTTTATAGGAAACCGCTGCAATAAATACCACTCCGAAGATGATGTACACCAAAGCTAACATCCACACGATTCCAGTGAATTTCCCAATCACAAATGCACGGCGGGTTAATGGTTTGGATAAAACCGTGAGCGCTGTACGTCCTTCAATCTCATCCGCAACCGACGTACTAGCCGACCACAGAGCCAAAATGATACTCAATATAAGGATCAACGTCAGGCCGGCGTCCTTGAGCATTTTGATATCTTCGCCAAAGGTGTTGTAGGGAATCCACACGAATCCTATGAGCGCAATTACGCCGAATACAATAATCAAAGTAAACAGTGGTTGAGCGATTTCTGATTTGTAGGTCGACAAGGCAACTGCAAAGAGTCGGGGCATCGCCATCCGCTGCACTAAGTAAATCAAGAAGAGTGCTAATATTCCAAATCCAGTTATTAGTATCGTTTCTGCTTCGACATATCCTGTACCCGTGCGAATGTAGAGGGCGACTTCAGCTTTGTCGATTCCCAAGTTTTCGATATAGATTTTCGTAATATGCGATTCACGGCCTAACGAAGAGTCTTCCGCGTCGCGAAACGGAATTGTTAACAATATACTTGATTGTTCAGCGTTAACCCGGTAGATGTCTTCGTTGGAGATCTCTTCGAGTTCGATTCCTTCATCTAACTGACCAAACGGAGTAAATGAAATTTTGACACTTTGACTGGTCGTAATTTCGAGCGCCGCGACTTCAGCCGCGTGGAAGTCAATCGGATGATCGCTTTGCGATTCCAATTCGGTACTACCAGCGTCCGCAACGTATTCGTATTTTGTCGTACCGGTTAGGGGAACACCAAGCGCGGCTTGAACAATTCCGCCCGGGTCTTGCACGACCACGGACCCTAGTACACCCACACCGGCCAAAATAGCCACAATAATAAGGATCGGGTAAAGAGTGCCTTCACGCAGTACCATCGAAAATTCACGCGCAGTACGTTTCCAGGCGAGTACCACTAGTGAATATCCCGCCAACCAGCAAACGAAATATAGGCCAACGATTGCGGCTAACAAATCGGCCCACGAGTCGGCACCACCGCTGCTTGCCGATGGCATTTTTTCCGCCCCGACAGTGAAGGGAACTAAGATAGCGCACAGTCCCAAGGCAAAAATGGACACGACAATCGCAGCTTTACTCGGAGTCTCAGCGAGTTGATTTAGTGCAGAGATCCGACTGAGCCCTTTAGATAGCGCCCACCTCAAGCCAGTCAGGATCAATCCTTTCAAAGAGAATGCTCTCGCCATGGTAATTGGCGTTAGCTTTAGTGCAGAGATCCGACTGAGCCCTTTAGATAGCGCCCAACTCAAGCCAATCAGAATCAAGCCCAGGATACAACCGACGCCAATGAGCCACAACGGTGTCAACCAACTCTGTAACTTTGGAGATACGTCCAGTGCCAGCGGTGCGTAGGATTCAATTTGGTTCAACAGGTTTTGTAGCATTTGAATAGATGCGTTCATTCGTCTTCCAATTTGTTTTTAAAAAAATATGTGCGATTTGATATTGGTTTATTTTCTCTACGTATTGTCGACAATACGCAGTCACTTCCCACTTCGTTCAGATGTGCTCAAAACAGGACCGTGAAGTCAGCAAACTCACCGCT
>LWDU01038915.1_pt1 | contig 34649 bp, 24 predicted proteins | sample 727161 | NCBI WGS metagenome assembly LWDU01 (sample SAMN04566230, study PRJNA314399) | hydrothermal vent metagenome | isolation source: deep sea hydrothermal plume seawater | place: Mexico: Gulf of California, Guaymas Basin | collected 2004-07-11 | reverse complement strand
GCTCGGTAATGGCGTGTCTGGCCGGCTTTTGCGCGTGGCAAGCGGTCATCACGGAATCCACCCAGGCGGAAAGCGCGCTGCGATCACTGGGTGGCAAGACCGGGGGCTGACTCCAGGTCTCGGGGGCCGTCAGGCATTCGCGAAGTTGGCGGATGCCCAGACCTCGGTGGCCCACGACCGGGACGATGGGAATTCCCAACGCATCTTCCAATCGCTGGATGTCCAAGCTACCGCCCCGGGCCGCCAGTTCGTCCATCATGGTCAGAACCAGGCAGGTCGGGCGCTCCTCGATCAGAACCTGAGCAATGAGCAGCAGGGACCGCTCGAGCGAACACGCATCGGCCACAACGACCAGTGCGTCCGGGGCGCTCACCCCTTGGATTTCCCCGGTAATGACCCGGCAGACCACCGCTTCGTCGGGGCTGATGGGGTCGAGCGAATAGGTCCCGGGCAGGTCCATCACGACCGCCGGACGTCCCGAGAGATCGAGGCTTCCCTCCCGGCGTTCCACGGTCACGCCGGGATAATTTCCGACTTTGGCGCGCAGCCCGGTCAATGCATTGAAGAGCGTCGTTTTGCCCGAATTTGGACTGCCGATGAGACCGAGCCTCAGAGGCGAAGCCTGAGTTTCCATTGCCGCGTAGGTCACGTCGCGCTTTGAACCCCGCGGTCGTTTTTAGTCGGGGCGGCCCGCCCGGGATCGGGCTGGACGCGGACTCGGGCGGCGTCGACTTCGCGCAGGCAGAGGCGGTAGCCGCGAAGTTCGTACACCGTGGGGTCGCCCAGCGGTGAACGCCGCAGGACACGGATCGGAGTCTCGGGGAGCAGACCCAAGTCCATCAGCCGGCGGTCCGCGGGGCCCTCGTCGAAGACCCGAACCACTCGCCCACTCTCTCCGGGGAGGAGTTCGGCGAGGGAGAGGTTCGTCTCTTCTCCATTATTGAAATTGCTTTTCATTATTAAAAGCTAGCGCGGGATTGGCCAAGTAGCAGCGGTAGAAGGTAAAAAATAATGCGACCATGATCGCTTATTTGAATCAAAAATTCCCGAGGGGAAAATAAATGTGCCCGGACCCGGGAAAATGCAATTTTGAGCGCCGTGTGGGGTGCCCACAAAAAACCCGGCTAGAGGCGGTCGGGATCGTATTCTCGCCCCAGTTGGCGCGTCATCAGGCCCCTGCCGGCCTCGGTGGGCGTGGCTTCGCCGGCCAGGACTCGGCGCACCATCTCGGCGATGGGCAGTTCCACGCCGACCTTTGCGGCCAGGCGGCAGGCCGCTCGGGTGGTCTCAACGCCCTCGGCCACTTCGCCCAACTCGGCGACGATTTCCTCGAGGGCCCTACCGCGGCCCAGCCCCAGCCCCACCCTGCGGTTGCGCGAGAGATCGCCGGTGCAGGTCAGTATGAGGTCGCCCATCCCCGAAAGCCCGCCCAGAGTTTCCAGCCGTCCTCCGAGTTCCATGGCCAACCGAATCAACTCGGCCAGGCCTCGGGTCATGAGCGCCGCCCGCGCATTGAGGCCCAGCCCCATGCCGTCGGACATGCCCACCGCGATGGCCACCACATTTTTGAGCGCCCCCCCCACCTCCGCGCCGATGATGTCGTCGGTGGAGTAGCAGCGGAACCAGGGGCAGGAGAGCATGGATTGCGCCGCAATGGCGTATTTCTCCTCGGTGGCCGCGATGGTTACCACGGTGGGTTTGCGCTGGGCGACCTCCTGGGCGAAGGAAGGCCCCGAAAGGCAAGTGATGCGCGGTCGCTGCTCGGGTGCGAGAACGTCCTCCAAGACCTTGTGCATCAGCATCCCGGTCTCGAATTCGATGCCCTTGGCGGTGCAGATCACAATCGCCTCGGCGGGCATCCAAGGAGCGGCACGGGTCATGACCTCCCGCACCGCGTGGCTCGGCACGGCGATGATCACGAAGCCGGCCCCCTTGAGGGCTTCCTTCAGGTCGCTGGTGGCGCTGACCCGGTCCGGTATGACCTGTTCGGTTTGGTGCTCGGGGTTCCGGCGATCGCGCTGAATCGCCGCCGCCAACGCCTCGGACCGAGCCCAAAGTCGAACGCTGTGCTCGCGGCCGCAGAGCACGGCCAAACAGGTACCAAAACTCCCGGCTCCAAGGACTGCGATGGGAACGTCCACGCGCGCGAGAGTATCACGGCGACCGGCTTGGTTGGTCCCTTGTCCCACGGAAAATTGACGCCCGCGGGGCGCGTGGCTATTTTACAGCCGCCCCCCATGCCGTGTTGAGACTTCCCCCGTCAATGGGCCTGAGTCCAAGGGGGCCCGCCGAAGGGAGCATCCGGGCTTGGCCGAGTACGTCGGTGTTCTCATCCTGCTCGCGCTGGTCAGCGTGCCGGTTGGCCTTTGCTTGGCCTGGCGCGCGCGCGGCACGGCGCGGCGTTCACAGCCCGCGGATGACGGATCGGAGGGAGCTCCCGGGTCGGTCGAGACATCCCCGGGTTCGCTGCGGCCCACTCCGGCGCTTGGCGTGGGGTACTTCCTGGCGGCCGTCGGCTTCATCGCCGTCCAGGCGGCGGGGCTGCTCTTGGTTCCCTTGGCATTGTCGTTTGGGGAGTTGGGGGATGGGGGTTGGATCTATGGCGGGGGCTTCTTGCTGCCCGTGGTGCTGGGCATCGCCTATCTATGGCGCAAGGGGGCTTTGGGGCGGTGATTGGCGAAAGCTCGAGCGATCAACTTTGGGGATTGACCTTGCAGGCGCTGCTGTTGCTTGGTTTGGTGCTGGGCATCCTCGTGCCCCTGGTCGCGTGGGCGGAGCGAAAGCAGACCACCCTGGTCGCCGGTCGCGGTGGGTTCGCTGGAACTCCGCTCGGCGGGATCCGCTTGGCGGATTGGGTGCGGCCCCTGGCCGACGGGCTCAAGCTTCTCGGCAAGCGGGACAAGACCCCCCGGCCGTCGGCTCGCGGAATTCAAGGGTGGGTTCCCCTATTGATCGTGTTGGCGCCGCTGCTGGGCTTCGCGGCGATTCCCTGGAGCGGCCACTACGAGTTCGGCGAGACGTCGGTTTCTGTTGTTCTGGCCGATGTCGAAGCGGGCGTCCTGTTCATTTTTGCTCTGGCCGGCCTTGGCGCCCTGGCCACGGTTTGGGCAGGATTGGCGGGGAACAAGAGGGCGCGTCTGGCGGCCCTGCGCAGCGCGGGACTCGGTTTGTCCGGTGACTTGGCCCTGTTCTTCGCGGTTCTTCCCATGCTGCTGATCTTCGGGAGCCTGAGCTTGGCTGAAATGGCTCGGGGGCAGGATTCGAGTTTTGCGCTCTTGGGCTTTTGGAGTGCACTCTCTCCGGCCTCTGGGGGTCTTGTCGCGAGCGGCCCGACCTGGCCCGCCTGGGGGATTTTTTTGAATCCCCCCGCCTTCATTCTTTTTTTGACCGCGGGATCGGTGCGACTCGGGCTTCCTCCTTTTCACGGGGAGCATGCCGACCCCGAAATCGCGGGCGGCACCCGCTCGGACTATGCGGGTTTGAGTCTGGGTCTCTTTTCCCTGGCAGCGCGCTTGCAAACCCTGTTGTTTTCGGCCCTGGTGGTTTTGATTTTTTTTGGGGGCTGGACGATTCCATGGCTCTCGCAGACGACCTTGGTGGATGCGATCAGTCGATGGGTCGGGGGGGGTGTGGCCAACGCGATCTGCCTTGGCGTCCATCTGGCGAGCTTTTTTTTCAAGTTGTTCGGGGTCGTCTGCCTTCAGCTGATGATCCGGAGCTCGCTCCCACGCCCGAGTTATGAACGCGCAATGGATCTGTGCTGGAAGATCGTCGTGCCCGCGGCGTTGATCGACCTGATGCTCACCGCCGGAGCCCTTCATTTCATCGGAGGCAGCGGGGGATGACGCTGGAACTCGCTGGCTTCTACGTTCTTGCGGTCATCGCGGTATCGGCGGCCGCCTTTCTCTTGATCGAGGGCCGCACTCCCGTCGCGGCGTCTGTTGGGTTCAGTGTCCTGGGCCTGGCCATCGCAGGGGTTTTTCAAGCGCTGGCGGCGGACTTTTTGGCCATCAGCCAGTGGATTCTCTCGGGGGGAGCGGCGCTGGTTTTGTTGGTTTTGACGGTGATGGTCGCGGGGCTGGGCAGCGAGGATCTGGATGCGGCTTCGCCGCTGCGCGTACTCGCCAAACTCGTCGGTGCCCTGGCGGCGGCCTGTGTCGTCGGGCTTCTCGTGGTCACGGTCCTCTTCCCAGGTGCCGCCGCCGTGGTTTCCCCGGAGTCCGTGATGACTCCGGGAACCGCCGATCTTGGCCGATCTCTTTTTGGCCAGGGACCGTCTCGAGTCCTTGTGTTGGGCTTGCTGTTGTTGGCGGTTCTGGTGGGTAGCGTAGTGCTCGCCAAACGGAGGCTCGACTGAATGATTCCCCACGAACACGTCATTGGGCTCGCGCTTCTTCTCTTTGTCCTGGCGCTGTTGACCGTATTGCTTCGGCGCGGTCTGTTTGTCCTACTGGCAGGCGTTCAGGGAATTTTCGTTTCCGGGGCTCTTGCGCTGGTGGGCTTTGCTCGGATGCATGGGGGCGGTGGCTTGGGAGAAGCGGGCCCGGCGACGGGAGCGCACGGCTTTGCGCTGTTGATTCTGATGGTTGCCGCGGCCGAGCTCGCGGTGGGTTTGGCCATTGGGGTCGCGTTCGTGCGCAAGCGCGGCTCGGCGAACGTCGAAGCCGCGAGTGTGCTGCGATGGTGAGCGCTTCATGGTAAATGAACTTGCCGGGGCGGATTGGACGGGGCTGTGGATGATTCCCGGCCCCCCACTTCTTGCCGCGCTCTTTCTGGGTCTACAGACTGTCTTCGGCCGTCGTTCTCTCTCCCCAGGCGGAGCGGCGATCCTGGCAGTGTCCGCGATGGCGGCCTCGTTTCTGGCCAGCATTCTTTGTTTCGCAGATCTCTTGTCCAACGAGGAAACCAGCGCGCTGGTGGATCGCATCGCCACCTGGGTTGGCGCGGGCGTCGGGGGCTCGGCGCTGATCGGAGATCTGACGTTTCGGTTCGATGCCTTGTCTTCGGTCGTGAGCTTGGTGGTTTCGGGAGTGGGTTTCATCTTGATCCTTTACGCGGCGCGATCCCCGGGCCTCGGCGATTCCGGGCCAAGCGGTCGCCAGCGTTTCTTCTGTTTCGCGAGCTTCCAGCTGGGCATGAGCCTTGTTTTCGTCCTTGCCGACAACTTGTTCTTGATGTTGATTGGCTTCGCGGGAGTCGGCATGGGTGCGTATCTGTTCGCGGGTTTCCATCATGCAGATCTTCTTGAGAGCAAAGGGGCAAGCAGGGTTTTCGTGATGGGTCGGATCGGCGACGTCGGACTTTTGATCGCGACGCTTCTGCTCTTTCGGGCCTTGGGCGAGGCGGGCACGCCGAGTCTCGGGGTGGAAGACGTGCGCGCGGCGCTCCTGGGTCTGGGTGGGCTGGCGTTCGGTTTTCCGGGCTGGACGGGGTTCGGCGAACTCGCCTTTGTCGAAGCGGTGGGCTTTTGCTTGCTTCTGGCCGCCCTGGGCCTTGGTGCCCAGTTGCTGTTCTTCGCCGGCTCGGCCCGGAGTTCGGCCGGGCTCTTCGTCGGTTCGGCGCTGATGCAGACGGTCACTGGGGTCATGGTTTCGGGTTATTTGATCGTGCGTTTTTCTTTCGTTTTCAGCGCGGCTCCACTCGCCGCGGGGACGATGGCCATGCTGGGGGCGGTGGTCGCGTTGGCGGGCGCCACGATTGCCTGCCGGTCCCATGACGTCAGCCGCGTTCTCGCCTGGTCGTCGCTCAGCCAACTGGGCTTGGTCCTGGTCGCGGGGGGATTGGGTTCGCAAGCCGCCGCAGTATTCGAGCTGATCAGCCATGCCTTCTTCAAGGGGCTCCTTTTGATGGCCGCGGGGGTCATCATTCTTGCCCTCAAGGGTGAGAGCGACATGCGGCAAATGGGAAATCTCGGCAGTCGACTGACCTTGACGCGAATCGCGATCTGGATTGGGGTGTTTTCCTTGGCGGGGGGGCTTCCGCTCACCGCGGGTTTTTATTGCGTGCAGCAGATCGTTATCGCAGCCCGGGGCGCGGACCCGGGTTTTGCCTACGGCATCGCCTATCCAGCGGTGCTCGTTACTGTGGCTCTGACAACTTTCTATGTTTCTCGTTTCATTTATCTGACCCTCTACGGCGAGACTCGGCTTCCCCCTCATCTCCACTGGGATGAGGTGGAAGACCCCGAACCCAGCATTCTCTGGTTGATGGGAATTCTTTCGACCTTTTCTATTTTCGGTGCTGTGATCGGCTTCCCTCAGTTTTGGGCCGATTTCTTTTTCGCGGGCGAAATCGAAAATTCCAACAGTCTCCATTATTTTCTCTCTGGAGTGGTCAGCAATCGCGAAGGGCCGGCGCTGGAGATCGGCCAGGTCTGGGCGGCGAGCGGCTGGACGTTTTTGATGACCCTTCTGGGCGGGGGTGCGGCGATCCTGTTTTACTCGGTGAGGCCGGCTCCACTCATCGCTCTCGTGGCTTTCTCCGCGCGCCAGAGTTTGCGCGTCACCTCGCGGGCGCACCGCGTCTCGATCGGCGCTTGGGAGGGCGCAAGCCGCCGATTCGAGAAAATCCGCGTCACTCTACGTGCGGCCTTCGTAGCGTCTCCGAATCAGGAGACCGGGCGCCTCGCGCTTTCGGCGGGGCTGCTTCGTTATCTGGCGGACCGTCTCCTCAAGCATGTGCAGTCGGGCTTTGTGCAACATTCTCTCGCGCTCTCGCTGGTCGGTAGCCTCGCGATGCTCGCTTACTTTCTCTGGGCGGGGGGGGCCTAGCCGTGGGTATGGGTCCCTACGTGGACGGTCATGTTCTCAGCTGGATTTTATTGATGCCCGGTATGACGGCGCTCGCGCTTCTCGCCATGGGCGCTGTTTTAAGGGGCCTGTTTGGCTCTTCGGGTTTGCCCGGTGAAGTCTGGCGCGCCATGGCATTGGGCTCCTCTGCGTTGACTTTTTTGCTCATGGTGGCGGGAGTGCTCACCGCTTTCGATCCGGAGACGGTCGGACTCCAGTTGGTCGAGTACGCGGACTGGCTTCCCAACTACGGGGTTCAATATTTTATCGCTGTGGACGGCGTCAACGTGTTTCTGGTCCTACTCACGACGTTGATGACCCCGATTGCATTGTTGGTTTCGTGGACGCATATCGAGCGATCGCTTCGAAGTTTTGTTTTCTTCGTATTGTTTTTTGAGAGCGCAGTGCTCGGCGTTTTTCTTTCGTTCAATGTTCTGCTCTTTCACCTCTTTTGGCAGCTCGCTCTGGTGTCCATGTATTTCATCATCGGGATCTGGGGAGGGCGGCGCCGCATCTTCGCAGCAACCAAGTTTCTGCTCCATTGCGGTATTGGATCCATGCTCATGTGGGTCGTCATCCTGGTGCTCTTCCGGTTGAACCTGGAGGCGAGCGGCGCGCCGGGTCTCGATTTGGTCGCGCCTCCGGGCATCGGCGCGCCGGGCTTGCTGGATCTTCCGATCTCCGCCGAAGCGAACGGGCTGGCGTGGTGGCGCAGCCAGACTTGGCTCTTCATGGGGTTCGCCCTGGCTTTCGCGGTGGCGCTTCCCATTTTCCCTCTGCACAGCTGGTTTCCCGATGCGTTGGCCGAGGCGCCGACAGCCGGGTCGGCCCTGATGGCGGCGCTTCTTCTGCAAATGGGCGCCTACGGTCTGGTGCGTTTCGCGATGCCGCTTTTTCCCGACGCCGCGATGGCTCTTGCGCCGGCCATCCGAGCGCTGGCGCTGGTGTCCATCGCATACGCGGGGATGCGTGCTCTGTTTCAGCAGGATCTGAAACGAACGGTCGCCTATCTGGCCATGGTTCAAGTGGGTTTTGTTCTGCTGGGTCTCTTCAGCTTCGGAGAGTTGGGTCTGGTGGGCGGGGTATTGGGCATGGTGAGTCGCGGGCTCACCGTGGGGGCCCTGATCCTCCTTGTGGGAATGCTCGAGGATCGGCGGCGAACCCGGCAGCTGGGGGCCTTGGGGGGATTGGCCGCCCCCATGCCGGTGTTGGTGGTTTTCATGGGGGTGGCCTTGATGGCCAGTGTCGGCGTTCCCGGGTCGAGCGGCTTTATTTTCGAATTGCTGGTATTTGCGGCGACCTTCGAGACCGGCGCCCGGGTGGGGATCGCGGCCTGCCTGGGTGGGCTCGTCATGGCGGCCTGTCTGTTTCGCGTCTATCGGAAGGTGGCCTTTGGCCCGGTTGTGATCGAAGACAACCGGGGTCTGATGGACATCGATTGGCGAGAGCGCGGGCTGATCCTGGCCCTGCTGGTGCCGGTCCTGTGGATCGGCTTCTACCCGAACCCGTGGCTGCGTCGCATCGAGCCCTCGGTTTTGGAGGTCGGGCGCCAAATTTCCGAGCGCCAGATTTTGAGCGCCGAATTGCAATCCGCCCCGTCGACGAAGCCGCGTGAATCCGATTCGTCGTTGCCGGGGAGAATGCCCTGATGGCGGAGACGAGCATGGATTGGGCGAGCCTCGTCCCCATCGTGCCCATGGCCGCAGTGGCATTGGGTGCCCTGGTTATTCTGGGGGTATCGATGTTTTTTTCGGGCCTGCCCCCGGAAAGCGGACGCAGGCTCCGGCGATCCACCGGGCTGCCCGCCAGCGCGCGCACCTCTCGCCGAGGCGAAGCCGGGGTCGAAGCCGAGTTGGCCCGCATGCGAGTCAATTTGCTTCTCGCTCTGGTGGCCACCGTGGCCCTCGCTGGGGCGGGGGCGGTGGCGGGCACGCGCCTTTTGACCTCCCCCGAGCCCAGCGCTCGATTTCCCATGCTTCAACTCGATGCATTGGCGGCGATCTCGATTCTCATCGTCGGTCTTGCCGCGATGCTGGTGATCTGGCTTTCGACCAGCCGGCTCACGTCGATTCGAATTCCCTATGGCGAGTACTACTGCCTGGTTCTACTCGGTCTGGCGGGGAGTTTTGTGGCGCTCCAAGCCGAGAATGCGATGGTTCTTTTTCTCGGCCTCGAGGTGATGGGCATATCGGCAAGCGTTCTCGTCGCTGCCGAGCGCGGGAAAGAGCACGCGATTGAAGCCGCCCTCAAAGCATTTCTCGCCAACGCGTTGGCGAGTGGGATGCTGCTTCTGGGAATCGCTTTTCTTTTTGGCGCCACGGGCCATTTCGATTATGCGGGTCTGAAGGCCGCCCTCGACCCCGATCAACGGCTGGCCCTTGCGGGCCTCGCACTGCTCTTCGCCGGCTTCGCGATGAAGCTTGGCTTGGTGCCTTTTCATCAATGGCTGCCCGATGTTCAGGAGGGTGCGTCCACTTCCATCGCCGCCTATGTGTCGACTTGCGTGGTCATGACGGTGATCCTCGCCTGGCTGCGCTTCATTCTTCACGCTCTTCCCGACCTCGGTCTGCTGCTGGCCCCGGTTTTCTCGGTTCTCGGAGTGGCGAGCATTGCGATTGCGAACCTGATGGCGCTGATTCAGCGCAACGTGAAGCGGATGTTGGGCTGGCTCGTGATCGCCCAGGCGGGCACCTGGGTGCTGACCTTCGTCGTCGGCGGGAGCGTGGCCTACGGGGCGCTGCTCTTCTACTTGATCGCCTATGCGCTGGTCATGTTGGGAGCCTTCGGGGTGGTCATGACTCTCAAGGGCGGGGGCCGGGAACTCGAACGGCTGGAGCATTTCGCGGGAATCGCCCAGTCGCGCAAGGGGTTGGCCGCGATCATGACCCTCTTCATGCTCGCTCTGGCGGGAGTGCCCGGCACCGTCGGGTTCTGGGCGCGCTGGCATCTGGTGGGCGCGCTTGTGGGCGGCGGCGAACTCGCCCTGGCGGTGGTGGCGGTGCTGGGGAGCGTGATTTCGCTGTATATCTGCATGCAGGTGCCCGTCATGATGTACATGCGCGAGACCCTTGAAGAGGAGAAGAGTGAATCCTCGACCAACGAGCTCGTCGTACTTCTGCTCTGCGCCGCTGTGGTGATCGGCTTGGGGATCTGGCCCGATCCGCTGATCTCGACTCGGGGGGTCGGGCTGCTGGAACTTCTCCAGGCCAGCGTCCACTAGCCCGAGCCGAGTCGCCTAGCGCCGGGGGCCGCCGCTTCGCGGAATACGGGTCTCGCCTTGGCGCCGGGTGACGTGCAGTTCGTCGAGCAGTTCCATCAGCGGCATGGCGGTGCGTCGGGAAGTGCCGATCAACGCTTTGTAGGTTTGGGTGTCGAGTTCCGCCTCGGTCTCGAAGTGGGTCTCGACCCGTTCGCGCAGGTGATCAACGGCCTCCCGGGCAAACCAAAGATCGCCCGGGGCGCGAACGAGAACGCCCTGGCGCTGGAGATGCGCGAGCAGGTCCCGGAGATGATCGAGGGAAACGCCGACCTGTTCGGCCCAATCCTTGGGACTCGGCGGTTCGAGTCCGCACTGGCGGGCGTGGTCCAAGATGCGGTCGGCCGCCGCTGTGGATTCGGGATCGAGGACCGGGCGGTACTCGGCCAAGCGCACGAGATCCTGCTCGCTCACGATGCTTTGCGCGGATTCCAGCCGGGCAATGGCCAGTTCGGCGGCCTCGCGCGGAACATTCTGGGGTAGCCGTCCGCGCAGGGTGGCCCGGGGCATGCCGGGGCGCATGGGTTCTTGCGCGTGAAACGCCGCCAAGCTCGCAAGCAGGGCTTTCTCCAGGCGATGGGTCATTGCCGCATCCAGCCAGCGATGCCCACCGGCTTCTAAGACGGTGGGAGCGCTTTCGGGCTTGCGAAGAATCGCTTCGACTTCGGTGCATTCGAGACCGGTTTCCCGGGCGAGATCCCGGGCGTCGCAGCCCGCATAACCCGTGCGCTGAATTCGGGCCCGGAGCCCGCTGGCGCGGTCGCCGGTCTTCAGGCACGCGAGTTCTTCCAACAAGGCCGGGTCGCTGCGTCGCCGCCGGGGGGGGGCGCAATCCAGCACGACACCGCCCCCCACGGTGGACCCCGCCATGGCGTTTTTCGCAAAGCCGCGGACGATGAAGCGGTCGCCGGGCAAGAGGGCAAGCCCCTCGCCGTCGACGTGGAGCCGGGCGAAGCCAGCTTCACCCGGCAGAAATGCCGGCCTCCCGATGGCGGCGAGATGAGCCCGACGCTCGGCGGTTCCCACCAAAACCTCCACCGAGGTAATCGCCTCGGCGGCCGGCGCTGTCTGGAGCCAGTGGAGATGCACATCGGCACTCTGGGTGGCGGCCAAGCGATCGCTCAGGGTGATCACATCCCCCCGGCGAAGGTCGGAGACTTCGACGCCCTGGAGGTTTACCGCGCAGCGCGTGCCCGGCGCCGCGCTCTTGCTCTCCTGGCCGTGGCTCTGCAAGCCGCGGATCCGGGCGTGGAGCCCCGACGGTTGCACCTCGATGCGGTCACCCGAATGCAGGGGCGCACCCACCAGGGTTCCGGTGACCACGGTGCCGAAGCCCCGCATGGCGAAGACCCGGTCGACCCCCAGGCGCGGCGGACCCTCACGGGTCGTTCGGGGGTGAGCGCCTTGAGCGGTTTCCATCAGCGCGGCGCGGAGAGCGTCGAGTCCGGCGCCGCTTTGCGCCGAAACCGGAACGATGGGCGCGTCGGCGAGGGTCGTGGGTGCGAGCAGTTCGCCGATCTCCTCGCTGGAGAGTTCGATCATCTCCTCGTCGGCCAGATCGGTCTTGGTGAGCGCGACCACCGCGGATTCGATGCCGAGCAGGTCGCAGATCGCCACGTGCTCCCGGGTCTGAGGCATCACGCTTTCGTCGGCGGCGACCACGAGGAGCAGCACATCGATGCCGCTGGCCCCGGAGACCATGGTGCGCACCAGACCCTCGTGCCCCGGTACGTCCACCACCGACAGCCGCCCAAAGCCCGGCAGGTCCAGGGCCGCGAAGCCGAGATCGATGGTGATCCCCCGGGCCTTCTCCTCGGGGAGGCGATCGGTCTGGGTGCCCGTCAGGGCCTCGATGAGCGCCGTTTTTCCGTGATCGATGTGCCCCGCGGTGCCGAGCACGAGGCCGCGCGGTGCAGAAGAGTTTGCGTCGGCCGCAGGATTTCCCGTTTTTGTTTGAAGGGACACCCGCCCGGCCTCAGCGGGATCCGATCGAGTCCCGGCCGAGGAAGGGGATCAAGGCGGCGGGGATTTCGATGCTGCCGTCGGCGCGCTGATGAATTTCGACCAGGGCCAGGATTGCCCGAGCGTTGGAAAGCGCCGTGCCGTTCAGGGTATGGACGATTTCGGGTTTGCCGCCGTCCTTGGGTCGGTAGCGAGTCTTGAGCCGCCGGGCCTGAAAGTCGGTGCAGTTGGAAGCGCTGGTCACTTCGCCCCAGCTGCCGTTGTCGCCTCGGCCCGGCATCCAGGCCTCGAGATCGAATTTCCGGTAGGCGGGTGCGCCGAGATCCCCGCTCGCCACTTCGATGACCCGGTAGGGAATTTCAAGGGCATCGAAAATCTTTTGTTCGATAGCAAGCAGCCGATCGAGTTCGGCCTCGCTGTCCTCGGGGCGGCAGAAAACGAACATCTCGGTTTTGCTGAACTGGTGGACCCGGTACAAGCCCTTGCTCTCGCGCCCGTGGGCGCCGGCCTCGGTGCGGAAACAATGGGAGATGCCCGCTACGCGCAGGGGCAGCTCGTCTTCGTCCAGGATTCGATCGGCCCCGAGCCCGCCCAGGGTAATCTCGGCGGTGCCCACCAGGCAGAGGTCGTGGTCTTCGACGGAGTAGATATTGGATTCCTGGCCGCGGGGGTTGAAACCGAGGCCGGTCAAAATGGCGGGACGCGCCAGATCGGGGGTCGCCATGGGGGTGAAGCCCTCGGCGATGACATGCTCCAGGGCGAAGCGCTGGAGGGCCAGATCCATGAGCGCCGCCTCGTTCTTCAGGTAATAGAACTTCTGGCCCGCCACTTTGGCCCCGGCTTCGAAATCCACCAGGTCGTGCTTTTCGCACAGGGTCAGGTGATCGAGCGGTTCGAAATCGAAGGCCTTGGGGGTTCCCTCCTGGACCACGCGGTAGTCGTCTTCGCCGCCCAGGGGCACGCTGGGATGAATTAAATTGGGCAATTCCAGCATCTGGGCTTCCAGTTGCTGCTCGCACTCGCGAAGCCGGGATTCGAGGCCGGCGACGGTCTCCTTGAGGTCGCGGCCCGTCTCGACGTGGGCGTTTCGCTCGGCATCGTCCATGGGGCGCTTGCCGGCCTTTTGGTGCTCATTGCGCACACGGTTGGCGTCGTTCAAATCGGTTCGCAGCGCGGTGACGTCGTCCTGGGCGGCAATCGTCCGGTCGACATCGGCCTTGACGTTGCGGTGCCGGCAACTCTCGACAATGGCGTCGCGTTGCTCTCGGAGTGTGCGGGGATCCAACATGCCGGCAAGGGAAGCACAGGGGTGCTGGGGCTGCCATTGCGGCCACGAAGGGCTTCTATTGCTCTGCGAATCCGGGTAGAATCGTCGAGTGCTGAGTCCTTATCGTGTCGTCGATTTTTCTGACGAGCAGGGTCTGCTCTGCGGCCAGATCCTGGCGGATCTGGGTGCGGACGTCATCCGCGTCGAGCCTCCGGGCGGTTCATCGGCCCGGCGAGTGGGTCCCTTCTTGGACGGTGAGCCCGGGGCCGAGCGCTCTCTTCACTGGTGGGCCTATGCGCGCAACACGCGGTCGCTGGTGCTGGATCTCGAAGCCGCGTCTGCTCGCGACGATATCCTGCGCTTGATTGCGGGCGCCGATTTTCTCATCGAGTCGGCCCGGCCCGGGCGAATGGCCGAACTCGGCTTGGGCTACCCGGAACTTTCCCGCTTCAACCCCGGCCTCGTCTACGTCTCCATCACGCCTTTTGGGCAGACGGGTCCAAAGGCCGATTGGCTCGGCTCGGACCTGATCTGCATGGCGGCCGGCGGTCACGCCTACCTGACGGGCGAGCGCGATCGACCGCCGCTTCGGGTTTCGGTCCCCCAGGCCCATGCCCACGGCGGGAGCGATGCGGCGGTGGGCGCGTTGATCGCCCATTTTGCCCGGCGCAAAACCGGCCGCGGTCAACATGTCGATGTTTCCCTGCAACAGTCCGTCACCCTGGCCACCATGTTTCGCTCTCTGGATGCGCCCCTCGAAGAAGCGCCGGCTCGGCGCATTTCCGGGGGGGTCTTCATCGGGGGCAATTGGGTGCCCACCCGCTATCCCCTGCGCGACGGCAGCGTCGTGCTGGGCCCGTCCTGGTTGCCTTCCACGGGGCATTTCATGAAACGCTTGATGGACTGGGCGGCCGAGCGCGGCCACTCGGTTTCCGATTCCATGCGGGAAGAGAACTGGTCCACCTATGCCCTACGGATGATGGGCAAAGAGGTGACCGCGGAGGATTTTGCCCCGGTCGACGCGTTGTTGACCGAACTCTTTGCCGGCCTGGACAAGGCCGAGGTGATGCGGGCCGTGGTGGAAAAACGCCTCTTGATGGCGCCGGTGCTCGGCCTCGACGAGTTGATCGAGGGAGAGCAACTGGGCGCCCGAAATTTCGCCGTAGAAATCGACCAGCCGGGGGCGTCGTCGGCGGTTCGGTATCCGGGTCCCTTCGCCCGGTTCGCCCGAACCCCGGTCGCGTACCGATTGCCGGCGCCCGGCGTGGATGAGCACCGCCAGGAAATTCTCGCCGAATCGGTTCGCGCCCCGGCCTCGTCGCTGGACGCGCCGGAGCCCGGCCGCGAGGACGCCCTGCCCCTGGAAGGCGTCAAGGTTCTCGATCTGTTCTGGATTCTCGCCGGCCCGGGATCCACGCGGAGCTTGGCCGACTACGGGGCCACGGTGGTTCACGTGGAGTCCATGAAACATCTGGACACGTTGCGCGTGATTCCCCCCTACCGCTTTAACAACCCCCATCCCGAAGGAGCGGGCGGCTTTCAGAGCGTCAATGCGAACAAGCTGGACCTGACCCTGGACATTCATTCGCCCAAGGGCCACGCCATCGTGATGGAACTCGTGGAGTGGGCGGACGTGGTCACCGAATCGTTTGCGCCGGGCGTTATGAAGTCGGCGGGTCTCGACTATGCGTCCTTGCGCGCGGCGAAGAGCGAGATCATCATGATCTCGAGTTGCCTCATGGGGCAGACTGGGCCCTGGAAGGATTTTACCGGTTTCGGCAACCTGGCAGCGAGCGTGACCGGCTACCAGGGTCACGCAGGATGGCCCGACCGTCTGCCTTCGGGCCCCCACGGTGCCTACACGGATTTCATTTCTGCGCGCTACAACGCCGTGGCGATTCTCGCCGCCCTCGAGCACCGCGAGCGCACCGGCGAGGGCCAATACATCGATCAGGCCCAGGCCGAGGCCGCGTTGCACTTTATTGCGCCCGCGTTTCTCGACTATACGGTGAACGGAAAACTGCGCGAGCGGGTGGGCAATCGCGACGCCCAGCAACGTCCCCACGGCGTTTTTCCCTGCGCGGGGAAGGATCGCTGGATCGCCATCGCGGTGGCGAGCGAGGGGCAGTGGCAGGCGCTTTGCGCCGTCATGGAGCGCCCGGACCTGCTCGATCAACGCGATTCGGGCGAAGCGCTGGAGGCCGAGATCGCCTCGTGGACGAGTGCCCGCGACGGCGCCGAGAGCGAAGCCGCGCTTCAGGCGTCCGGCGTTCCCGCCCACCGCGTACTCGACACCGTCGATCTCTACGCCTGCCCCCAATTGCAGCACCGTGGGCACTACATCGATATCGCCTGCGATCTCTATCAATCGACGACTGTGGAAAGCTCGCGTCTTTTGTTTTCAGACAGCGAAGCGCGGCGCCCCGAGCGGGCGGTTTCATTCGGCCGGGACAACCGCTACGTGCTGGAAACGATTTTGGGTTACAGCGCCGAGGCGATCGCGGGACTGGCCGAAGCCGGGGTGCTGCTCTGAGGGCGGTCTTGGTTTGGGGGTCCGGCACCCAGGGAAACTTTCAACGCCGAGCGAAGTCCAGGGCGCGGGCGCGTCGGCGGACCTGGATGCCTTCGAACTCCAACACTGTGCGCTGCCAGAGATCGCCAGGGGCGTCGTCGAAAACCACTTGGGCACGGGCGGCACCTACGTGCCAATCGCCCCGGGAAAACTCGTCGTCGAGTTGCCCGGGCCCCCAACCCGAGTAGCCAATGAAGGCGCGAAAGTTATCGGTGGAGACTGCGGATCGAATCAACCGGCGTAGAACTTTTGCGCTGCCGGTCGCGTAGACGCCGCCAATTACCGGGAAAGCCCCGGGCACCCCGGTGTCCGAGCGGATCAAGAAGGTCATTATTCCCGGCTCCACGGGTCCGCCGATGTACACCCGGTCTCGGCGCTCGGAGAGCCGGGCCGCTTCGGGGAGCAGATCGCCGAGCAGCGCTGAAGTTTGCCGATTGATCACCAGACCAAGCGCGCCGTTGGCCGAGTACTCGAGCAGGAGGATGACGCTCTCGGCGAAGAGCGGGCCCTGGAGCCGGCGACTGGCGATGAGGAAGCGCCCGGCCGCAAGCGAACGATCGCCCTGGGTTTGCGGCCGGATCGAGGGTCTCCCCCGCCTGGGCGACGCGGGTGTCCGGGCCAGGGGCAAGGACCTTTTCAGATCTGGAGAGTCGCGCACGGGGGGCTCGGCTCGAGGTCTCGCGAGCTTTGAAGGGCCGGCGCTGGGGACCGGGGGTTGGCCCCCCTCGGTCCACAGCCAGCCACCGAGGGCCGCGAAAAGAATCGCGCTGGCCAGTCCGATTCGGAAGCGTCGCTGATCCATTCGACCTCTCGAATTTGGGGCGTCCCCGGCGCTTCGGCCATTCGCCTCGATTGCCCCTTGAGGTGAGAATGTACAGCGTTATGGTCGCCGCTTCGCGGCGCGACGCACGAAGCGGCGTCCGGCGCTCGACGAGACGGGATAGGAGGAATCGATGGCGGGTCCCCTCGCGGGTATCAAAATTCTCGAGTTGGCAGGGCTGGGTGCCTTGCCCTTTGGTTCGCTCAAACTCGCCGACATGGGGGCGGATGTTGTTCGCGTGGACCGCCTGTCCGAGGTGCCCGAAAATCCCGAACCCCGGGCGCACAATTTTTGGGATCGGGGTCGCCGAAGCATTGCGGTCAATCTCAAGGACCCGCGCGGGGTCGAAACGGTGCTGCGCCTGGCCGACGGCGCAGATGCTTTTCTGGAGGCCTTTCGTCCCGGCGTGGCCGAGCGCCTGGGGCTGGGCCCGGAAATCCTTCACGCTCGGAACCCTCGCCTGGTCTACGGCCGCCTGACGGGTTGGGGCCAGACCGGTCCGCTGGCCCAGGTGGCGGGGCATTCGCTGAACTACGAAGCGATTACCGGCGCAACCCACAGCATCGGTCCGCGGGACGCGCCGCCGGTACCCGCGCTCACGGTGTTGGGGGACTTCGCCGGGGGCGGGCTGCATCTCGCCTATGGGGTGGTGTGCGCGCTGCTCGAAGCCCAGCGCAGCGGGCGCGGCCAGGTGGTGGATGCTGCCATGGTGGACGGCGTGATGTCGTTGATGGGTGTCTTCCACGGGATGGACGCCATGGGGATGAACACCGACGCAACGGGGACGAACCTCTTCGACGGAGGCGCTCCCTTTTACAACGTCTACGAGACCAAGGATGGCCGCTACGTGAGCGTGGCCCCCATGGAGCCGCACTTCTACGCGCTGCTGCTCGAGAAAATTGGACTCGACCCAAGCGCCCTGCCGGATCAATACGACAACGCGCGTTGGCCCGAACTTCGCGAGCGTTTCGCACAAGTGTTTCGCACGCGAACCCGGGACGAGTGGAGCGAAATTCTCGAGGGCACCGACGCCTGCTATGCCCCGGTGCTCACGCTTTCCGAGGCCCGAGACTATTCGCATAACCGGGTGCGGGGTGCGTTCGTCGAAGGCTCGGACGCACCCGAACTGGTCCCCACGCCGCTGCTGTCGGTCACGCCAGGCGAGCCTGGAACCTCGCCGGACTGGCCCGGAGCCGATACAGAGGCTGTTTTGCGCGAGGCCGGCTTCTCCCGCGCCGAACTGGAGTCGCTTCAGGAAGCCGGCACGATTCCCATCGGGGCCGCCGCGAGGGGCGCCGATTTATCCTAGGCTTTGACCTTCAATTTTCTTTCAGCACCCAACGAGGACACCGCCATGAGCAGCGAAATCACTCCCTTCAGCATTGCGGCCAGCGACGCCGAAATCGACGACTTGAGGCGCCGCTTGGCGGCCACTCGTTGGCCCGATGCGGAAACGGTGGACGACTGGTCCCAGGGAATTCCCCTGGCGTACGTCCAGGAAGTGTGTGCCTATTGGGGCGAGAAATACGATTGGCGCGCCCGGGAGGCGAAGCTCAATCAGTTTGCCCAGTTCAAGACCGACGTCGATGGTCTGGGGATTCACTTCATTCATGTGCGTTCCGAGGAAGCCGACGCCATCCCTCTGGTGATCACCCACGGCTGGCCGGGTTCGGTGGTCGAATTTCAGAAAGTCATCGGTCCGCTAACCGATCCCGTGGCCCACGGCGGTAAAGCGAGCGATGCCTTTCACGTGGTGTGTCCCTCCATGCCGGGTTATGGATTTTCTGACAAGCCCACCCAGACGGGCTACGGCGTGGACAAGATCGCCGACACTTGGGCTTTGCTGATGGCCAAGCTCGGTTACGACCGGTACGTGGCCCAGGGTGGTGATTGGGGGGCCATGGTGACCAACCAGATCGGCCTTCGGGATACCGAGCACTGCGCGTGCATCCATCTCAATATGCCCATCGTGGCGCCCGACCCCGAGACCATGGCGGATCTTCTGCCTATCGAGCAGCGCGCCCTGGCGGGCATGCAGCACTATCAGGATTTTGATTCGGGCTATTCCAAGCAGCAGAGCACCCGCCCTCAGAGCTTGGGCTATGGGCTGGTGGATTCTCCCGCCGGCCAGGCGGCCTGGATTCTCGAAAAGTTCTGGTCGTGGATGGATTGCGATGGCCATCCCGAGAACGCGCTCACCCGGGATGAACTGCTGGACAACGTCATGCTCTACTGGCTGCCGGCAACGGGCGCTTCCTCGGCGCGGCTCTACTGGGAAAGTTTCGGCACCCCGTCGCTGGATCCCGTCACTGTGCCCACCGGGTGCAGCATTTTTCCCAAGGAGATCTTTCAGAGCTCCAAACGTTGGGCTGAGAAGAAGTTCACCAATCTCGTGCACTGGAACGAACTCGAAGCCGGTGGTCACTTCGCGGCGTTTGAACAACCCGAGGTCTACGTCGACGAAATTCGCACCTGCTTCCGCAACGTGCGCTGAACGCGCGGCGAGAGCAGGCATGCGGATTCGCAGCTATCGGGAAGCCGACCGCGACGGCTTGGTCGATCTCTGGCGAAGCGTCTTCCCCGATGCTTCGCCGCACAACGAACCGGTTCGCATGATCGATGCGAAGCTCGCCGTGGATGACTTGATCTTCATCGCGGAAGACGAAGAACGAATCGTCGGCGCCTGCATGGTGGGGTACGACGGGCATCGCGGCTGGCTCTACGCGCTGGCCGTGCGCCCCGAATTGCGGCGAAATGGCCTGGGGGCGCGGATCGTTCGGCACGCCCTGGAGGCGCTCCGCGGGCTCGGCTGCATCAAGCTGAACCTACAAATTCGGTCGAGCAACCACGAGGTCGAAAAATTTTACCAAAGCCTCGGCTTCGAGAGGGAAGAGCGGATCAGCATGGGCCTTCGGATCGATTGAGGGGATCCGAAGGACGCGGCCCAGACCCGCCGTGCGGACCCCGAACCGCTCACCCATGCGGCCGGGCCTTGCTGCACGCGACCCGGACCGACCCCCTAAACGGCCTCCTTCGGGTCGGCTTCGTCGCGCAGTTGCCTTTTAAGGAATTTACCGCTGGCGTTCTTCGGTAGAGACTCGAAGCCGAGCCACAGGTAGCGGGGAATTTTGTGCCGGGCCAGGCGTCCTTCGCAGTGGGCGCGCAGACCTTCCCCCGTCAGTTCGCTGTCCTTGCGAAGCATGACCGCGACCCCAACCTCTTCGCCCAGGCGCTCGTCCTCCACCCCGAAAGCCGCGCACTCGGCCACATCCTCGTGGTCGAAGAGCACGCTCTCGACCTCGGCGCAGTAGATGTTTTCGCCCCCCCGGATCACCATGTCCTTGGCGCGGTCGACAATGAAAATGAAACCGTCGTTGTCGATGCGCGCAATATCTCCGGTATGCAGCCAGCCGTCGGTGATCGATTCGGCGGTGGCCTCGGGGCGGTTCAGGTAACCCCGAATCACCTGGGAACCGCGCACCCAGAGTTCGCCGACCTCGCCCGTGGGCACGTCGTTTCCGTCGGCATCGACGAGGCGGGTTTCGTAGACGGGCATAGCGGGCCCGGCGGATTCGGGCTTGTCGATGAAGAAGTCGCCCGAGATCGAAGTGATGATGCCGCAGGTTTCGGTCATCCCGTAGCCGGTTCCCGGACGAGCGGTCTTCACGCTGTCATCGATCTTCTTGACGAGATCAGGCTGAAGCTGGGCGCCGCCCCCCCCGAGCGATTTCAGCGAGGACGTGTCGTATTTGTCGAAATCCGGGTGGGCGATGAGTTCCCGCGCCATGACGGGCACGCCACTGAGATTTGAGATGCGCTCGGATTCGATGAGGGCCAGGGCTTCGCCGGGCTCCCACTTGTACATGTGGACAAGCTTGCCCCCGGCGATGGTGGCCGAGTGGGCCACGCAATTGTTGGCGGTGACGTGAAAGAGCGGGGTCACGACGAGAAGGCTTAGCTCGGCGGGGGCGCTGGGCGTGGCGGGAGGGGTGGGCGTGGTGGGGTTGGCCCGGGCCGCTGCCGCTGCGAAGGCCATATTGGAGAAGGCGAGGCTGAGGATGTTGTTCACGCAGCCGCGATGGGTGAGTTGGGCGCCCTTGGGCCGCCCGGTGGTACCGGACGTATAGAAGATGCACGCATCGCTATCGGGATCGACGGTGGCATCGGGTAGCTCGCCTGGATGTTCGCGAAGCTGGGACCAGGGCACGGCGCCTTCGGGCAATTCGCCCGGAACGCGGACGGCGACGACGAGGCAGTCAGGGGCTTTTTCGCGCACCGGTAGAAAACGCTCCAGCCTTTCGGCGTCGACGATCATGACCTTCGGCTTCGAGTCTTCCAACGCATAGGCGAGTTCGTCGGTGAGCCACCAGGCATTCATACCCACCACCGTGGCGCCAACGGATATTGTGGCCCAGTAGGCGAGCATCCACTCCGGGTAATTTCGCATGGCGATGGCTACACAATCGCCCGGGCCGACTCCCTTTTCGGCGAGCCAAGCGGCCGCCGCTCCGACTTCGTCGTGGGCCCGGGTGAACGTCCAGCGATCCTCGTTGTAGACCAGATAGTCCTTGTCTCCGTGGCCCGCTGAGCCGAGCCAAACTTCACGGAGCGAGGCGGGCGCGGCCTTGTAGGCCTTCAAGAGACAGCCCCCCACCTCCACGGTTTCCACCTCGAACGGGCCACCCGGGCCGGTAAATTCGCTCCAAACCTTTTTCAATTCGTCGTACATGGAGAGTTCTCCTTGATCTTCATCTTTTCAATAATTTTGAGGGTGTCGCCGGGGTGCTTCGGCTCCCGGGCTCTTTCCGGACGAATCTTTTCCGGCCCAGCGGAAAGGGATTTGCGAATGCAGGATTCTAGGCCAAGTTTCGCCGAGGAGGGCGCGCAGGGCGTGACGCAAAATATTCGTCGTTTCTGACCGCCTGCTCGTGTCCAGCGGGTGTGCGAGCATAAGGCTCCCGCGCCAGACCCGTCCGCCAGGCTCCCGCGCTGCCCACCGAAAGGGAGGATTCGAATGCCCGAGGCAGGGAAGATGCGAAACCAGATGCTGCGCTACCTCGAGGCGGTGGGGTCCCAGGATGTCGACGCGGTGTTGAGTCTATTCGCCGAGAACCCTTCGGTGGAAGACCCGGTGGGTGGCCCGCCGGGAACCCACGTGGTGGGCCTCGAGAACGTGCGCGAATTTTTCCGCGCGGGCTTTGGATCGAGTCGCCCGCGCCCACGCGCCAAGGGCTCGATCGTGACCACCGCCGGCGACGAAGCCGCGATGGCGTTCACACTCACCCTTGAAATACAAGGACGCGATATCGAACTCGATGTGATCGACGTGATGAAATTCGACGAAAATCACCAGGTGACTTCTTTGCGCGCGTTCTGGAATTTCAAGGAAGCCCGGGAGGTCTCAGCTTGAACGCCTGCCCAGAGCGCGTCACCGGCGCTAGAGCGAGGTTTCGAAAGCCCCCATGGGTCCAAGTTCGGCATTCCCTGCCTATTGCATTCCGGTTGACTACCGAAAGCAACTCCGGCCGCAATTACATTTCGGTAAACCCAGTATCCGCTCGATAGGAACCCCGGGACTCAAAGCACTCGGTTCGGCGAAGGGTTAACGGAGAGGCTGCACAATTTTGTTCTAAAAGGGGGACTTCTCTGTTGACTTTAGTGTGAGTCTTTCAATGACGAATATGAGAGTATGTCCGAAAGGCACCCGATCGACAGGAACCTGTAGGATTCATTAGAAGGTCATTCTCGCAACCGCCCCAGCCAAATCTCGGAGATAGGAAAATGAAGAAACTTGAAGTTCTGGTCGTTGATGATGACACGAACCTTCGCAAGTTCGTCACAGCGGGACTGGAAGACCTGGGAATTTCGATCGCCTCGGCCGCCAACGCAGACGAGGCCGAAGTGATTCTGTCCGATCGCCCTTCGATCAACTTGATGTTGCTCGACGTGATGATGCCTGGCCGCAACGGTTGGGAATTCCTCAAAGAAATTCGGGAAGCGGGGAATCAAATTCCGGTCATCTTTTTGACCGCTCGCCAGGAAGTCAACGAGCGCGTGAAGGGCCTGAAAATCGGTGCGGATGACTACATAATCAAGCCTTTCGAATTTCAGGAACTGCTGGCCCGGATCGAGGCCGTCGCGCGTCGACGATCGGGGTCAAACGAGTTGGCAGTGGCCGACTTGAAAATCGACATCAGCGAACGAATGGTCGAGCGCGCTGGGGAATCGATATCAACAACGGACCAGGAATTTCGCCTTCTGAGGGTTCTCGTGGAGGCCGAAGGCGCAGTGGTCTCTCGGCCCGATCTTCTAAAGCGAGTCTGGAATCTTGACTTTGATCCCGGCACCAATATCCTCGAAGTGCAGATCGCTCGGTTGCGCCGAAAGGTCGATCGATTTGAACGCCCGCTCATTCAAACGGTCACTGGGCAAGGCTACAAGCTTGCGGATCAACCGAGACCTTGACTATGTGGCGCGAACGGTGGCGCAAACGGGAATGGCGGCTGACGACTCGGGTCGCTTTGTTGGCCGCCGCGACGGCCGGTTTTGTTTCGATCTCCGTGATCTGGATGTCGAGCATCTTCTTTCGCTCTGCGGTACGCGACGAAGTCCTCGCCCATGGCCGGGAAGAGGTGGCCGAGATGCGTGCGTATTTTTCCGCGAGTGCCCGAACGCCCGAGAGCTTTAGCGATATTGCCCTTGCGCTTCAGGAGAATCATCCGGCGGTTCGCTTCTCGTGGATGGTCTGGCGGAATGACGGGGAAATCTGGGGCCATTTCGGAGAAAAAAAACAATTCGAACGCGCAGGGCCGGTCGATCGAATTTCGGGTTTGGAAGATGATCTGGGCGGGGGGTTTTCCTGGTTTACTACGAAACTCACCGATGACCTCGCTATGGGATTGCTTACGAACAACTCGGAGCAGGCCTTGGTCGTCGAACAGTTTTGGCTGAATACTTCGACCTTTGCGTCCATTGCCCTGGCCTTGTCGGCGTTGGGCGGGTTGCTGATCGGGCGACAAGCGGGCCACCATCTTTCAGAGGTTGCAGAAAATGTGCGATCCATCGACGCACTCGATAGCAGCCAAAATTTGAGCGTCGGAAATCTACCGGTCGAAATTCGCAACGTGGTGAACGCGCTGAGCGATATGCTCGCGAATATCAGGAGCGAGCGGGACCGTGTCATGGTGATGACCGCGGGGCTCGCCCATGAACTCCGCTCACCGATCCAAAATATGTTGGGCAGTACCGAGGTTGCCCTGCTCAGAGAACGTGACGGCGATCGCTATCGCGAGGTACTGGGCGAGCAAATCCAGGAACTCCGCGGCTTGGCTCGGGTGGTCGACAATCTCGTGATCCTTTGCACGAGGAAGGCGGCGGTGGAGTCGCACGAGTGCTTTGACATTGAGCGGGAGGCGCGTATCCGCATTGAACGCGAACGCCGGCGAGCCGATCGCGACTCGATTGAAATCGAGTTGAAGGCTTCTGGAAATCTCGAACTCGAGGGCGATCGCGAAGCGATCATGCTTGCCCTGGGAAATCTGGTGGAAAACGCCGTCTACTGGTCGGTGCCCGGCGATCGGGTCATCGTCGATCTGGATGGCGAAGCCGATATGATCGAGCTGACAGTAGACGACGGGGGGCCGGGTGTGCCCGAATCGGAGCGCGAGAAGATATTCGAAGCCTTCTTTCAAGGAGCGACGAAATCGCGCGAGCATCGGATCGGTTATGGACTGGGACTCGCACTCACCCGGGATGCGGTGACCGCCCACGGTGGCGTGATCCGGGTTGAGGACTCTCCGCTTGGCGGCGCTCGGTTTAGGCTCTCGTTGCCCCGAGTCCCCGTAGCGGAGTTCGTCTAGCCCGCCTGCCCGTTTTCGAGCCTGCCTTTCCGCACGCAGCGAAACCCGGTATGGGCAAGGCTGGTGTCGGGGCTGGTCTTCATGCGCGCGCTCGGACGGTAGCCGGTGCAGTAATTTTCCGAGCAGAGATAGGAACCGCCTCGGCAGACCCTCTTCGGCGCAAAGGGTTCATCGGGATCGAAGCTGCTTTCGGGCCCAAGGGGATTGGTCACCACGTCGCCGCCCGCGCGCCGGGAGTACGTGTCCGGGCGATACCAGTCCGCCACCCATTCCCAGACGTTGCCGGCAACGTCATAGAGTCCGTATCCGTTGGGAGGAAAACTTCTCACCGGGCTGGTCTCCGCATAGCCGTCTCCGGCTTGGCGTTCGAGGGGAAACTCGCCCTGCCAGGTGTTCATTCGAGCCGCCTGGGTATCCGCTTCGTCTCCCCAGGCGTAGGTCGCATCTTCGATGCCTCCCCGCGCGGCGAATTCCCACTCGGCCTCGGTGGGGAGACGTTTGCCCGCCCAGGTTGCGTAGTTTTTCGCATCCCGCCACGAGATATGCACCACGGGGTGATCGTCCTTCCCGGCGAGATTGCTCGCCGGACCTTGGGGCTGTCGCCAGTGCGCGGAGGCCTGCCATTGCCACCAGGGCTGGCCGGGGGCTTGGGGTGCCCGGAACGTCAAGGAACCCGGAACCAGCAGCTCGGCGGGGGGCGGCGGGGTGCCCGGAGGAACCTGAGCCATGATGGAAGCCAGGTCCGGCGCGCGCTCGGCGTCGGTCACATATCCAGTGGCTTTGACGAAGGCGAGAAACTGCGCGTTCGTCACCTCGGTGGCATCCATCCAGAATCCATCGACCCGAACTCGATGTGCGGGTTGCTCGTCGGCTCGGGCCACGCGGGAATCGCTCCCCATGGTGAATTCGCCGCCCTCGATCCAAACCATTCCCTCGGTCCCGGGCTCGGGCGAGGGGGCGCAGGCCCAAGCGATCGATGCGCAAAGCGCGGCCCATGCGAGGGCGCTCGCGAGGCTCGGCTTCCAGGGCCAAATGTGGGGATCGGATTGTCGTCGCATTCGGGCGGGCTGCATCGGTAAGACGGGCGCCGAATCATAGGCGAGCCGGCGCTCCGCTGCCCCGAACTCTGCGGGCCGTGTTGCCCTCGGTGGTCGATGCTGTTCGGCTTGGCAATGTTGGGTACTCTGTGGATTCTACCGGGCTGAGGACGCGGACTTGATCGCGCTGCATCGCGTTCCGGGGCTCGGTACGGAGAGGTAGCCAAGCGGCTGACGGCAGCGGTCTTGAAAACCGCCAGAGTGAAAGCTCTCGTGGGTTCGAATCCCACCCTCTCCGCCAGTTCACCCACGGGTTCGGCGCGCAGCCTGGGGCGGTGCTGGATCGATCGCGATCGCGGTCCTGTATAACCTGTATAAGAAAGAAGGACCCATAAAGAGAAGGACTCGAATCGGACGCGGCTTCTCCCCTTGGGGCAAGAGGCATCGGGGTGGGGATTCCGCGTGTGAAATCGTATGTTCCGTCCCCCGCGGAGAGGTGGCCGAGTGGCTGAAGGCGCGCCCCTGCTAAGGGTGTAACGGGAAACCGTTCGAGGGTTCGAATCCCTCCCTCTCCGCCAGGTACGTCAAATCGCGCCGGCCGGGTGTCGGGGTGTCGGCCTGGGCGAGACCGAGCTGGGATCCGCGCGCAGTCGAGAGAGCGTTACCGAGAGAGCGTTACCAAGAGAGCGATACCAAAAGAGCGTTGAGGTAGTCGGGGATTTCTGGAGAGATGGCCGAGTGGCTTAAGGCGCACGCTTGGAAAGCGTGTGTAGGGAAACCTACCGTGGGTTCGAATCCCACTCTCTCCGCCAGCCCATCCGCGCCCGCCGGGTGCTCTCCGCCAGCTCAATTTTTCGCTAGAGTGAGCCGCCCTCGGCGAGACCCATCCCCGCCGCACGAGATGGAAACCGAAGTCAAAGATTGAAACCACAGCGCGCCCGTAGCTCAGCTGGATAGAGCATCGGCTTGCGGAGCCGGGGGTCGCAGGTTCGAATCCTGCCGGGCGCGCCAATCTTTGCACGCGCCATCTTTGCACGGCATACGCCATCTTTGCACGCAGATTTAGAGAGAGCTCTAGAGGGGACAAGGATTCGAGTTACTCCTATCCCCTCTATCGCTCCCCCCTATTGCTTGGTTTCGGATTTCGGATTCACCGAATCGGTTCGTGCAAGTCGGCCGCTTATCCGCAGGCTCTCGGTCTGCAAGTGCTCGATCAAAGCCGCGACATCTTCTTCGTTGAGGCGTAGGTTCGGCATGGCGATCTCCTGGTATTGGAGAAACATGTCCGTGGCCGCAGGGTCGCCTTCGGCGAGCATTTTGTCGGGTTCCTTGATCCATCGAGCCAGCCAAACCGGGTCTCGCCGATCGGTGACGCCCAGTAGATCCGGCCCAAGTCTCGTCTCACCTCCCCCTATTGTGTGACAAGATTCGCACCGAGTTCGAAATAAATACTCCCCTGTTGAAAACTCAGGTGCATCTGGAACATTGGCGTAACTTTTCGCGTTCTTTCGGGGAATCTGACCATCGAAGAGGTCATACCCAATCAGATTCGCGATTACCTTGGGATTGTCGAACGGCGAACGTTTGATCCATTTCCCGGTTCGGTCATTCCCCACGATGAAGGTCAGGTTGTGATCCCCATCGTCGTTCTGAATTTCGTCCATGTACAGGCCTAGCCGCTTCCGGAGCAAAATGATGTCGTCTTCGTTTCCAGTCAGAAAAGTCCAGCCCGGCTTGATCCCGAACTTCGCTCTGTAGGCCTTCAAGACCTCGGGCGTGTCGTACTCCGGATCGATGCTGATGGAGTACATGAAAACGTCTTTTCCGACGCGATCTCCGAGTTCTTCCTGAACGCGTACCAATTTTGCGGTTTCCGCAGGACACGAATCTGGGCAGCTGGTGAATATAAAGTTGATTGCCACCACCTTTCCCGCGACTAGGTCGTCATAGAATCGAACGTTTTCGCCCTCATGAGTAACTAGAGGAATGTTCGGAAGGTATCCCCCCCCCATACCTTGACCCTGGGAGGCATAAACCATGCCTCCCAGGGTCAAGGCCAGAAACAAGGCTAAAGATGTAGAGAGCAAGACGCTTCTACTGCCCCAACTGTTCTGTCGCCCATTTTCTCGCATGTTCTCCCACCCCCCGGGTTGGTTGTGTGCTTACTCGGACCTATTTCCTACTGAAGCAAGCTTGCGCTCTTGTTCTTGCCACGGTTGCCGCCACGCCTACCACCGCGCTTCTTCCCGCGCCGCTTCTTCGAGTCTTCGCTTACCGCTGGACTCGAATCGTCCGACGATGAGCTCACTGTGGACGAATCATCCGAGGACGAATTGTCGGGAGAAGAGCTTGTCGTATCCGTGCTGACAGACGGACTCGATGTTGCTCCGGATGTTCCTGCAGAGGTTCCTCCGCCACCGGTGCTGGCAGCAGTAGAGGTACCCTGGGTGCATCCATTCGTCGCGCCCGCGGCGCAAAGCAAACCCGCAGCATTGTTGTCCTTCAGGAAATCCTCTTTCGCCTTCCAGTCGCCGATCAATTCGGGAGCCCGATCCGAGCCATCTTCCTGGGTTCGGGCGGTAGGCAGGTTGAAGCTCTCCGTGTAGGTACATCCATTCCACTGCGGCTCAGGCGTAAGGAAAGGCTTGAGCTGCCCGGGATTTTCGATATCCCAGCGCAGGAGCATCGAGTGATCTTCGTGCTGGGTGTTGTGGCAGTGCTCCATATAGGCGCCGCCAAAGTCCCGGAAGCGCATGGCGATGGTGATCTCGCTACCGCTGTCATCCATGCGGCCCACTCGGTACACATCTTTACGGCCAAACTTCTCCCAGTCCGGCGGAGTCTCGCCATCCCGGGTAAGGATCCGGCCCTCTTCGAAATGAATGTGAACGTTGTGGCTCCAGCCCCCACCGCCGTTCTCGATGTGCCAGATCTCCAGGTCTCCCAACTTCGGCGCTGCTGAGAGCCGATGCATATCAGCATTCAGCATCCCCTCGCCGCCATCATCGACCTTGATGCCCCAGGGCAGCGGTGCGTGCAGGGGCTGTTGTTCGAATTCATTCAGATTGATTGACTCGCCGTTGACTTCGTAAGTGAAATCGTCTGGATTGACCGGAACATGGCTCGGAGCTGCGCTGTTCGTGCCCTGCGCCTCGGTGATGGTCTTGGGATCGCTATCCGTTGCCGCACCACGACCGAAAACAAAAGTCCTGTGATGCGCCGCTTCCAGTTCTTCGGGCGTGATGTGAGGCATGGGGATCATTGTAAGCGCGGCTCCATTCGGGCCGTTGGTATTGCCTTCGATGTAGAGACCCGGATCCATGCTTCGATCCTGCTGCGATGCAACGGCGCCATCGCCGACTTGGCAGCTGTTGGCCGCAAGACCCTCAGGCGTCGTGCAGGACTGAATTCGAATCTCGAGGAACTTTTCGACGATCGTGTCGCAAGGTTCGCCTTGGCCATTTCCGGCGTACTCGCCGGAAAGAATTTCGCCAAGCGGGACCGACCGTTGGGGTCGCTTGCCGTTCTTGTGCTCTAGAAGGTTGACCATGTAGATCTTGTCACCGGGCTTGAGGCCAGCAGGATTGTTCTCACTGAAGTCGATGACAACGTCCCAGCGCTCGGCGATCGCCTGGGTGGGCAGAATTCCGTTGTGCTCCTCGAGATCGCCATCGGCATCGAGGTCTCTCTTGCCGTCCATCGCCAAGGCGTACTCCATAATGTTTCCGTCGTTCCCGACCATGTAGAAGTCCACCCGGTCGTAGGAGAGGTTGGGGGATCGGCCCGGGAATTCACCCGGCGCGTCGCCCTTATCGTGATCTCTCTGAACCACTATGGCGGTGCGCAAGAAGCGCGACACATGGGCGTTCAGCATTCTGAAGCGATAGCGACGGGCGCGAACGTTGAAGAACGGATCGCTGAGCCAGTTGACAGTCATTCGATCGCCGAGAAACCCATCGGTGTTGAATGGATTGAACCAGAGTTGGCCCTCGACGAGGCCTTCCACAGGCGTTTCGCCCGCGGGTGTTCCCGAAGTCGGGCTCGTTCCCTCAAAGGCACGGGTATCCTGGCCCCACGCTTTACCAGCGAGTTCCAAGTTGACGTCGTAGTCACGATTTCCCCATTTGAGAGTAGAGCCGCTGGGCAAGCAGAGGTTCACGTTGTTCTCCGGGTCGTCGTGATGGCACTTCCATCCCTCCCGGCCCGGGTCGATTCCGCTGTATATGTTCATCATGGCGGCGTTGCCCTTGTAGACATTCTGGGCCGTATAGTCGAGCATATGGTCGTGAAACCAGTGGGTGCTCATGGTTTCCTTCCAGTCGCCCGGAATCTGAACGCGGCCATTTGCGTCGCAGGTCTGTTTGACAGACCGCCATCCGCACGCGCCCTTATCCGAGTACCCGCCTCCGGCTTTCTTGGTGGTGTTTTCCGAAAGCTTCAGGAGACGGCTGCACTGATTCCCGCTGCTGTCTGCAAGCGGAGAAGGCATGCTGACCGTGATCTGTTCCCCGGAGGTTTCATCGCAGGGCGTGGATGCTCTCATGTTCGAAGCACCGGGATTGTTCGCATGTGCGCCGTCAATAGGATCGTGACCGGCAAGAATCATCGGCCAAGCATAGTCGTAGAACTGCCCCGGAAGGAAAAACGCCTGGGCGAAGCCGTCGCTTTCCGCCGGGTTGTGGCCGTTGTGGTGATGGGTCGTTATGAAATGGTTTCCGAATCCACGATTGGCCTCAAACTTGATGGGCAGCGCATTGTGGTGCCGAAAGAGAACACTTTCGGAATAACGCGTGACCATGAGCTTCGGCGGAAAGGTTCCATCGAAGGTTCGAAGTGCCTGATGGTCCTGGCGAGGGAAGAGCGGGTGGAATTTTCCTTGAATTCCGGCGGTGGTTCCGTCAAAGGTCCCGCTACACGTTTTCGTTGTGGGCTCCCACGAGCACATCTTGTCGAGGGAGTCGCGCACCAGGGGGTTCGCCACGGCGAGACAGGCCGACTCGTTTTCTCCGTCGGTGGCCGTAGCGCTCGTGGACCGCCCGCACGCGTCGGCGGCGACGCTGTGAACTACGTTGTGGTAAAGGCCGCCCGGAGCGAATTCGCCGTTGGCATAGAGGTGCATCTGGTCGTCATCCCGGAACCCGCCATTGGGCCGAACTCCCGCTTGGGCCGTCTGGGTATAGACCTTGGGAAAGAACTCATTCCACCGCTGGTGACCAAATTGGGGTCCGGGCGGTCGCCCGTCGCCAATGGTGGCGTGGGGGTCGCCCGCGACCAGGGGTTCCATGGGACCGGTGTGCTCGTCGACGATGGCCTGCTCCCAGGGATTGGCATAGTACTTGTTGGTGTATTCGGTGGGATAAGGATAGAGGGGCTGGTCAAGAGAGGCATCGAGTGCCTTGTCATCCGGGCAGCCGTATCCGTAGAAAGAGCCCCCCTTCGATCCGCCTCCCTGTGTGGGCGAGGCAAGAGGGGCGCAGTATCCGTAGCCATCCTTGTTGCTGTCCTGGGTGCAGTCGCCGTAGCCTTCCTCAGGCGCCAAGGGTTTGCTGCCAAACTCCTCGAAGCGCAGCATATGTTGGGTGAACGGCAGGGATCCGAAAAGTGGGCTGTGGGCCGCGTCCGTGGGAACATTGCAACCCCCTCCCTCCTGTACGCCGCCGAGCGTACCCGATAGGGCGCCTGGGGGATTGGCAGGGAGTTCGGGGTGCACTTGCCGGGTTGCTTCTCCGACAAGCTTGCCCTGTGCAAAGGCGGGGAGCACACCGATGGAGAATGCGATGAAAAATGAAAGGAGCGTCAGTGCGAAGATCCGAAGGGTCGAGGGGAAAATACGCCCAGTCGACAAGATCGGGAGAATCTCCGGAATGGATCGGTGCTCATTTACTTTACGGGGGGAGAGCTCTTGAGATGCCTGCATTTTGTCCTCACTTTGGCCTAACGTTTTTTTTGTTGTTGCCCTTTTTGAGCTGTTCTTTCTTTCGGGTGCTCTGCTTTAGGTGCTCTTCTTTAGGCGCTCTGCCTTATTCGGGTGCTCTTTTTTGGATGCCGAATGAACGGCGCGTTCGGTTCATCGCTGTGCGGGCTTGGGGTATTGGTTGTGGGGATCGATTCAAATTGCTCTGTGCCCGCACACCCACTTCGTTAGTGACGAACTGCATCCTATGGCCAGCGGCATGAATATTTTCTGAAGAAAAAAGAACGAGCGATTCTTAAGCTTGGGTCGGGCTGGACATAAGACCGGCTGGATGTGGGACAAGGTGTCTCCCGGTTCGGGCTCTGGAGCACCCAGGGCGGCGTATGGCTCAGATCCACCCGTTCGCGCACTCAAGTGCGAATTTTCTGGGCGCCAAGAAAAGGTCCCACTGAGTTCCGAAACCCCCGCCATTTCAGGACCTTGGAAGTTTTTTGGACTTTTTTTCTGAAGGCTTGATTTTCGCGCCTCGGCCCGGCTGGATTCCTTCAGAATCCCTTCAAGCGCCGGAACCCCATTACAAAATTGTCGTATGGCCCCACACTCTGCGCAGTAGACACAGAGGACTTGCCGGGACTAGCGTGTGAGTCTCAAAGCCATTGCCCGTGGGTTGCTACTTCTGTGCGGGGAGTGAGGCGAGACCGATCGGGGGTGCGGCCCATGTTCACACTGCGAAGGTACCAATCCAGTTACGTTTTATCGCCTTCCGGTTACGTCGGAATCTCCTAGGAGTTGCGTTTTGATCGTGTTCCAGTCGCGTTTCTTCAATCGTGTTCCTTCCGCGTTCGGGCCGCGTTCGGGCCGCGCTCGGGCCGCGTTCGGGCCGCGCTCGGGTCGCGCTCGGGTCGCGTTCGGATTGCGCTCGGGTCGCGTTCGGATTGCGCTGATATCGTGGTTGGATCGCATGCGGCCCGGCCCGTTTTCGGCGTCGAATCGCTTTCTCTGATGGCGTCAGAAAAAGCGACTGTGATGGGTGAGGGGCGAGCAGGGCGAGCAGGGCGAGCGGAGTGTGAGAGAGCGGGTGTGAGGGGCGTGAGAGAGGGGCGGTGAGAGGGATGAAGGAGCGAAGGAGGGATGAAGGAGCGAAGAGTGAAGAGTGAAGAGTGAAGAGTGAGAGGTGAAGAGTGAAGAGTGAGAGGGGTGTGAGCGATGAGAGGAATCTGAGGGAGGAGGAGTGAGAGGGATGAGGGGGCTCTCAGTCCGCGGGCAGCGCGCCGGGGATGAGTCCTGCTCGACCTGTCTTTGCCCGGGTGGTTTCCCCAAGCGGCTGCTCAGCCGCGGGTTCACCGGGTAGGCCTCGCACGCTGCGGGCTTTTGCGAATGCCAGCGGACCCCGGGGACAAGCGCCACCACAAGCGCTGACAAGCACTACTAACAAGCACTACTAACAAGCACTAGACCAAGCACTACTAACAAGCACTACTAACAAGCACTACGACCAAGCACCACCCACAAGCACCACCACAAGCGCTGACAAGCACAAGCACTACGACGGCTGGTCCGGCTGGGCGATGGGCCAGCCCGGTGAGAGAGTCAGCCGAGCGGGTTCGGAGCCGGGCCGACGCTGCGCCCGGTGCATCAATCCCCGAACACGAATTCCACCGCGATGGTGTGCAGGTTGACGTTCACGTCGCGGCCGGGAAGGCTCAGGAAGCTGGGGATCGAAGTGCTGCGATAGCGGTAGCGCGCGCCCACGGCCATTTGGTCGGTGAGATCAAAGAGCAGCCCCACCCCGGCATTCCATTCGAAGCCCCACTCGGCCACCGCCGTGAGCCCGCCGACATCGAGGTCGGTGCGGCTGGCGGCGACGCCGAAGCTCGCATAGGGGTGCAGGCGCGACTCGCCCCCGAAGCCGCCGATGCGAAGGCCCGACCCAATGGAGTAGTTGTTGGCGGTGTACTGGCCCAGGTTGTCGTTCTGCTTGGCGCTCATGTAGGCCGCCTCGACGGTGTCCCACTGCACGATGCCCCCAAAGCGCCAGCCGATAGAGCCTCCGAACGCGTATCCCGAATCGCCGGCTTCCTCGACGCTGCTGGCTTCCAGGTTGGGCATCACGACGCCCGCGCTCGCGGTGCCCACCAGCCCCGCAAGCGCGGCAGTCGGCAGCCAGAAGGAGAGCGCCAGGATCAGCACGCCCAGGGCCAGGGCAGAGAATCGGCGCGCGGCCAAGGGCAGAGTGTGCGGTGCATGCGGTGCATGCGGTGCATAGAGGTGGGCGGCTTGCATGGTCGGGTCTCCTGTGCCCGGTTGAGTGGGCGGGGGCGGGGTTGAGCGCGGGGGCTTGAGTGGGCGGGGTTGAGCGCGGGGGCTTGAGCGCGAGGGGTTGAGCGAAGGGTTGAGTCCTCGGTTGATTATTGAGCGCCCAGTCGAGTGCGGGCCGAGATTGTGAATAGAATGGGCGACCGCGGCCCGGCTGGCCGCTCTGTCTCTACTTATCGGACTTCTTTTTTTCCCGCCCGGCGCCACCTCGCCCGGCCCCACCCCCCTCCGCCTCGCACCGCCCCTTTTTCTGACGCCATCAGAAAAACCCTGCCGCTCGAATCCTTCTCGCCCCGCCCCCGCCGGGGTGGTAGGCTAGAGCTTCCCTCAGTCGGGTGGCCCTCGAGACGGGCGCCCGAGAGCCGAGGTCCCCCCTCCCGAAATGGCGCTCACCCACGAATTCGCCTGGTCGGCTTCTCGCGCTGCGGGCTTCCGCGAGTGCCAGCGCGCCCACTACTACAAGTACTACGGGGGCTGGCTCGGCTGGGGGCGAGCCTTGCGGGCACCGCCGTCCACACCCAGCTGGCCCAGTATTTCCACATGCGCCCGGCCCACACCGCCGACGCAAAAGAAATCGCCGACCGCGCCAGCGACATGCTGCGCCGGTGTTACCAAGAATCCGCCACGGACCAATGGAAACAATCGGCCTCCAAATTCACCCACCTCGCCGAGCACCATTTTCAGGAGAACTGCGTCGCCGACCGCGACGCCGTCGCCGAATACGGCCGCCGCTTCGTCGAGCGCATCGAGCAATGCGTCGACGGCTTCTTCGCAAGCGAGGGCCTCGCCTGGGTGCGCGACGCCGACCCGAGTCTCTATTTATTTGTCGAAGACGAAAAGAGCGCGTTTGACACCTTT
>LWDU01039121.1_pt1 | contig 34657 bp, 26 predicted proteins | sample 727161 | NCBI WGS metagenome assembly LWDU01 (sample SAMN04566230, study PRJNA314399) | hydrothermal vent metagenome | isolation source: deep sea hydrothermal plume seawater | place: Mexico: Gulf of California, Guaymas Basin | collected 2004-07-11 | reverse complement strand
CCGGTTGACCGATCACATTGCCCGGAGCAGTTTGGGTCAAGTCGATGAATGCCACGCCGTCTGGCGCTTCTGCAATGACCTCAAAAACCAATGTAGCCATCTGAGCGACGCCCACGTTGGTGCTGCCGGTGCCATTCGAAAGGTCGCCGTTGACATAGTCAACGTTGGTCTGCCCCGGAAGGGCCAACTGGCAACCCGCACCCGCTGTGGGGCTGCCGTAGCCGCCACCGCATGTGATGGCTGCACTCAGATAGTTGCCGCCATTCTTGGCCGTTGCTGAATACAGGATATACCCGCTCCCGTTGTTGCTCGTCGAAAGCTCCGGAAGGTACACCAGCCTCGTATTGTCGAAGAGAACCCCGATTGAGAGGAGAGTGATGCCCACTGTGGTTTCGGTGTCGATGGTCATGGTCACGGTGACTTGGTCACCGATCGCGACGGTCTGACCGTTGGCGCCGGCCAGGGTCACGCTCACGGCACTCGCTGTGCCCGCGGTGAAAGTCAAAAGCCCGACCGCGATCAGGTTGACGATAAAGAGTCGCATTAATGGATTCCCCTTGGTCTTTCGATCCTGGCATTGATCGCACTGATGATTCAGCGGACCAAGATCGGATCGTCTGTTGGCTCGAGAAGGCCAATGCCCCCCCAAGCGCTGTGATTCAACTGCCGTCCATATCCTGATATTCTGTCTACTTGTCTCTCTCAAGTGCTCGAAATGTAAGCGAATCGGGCCCGCTATTCGTTGAGCGCTCCCAGGTGCGCGTTGGCGTCAGCCAAGGAGATAAATCCGTCTGCATCGTAGTCGCAATTCACCAAGGTCGTGCCTTGGGGAGAGGTGCCGTTGGCGGCGATCAGTGCGTCGAGGTCGGCTTGGTCTACCACGCCATCGCCGTTGCAATCCCCCGCTGCGGCCCCAGGGAAACAAAAGGCGGCAGGGGCGACCATCATCAACGCCACCCCGGCGAATAGGGCCAACGTTTTCTTGAACATGCCAAATTTCCCCCAAAAATCGGTTTCGGACAACCGAGTTAGTCTACAGCACCGACTGCTCGATATCATCATGGCGATTCCAAATCGAGATTCGAATGGCGGCTGGGTCCGAGGCCAGTCCACCCACGGGTCCCGGGCGGGACCGCGCGCCTGACGGGCTGCCCCCAATGACTCGCGGTGGTTGGCCGAATTCTCTTCCAGCCACCCCTCCCCCTAGGGAACCGCCACCACCACTGCCTGCACGGCCGCGCGAACATCGGGATCGGGGTGTTGGGAGAGAGCCAAGATCTTGGGGATCGCCGAGGGTCGTCCGATTTCCTTGAGTGACTGGATAGCGGCGACAACCACTTGAGGGTGTTCGCTTCCCAGTGCTTTCAGTAGGGGCGGGATCGCGGCATCGGGACTGAAAACGGCGAGTTGACGGGCGCCCCAGACCTTGATCTCCACGGCAAGTCCCTCTTTTTCAAGGGCTCGCACGACCACGGCGATCTTTTCGCTCTCCTCGCCGGGCAGGGACTCAATGGTTTCTTTCGGCGCGACTTGGAGGCTTATCGGGCCGTCCTGGGCGTTGCTCTCCTCTTCCGAGTCGGCATCGGGTTCGGGGTTCGAGCCCTCCTGAACCGGGGTCCAGCGGCTGCCGTCTTTGGCCAGGGCCAGCCATGAACGCCCTGTAGCCCGATCCACCCGCAAGAGCTGTGGGGGGCCACCCATGATACCGCTCTTGAGAGCAAAGAGTCCGTAGCGGCCGTTCCCGCTGGGCTCGTCGTCGTCGTCCGGCGTGGCGCCCAGCATCCCCCAGCCGCCGTCGCCGTTTGCGGCGACCTTCCAGACAACGCCCAGTCGGGTGTCGAGGCGGAGGATCAGCTTGCTCGCTCGCACGAATTGAAAGCGCCGTTGATCTTCGGATGAACCCGCTGCTCCGCCGGTCTGGGGCGGATTCGCGGGCTGATCACAGCCCGCCAGGGCGAGGAGCGTGGTGAGCAGAATGAGGGCGGATTTTCCAAGAACGGCTCGTTGGGATCGCGAAGCTTTGATCATGGATTTCGGGGCTCCTTCACGGCGGGGTCCGCCCAGGGGCGGGGGCTCGAAACTCACGGCGTTCAACCGGCGGCCGATTGCTCACCAGCATATCAGAGCGGCGGCCTCTGGGCGCGGGATACGCGCCCCTACTCGGGCACAAGGACCCGGTCGAGCATGATGTGTACTTCCTGTCCGCCGAGCTGAGCCCGGTGGGTATAGCGGGTGTCCGAGGGAAGTTCGGCGGTGGCCCCGCCCGTCGGAGCCGGTTCCAGAGCGAGTTCGCTGGCCAGGGTCTGCTCGCTCACGTAGGCCCGAAAGTTTTCCACGGCGCTTCGCCAGGGTTCCTCGAGAGGCAGCACGAGCCGAATCCTGTCGGCGACGTGCAGGCCGGCCTCTTTACGCGCCTGCTGGACCGCGCGCACCACGTCGCGCGCCATGCCCTCCTCGATGAGCTTCGGCGTCAGCTCGAGGTCCAGCACAACGATGGCGTCGTTCCCGGGCAGGGACTGGCACGCGATGCCTTCACGGGGCTGGAGGGTCAGCGAAAACTCGCCGGCCTGAAGCGGGGTGCCCGCGACCTCGACGCCTCCGTCGTCCCGGGTAGTCCACTCGCCTTTTTTTGCAGCGGTCAGGACGGACTTGATCTCGCCGCCGATTCGGGGCCCCAGTACCTTGGCGTTGACTTTGAGCCCGAAGGTCGCGTAGGCGCCGATGTCATCGCTGAGCTCGACGCGTTTGACGTTGACCTCGTCGGCGATGAGGTCCAGATAGGGGTGAATTTTTGTGTTGTCGCCGCCCGCTACCACCAGTTCGGCCAGGGGCTGGCGTACCCGGGCGTTTTCGGCGGCGCGCAGGGCCAGGGTGGCGGAGCAGATCTCGCGCACGCGATCCATCTCGGCCACCAGCTCAGGGTCGGCGGCGCCCTGGAGCTCATCGGGCCAGTCGCTCAGGTGAACGCTCTCCTCGCCGGTCAGTCCGCGGTAGATCTCCTCGCTCACGAGCGGGAGCAAGGGGCTGACCACCCGGCAGAGTACGACCAAAGCGGTATAGAGGGTGTCGTACGCATCCTGCTTGTCGGTATCGCGCTCGGACTTCCAGAAGCGCGGCCGGCTGCGCCGGATATACCAGTTGTTGAGCGCGTCGATGTGGGAAACGATTCGCCCGCAGGCCGCGGCCAGGTCGTAGCGATCGAGATCGGCCCCGAGCCCACTGACCAGTTCTTGGGTCTTGGCCAGGATATACCGATCCAGCAGATGGCTGGAGTCGGCCCGGAGCCGGGCCTCGATGCCATCGGTATTGGCGTAGAGGCTAAAAAAATACCATGCATTCCAGATCGGGTTGATGACCAAACGAATCGAATCCTGAATCGACTTGCCATCGCGATCGATTTTCAGGTCGCCCCCTCGCACCACCGGAGAGGAGACGAGGAACCAGCGCAGCGCATCGGAGCCGATGCGGGCGAAGACCTCCTCGGGGTCCGCATAGTTGCGCAGACGCTTGCTGAGTTTTTTGCCGTCCTCGGCGAGCACGACGCCATGGCAGAGGCAGTTCTTGAAAGGCGGCCGATCGAAGAGGGCCGTGGACATCACCATCATGAGGTAGAACCAGCCCCGGGTCTGGGCCTGGTACTCGGTGATGAAATCCGCGGGGAAATGCTCTTCGAACCATTCCTTGTTCTCGAAGGGGTAGTGGACCTGGGCGAAGGGCATGGAGCCCGATTCGAACCAGCAGTCGAGAACCTCGGGAACCCGGCGCATGGTCGATTGGCCGGTGGGGTCGTCGGGGTTGGGGCGCACCAGGGCGTCGATGAACGGGCGATGCAGGTCATCGGGCCGAACGCCAAAATCGCGCTCGATTTCGTCCAGGCTGCCGTAGACGTCGATGCGCGGGTAGTTGGGGTCGTCGCTCTTCCAGATGGGAATCGGCGTTCCCCAGAAGCGGTTGCGCGAAATCGCCCAATCCCGAGCGCCTTCGAGCCAGCGGCCAAAAAGGCCATCCCGTACGTTCTCGGGAATCCAATGGATGTCCTGGTTGAGTTCCACCATGCGGTCGCGGATGGACACCACGTTGACGTACCAGGAATCCAGGGCCTTGTAGATCAGCGGGGTGTCGGTGCGCCAGCAGTGGGGGTAGTTGTGGAGGTAGCTCTCCTCCTTGACCACGGCCCCCGCCGCGCGCAGCGCCCGGATGATCGGAGTATTGGCCTCGAAGACCTGCAGCCCTTGCCAATCCGGGACCTGTTCGGTGAAGCAGCCCGCGTCATCGACGGGGCAGACCACGGGAATGCCGGCGGCCCGGCAGGTGGCCATGTCGTCTTCGCCGAAGCCCGGGGCCATGTGGACGATCCCGGTGCCGTCTTCGGTGTTGACGAAGTCGGCGGCCAGGATGCGAAAGGCGCCCTCGGTCTCGGCAAAGAACGAAAAGAGCGGTTTGTAATTTCGATCGACGAGTTCGTGGCCCTTGAGACCGCCGACCCGCTCGGCCTCCGCCAGTTCCTTTTCAAGTTTCCCGGTGGTCTCCTCGGCGAGAACCACGAAGCGATCCCCAAGGCGGTAGATCGCGTAATCGATGTCGCGTCCCACGGCGAGGGCAAGATTCGAGGGCAGGGTCCAGGGTGTCGTCGTCCAGGCGAGCACGTCCATGGGGCCCGGATCCCCGGGCTGGGGGGCGAGTTCGAAGCGCACGGTGACGGCGGGGTCCTGGCGTTCGCGATAGGAATCATCCAGCCGGGTTTCGTGCAGGGAAAGCGGCGTTTGCGCGGCCCAGGAGTAGGGCATGACCTTGTAGTCCTCGTAGAGCAGCCCTTTCTCGTGCAATTGCTTGACGGCCCAGATCAGACTCTCCATGTAGGAAAGATCGAGGGTCTTGTAGTCATTCTCGAAATCCACCCAGCGCGCCGCTCGGTCGATGTATCGCTCCCATTCCTGGGCGTACTTCATCACCGATTGCCGGCAGTGATCGTTGAAGCGATCGATCCCAAATTCCATGATCGCGGTGCGACCGGAAACCCCGAGCTCCTTCTCGGCTTCCATTTCCGCGGGCAGGCCGTGGCAGTCCCAGCCGAAGCGGCGTTCCACTCGGCGCCCGCGCAGGGTCTGGTAGCGCGGGATGATGTCCTTGATGTAGCTGGTGATCAGGTGCCCGTAATGGGGCAGACCGTTCGCGAAGGGCGGGCCGTCGTAGAAGACGTACTCGTTGCTTCCCTTCTCGCCCGCGTCACGAGCGTCAATGGATTGCTGAAAGGTGGCGGCTTCGCGCCAGCGCGCGAGTACCCTCTCTTCGAGTTCCGAAAAATTCGGCTGAGGGTCAACATCCGGGTAGGGGTGGTGGGAGACGGGTTCGGTCAATGGGTCTCTCTACTGGGGGCTGTTTATTTTTGAGGCTCTTTTTTTGGCCGTCTACTCAAGTGCTGTTTTTTTTGGCCGTCTACTCAAGAGGCTCTCTACTATTCGGACTGCATTCGGACTGCCGGATTCGAAGGCTTTCAGGGCTCTTGTTTGGCCGGTCAGCCCGCTCTTGTGCGGTGGCCCCGCCCACGGAGTCGGCTGGACGCGTGAATGCCCAGGATCCGAAGGGTCCAGCGAGTACCGGCGCCGCCGGAATTTCGCAGATGGCCAGTTTTAGCCACCCGACCTTACCACAGGGACCGCATGCCTCGATAGAAACACCCGAGTCTGGGCGCGCAACGATCGGCCTGGGTCAGTCACTGTCGAGGGCCTGAATAGCCTGGGCAAAGGCGAAGCCAGCCCGGGCAAGGGCGGCAAGATCCCGTTGGCGTTGGCGCCGCTGGCTCTCGGCGTGTGCCTGGCTCTCGTCATCCTGGGCGAGTTCCATCGGTGCCAAGAGGCCGGGATCAGGGCCTCGGCGATGCACCCCCAGCCCCCTTCGGCGCGCGTAGGTACGCGCGGCCTTGAGTTCGGCTTCGTCCCCCCCCGCCTCTTCCAGCACCTCCGCCCGGAGGTGAGACGCGATCCCCTTCTCGTGGAGTCGTACGGCGATGCGGCGCAGGGAACCGCCCCGAGTGCGCAGTCGGCGCGCGAGCGCTTGTCCGTAACTCCGATCGTCGAGCAATCCCTGTTCATGCATGCGGGAAAGGGTCGCCTCGATCAGGGCTTCGGCCTCGGCGGGGTCACCCCCGTGGTGGGCATGGCTGCGTTGGGCCCGCCTTTCGAGCACCGCGCGCAGGCCTGCGGTGGAGCAGGGATAGCGATCCAGGTGCCGGAGAGCGGCGCGTTCGAAATCGTTGGTGGAAATCTGGGGTGGCGGGCGCGGGGTCCGTCGTCGCTGGTTCCGGTTGCGGGAGAATGGGGTGGTGCTGTCACTCATGGGTTTTCCTGCGGGCGCCGGGCGCCCGTCTCTCCGGACCGGGGGTGGACCAAAGATGCGGGCTAGACTGCTCCGAGTCCATGCCTGAATTGCCCGAAGTCGAAGTGACACGTCGCCGCATTGCGCCGCTCCTGGTGGGCCGCCGCATCGCGGCCATCACCACCACTGGGCCCAGCTACGTTTTCGTGACGCCACCGTCCCGGCTCCAGGCGGTTCTGCCCGGCGCTCAGATCGACGCCATCGATCGCCTGGGCAAGTACCTGCTGGTTCGCCTGGGCGATCAAAGCACCCTGGTGATCCACCTGGGGATGACGGGGCAACTCTTTTCGAGCCGGGCCACCAGTCCGCGTTTGCTCTCGGCCACGGCGCGCGCCTCCCTGGCCCCGGAGGATCAGGGCGCATTCAAGCCCGATGGCCACACGCATCTCACTCTCCGAATCGAAGGGGACGGGCCGGATGTTTATTTCCGGGACGTGCGGAAGTTCGGAAAATTGTTCTGGCTACGGCCCGGCGAGCTTCATCCCCGGTTGGACCGCTTGGGGGGTGACGCCCTGAAAATCGACGGCCCGGGACTTTTTGCGGCAAGCCGCAAGCGCCGCATCCCCATCAAGGCGTTGCTGCTCGATCAGGCGGTGTTGGCCGGGGTCGGCAATATCTACGCCGACGAGGCGCTCTTCCTGGCCGGGGTCCGCCCGGGCCGGAGGGCAGCCCGGCTCACCCGCCAAGAGGCCGAGAAACTCGCCCAGGCCGTGGTTCGGGTTCTCAAGCGCTCGATCGAAACCGGCGGGTCGAGTATCAGCGATTACGTAGCGCCCGATGGCAGCGATGGCGGCTACCAGGACGAGCGACGGGTCTACGCCCGCAAGGGCCAGCCCTGCCTGGATTGTGGCGCCACGATCGTGCGCCGCGTGGTCGCCCAGCGCAGCGCCCACTACTGTCCGGTCTGTCAGAGCTAGGGGGATTGTCGGGTGCTTAACTTCAGCGAATTGCGCCGGGTTGCCGAACTCCTCGACGGCCGCTTTACGGGCCATCGTCTGGAGCGCTGCGTTCAGCCCGGGCGCGACCGTATCGTTTTGACCCTCTATGGGCGCCATCCCCAGGACGAAAAGGCGCACAAGCGTTTTCTCCTTCTTTGCGCGGACTCGACGTCGGGTCGACTTTCCCAAGTGGCGGGACTCCCCAAGGCCCCCCAGAACCCGCCGGCTTTCGTGAGTTGGATCCGCGCGCATTTGAGCAGCGCGCGTCTTACGGGCGCGCGCCTATGGGGCGAGGACCGAGTGCTTGCCCTGGCCTTCGAGTCCGGGGACGGGCGCTTTGAACTGGTGCTCTCCCTGCTGGGCAAGCGGAGCAATCTCTATATTCTGGATGAGCGGGGCCAAGTGGTTCTGGCCCAGCGCCCCCCGTCCGAAACCCGCCCGGAGATGGTGGCGGGGGCGGCGTTTGCGCTTCCCGGGAGCGGGCTGCCCAATGTTGGGAAGGATCGTTTTGCCCAGGCCGACGATGCGGACCTGCTCCTTGCCATCGAGGATCACTACGCGAAAAGCGAAGGCGAACGCGACGCCACGGGCCTCGCCCGGGAGATCCGTCAGGTTCTGAAGCGCGAGAGCAAGAATGCCGAGCGCCGGCTTACGAAAATCGAAGCCGAACTTGCCGAGGCCGATGGCGCCAACGATCTCCAGCGTCACGGGGAACTCCTCAAGGGGTCTTTGTCCGAGATCCGGCCGGGGGCGAGCGAGATCAAGTTGCACGACTACGAGACCCAGGAAGAGGTTTCCATTGCCCTGGATCCCACCCTGAGCCCGAAGCAAAACCTGGAAGCGACTTTCAAGCGCTATCAGAAGTTGTTGCGTCGCCTCACCAAGGCCGGGGGGCAGGTCGCAGAAGCCCGTGCGTGGCAGGAAAAATTGGGCGAACTGCGGGCGCGGCTCGAATCCGTCGGGAGCGAGCCCGGGGAGAACCCGGCCCTTGAAGAACTCGCCGCCGAACCCGAGATCGCCCGGATGCTCGGGCGCCGCCGGGCCGCACGTTCTCCGGCCCGGATGGAGCCCGCCACCGAGGCTCGCCTGCCAGCGCGCTTTAGGGGGTTGCCGCGCAAGCTCTATCCCCGGCGCTACGTCAGCGGGGAAGAACTCGAGATCTGGGTGGGGCGAAGCGACGAGGGCAACGATTACCTCACCACCCGGTTGGCCCGGGGCAAGGATCTCTTTTTCCACCTGGACGGCGCGCCGGGCAGCCACGTGGTTCTGCGAACCGAGGGCCAGGACGAAGTCCCTCCCGAAGCCATCCTCGACGCCTGCGAGTTGGCCGTGCATTTTTCGAAGCAGAAGAATGCCGGTCATGCCGACGTTCACGTGGTGCCCATCAAGCAGGTTTCAAAGCCTCGCGGGGCGAAGAAGGGCCTTGTCTACGTGACCGGGGGCCGATCGATTCGCTTGCGCCGAGAGGAGTCCCGGCTCAAGCGGTTGTTGGCAAGTCGCCTGGACCCCTGATGGATCCCCTGAGTTCAAACTTCGTCCGCTATTGGGCGGGGGCCGAAGCGGCTGAGCAACGCGGGCAGTACGATCAGGTTGCCGATCACCGTGGCCACCATCCCTATGGCGAGGACGACTCCCAGGCTCGCCATGCCGCGATGGGACGAGAAGGCGAGGGTGCCAAAGCTCACCGTGGTGGTCAGGGCACTGTAAAAAACCGCCCGAGCCGTGGTGCTGTCCATCAGGTCTCCCGCCCGTCCTCCCGACTGGAGTGCACGCTGGACCAGGTGCACGCCGCTGTCGACGCCGATTCCTAGAAGAAGCGGGATCACGATGATATTGCCGAAGTTGAAAGGAATCCCCAGGAGCACCATGGCGGCCACGGTGAGCAGCGAACTGAGTGCGAGGGGCGAGATCACCAGCAGCACCGGGCCGACCCTCCGCCAGAGCGCGAACAGGAGCGCCGTAATGATCACGATGGCCGAAATCAGTGCCTGTTCGAAGGAGGAGCGGGTGGCCCGGCCGAAGCCCACAAGGTTGATCGCGACCCCCGCCGCCTGGGGATCCACCGATTGGACTTCCTCGGTGAAGCGAACGAAGGCCTCCTCGTTGCCCAGGTCCTCGCGCGGAAAAGTCTGCACCCGGATTTGGCCGTCGCTGGAGATCATGCGCGATACCAAATCCTCGGGAAGTTCCTCCAGGCGAATACCATTGGTATTGATGGCCATTTCCAGGCGGGCCACCTGATCGGGTAGGCCCGAGAGCAGGAGTTCGTCGAGTTTTTCCAGGGCCACCCGGGGATCGTCATCGCTTCCGACCCGGGCCAGGAACACGTCGAGTTTGTCGCGCAAGACTCGAACACTGGCCACCAGTTCCGAGCCGGAGTCATTTTCGATCCAGGACGCGCCCAGGAAAGTGTGCAGATCCCGAAGCGCCGCGACCTGGCTCTCCAGGTCACGCGAATCTTTGGGGTCGGGCGTCTGAGGGGGAGCGTCCATCAAGTAACCGAGATCCGAGAGAATCTCGAGCTTCTCGGCCTGGTCCTCGGGGACGTAGTCGGTGAGGGTCAATGTTGATGCCACGCTTGGTAGGCCTTCCATCTTTTGGGCAAGGGCCTTTGCGCTCTCGAAATCCGGGGCGACGGAGTTGACGAACCAGGGAGACATCGGCCCCGATTGGGCGAGTAGGTCGTTGAAGGTCTGTACGGACTCGGTGGTCGCGTCGCGCATTTCGATGACGTTGAGGTCGAAGCGCGCCTTGGGGGCGAGCAGGAGGCTGCCGGCAAATAATGTTCCGGCGACGCCGAGGACGAGCCCGGGGTGGGTTTCAGAGAATCGCCACCAGGTCGATCGGAAATGAAGTTCCCCAGCGATTTCCTCGGGCGCTTTGATTCGCAGCCACCGGCTCAAGAGTGCGGGGAAGAGGGTCAGGGTCAGGAACAAGATGATGAACATCCCGTAGCCAGCGATCAGTCCCAACTCGGCGACGCCCAGGTAGTCGGTGGGGGCGAAGACAAAAAAACCGATCGCGGTGGTAAGGGTGCAGATCAGTAGAGAGCCGCCGACACTCTCGCCCGCTTGGCGCAGCGCTTGGTCGTGTTCGTGGCCCTCGCGAATCCGGGCCGCGTAGGCCATGCCCAAGTGGATGGCAAAGTCCACGCCCAGCCCAATAAAGAGAACACCGAAAGCGGCGGAAACCAGATTCAGGTGTCCGACTACCACAGCGGCGGTGGCCGCCGACCAGATGAGTCCCACCACCAGGGTTGCCAGAGCGGCAACGACCAGCCGTAAAGATCGCAACGCTCGGAAAATGACCCCTCCAACGAAAAGGAAACAGACCGCGCCTCCAAGGCCCAGATCCCACGCCAGTCCGAGGACTTCTTCGTAGTTCAGCGCGGGGTTGCCCGTAATGCGGATTTCGACGCCGTGGGGTGGGTCAAGCCCGAGTTCCGCGGCCTGCTCGCGAATCCGGTCCATGATGGTTCCGGCGGTCAGGAAGCTCTCGAAGTCGAGTACGGGATGGACCACCAGGATCCGGCGCCGGGCGACTTCCACTTCGGAGCCCTGGAGCAGGATCTGTTCCCAGGACAGGGCCAGTGGGAATTCGCTGTACACCGCCAGGGTGGCGTTGCCCACCGAATCGAGGATGGTCGCCCAGTCCTCGGAGCTAACGCTCGGCGCTTCGGCTTGGGCTTCGGATTGGCCGGTTCCCTCGAGTCCGGCCTCGATCAGGGAGGCGAGGCTGGCAATGCTGGGATCCTGCTCCAGGGTGGCAAGGATCGGCTGCATGCGGGCCATCTGGTCGGCGAAGATGTCGAGTTCGTCTGGGCTGCGATAGAGAAGGCCATGGGTCTCGAAGAATCGCCCGCCCCCGGGCACGTAGGCGTCTTCCACATAGTCGGGATCCGCCTTGAGACGTTCTTCGAGGGCCGTGGCTGCTTCCCGGGCCAGTTCTGGGGTCTGGGCGTCGATCACGACGAGCAGGGCGTTCTCGAGGTTGGGAAAGAGCCGGGCAAACGCCTCGTGGTTGCGGCGGGAGGGCAGGTCCTCGGCCACCATCTGGACGTTGTCCGAATTGACCCCGAGTTCGGTGGCGGCGTAGAAGGCGGCAACCAGGGTGACAGCCGAGCAGAATGCGATCACCCATCCCGAGTAGCGGCGAGCCCCGTCCACCCAGCGCCCGATCCCGCTGGCAAGCTTTGCGTTGAGATCTCGCTTCACGGCGTCGACTGGGGCGAGCCGCTTTCTGGCGGGGTTTCCTCTTCGAGATAGCCCAAGGCGCGAAGGTGCTCGATGATGTCTTCTTCGTTGCCCGACTGGGCGGGCGCGTAGCGCTCGATGGGGATGTCGTCGTAACTGGCAATGGGCGCGATGCGCACTTTGCCCAGGAAGGGGGCGGGACCGGCGGCCATATTCTGGGCGACGGGGAGTCCGGCGAAGGTCAGCACCGAGGGAGCCAGCTCAAAGACGTTGACGGGACCCGCGGGTTGATCGACGGGAATTCCCTGGCCTCGGGCGAAGAGCACGCCGTTCAAGGCGTTCGGCGAATCGTGCTTCCCGGTCAGAAGCATGAGGCTAACCCCGGCCTCGAAGCCGTGATCCGAGACGACCAGAACCAGATCTTCCGGCGCGTAACCCTCCACGAGTCGTCCGATCAGCGCATCGGTAAACGCATAGTATCGGCGTAGGGCGGTTGCGCCGGCCTGGCGCTCGTCCAGGGAGGGCCGAAGGCCCGGGGGATAGAGTTCATCGGGTTCGACATTTCCCCAGAGCCAGTGGGAGACCCGGTCGATGCCGGGCAGGAAAACCATCAGGACATCGGGCTGGTGATCGGCTTGTAGGCCGAGGGCCACTCGGACGATTTCCTCGTCGGTGGTGTATTGCTGGCTGAGGGTAGGGAGGCTGACCCAATGGGGCAGGGCATCGTTACCACGAAATAGATCACGGAAATCCGTGACAGGCGTCAGGTCCAGGAGCCGCGCCTCGGCCCGGGGCTGCCAGGACTCGGGGTGGACAAGGGCTCCATTCGAAACCCGATTGGCCTTGAAGGTCTTCTTGATCATGCTGATCTGTTCGGGGAAGAAGTGATCCGAAACCATCACGCCATTGATCTTCTCCGGGGGGTAGGTGGTCCACCAGTTGACCACGCCCACGCTTCGGCCCGCGGCGGAGAGGATATTCCAGAGCGCCGGGACCCGACGATCACTGCTGAGGTAGAGCTCCTTTTCGCCTTCGTCGGTTTTCTTGACGAAAGCCGGGATGCCGTGTTCCTGGGCCGGGCGGCCGGTGGCGATGGTGTTCCAAATGCGTGGCGAGTAGAGAGGAAGCACCGAGCGCAGGGGCCCCGAGACGCCTTCGGCGGCAAGCTTCGCCAAATGGGGAAGCTGGCCGGCCCTCATCATTGGGAATGTGATCAGTGGGCTGGCGCCGTCGATGCCGATGATGAGAATGCGGGGCTGGGATTTCTCCGGGCCGCCGGGGTCTGGGCTGCAACCGGCAATGGCCAGCCCCAGGGCCATGAGTGCAAAGGCACAGCGCCCAGCGCGCGCCCAAAATGTCCGCGTGTTGCGGCTTGGGGCCGGGCTGGGTCCAGGGCGCTCCTGCGTACCTGCTCTGACTGCAATCACCGGGTTCATTGCGCCCCTACAGGTAGCCCAGCCCCGAGCCATGCCAACCCGGAACTCTCCGGGCCAGGGCCTTGGGGCTCCGGGTTCGCTTCAGGCCCTGGGTTTGCGTGCGATGACGCGCAGGTTGCTGGTCTCGAGACCGAGCCGAATTCGCGCACTGTCCAGCCCGACGGCCAGGGCCAGGAGCAGTGGGTTCTGGTACGAGAAAAATCGCCACCAGAAATCGGGCCAGCCTCGATCTTTGAAGAAGTTCCGATGGGAGATGATCCACGAGGAAGTGCTGATGAGGTATTCGCTTTGGACGATCTCAAATTTTTTCTCACCGAGCAGACGGCTCAGGGAACGCAGAGAGAACAGGTTCCAGTGTCGGGGAAAGTGATAGTGCCCCCACCAGCGCCCAGAAAAAATTCGATAGTCGAGGCCTCCCAAATTCGGGGTCTCGATGATGAAGACTCCTCCGGGCTTGAGGAGTGCGTGGACCTTCTGGCAGAGCAGAGCTGGATCCTCGACGTGCTCGATCAATTGAAGCATGAGGATGGCGTCGAAACGCCCCTGTTGATCTTCTCGTTCGGCGAAATCCTCAATGCGCTCGCAGTGGGCCTCGAATCCTTTGGCATTGCAGGCGGCCACCGCCTGGGCGTCGAACTCGAGTCCGACCGGATGCCAGAGAGCATCGCCCTTGTCCCGGAGCAGGGAGAGGAAGCGACCATCCCCGCAGCCCACGTCCAGGAGATTTCGGTTCCCCGGCCCCACGAAGCTGCGGTAGAGGTTCACCTTTCCGCCCTCCCAGGCTCGTTGTAGCCGCGCCACCAGGGGATTGGTCGTGCCAACGAAGGAGTAGTAGTGGGGGGGATAGATGGTGTCGAGTTCCGAACGGATGGGTCGGGGGTTCAGGTACTGATGGGCGCAGTCGCGGCAGCGGACGAAATGGAAAGTGTCCTTTGAGGTTTCGTATTCGAAATCGTTTCCGCTGGCGCAGATTTCCCAACTTGCAGACCCGCAGAGCGCACACTCGGTGGGTGCCAGTTCGAGGTGCCCGGGCTCACTCATGTCTGGGCCGCTTTACAGGCGAGCCTATTCATGTCCGGGGGGATCCTGTGGGCCGTCGTGAACGCCGGGCCCGGGCCCGGGCGTGGAATGGGAATGGCTAGAGGAAGAGGAAGGGCTAGAGGAAGGGGAAGAGGAGCCGGAGGGATCGGTGGGGCGTAGGCGCCGGGCGAAGAGGTGTTTCTCGATGGGAACCTCGTGGGCCGCGAGGTAGTCGAACTTTTCCTTGAACCGCGCGATATAGCTGTGCCAGGGAATCGTGGGCCAAAGGTGGTGAATTGCGTGGTAGTTGTGACTCAGGACCACCGGGGTCAGCCAGGCGGCGGTAATGATGCGAGTCCCGAGAAAACGGTGCGCCGGAAGTCCTACGTGGGGAAGGTAGTTGACGTACCAGTCGAGAATCATTTTGGCGACCACCAGGGGGACAAGCCAGATCAGGAGCAGGTCCACCAGAAAACCCTGCCAGAGGGCGAACGCGTATACGCCGGCGACGCCGGCGAGAAAAAAATTGTCCGAACGCCGCATCCCGGGCGTTCGGGGATCCTTCTCGAGTACCGACCGGGCGTAGGCGATGGTGCGGATGTAGCGGATGGGCAGTTGCCAGTACGGGCCCCCCGCATAGATGAGGTTCGGATCGCGGTCCTTCTCGTTGAGATATTTGTGGTGCTCCAGATGGATGTGGCGCTGCATGAAGTAGGGCGTCGTGTAGGGCAGCATGCCAAGAATGCCCGCCGCGTCATTGAGCCAGCGCCGGTTCGCGATGGTGCCGTGGGCCGCCTCGTGCCAGATTGTGAAGGCCAGGTGCACGGCCAAGCCGGTGATCACCATGTGGGCCCAGAGGGGCAGCGCATGGGCGGCATAGAGGGCGATATTGCCGGCAAGGAGCGTCCACTGGGCGGCGAGGAGCCCCAGGGTGCGCGGATCGATCTTCAGTGTCGGCCGGGTCATATGCCCCTTTCCAGGCCGGGCTCTGCCCGGGGGCGATGCCCGGCACTTGATGCGATAATCTTAAACATAGCAAGGGCTTACGTCAATTTTCATGCCGAGTCCCGATTCTTCGGTGCCCCTATCACGCGAAGTCGTCTCCCTTCGCCGAGGCTTTCTGCCATTGGATGGACCCCAGCGCATGCAAGAGGCCCAGAAAGTCGCTCGCCCCGGACTCGCGGTTGTCGGGGTCTTCGGCATCACGGTTCTGTTTCAACTCCCCTTCTTCGACCTCTGGTTCAGTTTCATGGACGAGGGTCATATGGTGCAGTTCGCCGACCTTCGACTCCGTGGGGGCGAATTCTATCGCGACGCAACGTTCTATCCCCTGCCCGGAGCTTTCCACTTCCTGGCGATGATCTTCGACATTTTTGGCGCATCGATTCGGGTGTCGCGTTGGCTCGTCGTCTTTGAGTTTGCTCTCTTTGTCGCGCTGCTCTTCTTCCTAGTGCGCAAGGCCACATCGGCCTCGTGGGCATGGATTGCCGTTGGTTGTTTCTGGCTCTATCGCATCTGGTGCTTCCCCCACTGGCAGATCTACAGCTATTCAACCACGGGCCTGTTGGTGCTGCTGGCGAGTGCAACGGCGCTCGTGGTCTATTTTGAAACCCTTCGGCGACGGATCCTGATGCTCTCGGGTTTTCTCTTCGGACTGGGGGTTCTGTGCAAGCAGGATTATGGGGCGGCCGCCCTGGTTGCCCTGCTCGCTTGTCTTGCCCTCTTTGTTTTTTCCCAGCCCCGGAAGAGTCGCCCGGCCCTGGCTTCGGTACTCGCGACTTTCCTTGTCCCGGCCATGGGGGTGGGTGCGCTGACGGGGCTCTACTATTGGCAGGTGGGTGTTCTGGGAGATCTCCTCCAGTTCACGGTTTTTAACCATTTCATTGGGATGGGGGCCTACACGTATTCGGAATTTCCCTCATTTTCTCCAATCCTCGGTCAGGACCTCGCTCTGCGGACCAAGCTGGGCATTACAGATTTCATGCCCGGTATCGTGATGACCGCGGACTGGGCCGCCGTGCGGACTCATCCCTTCTACACGGAAACCGCGGCCTACGATCTGCTCCTGAAGTTTTTCTTTTTTGCTCCCCAGGCTTTGTTGGCCGCCGCGGGTCTCCGGCTTTGGGCTCTGCGCCATCGACTCCGTGCACCCCTGGGTTCCCAGATACGACTCGGCTACTTGATCGAATTTTTGTTCTTCGCTTTCGGCGGAGCGCTCGTCCTACTTGCCTGGCTCAATAAACCCCAGGACTACATCCATCTCGCGGTTCTCTACTGGCCGTTGATTGCCTTGGGCATCGTGATGGCCCATGGGGTTTTGGCCGGTCACCGCAAACGCGGGGTGATCGTGGCCGCAGTGGTTCTGTTGCCCGCCGTGGCCCTGGTTGGTTATTCCGGCCGGTTGGTATTGAACCTGAGGGCCGAGCATTCCGTGTTGGCTCCGGGGCCCCGGGCCGGGGTCTATGTCAAACCCGGCGAGGCGGCCATGCTCGAGGCAGTCGTCGAGTATGTCGAAGCGAATAGCCAACCGGGTGACCGCATAGCGGCCTTGCCCTATTTCACTGTGGCTCACTTTTTGACCGAGAGGCCGGCTCCGCATCGGTCCGCGTATATCGTGTGGCCCTTCCCCGAAATTCCCAATCGTGATCAGGCCATCGTCGATGCCATGGAGGAGACGGGGACCGATCTGGTTCTCTATAACTTCACTCAGTTCTTCAGTTTCGACCCCGTCTGGGAACATGCACCGGTTCTCTTCGCCTATCTGGTGGAGAATTTCGAAATAGATCGCATCTTCAGCTACGACACCTGGGGTTATAAGCCGGCGGCCTTGAGACGTCGCAGCCCAGCGGAGCAGAACCCCGGCGTGCGGGTGACTGGGCGGGATGCTTTGGGCGCTCCCGTCTGGATCGAGGAGGCGGGGGGACCGCCCCGAGTGGTGCCGCCCGAATCCCGTGGCGGATACGTGCGTTCGATGCTCTGGCCCTTCCGGCCGGCGATCGCCCTGAAGCCCTCGAGCGGTGATCGGCGGAGTGTCTTGGAACTCGCTCTCGACGTGCCCGGGGGAGGGGGACAGCTGGTGACCGCGGTGGGCGTTCATCCCCAGCGTTGGTTTCAGTTGCCGGCTTCCTGGGTCGAATTCCGCCTGGCGATTCGGACCCTGGAAGGGGTTCAAACGCTCTATCAACGGCGGCTGAACCCCACCCACCGGATCGAGGACCGGGCCTGGTTCGAAGTCGACGTCGATCTCCGGCCCTGGGCGGGCCAGACGGTGACTCTGGAATTGAGCACTCAGACTGAAAATTCGCACGGCGAGGATCTCTTCTTCGGGGGGTGGGCCGAACCCCGGTTGATTGCGCCCGATCTCGAACCCGAACCCGAACCCGCTCGTGACCCCGCCCCCGACCTCAACCCCGCTCCTCCCGAAGGCTTCGGCGTCTCCCGGCGAGGGGCTTTGCGAAATTCTTCCCAGTCGGGATGAGCCCAAAGCCTCGATTGCTCCGGGTTGCTGCGATGTGGCAGACTTGAACCGTGCCCGATTTATCCGCGCCCCTGTGCTTGATCTGCGGATCCGGCGAGAGCGACCTGCGTTATCGCATCACCCGCTTTGATGTGCTGGAGTGCCGCCCCTGCCGTCAGATATTTCTCCACCCGCTGCCCAGCGAGGAGGAGATTCAGCAGCTCTTTGCTTCGCTCTACACGAGCGGCGAGGGTTCGGTGCCCGAGCTCAAGGACTACTACGGTTTTTGTTTTGAGGACGAGCCGGGCAACCCGCTTGTCGAACAATACGAGGCCTGGCTTGACATCATCGAACGCGTGCAAGCGCCCGGGCGGCTGCTGGATGTGGGATGTGGCACGGGTCTATTTTTGGCGGTGGCGCGCCGCCGGGGGTGGGAGCCCTTCGGGATCGATGAGAGCCTCGAAGCCACGCGCCACGCGCGCGATCATTTTGGGCTGGACCCTTGGGTGGGAGAGTTCGAGTCCTTTGCCGATCTGGGTGAAAGCTTCGACTTGGTGACGGGTTGGGATGTGATCGAGCATTCCCGTCGCCCGGTCAAGCTGATGCAGGCCGCTCGTCGCTGCCTTGCGCCGGGTGGATGTGTGAGCTTTTCCACGCCCAATCAGCGGAGCATTCTCGATTTGGCGGGCGGGCTGATCTATCGATTGAGCGGTGGGCGCGTGACGGGTCCGTTGGAAAAATTCTACATCGAACAACACTTTCTCTATTTCACCCCGGATACCGCGCGGAGCTGCCTGGCTCTGGGCGGCCTGGAAGTCTTTTCAATGGAGCGTGAACTGACGGATCTTCGTCGGCTGAGTCTCTCGCCCGGGGTGCGCCTGGGGCTCGCTTCGATGTTTCTCGCCGCCCGGGTACTCGGCCGTGAGAATCGTCTATTCATGATGGCGCGAGCAGTCTGAAAAAAGGTGCCTTACCAGCGCGGACCCTCGCGCTCGATGTCCTTCAAGTCGGTATCGTCTCAAGTCGGATGCTCCGAGTCAGGGGCTTCGTTTTCAAGTTCATCCGAGGTTGTCCTTCATGTCTGAAAGTGCTTCCCCGGTAGAACGCATTCTGGTGATTCTCCCGACCTACAACGAAGTGGAGAATGTCGGGGAACTCTGTCGGCAAGTGATTGCCCAGGATCCTCGAATCGAGGTGGTTGTGGTGGACGATCACAGCCCCGACGGAACCGGAGATCTCGTCGAAACGATTCAGGCCGGGGAACCGAAACTACACCTGATTCGTCGCTCCGGAAAATTGGGCCTTGGCACCGCCTACTTGCGCGGGTTCCGATTCGGACTCGATCAATCTTTCGATTTTGTCTTCACCATGGACTGTGATTTCAGCCACAACCCCAGCTACCTGCCCGATCTGATCGAACTTCTGGGTCGAAGGGACATGGTGGTGGGATCGCGCTATGTGCCGGGTGGGGGCGTCGAAAATTGGCCCCGGCACCGCCGACTGCTCTCAAGGTTTGCAAACTTTTACGCGCGGACGCTTTTGCGAATCGATTTACGCGACTGCACGGCGGGCTTTCGGGGCTACCGTCGTCGTGTTCTCGAGACCGTTCGGCCCTTCGAGATCCGCTCGTCGGGATATTCGTTTCTCGAAGAGATGGCCTGGCGCGTTGATCGCTACGGGTTTTCCATGGGCGAAGTCCCCATCATTTTCGAGCAGCGCAATGCGGGCGTATCGAAGATCGAATCTTCGGAGATCTACCTGGCGGCCTGGTACGTGCTCCTCACCGCGCTTCGCCCGCCGAAGTTGGTGTTCCCCTCGGATCCGTCCCCGCCCCAGGAATCCGGTGAGGACCCCCCGGCGCCCTGAATGGCCCCGGGCTGTGGCTCAGGCCTCGTCCCTATGCCGGGCGTCGGTGGTCTGTTCCCTCGGCGGGTGATGCAGAACGACCTTGATGCATTCGGGGCTGCGGGCGAGCTTTAGCGCCTGGGGGAGCCGCTGGGCAGGCAGGCGATGGGTGACCAGACTGGACAGTCGCGTGGCGAGTTCGGAGTCGCTTGCGAGCAGATCGAGGGCGCGGCGAAAGTCACCGCAGCGCGAGCCGCTTAGGGTCAATCCCCTTTCCCGAATCGCGCTCAGCACGGGCCCATCGCCCGGCTTCCCGCCATAGATGCAAATGCGACCCCGGGGCCGCACCAGAGCGATCTCTTCCTCGGCCCGGGGCCGCAGCGCCGCGTCCACTCCGGCGGCGCTGTCCACGACCGCAATGTCGGCCCGAGGGAGAGGCCCCGGAGTGGATTCCAGCCGGGCCAGCAGGCTGATGGCATCGTGTCCCGTGAGGACTTCGGCATTTTGAGCGAGGGTTTCGGGGGGTGCTTGGCGGGCCAGCCAGGCGATTCGAGGCGTGTCCCCGGCTCGGCAGGGTGCTCGGTGAAGGAGGGACGCTGTCTCGGTTTCCGAGTCCGGCCAGGCCTGGAGAGAGATCTCGTCGACCACGAGTTCGGTGGTATGGGCGAGGCCGCCCGCGGGCTGGCCGTGGGTGGATTTGAGGTGGACCTCTTGGCGCGCCAGTCCAAGGGAGGCTTCCAGGCCCAGGGGGCTGCCCGTGGTATCGATCACGATCTCGGCCAGGGGACCCGAACGGCCCGGGTCCGAGGGCGGCTCAAGCGCTTCATCGGCACCGAAGTTCAGGGCGAGGTCGCGCAGTGCCTGCCGGCGGGAAAGAGCGAGAATCGGGTAGTGGCTGCCATCCCGCTTGCGGCGTGCCGCCAAGGCGGCGACGACTAGTAGCCCCAATCGCCGAGGCCCGAGCACCGCCACCCGGGCGCCGGGTTCCGGGGCGACCTGTTCGGCAGCGTGGAGTGCCGCGGCAAAGGGCTCCACCAGGACCGCGACATCGTCCGACAGGCCATGGGGAACTGGAATCATGGCCCTCTCCGGGGCGAGCACCCAGGGCCCAAAGCCGCCGGGAAGATCGTGGATCCCGAGAACCCGCCGGTCGGGGCAGTGGGTCGTGAGCCCGGCGCTGCAAAAGGCGCAACCGTCTTCAAGGCCCCGGGCCGCATGGGAAGCGTTGATCTCCACCACGTATCGCTTCCCGTCGGCGTCCAGGGCGATCAGTTCGTGGCCGATGATCTGAGGCAAGGGAAAGGGCAGGAAGCGTCGGTCGAGGTCGGTGGAGCAGACCCCGCAGCGATCGGTGCGCAGCAGCCGGTAGCCGGCTCCGAGAACGAGATGCTCGACCCCGTTGCGGTCGATTCGCCATCCCCCTCCGCTGGATCCCTCCATGGAATAGGTCGCCGGGTGGATCCGATCGTCGGCGTGGTACTCGAGTCCACGAAATTCGACGCGTTGGGTCGTGGTGCGGTCGGGGCTCATGGGTTCCTGAGCCCGGCGTACCCGGCCGTGTCTGTTTCGGGTTGGCTGGGGGCCGGAGTCAGGGCCGGAGTCATGGCCGAACTCATGGTCGGGCTCCACCGGGCTGGGACTGGAGGCGCGGGTCCCGGTAAACCATGGCAAAGCCCTTCAGGTCCAGGGGTGAATTGCGCACCGATCCCAGCAGGCGGGTGGTGAATTCCAGGGTGACGTTCCTTCCGGCCCAGGGTTGAAGGTCAATTTCAAAGCGCTTGAAGGGTTGTTGGCGCGGTGAATCACGCCAGCGGACAACTTGGATCTGTTCGCTCAATATCCCGGTTTTTCGGTTGGGCTCGATCACGGCGATGGAAGTCTCAAGCCGGGTGCCGGGTGCGGACTGGTGGGGCTTTCGGTAGCCGATTTCCAGGGACAGGAAGCCCCCGGATGGGGGAACGCCCAGGGCGCAGCGCGTGGCCCGGCCCTCCTGGGGCATGGGCATGCCCGGTTGTGACTTGTGGTAGAGGGCGGAAAAGAGCAGGTGTTTCTTGACCTCTACCCCCGGCGTCTCGATCTCGCACTCGGCGAGCAGGTCAATGTGGGGATGCTGGATGTTCGGATGCGCGCGACGTTTATAGACAATGTAGTTTTCGCGTCCGCCCACGAAACTTCGCTGGAAATTTTCGATCAGATACTGGGAAAGTTCAGGCGCGTAGTCGAGAAGGCCCACGCGATCGGAGAAAAAGTTGTTGTAGCGAGTGACCGCGTAGTCTACGCCTAGATCTTCGAGGGCTTCGGTGACCCCGACTCCCCGGTCCGCCGCAATATGATGTTCGTACAAGTTGTACCAGGCGCTGGGGACCGCTCGTTCGGCGAGAAAATTGAGCATGGTGAGGTCGGGCAGGGTAAAGAGTGCGCCGCCTTCCGGGGTGTTTTCGCGAATCAGGCGGACCTGGTAGTTGATCTCCAGCGCCTCGAGATGACTGACAAGGACGCCTCCTCGGGGCTGCTCCAGGGGGGTGTTGAGCCGTTCCAGAAGTGTCACGTACCAGAAGAGGCCGATCGCCCCGTAGACGAGGGCTATGCCCGTCGCTGCGCATTGAAGGCCCCAGCGAAAAAGCCGGTGCTCGCGCCCGAGCACGGCGAAGAGGCGCTGGAGGATGACGGGTGTGGCGACAAGAATGGGTTGGTAGACATTGACGAGGTGATTGAAGTCGGCCCTGGGGAACACCCCGAGATAGAGCAGGCCAGCTGAAGTCGTCACCGCAAACAGGGGGGCATCGATGCGTTTTCCCTGGGCGCGTCCCGATACCCAGGAGAGAACCAGGCCGATGCCGATCATCAGGGGCGCCAGCCAGTAGAGCAGGACATGAAGTCGCTGAACGAAAGCCCAGCCCAGCCAGGGGACCGGAGGAGAGTTCAGGATGGGAAAGGATAGATAGGTGAGCTTCTCCGCGCCCGACGGAAAGAGGTTGGCGTTCCAGAGTTCCGAGAGGCCCAAATAGGCAATGTCATGCCGGCCCCCAAATTCGAAGGGGTGCACCACCAGGCTCATCCAGGCGTCGGCCACAGCCCCTTGGGCGACCAAGTAGATAAGGAAGGGCAGTGCTGCGCCGAAACCCGCCAGGGCGACGAGCCCGAGTTCCCGGCCCGTCCCGGCCAAGGCTTCCCTCACCGGCCCCGGGGTCTCGAGCTTGATCGCCAGGTAGGCGAGCACGACAGCGATCGCTCCGAAAACCCCGTAGTTCTGCTTGAAGCAGATCGACAAGGCGATGAGTCCGCCTACCAGGGCGAGGTCCCGGGTGCGGGCTCCACGCTGCCAGGCCAGCAGGCGTTCGAGGGCTGCCAAGGCCAGCAGAATCGCGACGGGTGAATAGAAGGCAAAGGTCCAGGCGGGAAATGCCCAGACCGAAAAAACAGCCAGGCCGGCCACGGTGCCGATTGCCCAGCTTCGCCCGGCGATGGGGGCGACAACGCGGTAGCCCGTGACGGCTAGAGCCACGTAAGCGATGAGAATGACACCGCGAGAAGCAAGAACGCTGGGGCCAAAGACGGCGAAGACCCCGGCCAGGGTGAACCAGATGCCCGGCGTGATGAAGGCGTCCATGTCGCTATAGAGCACGCGGCCGTTGAGAAGATCGAGAGCCTGCTGGAGGAGATAGCCTTCGTCGGAGAGAATGATGGCTCGCCGACACAGGGGCCAACCAAAGGCGACGGCCCCAATTGCAATGAGCAAGTAAATCCAGATGGGCCGACCGAACATTCCGATCCGTCGAATGGGGTCAGTCACACAAGAACTATATGAGTCACTTGAGCGGCCGACAAGATCCGGCCAAGGATCAGGGGGTGCGCCGGGCCAAGGCGATCCACTGGGTGCGGCCTCCACGGATTTCCCGTACGGGCTGGAAGTGGCTTTGGAGGTATCGGGCAAGCTCGGGGAAAAGCGCTTCGAAGGGGGGGAACTCGGGGTACATCCGAGGATTCAGGATGGCGCAGCGGACCCCCGCGGCCTCGGCCCGGCGGATAATGAGATTTCCATCGACGTTGCCCGGGATGGCCAAATCAAATGGGGAGGGGTTGGGCCGGTTGGCCAGGAAGTAGAGAATCGGAATGTCGGGGAGGACGAGGATGGGTTCTCCCGGTTCGGCGCAGTTCTGGATAAAGGCCACGGATCCGTGCATCAAATCGTGGTCGCGTTGGGACACTCGGAGCGATGCGCCTTCCAGCGCCAGGGGCATAGGGTAGAAATCCGTCAACGCTGCGGCGGAGCTTACCGCGATGATCAGGGCCACCCCGGTCAGGCCCCCGGCCAGAGCGCGCCAGGCAAGGGCCGCCCAGCGTCCGGCGCTCCGTCTCAAGGCTTCTTCGAAGCGGTCGCCCAGGAAGGCGAAGAGAAGAAGGATGGGAATCGTCACGAAGGCGAGGTGGGACCAGATTGCCGAAGGAAAAATCCCCGGGGCAAAGATCACCGCAAAAAGGACCGATGAGCGAGCGGCGGTTCGCGCCGGCCCTTGGGCCCAGTGCCGGGTGAAGAAGAGCAGTATGGGGGCGGCAATGAGAGCCACAATGGGAATGCCATAGCTCGCCCGGATCGACCCAGCGCGCAGAGTCGGGGTCAGTTCCATACCCGCGAAGGGAACGCCATTGACCAGGGCGTTGAAGATGCTGGGCGGCGAGTAGAGGAAGGTAAAGCGCCCGTCACCTACGGGATGGGTCCCGAAAATCGGGGGAATCGGGTTGTTGAAATTTTCCAACTGGGAACCCGCCAGGGACAGGATCGTCGCGTCGAAGAAGGCCAACAGTGCCCCTTGCTGGACCAGGTAGAGTGCAACGAGGGCGGTGAGAGTCAGTCCGGCGGCGGCGATGGGAAGGAGTCCCGCCACGGCGCTTCGGTTTGCCAGAGCGGAATCTCGGCGGCCCGCCACCAGGCCGACGAGCAATGCGAGAAAAACCAGCGCACCGAAATTCTGTTTGGTGAGTGCCGCCGCCGCTACCAGGAGGCCCATTCCGATCCCGTCGCCGGTTCGTCCGGCTTCGAGGTATCGGAGCATCAGAAGCAGGGCCATCAGGCCAAAGCTGATCGCCAGAGTCGAGTAGTTGAACATCGACAGAACGGGGAAGCCCACGGCGGTCAGTGCCAGGTAGAGAAGCGGAGGCAGCCAAGCCCAATGACGGGCGACCATTCGCTGGGCGATGCAGTACAGCGCCAGGATGCTGGTGAGATTGACCGCGACCGCGGCCCACCGCAGCACCACCGCGTCCCGGCCGAAGAGTTCGAGGAGTGCGGTGGCGATCAGGTAGATGCCCGGAAAGATGCCCGTGTGGACCTCGGCATACAGGGCCTTGCCCGAGATCAGGGCGTCCACTGCAGCCAGCAGATGGCCCTCGTCCATGGGGACCACGCTGCGGTTGTAGAAGGGGAGTTGGGCCACGATGGCGATGGCGGCAAGAAGTACTGCCCCCCCCCAGAATTCCACCGGGCTAGTTTGGCTTCGGGTCGTTTCCTGATCGGTGTTTCCCGTCATGGTGCCTCTTTATATAGGCGATGTTCGCCGGTGCTACAGTCCTCCCCGGGACCGAAGACGAATTCGGTGAGCGCCCAGGGCCGACTCGCCCGAGCCGAAAATCTCCAGGACGAATTCCGGCATGCCCCACGAAATGACCCGCAGCCTCCTGCTCGTGCTTTTGGGCGCCCTATTGGGCGGCGGTCTCGTCGGGTGGGGGCTCTCTCCCGCCACTGGCCCCCCGCCGTCCGGTTCCCCCGCCCCTCTTGGGGCGGCGGCCTCGAGCGCCGAAATCCCGGCGCGGATCCCGCCACCCCAGGCTTCTTCTCCGGGCGAGAGGGTCTCGGCGGATCTTCGGGGCCAAATCCGGGAATTGCGCGCTGCGCTCCAGCAAGAGAGAGATCGTGGGCGCGCCTGGGCCGATCCCCTCCCCGATCCCCTCCCCGACCCCGGGGCGGCTCCAGTGGCCGTGACCTCGGGCCCGGAAGCGAGTCCGCCGGCTGAGGACGAGGTGCCTCCGTGGTTCGACGCCGAGGCGCTGGAGGGCGCGGGCTGGACCCCCGGAGAGATTCGCGGGATTCGGCTGCGCTGGGAAGAGTACGAGATGGCCAAGCTCGAAGTCGAAAACGATCGTGCGCGCAAGGTCCCGGGCTGGAAGCACCTGGGGAAACGGTCTTTTCAGATCGAGGTCGAACTCCGCCGGGATCTGGGCGATGAAGACTATGAGGCCATGCGTTACGCGACCAGCCAACCGAACCGTGTGATCCTGAGCGAGTTGCTCGAAACTTCCCCGGCCGCCGTGGCCGGACTCGAACCCGGCGACGAGGTCGTCAGCTACGACGGACAGCGGATTTTTACCGCGTCGGCCCTCAAGCTCCTGACCCTTGCCGGCGTACCGGGTGCCTTGACGGAGATGCGCGTCCTGCGCGCGGGCGAGGAGCACCGTTTTTTTGTGCCTCGCGGTCCTCTGGGCACGCGCCTTGAGATCGCGAGTCGCGCCCCCTACTCACGCTGACCACCGGGCCCGGAGTTTTCCCGGCCGGCGACTCAGGGGTCCGGGCTCAACCCCTCATCGGGGAAAATTCCGGGCCCGGGCTTGCGACTCACCAGAAAGCAGTGCCCTCCCCAGCGACGGCCGAGGAGGCGATGGAGCAGGGTCTCCACGCCGATAAAGAGGGGCGTCAAGATCTCCAACGGCCGGAATGCCCGGGGCAGGAGTTCCCAGGCGAAATACATCCAGTTGAATTTTTCACCCCGAAGTACCTGGAAGTCAGCGGCCTCCAGGGCCTGAACAAGGTCGGGATACCGGAAGCGGTTGAGGACTTCGTCGTCTTCCCAACTCGGTTGAAGTGCTCGGGCCAGTCGCATCAGGGGACTGTCGTCGACGGTCTCGATGACGAAGAGCAGGCCTCCGGGTGCCAACAGCCGATGACTTTCGGCCAGCACCCGGGGCAGGTCCCTGGCGTGGTGGAGGACATGGGAGATGTAGACCATGTCGAAGCCGCCGCCGCCCAACGGCAGGTGTTCGCCCACGCCCACGACGGCGGGCGCGATGGACTGAGCTTCTCGGGCCCGGGCCAGGTCGGGCTCGATGCCTAAGGCCCGCCCGCCGTAGCGGACGAGTCTGCGCAAATTGTCGCCTCGCCCGCACCCCACATCGAGCACGCGAAAGCCTGGCTGTGACGCGGCGATGCGCTTTTCGACGGCCCGAAAGCGGAAGACGCGTTCCTTCACGCGCCCTCATCCCCATGGGCCGGACCCGGCAGGGGCCGTCGACAGACCGCCAGTAGGTCGAGGCAATCCGGCTGGGCGGGTTGGATCGGAAAATCTTCGAGTTCGACCTCGGGTAAACCCTCCGTACGTTGGATGCCCCGGCGAACCACCACGGCCAGGCTGGCGAAGAGCCCGTCCACCACGCGTCGGGGGAGCCTTCGGCGTAGCCCAAAGGGGTCCATGCGGACGATGGAACGAATCCGTTGCAGCCGGGCGTCGTAGTACGCCTTGGGTTCCGGGCGGGCGCTGACTCCGAGCATTTCGACCTGGCCGAAGTGGCCCCGGAGTAGGGCGGTGAGTTCGTCGGCTTCGTATTCGTGGACGTGGAAGGGGTTCTCCCGGTCGGATTCAAGCAGGTTGGGTGTGGTCAGCAACGCGACACCCCCGGGCCGGAGCAGGCCCGCGATGGCCCGGAGATAGGGGGCCGGATCCTGGAGATGTTCAATGACCTGGAAGCTGACAACCATGTCGAAGACCTGGGGGCGCAGGGGGAGATGGGCGGCATCGGCGCGAATGAATGCGGCCCGGGGATGCCGCGCTCGGGCATCGGGTGAGATTCGGTCCACGGCAAAGGTCTGGGGAAGGGCTTCGGCGAGTTCGCTTGTTCCGTAGCCGGTGCCGCAGCCCAGGTCGAGAATCCGCTGGCTGGTCTCGGCCTGGGCCATGGCGATGGCGTACGCGTATGCGGCCCGGTGCCGAACGATATCGATGGCAAAGAGCGCGCTGCCCGAATGGAGCCGCTCGCCGGTAAACAGGAGTCCGCTCACGGGGCTTCGTCCTGCTGCGCCGCCAGGGCTTCGGCGGTGAATTCCCGGGCGAAGACCAACCCGATCGCCGCCCGGGTCACGATGAGCCCAATGGACAGGGTCAGGCTGGCGGCGAGAAGCGTCGCCGGCTCCCCCCAGGCCTTGAAGAGTTCCACGAACACGACCTGCCCCGTGCCCAACCCAGCGGCTGCGATGGGGAGGGCGGCGACCACCAGCAGGATGCAGATGTTGACGGCGAGGGAGAGAATGGGGATTCCACTGATCCCGAAGCCGTCGAGGACCGCCCATCCGAGGGCGATGAAATTTCCCGTAAAGACCAGCCGCAGGCTGGCGAGGCGCAGGAGTACGGGCCAGGGAAGGGTCCGTAAGGCGTTTAGAACCGGCCAATCACGCAGGCGATCCAGCCATCCCAGGGACATGGGCGCACGCAGCACGGCGAACCCCAGGCCGATGGCGGCGGCAGCGATCACGAGGACACCGGCCTGAAGTCCGGGGGTGGGCGCGCCCATCAGCGCGGCTCCAACGGCGATTATTCCCATCAGGCTTGCTAGGTCGAAGAGTCCTATCACCATGACAGCGCCGGCGGCTTCGGCCAGGGACATGCCTACCCGCCGACGGAGCAGGACCGTAACGGCTCCGATTCCCAGGGCATAGTTGACGATGCCCAGGGGGTAGCTGGCGGCCTTGATCCGAGCGGCGACCAGGAGGCTGGAAAGTCGATGGGTGTGAGAGACGACATCCACCAGGCAAATGGCTTCGATGAGCAGGCTGACAACCAGAAACACGAGCAGTGCGGGGACAAATACTTTCCCGGCACTGGGCGTGAGCTGTTCTGCCAGTTCGGTGAAATCGATGTCCTGGAAAATCCAAATCAACAAAAGGGTGCTGACGAGGAAGGGCAGGCCCCAGCGAAGCGTCTTCATGGGCAGGTCCGTCCGTGCGGAATGGAAGAAAACAATGTTGGCCGGGCTGGGCGTGCAGGGGTTCTCCGGGTCATGCGCCCCTCCGAGTACGGTCGATGGCCTCGGCCATGTCGTCCGCCGCCCGGTCCCAGTCGAAATGCTTGGCCCAATCGAGGGCGGCTGCAGACATCTCTGCGGACAGCTCGTCGTCGTCGAGAAAATCCCCGATTCGCTGGGCAAAGCCTTCTACGTCGCCTTCGGGCACCAGGTAGCCGGTCTGCCCGTGGCGGACGGAGTCTCGCAGTCCGTCGGCATCGCTCGCGACGACCGGGGTTCCCACAGCGTTGGATTCCATCACCGTGAGGCCCCAGCCCTCCTTTTCCGAGGGGCACACGCAGACCCGCGCCTCGGCGAGGAGGACATCGCGCTCGCTGTCTGACACGAAGCCCGCGAAGCGGGTCCGCTCGGAGAGCCCCAGGTCTCGGGCCAGGGATTCGAGGCCGGTCCGGGCGGGCCCTCGACCCACGATCACGATGGGAGCTTCGGGAAAACGATCCGCGAGTTTCGCCATGGCGCGGAGCATAACGTCGATCTTCTTGTAGACCTCCAGGCGCCCGACGTAGATGACGCCTTGCCCCCGAGTTCGCTTCGGATCGACCTGGACTGCGGCGGGTGCAATGCCGGGTTGGCTCACGACGATCCCCTCGCCGGGCAGCCCGCGAGCGATGAGATCCCGGCGGGTGCTTTCGGAAATGGCCACGAAGGGACGGGATCGATACAGGGGTGGGATCAAGCGCTCGGAGGCCCAGACCGTGGCGGCCACGGGCCAGGGGACTTGCTGAAACGCCACCTCGCCAAAGAGGTGGTGGCAGAGGGCGAGGACCGGCGCCCTTGAATAGGCGGGGGAGTAGAAAGGCACCTTGTTCAGGCATTCGACCACGACGTCGAAGTGGCGGGCACGGGTCTGACGAGCGGTTTCCCAGAGAACCCGAGGATAGTAGAAGGGCAGAGCTCCCAGTCGCCGCACGGAAATCCCCTGGACCTCCTCGTCCCGGGCGCAGCCCGGGAATGAGGAACTGAAGTGGCTGATGGAGTGGCCCCGAGCGGCAAGGCGGCGAAAAATTTCGTAGACATGGGTCTCCGCCCCGCCGGTTTTCGGATGGAGCGGGTCACGCTCATTCAAAACCAGGACCCGGCACGAAGGGGAGGGTCCTTTATTCACGGACATTCAACTTTACTCACGGACATTCAACTTTTCGGGTGCGTTGCCGGAGGCCATTTCGAAGGCCATTCCGAAGGCATTGTCGAAGGCCATTGTCGAAGGCGTCGTCGAAGGCGAAGGCATTGCCGGAGGCATCGGGTGCATTCGATTGTTCTAAAGGCGCCCGAGAGCGTCGGCGATCCTCAGCCACCAGACTACCCAGAGAGCTTCGAGACCAATCCGAAAGTTCAATTTTGAAGTGCCTCGCGTTCGATCCACAAAGAAGAAAGGGACCTCCTTGATGCGCGCACCTTGCTTGACGAAGCGATAATTCATTTCTATCTGGAACGCGTAACCATTCGATCGGATACGCTCAAACCCCATTTTTTCCAACAAATCACGTCGCATGCAGCGGAAGCCGCCGGTCGTATCCGAAATGGGAAGGCCGCTGATTCGCCGGGCATAGACATTGCCAAACCAGCTGATCAGAATGCGCTCGATGGGCCAGTTCACCACGGTGATGCCGTTCAGATAGCGAGAGCCCAGGACCACGTCGTGGGATTGTATTTCCTCGAGGAGTTCCGGAAGGCTGCTGGGCGGGTGCGAGAAATCCGCGTCCATTTGGATCACGTAATCGGCGCCGAGTTCAAGGGCACGGGCCAGCCCGGCTCGGTACGCGGGTCCGAGGCCCTGTTTGCTCTCCCGGTGCAAGACGTGGACGCGGCCTTCGTCCGAGGCCAGCTTGTCGGCGAGTTCGCCCGTTCCGTCGGGGGATCCATCGTCCACGACAAGAACTTCAAGCCGAGGATCCTGTTCGAGGATCGCCGGAACCAGAATCGGGAGGTTTTCGACCTCGTTGTAGGTGGGAACAACGACGATGGCACGCGTCATCTGCACTCCTCGGAGGCGGCGCTGATAGATTGGCCGGGGGATTAGCCCAAGGCCCACCAAAGAGCTGCGGACGGGAATGACCGGGCGAGACCAAGGACACTTTACTGCTTCCAGCCCGCTTCGGCCAAGCAAACCACCGGGAGAGGCCCGCCCGTCCTATCAAAAGGTGGGCGGATATCGGATAGCACTCGCTATCCGCGTTGGATAGGCTCACCCGGTGATCCGTATCTTGCTTCAATTCGTGTTTGTTGTTGCCCTTTTCTCGTCGGCCTCCCTGGGTTCGGCCCAGGCCCCGGATCGGGCGGCGCGGACCGTGCCCATGCACTACGAGCAGCGAGAAATCTCGCAACTGGTGGAAGCGGTCGCCCGGAATACGGGCCGGAGATATATTTTTGGGGACAACCTTCGTGGGCGGGTGACCATTACTGTGCCGGGCCGAGTCAGTCAGGACGAGGCCATTGCCCTGCTGAATGCCGCACTGCTTCTCAAGGGCTTTGCAGCCCTTCCCGTGGGCGAGAATTCGACGAAGATCGTGGCGCTGACCGAGACCAAGAGCGGCGCCCCCCTGGTGGACGGTCCCCTCGATCCGGAACGCGAGAGACCCATTGCCACCTTGATTCGGCTCAAGCATGCCAATGTGAATACTGTCGCGGTTTCCCTGCGTCCCTATGTGGCCGCCACGGGCGTGGCGCTTCCCTATGGGCCCACCAACAGTTTGATCCTCGCGGGTACCGAAGCCCGGGTCAGCCGGCTGCTTACGATCGTTCGCATTCTTGACCAAGCGGCCGATGAAAGCATCATGGTTCGTACTCTCCGGCATCGATCCGCCGAGGTGATGGCGGAGATTCTTCGCGTGAAATTCAACTCCGGCCCTGTGAAGTCGAAACACGCTGGAATCTGGAGCGACGAACGAACGAACCAGATCGTGGTGCAAGCTCCGCCAATGGAACTCGAGGCTATGCGGGAGATGATCCGAAAAATCGATCGCCCCGTGGAGGGCGAAGGTCTTGTTCGCGTGGTCCGGATCTTGAACCGGGACGCCGATGACGTCGCCGCGATTCTCGAGGGTATGCGAAAAGCGTCGAGCGGGGGCGGGCCCCAGAAGAGTACTCCGGCTCTTGATGCCATCCGGAGCGACTTGGTAAATCGCCCGTACTCGGTGACCGTCGATCCCGCGACCCGCTCGCTTCTCCTGGCTTCGGATCCCGAGACACTGGCGGTTCTGGTAGAGGCCGTGGGTCTGCTCGATCAATTGCCTCCAAGAATTGCAGTCGATGTCATGGTTCTCGAGTTGGTTCGGCCCAGCGGATTCAACCTGGGAGTCGACTACTTCTTGCCCGTCCTCGAACCGTCGAGTATTACCGACCCGGCGGTGTTCATCTCTTCGGGTGCAAGTTCAATTCTCAGTTCCCTCGGCTCAGCGACCTCTCTGGGGACGGGCGTTCCGTCGGGCCCAGCGGCGAACGAGTCCATATTCGGCCGCTATACCCGGGCCCCCCTCCAGTTGAGCCTCGACCCGGGAGTCGGGGATCCGATCACGATCCTGGTTCCCCGAGAAGACGTCTCCTTCCAGGCCGGCGAATTCTCAGGTGAAACCACCATCTTGATGCGCCCGCATATTCTGGCCATGAGTGGCGAGGAACACGAATTTTTCGTGGGCAATCAGATCCCTGTTCCCACGGGATCCTCGAATACGCAATCGGAGGAACTTGGCCCGAATGGTGCCCTGTCGAACAGGCAGATCATTGAGCGCCGGGATGTGGGGATTGGCTTGACGGTCAAGCCCACCGTGGGTCAGGCAGGAATCGTGAACCTCGACTTGAAGCTGGAAATTTCGGAAATTCAATCATCCATTGCCGGATCCGTGGAGCAAGTCGGAGCCACGTTCACCCAGCGGACCATTGAGTCGACATTGAGGCTTTCCCCGGGAGACTACGCGGTAATTGGAACCAGCAATGGCAGTGGCGAATCATACGCGCGTGTGGGCATACCCTACTTGATGGATATTCCATTTATAGGCTTTGCTTTCGGGAGTGTTTCGACGACCAAGATTGAAAATGATCTTTTGATCGTCGTGGAGGCCCGGGTGATGCGAAGTCCGAGCGAAGACGTGGCGGACACGATTCGTCGAAGGATCGCAATGGAGCGCGCGATCTCCCGGGTGGCCGACCTCGGGGGACTGGATTCCGAACCCTATGCGGTGTTGCTGGAAACGGTTGATCGAGCCGCCAAAGCCAAGCTGATTGCCGAAGCATTTAGCGAGGATGGCTTCGAGACGGAAGTGACCGACTGGGAGTCCACTGGGGGGAGGCTCTGGGATATCTACCTGACCGATTTCGCAACCTTCGAGTTGGCGAGCGGTGTCGCCGAGAGACTCTACGACGTGGGCTGGAAGCCCGAGGTCACGGTTCTTTCTCCCGAGAACGTACTGGCGGGTGATTAGCCCGGATTTTTAGATGCTCTGATCAGATTCCCTGGGGCCCGCCCGGGACAAAGAGCGGCTCTACCCCGTAGCGCTCGACGTCGGCCCGAAGTTCATCCTCTCGGTACGCGATCGAGTCCGTCGCTCCGGCATTTCGTGCGGCTTCAAGAGTCGCAGGGAGAAGCGTGGCATCACTGGACGAGTTGAGGAAAAGGCCATCTCTCGACAGGACAAAGCGGACCGCTCGTTCGATGGCACCGGGTTCCCGAAGAGGTTCGTACCAGCTATAGCGGGGGCCATCGTCGCCCTGCCATCGCCGGCGTGCCACGGACTTGATCGTCTGTACCGCGACATTCCGATCGCGGCAGATCGCCATCAAGGCATCGAAGTCCGCGGCATAGTCGGGTTGTGAGAGCATCGCGTAGTTGCAGGGCAGAAGAACCGAGTCGAAGTCGAAACGTTCGAGACTTCGGAGATGCATGGCGGCGACCTCAGTCCCATGCCCGGTGACCCCGATGAAGCGAACCAGTCCTTCCTGGCGCGCTGCGATCAACGCCTCGAGGGCCCCGCCGGCCCCGAGTGCCTGCTCCCATTCGTTCTCGTCCACTAGGTTATGAAGCTGGATCAGGTCCACGCAGTCTACGCGAAGGCGTTCCAGGGATCGGTGGAGGCTCTCCCTTGCGCCGGCTCCACTGCGTTCACCTGTTTTCGTCGCGAGAAAGAAGTGCTTTCGGTGTTCGGCCATCCAATGGCCTACGCGCTCTTCGGAGTCCCCGTAGCCCGCGGCGGTGTCGATATGATTCACCCCGGATTCGAGGAGAAGTTCGAGCACCTTGTCCGCTCGATCCTGGCGCATGGCGCCGAGGGCCGCGGCCCCGAAAAGAATACGGGTGCTGGAATGCTGGGTTCGTCCGAAAGGAGTTTTTGTGATCACAGTGTTCATCCTAGCAGCCGAATCGCGTGGGCCCTAAGGGATCAAGCGTCTGGGGAGTGCCGTCGTGCTAGTCTCACCCGAGGGAAATGAGCAATCAATCGTCGGTAAGAATCGGAATTCTTTGATGGACTTGCGCTTTCTACTTCTACAGCTCTGTTTTTTCGTATCGGGTTTTGCTGCGCTTTTGTATGAAACCGCTTGGACCCGTGAGCTTGCTTTTGTATTTGGCACATCCGAACTGGCGGTGACCGCGGTCTTGGCTGCCTACATGGCCGGGCTGGCGCTGGGGGCCGCATTGGCGGGGCGCTGGGCGCATCGCATCCGTCGCCCGGTTTTTGCCTACGGGGTGATCGAACTGGGCATTGGCCTGGGAGCGCTGGCGGTTCCCTTTGCGATTCGCGGCCTGATGGGCATTTATGTGAATTGGCTCGGGGGGTTGGATGCGCCGCCGGAAAGCGTTGGCCTCGCCACTGCGCTGTTTCATCTGGGGGGTGCCTTCCTGGTGCTGGTCCCCTGTACGGCCCTGATGGGCGCGACCCTCCCCCTGCTGGCTCGGCATGCTGTTCAAACCAATGACCAGGTGGGTCCGCGAATTGGCTACCTCTACTCGGTCAATACTGCCGGGGCCATCTGCGGTGCAGTGACCGCCGCATTTTTCCTGCTGCCTGAGTTTGGCCTGCGCCAGACAATCTATTTCGGCGCACTGGCCAATGCCTTGGTCTTTGCGGCCGCGGCGTTGCTCTCGCGCTACGCGCCCGCCGCCCAGGGTAAACCGGCGCGCCGGTCTTCCGGTTTTTCCCCGGTCCTCTTGCTGATCTCTGTCTCGGGCGCGGTCTCCTTTATTTACGAAGTGTTGTGGGTTCGCATGCTCGGTTTCGTACTGGGCGGGAGCACCGCGGCGTTTGCCACGATGCTGGCAAGTTTCCTGATCGGCATTTCCCTGGGAAGTGCAGTGGCCTCGCGCTTCGCCCGTGATGCCGAGCGTGCCGGTTTCGG
>LWDU01000066.1_pt1 | contig 34657 bp, 31 predicted proteins | sample 727161 | NCBI WGS metagenome assembly LWDU01 (sample SAMN04566230, study PRJNA314399) | hydrothermal vent metagenome | isolation source: deep sea hydrothermal plume seawater | place: Mexico: Gulf of California, Guaymas Basin | collected 2004-07-11 | reverse complement strand
AGATTTAGTAAAAATACCTTATTTATCAATATGTTATATATCTAATTGGCGGAGGGACAGGGATTCGAACCCTGGATAGGCTACAAACCTATGCCGGTTTTCAAGACCGGTGCATTCAACCGCTCTGCCATCCCTCCGCGGCGAAGTTTACGTGATTCGTTTAGGGATGTTAATAGTTGATGACCAGAAAACCACTTTCTTGTAGCCTAGAACGATGTTTGACTGGTTTCTTCTTTTATTTGTAGGTGCTGTAGGCCTTTACTGGCAATCGGCGTCGCGCATGGGTGAACTGGCTATTTTGTGCGCCAGGCGTGAATGCAAAAAATATGATGTTCAACTGCTGGATCATACCGTTCACACTATTCATCTTTCGATGAGCCGAGATCATAACGACCAGTGGCCGTCGATGGACAGGCTCGTCAACAGGGTCAGTTGGTTATTCTCGGTAATCGCTTGATCAAGATCACCCTGGAGTCCAATAACACCCTGATTCACTAGAAGGATTAAAGGCCAGCTAGCGGTGCTGACGTTCTGTCTAATCCGGGTCAATCAGCCTGCGGTAATTCTGAAGATGTAATAGTGCCAGGTCGTGTTCGCCTACCAGTTCGTACAGGCGGGAAAGATTATAATGAGAGTCTGCAAACTGATCGGCATCCTTATAGGCGTCAATGGCATCTTTTATGCGGCCCAGATCTTCCAGCAGGGTGCCCAGGTTAAAGGTTGCCAGAAGGTTGTCCTGATCAAGTTGCAGGGCTAGGCGATAGTGGCCTTCGGCCTCTTCGCAATTGCCACTTTCCTGTAGGATGCGACCCAGATTAACGTGCGCATCACCGTGAGTCGGATCAATCTCCAGTGCTCTTCGATACGCAGCGGGGGCATCATCAGGACTGACTGCTTCAAGGTCTACGCCGAGGTCAAACCAGTCATCGCTGGTCAGTTGCTCTTCCTTTTCTGACTTGGCGGATTGCTGAGCAAGGCTTGCTATGACACTGCTGTTTTCAGTGAGTTCAAAGTTCAGGTGAAGCTGGCCGCTTTCAGCGTTGAATAGGCGGTTGTCCTCACGAATGACCACGGCATTACCATCACCACTGATTCGCAGTGATGTCAGCGGCCGGTTAGTCGGCAACTGGCTCTTTAGCTGGGATAGGGCACGGTGAATACGACTCTTGCGGACACCATCTTCAATGAGGTCCTTGGCAGTTCGCAGTATGATAATGTCCTGAAAGGAAAACCGGTATTGTAGCGAAGTCGTTTTTTCCGGATCCAATACGCCCGCTCGAGCCAGTTCCCAGATGGTCTGCCTGGGTAGGTCAACTAAATCAGCGACTTCTTTGGTGGAATACCCAGCCATGTTTTTCTTGTGTTAGGGACTGTTATAAGGCTACCGTTTTAGCCCCTTCATTGGCTAGTCATTTGTGGTTAATTGGCCCACTATCTGAGATTTGTTGGTGTTTACCGATAACGATTGATCAGATCCTTGGCAATTACCGTCTGCTGGATTTGTGATGTTCCTTCATAGATCCTGAACAGCCGTACGTCACGATAGAACCTTTCGATACCATCATCTTCCACGTAGCCTGCACCACCAAAGATCTGAACGGCACGATCGGCTACCCGGCCAACCATTTCGGTGGCAAATAGCTTGCAACTGGCCGCCAGCACACTGACGTTTTCGCCTGTGTCCCGCCGTCTTGCGGTTTCTTCCACCATACAGGCGGCGGCGTAGGTTTCTGTCTGGCTGTCAGCCAGCATGGCCTGAATGAGCTGGAAATCAGCAATCGCCTGGCCGAACTGTCGGCGATCGACAGCATAACGAGTCGCGTCTTCGATCAAACGCTCGGCAATACCAACACTGATGGCGCTGATATGCAGCCTGCCTTTATCGAGTACTTTCATGGCGGTGGCAAAGCCGACGTTCTCCCTTGCGCCGACCAGCTTGTCCTGGCTCACACTGACATCATCGAACATGACATCACAGACAGGCGCACCTTGCTGGCCCATTTTCCGGTAAGGACTGCCCAGGGTAATTCCAGGCAGATTCCCGTCAACCAGGAAAGCAGAGACCCCCCGGGCCCCTTTTTCCTGCGTATGGGTACGGGCAAACACAGTAAAAAGATCAGCACTGGGGGCATTGGTGATAAACCGCTTGGTGCCATTAATAAGGTAATTATCACCCTGTCTGATGGCGGTGGTTTTTACCGATGCGGCATCGGAGCCTGAATCAGGTTCGGTCAGACAGAATGAACCTATTATCTCTCCTGTGGCCATCTTCGGCAGGTAGTACTCCTTCTGCGCTTCCGTGCCATCTATGACCAGGGATTGCGAGCCGATGCCCACGTTGGTCCCAAAAGCGGACCTGAATGCCGGTGAGGTATGACCGAAGACCCTTGCGACCGCGACTTCTTCACTCATGTTGAGACCCAGTCCGCCATAGGCTTCCGGAATGGTCAGGCCAAACAGGCCAAGTTGCTTCATCTCGTCGATAATGTGGTCGGGAATTTTGTCATCCTTGCCGACTTGCGATTCAAGAGGACGAAGACGCTCTTTGACAAAACGCTCGAGCGTATCAAGTAATAACTGCAGGGTTGTTGAATCTATTGCCATCAGATCGCCTTATTAGAAACCTTGGAACTAGGCTGGCCCATGACTTAGGAATATACTCAACCCAGAACCCGTTATTGTACGGATGACACGAACCAACCTAAAGAGGAAAGTATGGCAGGATTCAAATGGGATGATCCTTTTTTACTGGATGATCAACTGACCGAAGAAGAAAGACTGATAAGAGACACGGCGCGCGATTATGCGCAGGACCGGCTGATGAGTCGTGTGCGCCAGGCTTATCGGGATGAGCATTTTCACCGTGAAATCATGACCGAGATGGGTGAACTGGGCTTGTTGGGCCCAACCCTGCCGGAGAAGTACGGCTGCTCGGCCGTGAACTATGTATCCTATGGGCTGGTTGCCAGGGAGGTTGAGCGGGTAGACAGCGGTTACCGTTCTGCCATGAGCGTGCAGTCTTCGCTGGTGATGCATCCCATTAACGCCTATGGCTCAGAGGCGCAGCGGGAGAAATACCTTCCCAAGCTGGCAACGGGTGAATGGGTCGGCTGCTTTGGCCTGACGGAGCCAGACCATGGCTCAGATCCAGGCAGTATGATCACCCGCGCCGAAGCCACGGATTCCGGGTATCTGCTTAATGGCGCAAAAATGTGGATTACTAATTCTCCCATCGCTGACATTGCTGTGGTCTGGGCCAAACTGGAGGGTAAGATTCGCGGTTTTATTGTCGAACGGGGTATGCCCGGGTTTGAAACACCAATAATAGAGGGCAAATTCAGTCTGCGCGCGTCCGTTACGGGTGAGATTGTGCTTAGTGATGTCGAGGTGCCCCGAGAGAACCTGTTGCCGAATGCCAAGGGCTTGGCCGGACCATTCGGTTGTCTGAACAAGGCCCGTTATGGCATTGCCTGGGGTTCCATGGGAGCGGCTGAGTTTTGCTGGCAGGCAGCACTTGATTATACCCTGCAGCGCAAGCAGTTCGGCAGACCACTGGCGGCGAACCAGTTGATTCAGAAGAAACTGGCGGATATGCAGACGGAGATATCTTTGGGACTGCAGGGCTGTTTGCGAATGGGAAGAATGATGGACGATGATGATTGCCCGGTTGAGCTGATTTCGCTTATGAAGCGCAATAATTGTGGTAAATCCCTGGATGTCGCCCGTAATGCTAGAGATATGCATGGCGGTAACGGTATTTCAGACGAGTATCATGTGATTCGCCATGTCATGAACCTTGAAACGGTGAATACCTACGAGGGCACCCACGATATTCATGCGTTAATTCTTGGGCGAGCGCAGACTGGCATACAGGCCTTTACCGGCGTGTGAGATATCTCGCACACGTTACTCGGTGATATCGACTGGTTGGGTGTCAGCACTGCAGGCATTCTAGTCTCTCATGGTCCCGGGAATAAGCCCGGGATTGCCAAGGGCAGCGTAATACCCAGAGTTCTGTCAGCCAGGTTTGCAATGCAGCGGGTTCGATAACAGGCTTTGAATAAGAAGCTTTGAATAAGAAGCCTTGCATTAGCAGCCTGGTGCAAGATACTTTGTACAGGATGTTTCACATCTGCAGATCTGTGATTAGCGCGCGGCTCCAGCAAAGCAATTATAGGAGAGCAACATGATTAAGGTACTTGTCGTTGATGATCACCAGCTGGTTCGGGTCGGCACCACCCGCTTACTTGAGGACCAGCCGGGTATTACTATCGTAGGTGAAGCGGAGAGTGGTGAGCAGGCCATTGATCTGGTTAGAAGCCTGCAGCCGGATGTGGTCTTGATGGATATACAGATGCCAGGAATAGGGGGTCTGGAAGCGACCCGTCGCTGCCTTCGAATCAAGCCGGAAGTAAAGATTATTGCCCTGACCATGCACGAAGCGGAACCGTTTCCAACACGACTGTTCGATGCCGGGGTTCGCGGCTACCTGACCAAGCAGACCGATCCAGTGGAGATGGTCAAGGCCATCAAGCGGGTCTGTGCCGGGCAGCGCTATATCAGTTCGGAGATCGCCCAGAACCTGGCTTTACGTCCTTTTGGTAACAGCGGCCAGTCTCCTTTTGAGTTATTATCCGGACGGGAAATGCAGGTAACCCTGATGGTAATCAAAGGTATGAATGCGCCGGAGATGGCAGATAAGCTCTCTCTGAGCCCCAAGACTGTAAATAGTTATCGCTACCGCGTATTCGAAAAGCTGGATGTCAAGAATGATGTGGAACTGACTAAACTAGCTATCAAGCACAGTTTGCTGGTATCGGAAGTCGCCGCCTGAAGCAGGCCGACCAGGGCCGGTTTACAAGGGGTTTATCATGTCCTGGCCAGCCAGTGTAGAATAAGCACTGGGCTTCAGGCCTGGGTTCAGGCTGTTTATATACCGCGGGCAAGCGTAAGCAGTTAAAATATAGGGGAATCAGCTCAGCACACGGACAGGGTTTTGCCTAACAAACCGATAAATCACAGTGGCAACGAGGACTTGCTTAAATGCCAGCGATGTCCGGCTCTGAGGCGTCAATTTAAGACATTGCGTCAGCGCTATCCCAGTTACTGGAATAAACCCGTGCCCGCCGCGCAGGAAAGCGCTGCTGGCCTGATGATCATTGGCTTGGCTCCGGGTCTGCACGGCGCAAACAGAACCGGCATACCGTTCGAAGGTGATGCCTCCAGTATGCTGCTGCGCTCAACCTTGCAACAGCTTGGCCTGATTGACCGGGTTTCCATAACTAACGTGCTGAAATGCCTGCCTGAACAAAACAAACCGAAAACCGATGAACTTAAACGCTGTGAGCGCTTCTTCATGCCTGAGATGGCAGCGTTCAAGGCGCGGCCAACAGGCGTCGCATTAGCACTGGGGCGAGTTGCTCATGAGAGGATTATCCGTGCGCTAGACCTGCGCCAGAAGGATTATGCGTTTGTTCATGGCCAGACTCATCGCCTTGGGGAGGCCCACTGGCTGGTCGATTCTTACCATTGCAGTCGCTATAACACCCAGACGGGTCGCCTTACCGAGGCGATGCTGCTCGCCGCTGTGGCGACCGCTGCCAGGCTTACTTCGTGACTGATTTTGACAGCCAGACTTTCCTGCAAAACCTGACCACGCGGCCTGGCGTCTACCGGATGCTGGCTGAAAATGGCGATATCCTTTATGTGGGCAAGGCCAAGAATCTCAGGAACCGGGTGGGTAGCTATTTCCGTAAGACTTCGCTGGATGCCAAAACCCTGGCACTGGTCGCACGAGTGGCTGATGTCAGTGTCACGGTAACCGACAGTGAGACCGAAGCACTTCTGCTGGAACAGTCGCAGATCAAGGAATGGCGACCTCTGTACAATATCCTGTTTAAAGATGATAAGTCTTACCCTTATATCTATCTTTCGCTGGAAGATGACTATCCTCGCCTGGCTTTTCATCGCGGTGCAAGGAAGAAAAAAGGTCGTTTTTTCGGGCCTTTCCCAAGTGCCTATTCTGTCCGGGACAGCATTAACGTTCTGCAGAAAGCCTTCAGGGTCCGCTCCTGTGAAGACAGCTTTTACCGCAATCGTTCCAGGCCGTGCCTTCAATACCAGATCAAGCGATGTTCGGGGCCCTGCTGCCAGCTTATTAACCAGGAAGATTATCAGGCTGATGTGGCCAATGCCGTTAAATTCCTGGAGGGCAAGAGCAGCGAAGTGCTTGAACAATACTCGGATAGAATGGATAAGGCTGCGGCCAATCTGCAATATGAAAAAGCGGCTATCCACAGAGATCAGATCCTACAACTGCGTAAAATACAGGAACAACAGCATGTGGTCTCCGCAAGTGGCAATATCGATGTCATTTTTGCCGAAAAATCTCCCAGCGGACTATGTGTGCTGGTCATGTTTATCCGTGGTGGTCGAATGCTCGGTAACAAGAATTTTTTCCCCAGTAATCGGCTGGACGAGCGTGAATCTGGCGTACTTTCGGCATTTCTATCCCAATTTTATTTTTCCGGCATGGCGGGCCGGGAGGTCCCCGACGAAGTGGTCGTGAATGCACGGCTGGCGGACAAAAGCCTTCTGGAAACCGCGCTACGGCAAGCCAGGGGAAGAAAGGTCCGCATCAGTGACAACAGCCGCGGGACTCGCGCCCGATGGCTAGGTATTGCAGGTAACAGTGCTAAGCAGGCTTTAGGCAGCTACCTGGCCCAGCGCGATAACCTGCACCGACGTTTTGAGGCCTTGCAGCAGGCCCTGGAACTCGACCAGATGCCTGATCGGCTTGAGTGTTTTGATATCAGCCATACGCAGGGTGAAGCAACGGTTGCTTCCTGCGTTGTTTTTGATCAGGCAGGCCCAAGAAAAGCAGATTACCGGCTGTTTAACATCCGGGATGTTACCGCTGGCGATGATTATGCCGCCATGGAACAGGCCCTGAGGCGGCGCTATACCCGTCTGCAGAAGGGCGAAGGGCGCCTACCGGATATATTGTTCATTGATGGCGGTAAAGGCCAGGTGACCCAGGCAAGGAACGTCCTTGAAGAGTTACAGGTAGAGAACGTATTGATTGTTGGCGTGGCTAAGGGGCCTTCGCGCAAGGCCGGGCTGGAAAGCTTGATTGTTCCGGGCAAGGAAGAAATGAATCTGCCAGCAGATAATGCAGGACTCCATCTTATCCAGCATATCAGGGATGAGAGCCACCGATTTGCCATTACCGGTCATCGACAGAGGCGCGGCAAAAAGAGAACCGAATCTCAGTTGGATGGGATTCAGGGGATCGGGCCCACTCGCAAGAGAAACCTGATCAGGTACTTTGGCAGCGTCAAACAGGCTATGAGTGCATCAACGGCTGAAATAGCCCGGGTAGAAGGAATCAGTCAAAAATTAGCAGAACACATTTATACAACCCTGCACAACGGTTAGACTGGTGTCAGCTCAAAGTGATCGTGATTTATGAAACTAGCCATCAGCTTACCTAATATTATTACAGGCTTCAGAATCCTGCTCATTCCTGTGCTGGTCATTGCCTTTTATCTGCTACCGATGGAGACCCGCTATATTATCTCGGCATTTATATTCACTGTAGCCAGTATCACTGATTGGCTGGATGGTTATCTTGCCAGGAAAATGGGTCAGATGACGGCATTTGGTGCCTTTCTGGACCCGGTTGCAGACAAGTTGATTGTTGCTGTTGCACTGGTCCTGCTGGTTGAGGTTCATGCCAGTGCCGTGTTAGCAATTCCAGCGCTGGTTATCGTCTGTCGCGAAATCGTGGTCTCAGCACTGCGCGAGTGGATGGCGCGATACAGTGACAAACGCGGCGTTGCGGTCTCTTTTTTGGCGAAAATTAAAACCGCTTTTCAGATGATTGCAATCATCGTGTTATTAGCCAGTGGCCCCGATCCGCATGCCCTTCAGGTCATCCTGGGCTACATACTGCTGTACGCTGCAGCAGGCCTGACGCTACTGTCCATGTACCAGTACCTTAGGCTGGCCTGGCCGGACCTGTCCTCCGCAATGAAAAACAAGGACTGACCAGGATCGGTCCAAAAACTTCCACGCGATGATGCCTGTTTTGCCTGCGGGTCATGGACAGGTGTACGTTAAAGTCAGTCCTTGATTCTGCTGACGGGGATCAGTACTTCATTAGACCGCAGGAACCCCGGCACAATGGGCGAGTTATAACGAGCCCAGATCGGATCACCGACTATCTTTAAGGCAGGTGTTCTGCGGAGCGCGGACAGCAGTGCCCGTTCGTTTTTTAAATATTTTTTCTCTGCCCATCCGCCTTTATAGGCCAGGACTGCCATGGTGCTTGCCGGCGCTCTGACAATCTTCACCCGGCTATCAGCAGGATCAGGCAGTTCACCGAGGGCAATCTGGCTCGGCATGAAAAGACTTAGCTGGTATTGATCCGCCGCCACTGAGCTCTGCATGATTGGGGCTGTCATGGCAATTTTCCGGTCACCAGCGTTACTGCCAAAAATATAGGTCACCAGGCGGCGAAAACCCTCACTGCCTGCGGCATTAAATCCGCCTTTTACCTGCGTTACAACCAGATTGTGGGCAGGATACTGCCTTAGCTCAATTTCACCCAGGGAATCGAGCACGCTATAGGGGAGTTTTTCAACGGCCGAAGCGATACCGGGCAGGATTAGCATTAACAGCAGCAGACGGTGCATAGACAAGTTCCTTTGATTTGAAAACGTTAGCAGTGTATATCTATCTGATAGATCACCACGACAGGGCTCATTATAATGGATACAAAATGGATCGAAAACGGTGATATCCAACTGGAAGTCAAGCTGGTGGGGAGTGGGCCTGTCATTCTCTGCGTCCACGGCTGGCCCGAGTTATGGTACTCCTGGCGGCACCAGATGGCTTATTTTTCGGCGCGGGGATACACGGTAGCAGCCATGAATGTACGGGGCTATGGCGGCAGCAGTCATCCCAATGAAATTGCGGCATACACGCTATCTGAACTGACTTCCGATGTTTGTGCGGTCGCGCAGACGCTTTCCACAGACCCGGTTATATTGTTTGGACACGATTGGGGCGCGCCCATCGTCTATCAAAGTGCGCTCAGGTATCCCCAGGTCTTTTCCGCCGTGGCAGGCCTGAGTGTGCCCTATATGCCGTCGGGGGGCCAGTCAGTGCTGGCTACGATGCACCACGTCTATGCGGGCCGGTTTTTCTACCAGCTCTATTTCCAGCCTGAGGCTGTTGCAGAAGCAGCGATCGAAAGTGATATAGAACTGGCGCTGCGCAAGATCTATTTTTCCCTGTCAGGAGATGCACCGCTTAATGACTGGTTAAAACACAAGCCAGCCGATGCTGCCTTGCTCGATGATCTGCACAATCCAGAACCTTTTCCCGACTGGCTCAGTGAAGTAGATCTTGCTGTTTATGCCGAAGCATTTGAAAAAACGGGCTTTCGTGGGCCGCTTAACCGGTATCGGGCTCAGGAACTGGATCAGGCCCTGCTACCGGAGCACAGGGGACAGCAGTTGCAACAGCCAAGCTGCATGATTGCCGGCGAAAGGGATGCGGTGAGGAGCTTTTTCCCAGGTGTGGACCTATATGAAGGCGCTGCAGCAGGCAGTGCTGACTACAGGGGAACCACGCTTATTAAGGATGTCGGTCATTGGGTCCAGCAGGAGGCACCAGCGGAAACAAATGCCGCTCTAATGCAATTCCTGAACGGCCTCTAATGTGGCTGGGTAAAGATAAGCCGGTTACCGATGGGTCAAGCAGAGTCATATCAAGACCCCAGGGCTGCACGTCTATCGAAGGCCGATAATAGCGGTGCTTTTTTGCTGTTAATAATCGCTGGTAGTCAGCAATAGCCTCTATTTCGAATCGGGCTGCAGAGCCGGGTGTTGCTTCGCCATGATGCTCGCACAGGTGTAATTGGCAATGTGCGTACTCTACCCCCATATAGAGGGGCATATTGTCCTCGAAGCGATGCTTGAATAGGACCTTAAAGCCCAGATACTCCAGATAAAACTCTCGCATTTTGGATTCATCAAATATTCTGAACACAGGAATGACGCTGTTCATCGTGGTTCTGCCGGCAAGGTTCCTGATTTGACCATAACAGAAAAGTTACACCTGGTGAGGTATCCTCGTGCTTAGCTAGCGAGCGAAGCAGCAGAGGATTTTCATATTCAGAACGAACCGCGAATATGTGGCGGTAGACATTGCAGTCACGGGGTAACAGAAGATGATGACAGATAGATTCAGAAGTTGGTTTCTCGCCAGTATTATTTACTGCCTGCTACCCGTTGCAGTGGCTGAAGTTGCGGATAAACCAGAAGGAGCCCGCCAGAGTTGGTAGGACTGTGTAACCCGATGGTTGATGCAGGCTGCATGGGCCCGGTGGAGCTTGAACAGGGCGAGCAATATAGGGAAACTTGAAAGGCGGTCTGCCCCAGGGTAAAGGAGAAATCGCTTACCCAAATGGTGATGTTTTCTCCGGGTATTTCCAAAAAGGTAGGAGGACAGGGCAAGGCAAGTATAAGTTCGCCAACGGCGATAGTTTCGTTTCTGGGTTCGTGATCGGCTCTCCGGCGGTGTTGAACTCAATTATATGGTTGGTGATCGTTATCTAGGCATGCTGAGCAAGAATATGCCGCATACCAGGGGGAAATCCATTTCGCTAACGGCGATTCTTATGAAGGGCATTTCTTAAGGATTTAAGACTTGGTAAGGGGCGTTATATGTGGGCTGACGGTAAAGTGGACAAGGTCAGCTGTGAGTATGACGTCTGCAATGTGCCTTCCTGGACAGGACGCTTTCCCTGATTTGATACCCAGATACAGTCTTTGAGACTACCGCTTACCAGGCTATGTCTTAACCCGCTATGTCTGGCCTAACTGACAGTTACTATAAAGCATTATAAAGAAGCCATAATTAATTGAAATTTAAATATATTATTAACATATAATAGATCATATTTTCCTTCCAGATAGACCTACACAAGCTGCCGGATGTTTAAGCGCGTCCAGGTTTTTCAAGCTATCTCAGTGCTGCATTTTAGCAGAAGGCTTAACGGGTGGCTGAAAGGGCCCGATGATGATCTGCCCAGCGTTCCTTGATAGACGGATAGACGGTGATAACAGATCTGATAAACCATCTGATCCTAAGCCAGCGTTGAAGTGTTTATCGACATCAGGCCTCAAAGGTTTTAGGCTTGCTGTAATCTCAGTTAATGGCAGCAGCGATTCCAGATGAACTCGGCAGTAACCCCAGAACAACCCTATCGAGACCTTAGCGAAGCTGAACGACAGGCTCTGCAGGACGATGGTGTCATCTGTGTGCGAGGCGCCCTGGGTGAAAGATGGCTTGAAACCATCGCAGACGGCATGGAGCGTATTAAAGCTAGACCCGGTGTTATCGCAGACATATTATCCATGCCGGAAAAGGGCTTCACCGGCGATCTGTTCATGTGGCGCAAGCACAAGGCATTTGCAGACCTGCTATTTGAGTCACCGCTGGCACGCCTGGCGCAGCAGGCCATGAACTCAAGGGTGGTGAAGCACTGGTATGACCAGTTGTTCCTGAAGGCGCCTGGTGCCGATGTGCCCACGCCCTGGCATCATGACCTTACCTTCTGGCCAATCAGGGGCAGCGAGATTATCAGTATCTGGATCCCCGTGGACCCGGTGGACAGGGCCTCCAGTGGTTTGGAGTACATTCGTGGCTCCCATCTCTGGGATAACCGTTATAAGGCGATCACACCGGATTATTCGGAGTTCATGGTCAACCCGGAACTTGAAGACGCACCTGATATTGAAGCTAACCGGGAAGCCTATGATCTCCTCAGCTGGGATATGCTGCCCGGTGACATATTGATTTTTCACCCTCTGATAGTGCATGGCTCAGGTGGTAACCAGTCAACCACAAGGCATCGCCGGGCGCTGGCAAGCCGCTGGGTGGGGGAGGACGTATTTTATGATCCCAGGCCCCATACCATGCCGCTGCCACCCGGCCATGGCCTTGAGGCAGGGGAACGCTTGCACGGACACCTGTTTCCAACGGTGTTGGGCTCGGATAACCAGGTTTAGCTGCCGGGGCAGTTTCAGCCGGACCGAGGTAGGCGGCTGACACATTTAACGGCGACCCAGGGTCCGGTTAGCGATATTCGCAGTAAGCGACGAGACTATGTTCGTTTTTTAACCTGTTTTTGAGTCATGTCACCAGGGCCATTTTTTTACTTAGTGTTTTTTGAATGATGTTTTTTAGGAGAGGAGTGCGCTGATATGGTACTGGACAATAGCTTGAGGACGCTGCTGGACGAAAATAAGCCTACTCTGGGCACCCATTTCATGTTTACGGACCCAGATATCCCGGAGCTTATTGGCGATACCGGTTGTTTTGACTACGGTGAATTTACGGCAGAGTATTCAGCTTTTGATATGCCCCTGCTTTATAACCTGGCAAGAGCAGGTCAATGCGGTAATCTGCCATTGATGATTAAACCGGATCAGGAAAACCAGGGGTTCGTCACTCAGACGGCAATGGGTGCCGGTTTTAAAGCCGTACTGTTTACTGATATCAGGTCAGTAGAAGACGTCGATATTGCGCATCGTATCATTCGTCCAGATACGCCCGATGAGCAGGGTTTTATGGGGGTTAAGTTACGCCGACCAGCACTGTCGAGTTACGATACTCAGGCCTATTTAACGGACCTGCAGTCGGTTGTTTTCTGCATCATGCTGGAGAAGGCAGTGGCGCTTGAAAACCTCGACCCAATCCTTGAGCGGGCCCGGTCCAAGGGCGTTGATATGACCCAGTGGGGTCCGGCCGATTTCAGTTTTTCCATGGGTGATCCAGGCCTGCAGCGCTCGCCGGAGATCCGTGTCTACGAGGAAAAGGTCATTGCCAAGTCCCTTGAATACGGCATTCATCCCAGGATTGAAATTGGCGCCGTTGAACAGGCTAAGCGCTATATGGACCTCGGCGTCAGGCACTTCTGCCTCGGCTGGGATCGTTTCATTCTTCGCCAGCAGTTGACCCAGTTGGGTACTGATATGCGAAAACTGACGGAATCGCTATAATCCCATAAACTGCGCTAATGCTTGATTTTTGATACCCTTACTGAAGTTCAGCGTGATGACTGTGAGCATAGGGTAGCAACAAAACAACTGGCCCTATCAACCCTATAACTGTCGGTTGGACCCATGAAAATCGTTGAACTCCGGGAATGTACAGTACCTCTGCAGGGTGATATTGCCAATTCGCTGGTTAATTTTTCTGCCCATACGGTTTCGCTGGTTGGCGTTATCACCGACGTGATACGTAATGGCAGGCCGGTATGGGGGGTGGCCTTTAACTCCATTGGCCGGTTTGCCCAGTCTGGCCTGCTGCAGGAACGCTTCTTCCCGAGATTGAAGGCAGCGGCAGTTGATTCTCTGCTGTACCGGGATGGTTCAGGGTTTGATCCTGATAAGGTGGTGGCCTGCGTTATGGCCAATGAGAAACCGGGCGGTCATGGTGATAGAGCTGCAGCGGTAGGGGGCCTGGAGCTGGCCATCTGGGATCTGAATGCAAAACTAGCGCGCGAGCCAGCCTGCCAGTTTATTGCCAGGCAGTTCAATAATCAACCCATCCAGGATACGGTGCCTGTCTATGCGGCTGGAGGCTATTATCACCCAGATAAGGGCCTGGGGGGGCTGGCTAATGAACTCAGACAGTATCAGGATCTGGGCTACCAGGATTTCAAAATCAAAATCGGGGGCGCCAGCCTCACTGAAGATATCAAGCGGATCGAAGCTGCCATCGCTATAGCCGGAAGCGGCGCGCAGGTTGCCGTGGATGCCAATGGGCGCTTCGACCTTGAAACTGCGAGATCCTATGCCAGGGAACTCGGTCAATATGAGCTTAAATGGCTCGAGGAGCCGGGTGACCCTCTCGACTTTGCATTAAATCGTGAAATTATCGAGCATTATAGTGGCGTTATTGCCACAGGTGAGAACCTGTTCTCCTGCGCTGACGTTCACAACCTCATTCGTTATGGTGGTATGCGGGCTGATCTGGATATATTTCAGATGGATCCTGGCTTGAGCTATGGCATCACCGAACTGGCCCGAATGATTAAGATTATGGAAGCCAATGGCTACTCAAGAAAGTCTGCTTATCCGCATGGCGGGCATATGATTAACCTGCACGTGGTACTGGGCCTGGGTCTGGCAGGCTGTGAGGCCTATCCGGGTGTGTTCCAGCCCTTTGGTGGTTATGCCAGCGGCTGCCTGGATGGCCAGGGCAGGGTGCGCGCAGGCGATGCTCCCGGTTTCGGACTGGAAACAAAACCGGAACTCAAAACCTGGATTGACCGGTTGCTGGCCTGATAACGGGTGTTTACTGCTGGCTTGGCGGTCACAGCAATAACATCGCTGCTAGGGATTGCTACCTGCTGCAGGATACTGCTGCGCTATGCTGTAAAAGTCAGCTTCTGGCTGATAGGCGCGTATCGCTGCCAGGTCCGGATGGCCAGCGGCCTGTGCAGCAAAAGCCCTGAAGTCAGCCTCTTGTTGCCAGCTTGCATAATGCACAATGCTGCTGCCGTTGTTGGCGCAGTGCAGCGTGCTGCCCTGAAAACCCTTGAAATGGCGAAGAAATGACTCGACATAAGCATGGATCTGCTGCAATGCGGTTTCCTGGTTTTCTGGCGTCGTCTGAAAGCGGACAATAACGATAAAAGGTGAAGTCATTGGCTGACCCTGCATGGGAGTAAGTGCCCATTATCGTACTATGAGTGGCTAGGCCACAGGGCATCTATTTTCGGCGCCAGGATTAGCTGAACCGTGCATAAATGAGATCAAAGCACTTGCCAGAGCGGTATTAAAGTGATTAACGCCTGAGTTTAACAGTCGCAGCAGGTTTAAAATGGGATATCGTCATCGGTTAAAATTCCCTCCTGATAGTCCTCAGGTGGTCCATCATCAAACCCTGCTGGCACGCTCGCGGGTGGTGGTGTCTGTACGGAAGAAGCATCGTTTACTTCGTTGGGCTGCCAGTTATCAACTGACGCATACCATTTGCCTGAGCGGGCTTCCTTGATGTCAATGTTAATCCATTCGTCATCGCGAGCGGATAGCCATTGAATCAGGTCATTGCGCTTGATATTGACTTTTGCCTTGACAAAACCCGGTGCATTTTCATGTGGGGCCTTGGCAAAAAAACCCTCAATAAATTCCATCTCGTTAGCCATTTTGTTTCCCTGTTACTAGCCCGTGAATTGTACACGCTTTGTGTTCTTACAGGATCAGAATATTGCCGAATTTGATTATTTTTGATCACTTTCTCTTCAGCAAGGAGTTGATTCTGCATTGGTAGGAGACCAACTGGCAAGGTCAGAGGTGGGCGCAATTCAAACGTTTTAAATGACCACAAGATTCTGGCTCAAACGACCCTGAAGAGGCTGAAAACTAAAGGTAAACCTGGTTCCATGAAAGAGCAGGGCGCTAGCCTGCCGGCTTAAACTGGATCTGTAGCTGATCATCCTGTTAGCCGACAGTTGTTCAATAGACAAACAGAAACAAAGTGTCTAGCATCTGTAGTTAACACAAATAGCCACGTTCTCGCTATGAAATCAATGATTGCCGAACCCGAAACTCGCCAGAAGATACTTTTTGCCGCCGCTGAGCAGTTCCGCCTGGTCGGACCAAGAAAAACGTCGATGCAACAGATCGCCCGTCATGCTGGACTGGCGCTGGCAACGCTCTACCTGCACTTTTCCGGGAAAAAGGCACTGTATGGGACGCTGCTTGAAGAAGTCACCCAGTCGTTTGTTGATGAAGTAAAAGAATTAGTCAAATCTCAAAAATCAGCACCTCGGAAATTTAAAGACATGGTTCAACTCACCGCCGCTACTTATGCCAGTAATCCAGTACTTCTGGCCGCTCTTAGCGGTGATAGCGAGTTTTCAATAGAACATGTGGCAACACCAATTATGACTGCGTACGGTGAAGCCATACTGGGCCCGTTGCGCGAAATGTTAACGCAGGGTATTGCCGAGTCATCTATCCGAGATATAGACGTTGATCGAACGGCTTATCTGATCTATGAGTTGGGCAATCACCTGCTGGTAAAAGAACTGGCTGGACAAGGTACTTTCCGGTTAGATGAGATCTTGGACACCATGGATGACATGGTATTCAACGGTATCAAGCATGACTGACTTCCAATTTGGTCAGAATACGCAACCACATCCTATTAGAACAGGAATACCAACATGAGCCTTCACTTTGGTTTAAGCGAATCGCAACAGCTCTATCGAGAACAGATTCGACGCTTTGCAAAACAAGAACTTGCCCCGCGAAGACAGCATTGGGATCAACAACGTGAGCGGCCCGTAGAAATGGTGCGCAAAGCGCTCGATGCCGGGTTGCTCGATATTGAGATGACTCACGTAATGCGTGGCATCATGATGGAAGAAGTCGGCTCCGCAGATTTCAACTGCGCCCTACCATTTCTAGTAACGACGGAACCTTTTGAACTGAATCGCCTCGACGGCGTGCCCGACGAGGTACGTAATCCAATACGCCAGCTTGTGCGAGAAGGTCGTACGATTATTGCGGTTGGTTTTACTGAACCAAGTAGCGGAACAGATGTAGCCAATTTTCAGAGTACTGCGACACTCGATGGCGACGAATGGGTGATTAACGCGGTCAAGAATTCCATTTCTTGGGCAGACGCAGAATATTTTACTATTACCTGTCGCACAGAAGCTCGCGACCAGAAAATCTGGTCCTTGAGTAACTTTTTGGTGCCGCGTGATACCGAGGGTGTACATGCCCCGAGGATCTGGGATGATATGGGTTCTCATGGCGCTGAACGCGGCGAGGTTCGCTTTGAAGATGTGAGGGTGCCCAAGGATTATTTGATCGGTGAACGTGGTAAGGCCTATGCTCAGATGGCTCAGCTGTTTGATACCAATCGCGCCTATATCGGCTTGAAATGCATCGGAGCAGCACAAGCTTCAGTCGATGAAACCTGTGAGTTCGCCCGGAACCGCAAGGTGATGGGTAATTCGATTTCGACTTACCAGGGTGTTAGTTTTCCCATGGTTGAGGCTGAAACCCAGTTGGAAGCGGCGCGCCTGCTATGTTACAAAACACTGTGGTTAGCTGACCAGAATTTACCTAATTCAAAAGAAGGCGGTATGTGCAAATGGTGGGTGCCTGAGCTGACTTTCGAGATCGTCAGACAATGCCTGACCTTGCATGGTCACTACGGTTATTCCAGTGAGTTACCGTTTGAACAGCGGCTGCGTGACATTCTGGGTTGGCAGATAGGTGATGGTACATCGCAGGTGTCCAAACTGATCGTAGCGCGAAGCATGTTCGGCAGAGAGAACACCGCCTAGCTCAACGCTATCCTATCAACTGCTGCAGATTGCTGTGCAAATGAACGATTGCTTTCTCAAACAAGCCGTAGGTGAAGTGCGGATTCGCATTGGTTTTCAGGCCCTGCTGAATTCGGCTCACCACCGCGTTATCTTCCTTGAGACCGGTGTCAGAGACGAAGCGCGCGTCCCGCTGCATCCTTTCAATGTCATCACTGGTTTCATTACCGTCAAGCTTGCCGAGTTTGTAAGTGTAGTAGTGAGTTTTACCGGGGGAGATCGGTTCTGATATCGAGACAGAAATATGATTGGACAAAACAGCGACCGTGCAGGCAGGAAAGACGCTATAAACATAGGTTAGTTTTCCTGATACATCCCAATCTTCACAAGGTACATCTCTTAGTTTTTCAATGCGCCTAAACGGGAAGGTGACTCTACTGTTGCGACCAAAAGTTTCGACCAAATTAAGGTTATCGTACCCAAATGGATAGAAGGTCTTCTCGTGAGTCGGCTTGATGTGATATCCCTCCATCGTCGCCTCCATGTTCAGCTTCCAGTTAACGGATTGGCTGTACTCTTCAGATTGAAACACCTTCTGGTTCGGGCTAATCAATTCGGGCATATCGCACAGAGCGCCGTTGTCGATGGGGGCTTCAATGCAGACATAGATCAGACCACCCATTTCAACAACACTATTAATTGGAACCAGTCCATGACAGGAACGATCAAGCCCCGGAAAGCCTGCTTCATGTGGAACGTGCTGTAGCGAGCCTTCGAGGTTATAAGCCCAGCCGTGATAGGTACAGCGAAGCGCTGCCGTTTGGCCGCTACCTTGCGCTAAAGTCATACCACGATGACGACATACATTATGAAAAGCCTTCAACTGCCCATCCCGATCGCGCACAACGACAATCGGCAACCCAGCGACATTTCTGGCGAGATAATGCCCAGGTTCTGCCAGTAGCACTGAAGGGGCGTATGCGACAGGGACCTGTCTGAGCAAACTGATCTCGGCTTCGAACCGCGCCTGGCTTACATAGTTATCCGTGGGTTCCTGCCAGGTCTTCGTTCCGAGGTCAGTTGTCCCCTGATCTATGTGTTCAAGAATCTGCTCAATAACCTCAGTATCTGATCTCAGCTGCTGCATTATGCTTCTTCCACTCGGATTGTCGACCAATGTAGAAGAATACTAGACATTATTTGTTAATCTGTCTATTTCGAGGGTAGTGCCTCGATTCTTATAGTATTGAAACTGCGCATAAGGAGAAAGTTTTATGGTAATCCAGGTTGTCATTGCACGTATCAGCGATTTTTCAATCACTAAAGGATAATGGGGTTCTAGGATCGTACGCTGATTTAGCCGTGCAACAAATAGGTCTGTTATAGCGATAGTCAGGATTTTCAGTGAGGTGTACTATTGAATCAATGCAGGACGGTGCAAGCACAGTCGAGAAAGCCAGTGGCGTCCTTGCCTGGAACGGGTTATAAAGTAGGAAGTACCCCGGTTCACTGAGCACATAGGAGCACGCGACATGGCGAAAACCAAAAAACTGGCCAATGAACCCGCCTTACTGAAAAAAGCGCTCCGACTGGGCATGATCTATGGGGAAAAGCGCGGCGTGGTCGAGTTTGAGCCCACGGACTCTGCCCATGAGAAGATCGAGTATATATACCGGCTGTTAGTCCACGATAAGCTTATTCAACCACTTGCTAAACAGGACGTCTCACAAAAATCGATGGCTCACAAGCTAGCAATCTGGGTATCGAAGCAACTTCCGGAGGACCATCCACTGCTCAAGTGAGACAAGAAGCGCACCCTGTTAGATGACAACGGATAGATGACAACGGATAGATGACAACGGATAGATGACAATGGATAGACAACAACGCTCAACCTGATGAGCTGGACCATCTCTTAAATGGTGATGCTGGCTGATGTGTATCATGGCTGCAAAGAGCGAAACCTTGTTCAACGGGCGATCATAAAATCCCGCACTATGAACCAGCGGCAACACCTCATTACTTGCTGCTAATCTAATTTTGAAATGCTCTGTAGCCTGCCCCGGTGTATGCGGCGCAGTTAACGCGCCTTGGGCTTCCATAGTCCCAAACCCCACGCGCCCCCAAGACCCGGACATGCCCACCTATAAAGTGCTTCAAATCTTGCTATCCTTTGAACGTTTGCCGATAACCTTATGGGGGCTGGCCGCCAATATGGTGAAATCCGTTTTCTTACTCCTTTGGAAAAAAATCTAGATACTCTGCATTTTTAATCTATCTGGGTACCGCCCGCCATTGCTCAATCGATGGGACCAAGCATCGTCATATTGAACTCCCAGCTTGCCGGCCTGAGGAAAGGTAATGCTGGCTTTAACAGGTGATTTACTGGCGCCTGAGAACTACCTCTGTACTTAAAGCGATACATTACGTTCAGTGATGTAACTTGATTTGTAGTTGGCGTTACGTATAGGTTCTCTTTTATTCGACTAACAAGAGAGAAGTGAGAAGTGATATGAAGGCTAATGAGTTCGATAGGCTCGTGAAACAACGACGCAGTATCCGCGCGTTCAAGGAAAGATCAGTAACACAGGAATTAATCGCCGAGATCATCTCGATTGCCAAGGGGGCGCCTTCATCGATGAACACCCAGCCCTGGTTTTTCCATGTTGTTACTGGCGAACCGCTGGAGCGTATCCGAGAAGGTAATACTGCGAAAATGCTGGCTGGAGCCAATGTTGACCGAGAAATTAAAATGAACCATGGCTATGAAGGTGAGTATCGCCGACGGCAAGTTGATATCGCAAAACAACTTTTTGCTGTGATGGGCATTGCCCGTGAAGATACCGAAAAACGCCAGGATTGGGTGATGCGCGGTTTTCGCCAGTTTGATGCGCCGGTATCTATTGTTATGACTTGTGAGAAAACCATGGAGCATGACACCATCTGTCACTTCGATTTAGGTGCTGCAGTGTATGGCCTGGTTTTGGCGGCGTGGACACGAGGCCTGGGCACGGTCATCAATGGCCAGGGCATTATGCAGTCATCGGTTGTAAGGGAGCACGCTAATATTCCTGATGATCAAACTATTATGACTTGTGTTGCAATGGGTTGGCCTGATTTTGATTTTGCCGCCAATGAAGTAAAATCTGTGCGTGAAGATAACGATAATTTTGTTACTTACACAGGATTTAAGTGAAATACAGGCCAATTCCGCGGCTTTATTGATCTATTATCGCGCGATCAGTGCTTTTGATAGGAACTACCAGCCGACATCATCATCATCCCAGGGGTAGGGTGGTGACAGTTTTGCTACCTTTTACGCTGGTAGGCTGGTTGTTCGTATTGCTGCCAGGAGCCGGGGTTCTCAGCTGTCTTTTCAGACGAACCACTGCTTTGATAGTCAGTGCGTTTGCCTGCCTTTGCTCTTTCCTCCTCAATGACGCTGTCGATACTTCGCTTAGAGGCAAGGTGCGTGATGATCCCAGCCTCAATATAGCCTTTAAGCTTTGCAGTCTGAGTTCTTCTCTGCGCTAACTCCATAGAGTAGAGTTCGCCTGCCATCATGCGTAAACGGGCCAGGTATTTATTCTTTGCGCGTTGCATGGGATCAAGCATTGCCATAACGAGTTTCCAGCTGTTCAGTACGGGGAAAGTTAACTTCAGGTTTAGCTTAATATTGTGTGATCGATGTTGCCAGTCATTCCTGATATTGAGAGGAAAAATTCCGGCCTACAGGGCTTCTTATTCTCCAATGGCTGAAACCTGATTCAAGCTTTTTGCGAGCATCTTTTTGCTCGCTCACTATCGGCAAGCGTTCAGCACCCATTCTATCCTGAAGATTAGCTACAGGGCCAAGTACTCTGCATTTCCTGCGATTAAGGCGGCCTGTTTAGGGAAGCAGATACTACAAGCCAGTACGACGATGGTTATCCGAATTCGAAATTAAAAATGGCGGCAGAGTCGCCCTCGGAAACGACATATTATATTTTATAAAGATCAATAATTTATATCTTTAACTACGAAAATATCTCCTGAAATATCGCTATATTCGAGGCTTAGGCAGGGGTTATTTGATACTGATACGGCTTTCTGGGCTTTTTTTTTGATGAAAGAGATAACTTGCTCGACCTGTATGTCTTCAGCCCATTTTATAGCAGTGACACTAAACGCCAGGAGAAGTTATTCTGCTCATCGCTGCACGAATCTATCTTGCTAATGGCAGGTTTTACACTTTTCTCTGCTGCACAGTTACAAAGTTGAGGATGCAAAGCCTATGTTGACTGATAAATACTACTAAGATTACCCTATGTGATATGTATTCTGTGCTACCGGCTTTAATTCAAGTTCAGCTTTTTATATGGCGCATAAAAAAATAGCGGACTAAACACCTGTTCAGTATCGGTAACAAATAATGAAGTCGGTATTACTACTTTAATTGCTTTTTAAATTTGTGAAGGCGTTTGGCAGATCAAAAATATAAATGTACAAGAATATATGAATGATAGTGATATGAAATTAGGTTTGAACATTGCAATTACCCGTAGAGATGTTCTAAACGGTATGGGGGCAATGGTAGCGGGTGCTATTGTTGGTGGTCATAGTGTTACTCATGCTGCTGATGTTGCAGCTGGTAATAGCCTGGCCATGCCAGTTAGGCAACCTTATTACCCGCCAGCGCTAATGGGTATGCGTGGTAGTCCTGTTGGCTCATTTGAAGTGGCCCATCAAGTTGCGCGATATGGCCGCAAAGATTGGGGCGAGATAAATTCTGATGATACTTACGACCTTATTGTAGTGGGTGCCGGTATTAGTGGTCTAGCGGCAGCGCATTTTAATCAAAAGCTGAACCCAAACGCTAAAATTTTGTTAATCGATAATCACGATGATTTTGGTGGCCATGCTACGCGCAACGAATTTACAGTCAATGGCAAAAAACTCATTGGCTATGGTGGTGCTCAAACGCTGCAAGAACCCTCTGAATATTCCGACATTGTTAATACTTTACTAGATGATTTAGGTATCGATATTAAGCGCTTTGATAAAGCTTACGATCAACAGTTTTATAAGCGAAATGGCCTGAGGGGCGGTATTCATTTTAATAAGAAAGACTGGGGTGTCGATCGCATAGTCCCCTTTGACATTGGTACCTTTGAAGGTTATCTGCCCTTAGAAGACTCGGTGCTTACCGCCCAGCAGGCTGTTGATCAGATGCCGATCTCCGATGCCGCTAAAGTAGAATTTGTGCGGTTACTGTTATGGGAAGATAATCAACTCATAGCGATGTCATCCCAGGCGCGTAAGCGTTATTTGAATTCGATTAGCTATAAAGATTTTATCAGTAAACATTTAAATATTACTGAAGCTGAAGTGTTTGCTGTGCTTCAGGATTTAGCCAGTGACTCAGGCCTCGGAATAGATGCTTGTCCAGCAGGAACTGCAATTAATTACGGCGGCTTACCCGGTTATTTAGCAGCGGGTTATGACGATGAGCAGGGTGAAGATGATGAGCCTTATATTCATCATTTTCCCGATGGCAACGCGTCTGTTGCTCGATTGTTAGTGCGGAAAATGATCCCTGATGTGGCTAAAGGCCATACCATGGAAGATATTGTCACCACCCAATTTGATTATTCTAAACTTGATCGGGCTCAGTCTCTTGTAAGAATACGCCTTAACAGTACGGTGGTGCGTGTTAAAAATATTAAAGCAAAAAAAGCGACTGACCAGGTTAGTGTTACCTATGTTAGTGGTGATAGGGCCCATCAAGTCAAAGGACGTGCCTGTGTGCTGGCTTGTTACAACACGATGATTCCGCATTTGTGTCCAGAGTTACCTGAACAACAGCGCCAGGCATTATCCAGACAAGTTAAAACGCCCATACTCTATAGCACGGTTGCTGTTCGAAATTGGCAGCCTTGGAAAAAACTAGGGATCGGTGCCGTCGTATCTCCTAGCGATTATCATGTGCATACTAAGTTGGATTTTCCTGTGAGTTTAGGTGATTATCAATATTCCTCAGGTCCGGAGCAGCCAGTCATTATTCACATGGAGCGTTTTCCTCATCGCTCGAATGAGGGCCTCACTGCTCATGAGCAATTTCGTTTAGGCCGGCAGGAATTAATGACTACATCTTTTGGAACTATAGAGCGTCATATAAGAAGCCAGTTAAACAGTATGTTAAGTGCAGCAGGTTTTGATGCCGCTAGAGATATTGTCGCTATTACGGTTAACCGTTGGGCTCATGGTTATGCATCTTGGTATAACCCCTTATTTGAGGATGTCTATCAGGATTGGCGCGATGAGCGCTATCCGCATATGAAAGCGCGAAAGCGTTTTGGTCAAATTACTATCGCCAATTCTGATTCAGCAGCATCGGCTATGTTTGAAGATGCTGTAGAACAAGGGTATAGAGCTGTATCTGAGTTAAATACATAACGCGATAAGCAGAAAATCGCCGATTCTGGCCAGTCCTTCAGTCAATCTGGATCAGGTTCTTTTTCTGTACTTTACACCTCTGCCAGCGAAGTCATTTTCAAATCATACTTTGGTGAAGTCAGACAATGTTTCGATCTCTAGTGACAGCACTTTCTGCGCTTGATTACTTCAGTCCCGCCATATAATTGCAACGAGTTGTTTGCCTTTCTCCACACCATGGTTCGGGATTATGCTCTAGTCCGCTGAACCTGAATACTACCCCTACCACCTGGACACACATCAGCCAGTCTCACATTATCCAGCTGTTTATGCGCTCAGGGCTGTTTATGCGCTCAGGGCTGTTTATGCGTCTGAGAAAGAAAAGTTCCGAAGTAACGCTTAACCCGGTGATATTTACCTCTAGCGATTCAATCGAAACCCGCTAACAAGGATTTATCCTTGAAACTAGTCGTATATCAAGGTTTACTGTTTCCAAATCCTTGTAATGGACCAGAATTGATGACTATCAGTGCCGAAGAGCGCCTCTCACTTTCTTACTCGGAAACATTCCAGGACCTCGCTGTAGTCCATGACATCTTTTCACGAATGCGCAAGGAAGACCCCGTGGCCTGGTGCCCTGAACCCTGGGGTGGACCGGGGTTTTGGTCTGTAACGAAGTATGATGACATCCAATTTGTTTCGAAAAACCCTGCCTTATTTAGTAGTGACGGTAAACTTGGTGGTATCACGTTACCCAGTAATGAAATGATTCAAAACCGAATGAAAGCAGAAGGTAATTTTCCACAACAAGGCGAACCTGAAGAAGCGGGTAACGTTTTTCAAAGCGGGACCAGTATGATAATGATGGACCCGCCGGAGCATGTCCGCAATAGAAGGGTTGTTGCACCGGGTTTTACACCACAGAAACTGGATGATTTAACAAAAGGTATCAGGCTCCGCGCTAAAGAAATTATAGACAGACTTGACGGGCAGACTGAAGTTGAATTCATCAGCACCGTCGCAGCTGAATTGCCGGTCCAGATGTTGGCTGAGCTATTCGGTATTGATCAAGCGCTACGACATAAGCTATTCGAGTGGTCAAATACCATTATTGGTGGAGACGACCCGGACATTGTTGTATCGGCTGATCAGTTTCGAACCGCTATTATGGAACTGGTCACTTTCGGTATGGAGCAATACGAGGATCGCAAGGCGAACCCGGGTGAAGATTTAATCAGTATGCTGGTTCATACTGAAGTCAATGGTGAGCCTACCAGCCTGGGGGATTACCTTTCCACTTTGTTGCTTCTCGTTGTGGCTGGCAATGAAACAACCCGCAATTCTATTTCCGGTGGCATCCTTGCGTTATCTCAATATCCTGATGAGAAGCGCAAACTTCTTGATGATCCCACGCTTATATCGAAAGCAGTCGATGAGATTATTCGCTGGGTCCACCCGGTTATTTACATGCGAAGGACCGCGATCCAGGACACCATGATAGGAGAGCAGGCCATTAAAAAAGGCGACAAGATCGCCCTATGGTATATGTCAGGCAATCGCGATGAGGACAAGTGGGCTAATCCCTTTACCTTCTCATTGGATCAACAAGGTGCCAGACATTTGTCTTTTGGCTATGGTCAGCATCTTTGTATTGGCTGGCGCCTGGCAGAAATACAACTGCAGGTTTTATTGGAAGAATTACTGGCCAGATTCCCGAACATCTCAAGCAAAGGTGAGGTTAGTCGTATGCGTAGTAACTTCCTCAATAGCATTAAGACAATGCAAGTGACCCTGTAGGGGAATATTTAATCCTTCACAATCCAGTGGGCGCACCTGATCTGATTCAGCCAGAGAGGTGTTTCTCCTTCTACAGGAAACCGAACCGCCTTCAGTGATTGTGCCTTTCGACTCACATTAGCCGTTATGCATGTCTTTGTATGTCTTTGTACGTCTTTTTACGTCTTTCCGCAAAATCGACGCTGCAGTTGCATGAATCTCATGGACAAACATCAATCCAATTTAAAAGCATGGTTATAAAAGATGGTTATAAAAGATGGTTATAAAACATGGCTATAAAACAGAGCTTGGTGACGATATAACGGGGCCTGCAGAAAAGTGGCCGCGGGCTTTCGGTTCCAATTTGACCTATATATATCTATTTATCAGTAAGTTACCAATTATAACTCGAATATATCTCTAAATTTCAATAGACACTTCGTTCCCTTGGTTATTCCAGGCCCACCAGTTAAACGTAAGTTGTTTGCCTTTCTCTGCATCATGGTTCTGGATTTGCAATAGCCTGCTAAACCTGAATGCCATCTCAACCATTTAGATACACATCAGCCGGTGTCACATTATCCAGCGACTCATGGGTTCATGGTTGTAGTACTGCACCTAATCAGCAGAAGTAGTAGTAGGATGGAAATGATCAAAGTACGAGCTTGCACCTGACCCAATTTTTGAAATTCGTTTGGGAACTGTTAGTCATTAATCATAGGTAGCTTCGTGACTATCGACTTGTCTAAACTATGTTTCCTACTTGTTGAATAGAGATTTCTTGGTTAAGTAAATACCTTCTAACTTAGAACATCCTAGAAAGATTTTCAAAATCTTGATGGGCGGGGCATTAAAACGGATTCAAAGCCTGAACAACCTTGGTCGTTGTGAAATTCTGTGTTCTTGCAAAGGCTTATAGAATCCTACAAAATCCTTTGGTGGGTTCATATTAACGCAAGAAAAATAGGCAACCTAAATGCGATGAACGCTGCCATTACAGTACGCCTAATATCTCTGACTCTGCTTATTTGTCTGCTCAGTGGCATTGCGAGCGCTGAAGAGACTTTTACGCTCGATGTTGATGGTGATGGTACGCAAGAACCCTTGACGGATGGGCTACTGATCATCCGTCATCTTTTTAGCTTCACAGGTCAGGCGCTCACCCAAGGTGCGGTGAATGAGGCGGGCACTCGTACCGATGCAGCGGTCATTTCGGCCTACCTTGACGCAAATGAAACATCGCTGGATGTAGATGATAATGGTGAGGTTGAACCCCTGACCGATGGCCTATTGGTGATCCGTCACCTCTTTGGTTTCACTAATACAACGCTCTCCCAGGGCGCGGTGGCGGGCGATGGCAATAGAATCTCCAGTGCAATGATTGAGGCTTATCTAACCTCAATCCAAGTAGGTAATTCTTCCCTTGGAGGGGGGACGCTGGCTTCGGCCAATAACTATTTTGAAACCTCAGTTTCCGATATCATCCTCAACAACTGCATTGTCTGCCACAATGACTCAGGCCCAGCAAATTCTACACCCCTGCGTTACCTGAATAGCTCCCAAGATAACTACCTCGACACCAACTACGAGACATTGCGAAGTTACATCGCCGGCGGCGATGGCGCCAAGATTTTGAGTCGCGCACGGGGCGTGAGCCATGGTGGTGGCGCTGTGTTGAATTCCTCAGATGAAGCCTACAGTACCCTCCAAGAGTTTGTTCTTCGAGTCGAATCTGAATCCGGTTTGGGCGTTGAAGAAGAACCAGTGGGGGAACCGCCGTCCGCCTACTTTAAGTCGACTCAATTGCTCAATGCCCGCGATAGCCTGCGTCGCGCCACGATCCTACTGATAGGTCGGAACCCGACATCTGCTGAGTATGCATTGCTCAATGGCGGTGACCAATCCGCTTTAAGAGCCGCCCTGGAGAGGGTAACCCTAGATCAAGCATTTCATCAGTTTCTGACACGAGCGGCCAATGATCGATTGCTTACTGACGCTTTCATCGATGGCAGACCTATTGAACAATCAAATATCGAAGGCAATGGCTTCTATCCGCTCGGCACTAATGCCTTTGTCGAAGCCCAAGCGCAAGCAGGTGAACGGTTTTTCTACTGGCCCAAGTACGATCATTGGCGTTGGGGATTGGCGCGTGCGCCTGTTGAATTAATCGCCTATATTGTCGGTAACGATCGTGACTACCGAGAAGTCATCACTGCAGATTACATGATGATGAACTATGGTGTGAATGACTTCCTCGGAGGCGGCGCCAGTTTTGATCCCGGCGATCCCGCGTCGCTCACCTATTGCAAAGAAATGCCCGATGAGCCCTGCGTTGACTACCGCATCTTTAAACCAGGTCATAATCGCGGCCAGACTCTCCAAGACGAACTACTGGAGTTTGAAGACACCGATTCCCAATCCAGAAAAATAATCGGTCATAGCGGTTTTGTCGATTACCCGCACGCAGGGGTGCTGAACACTCAAGCATTTCTCAACCGCTACCCCAGCACCGAAACCAACCGCAATCGGGCACGGGCGCGATGGACCTTCTATCACTTTCTCGGTGTTGATATCGAGAAGTCTGCACCACGCACCACGGATCCGATTGCATTGGCAGATACCGAAAATCCCACCATGAAAAACTCGGCCTGCAGCGTGTGTCATCAGGTGTTGGATCCTGTGGCGGGAGCCTTTGAGCATTACGGCGACGTCGGCTATTACAATGAATCCTGGGGTGGGGAGGATGCATTACCACAGAATTACAAGAACACAGAACCTGAGCCGGCTGCCAGCGCCACTTTCGTCGCAGGCGAAACTTTTAGCGTCGAGAACGAGTCCTATGGCCCCAGTTATGTGCTCGAAGCCGAACTCATGGTGGGGACCGTCTATTATCGAGTCACCTTCAACAATGATTATAGCGATGAAAACGGGGATCGAAATGCCCGTTTCGATCGTCTCACTGTTACTGGTCCATCCACTCAAGAAACCATCGAGTTTGAATCGCTCCCCGAGGATGCTAAAACCTCTGGATGCGGCGGTCCACAATCGGATGGTTACGAGCAATATTGCTCAGGCGGCGTGCTTATCCCTATTAGTATCAACGAAACCGGTGATCATCTATTTGAGTTGCAAGCTGCCGGGGAGCAATATGGCGACGAACCTGTTCAACTGGTGATCTCCCTGGATACAGACGCCGAAGGTGCCGATCGATATCGATATCATCAGGGTGACACCTGGTATCGGGACATGCGGCTACCGGGATTCCTTAGCCTGTCCGCCCCAGATCAAGTACAGAGCCTGACTTGGCTCGCTGAGCAGATGGTCGCCGATCCCTGGTTTGCCGAAGCTGCGGTGAAGTTCTGGTGGCCGGCGCTCATGGGCCAAGAAGTCGTCTCTGCACCTGAAGTCATCGAAGACGCAGACTTTGAACAGAAACTAGCACTATTTGAGGCTCAGAATGCACTCGTCAAGACCCTCGCTGAATCCTTCGCAACCGGCATCAATGGCGGCAGCTCTTTTAACGGACGTGATCTCATCGTCGAGCTAATGATGACCCCATGGTTTCGAGCTAATTCGGCTGAGGATTCTAGTGCCCCTTCATCGGGTCTTGGCACGAGGCGGTTACTAACACCGGAGGAACTCGAGGCGAAATTTTTTCACCTAGCCGGTTTCTACTGGGGTCATTGGAATGATGAATTTGCCGAGTGGTCCTTTGACGGCCGCCACACAAAACTCGGCGACGAGTTCAAAATTCTTTATGGCGGCATCGATTCACGCAATGTCACCCGAAGGCCCGAGCAGATGTCGGCCATCATGTTCAACATTGCGGAAAAAATGGCCCTGGAAAGTGCCTGCGAGATCGTCATCCGAGACTTTGATCGCCCCAATGATCAACGCCGACTGTTCATTGAAACGGAAATACTCGCGACGCCTGAACGCAGATTCCTGGACAGCGTCAGTGCGAGCATCAGCAATACTGACTTCGAAGTGGTGGCCGAACTTCAGGCAACGCTTGCTTTAGGAGACTATTTCGTATCCTTGGCGTTCACTAATAGCTACGGAGATGAATTAGGTCATCGTGCCGCCCGTTTCGATCGGCTCAGTATCACCCAACCTAATGGATCGATCCTGAGTGTAGAGCTGGAATCACCGCCACAAGGCACTAGTGTCGAGGGCTGCTCGGGGAATACTACCGCCGACTATCAACAATTAAACAACAACTGCACCATTAATGTGCCGCTGACGCTAACGCAAGCGGGTGACTATACCTTTACGCTAGTAGCGGCTGGAGAACAATACGGGGATGAGCCTGTAGAGATCAAACTGGGGCTCCTGGCAGCTTTAGACAACCAAGACGAACTAAAATCTCAGCTTATCGTCCTGCACCAAAAGCTGCTCGGTGAAACGCTCTCAGCAGACGATCCTGAAATCAATGCCAGTTATGGCTTGCTTATTGAGGCACTGGATTACAGAAGAAGCCTTGAGAGGAAAAACGTGGATCAGTGGCCCAGAAGTTCTTGTGATAATCACAGTTGGGACAGCAAACCGTTAGATAGCACCGACTTTAATGGCATGAAAGGCACCTGGATCACGGTGCTCACTTATTTAATGACGGATTTCAGGTTCCTGCATGAGTAAAGTAAAACAATGAAACGAAGAACATTACTCAAAGCCCTATCACAAATCGGTGCTCTTCCACTGATCGGAATGCCAGTGATGTCGCGCGCGCTGACTGAAGGTAGCTATATGGGCCCTCTGCTGCTACAGATTCAAGCAGATGGTGGCTGGGATGTGACCAGTTATTGTGATCCCAAGGTTAATCAACCGGGTGAAAACCCCATCACCAATTGGTCGACAAGTGCAGATCCATTGTCAGCGGGAGGGATTCAGTTCGCCCCGTTTGCCAACAATCAGATGTTTTTTGAGAGGCATCACCAGAAAATGCTCGTTATTAACGGCGTTGACATGCAGACCAATTCACATACCACTGGTGTCCTGCACAATTGGAGTGGCCGTAATTCAGAAGGCTATCCCGTTCTGACAGCACTTTTTGCGGCGCAGCACGCCCCGACGATTCCTATGCCCTACGTCAATTTTGGCGGTTTCGGTGCTACTGAAAACGTGATCCGCTATACACGTCTGGAGGGCAACCCAGATCGATTGCGACAGGTGCTGGAACCCAATATAAAGGGATATTACACACCCCATGAAAACAACGATTATGACGAGCCTATCTATTACACGACATCTGAAGAACTCGAATTACTGGGCAAGTATCGGCGAGCTCGTTTTCAGCGCTTAATGCAGAATGACCAGCTTTTGTCCCGAGAGGCTCACAACCTAGATGCCTATGTGGACGCCATTGAAAACCGAAAGGAACTCAAGTCTTTTGCTTCTTATTTGCCAACAAGTGATGAGCGTATTGAAGATGCGCCGATGATTTACCCGAATATGAAAGCGCAAGTTCAGATCATCAGCGCCGCCTTCTCTGCTGGCGTGTCCTGCTCAGCCGATCTGCAACTGGGTGGTTTTGATACTCATGACGACCACGATAACCTGCATGCACCGCTGCTCAGCTACCTGAATGAATCCATCGAGTTAGTTTGGCAACTGGCAGAAGCGGGCGGGTATGCGGATCGACTTACGGTGGTGATCGGCTCAGATTTCTCGCGCACACCAAACTACAATTCGCAGATGGGTAAGGACCATTGGCCTATTGGTTCGGTGATTGTGATGCAGGTTAATCCGGACTGGGGTAGTCGCACGGTGGGTGAAACTGATCCGCTCCACAATGTCAAGCGCATCAACCCAACCTCGCTCCAATCAGATGATGCTAGTGGCAGCATTATTTATCCGCGTCACGTCCACAAAGCATTGCGACAACTCGTTGGTCTGGGTGATACCGACTTGGATCAGAGATTCCCCTTTAACAACACTGAATTGTTTAACTTTTTCGCATAGCTGCTTCGTAACGACTATTCTTTTGATTTATATACTATAGTCCTATTGAGGCTGTAATTTTATAGGACAGTTATTAGCTAAGTAGAGGGAACAAAAAGTGGAGACCCTAATGCGTAAAAGGTTCTAGTCTTTGGTTTTTGTTCGGTGCAAGGTAATGTTGCTGCCATGGAAACAGTAATTGCAGGGTATATTGAAAACCTTGCCCGCAGGTGCTTGAGCTAAGCTGACGTTTATAGATAGCGTTATACCTTCGTTTGAATGTTAGAGGTCTAAGTCCATTGATGCTCGTTAAATCTCATTTAACTATTCTGGGAACAATATAACTCGAGCAACGTTGTAGCTGATTAGGTGCTAAAAAAGATAAACACATTGCCTTAACCAGAATCGAACAATTATTTGCCTTGAAGTAATTTATTGCCATAATTGTTTCTTCAACCAACATTACCGGAAGAAATATGAAAATTACTAAATATCTCCTTGCTAATTTGATGATCTGGCTAGCGCTATCGGCACAAGCTGATCCATCTGCTGGCTCTGCTTATAAGCTTGAACGTCGTCAGGATTCCGCCCTGATGGAAGTAACCTCAGTACAGCTAAAGCCTCATGGAGGCATAATAAATGTAGTTGGTGATATGGGTGTTTATGGTAAGGTTTATGCAACTTATGAGCTGACTGCCGGTGCCGATCGATCAAGCGGTACAGTTGTCGGAGAAGGCCGGGGTTATATGACAAATGGAGATTATGCTTCGGGTTCCTTTACTGGTGCTTATCACAGAGAAGGCTCAATCTATACCATGCATAATATTGTTATTATTTCTGACGGTACGCTCAATCTCGACGTCATAACTTTTGATGCACTCGAAAATAGTGTCAGGGTAGATGCCTACATAATCAAATAAGCCCCTAGACACATCTCGTTATTCGTAAGAATGAGGCCCTCGCGGGGTGGAAGCCACTAAAACTGCCTGTCTAAATCAGTGGTAGTGATTATCTGATCAACGAAAGCGCCAACTGAGATTGGGCATTCGCTTGAGCCAGCATCGCAGTGCCTGTTTGCTGAAGTACCTGAGCCTTAGCTAATCTTGCACTCTCTGCAGCAAAGTCTGCATCCTCTATTCTTGAACGTGCAGATGTAGTGAACTCAGCAACATTCATAAGATTTGAGACAGTGTACTCAAGGCGGTTCTGGAGAGCGCCATATGACGCCCGTGCGTTAGACAACCAATCGATTGATCTATTTATAACATTCAAGCCCTCTGAGGGAGAAGTTTCGACGTTCAAATTGAAGAGACTGTCTTTACCACCATCCCAAGTAATAGCACCTAGAGGATCTATTGTCCCAACTCGGCTTACAGCTCCCGCCGGTTCTACAACTTGTCCAATACCATAATCTAGTATGATTCGTTGGGTACCTCCAAGGTCTTCAATGCCAACAATTAATTTTGGCGCTGACCAGTTATCTCCTGTTGCGGACCCTATTACGATTAAATCATTAACGGAAAAATCGTCATTCTCTAATTGCAATTCAAACACATTTGAGGTCGCTGACCATGGTCGAAGCTATATTGCTTTCCCAAGCCGTAAGTTCTGAGTGAAACTGATTGACCAGCTTCTGTTCCTATTTGGAGTTGACGTGATTGGCTAATTTCCAAAATAGCTTGACCATTGTACTGAGTTTGAGTGGCTACACGATCAATCTCTTCTATAAGCGCCGCAACTTCCTTCTGCAAGAATGTGCGATCTTGCAGACCATTGGTGTCGTTGGTAGCTTGAACGGCCAATTCACGCATCCGCTGAAGCATATTAGTCACTTCATTGGAAGCATTCTCAATCACTGCCAGCATGGATAAACCATCATTTGCGTTCTTTGTGGCCATATTAAGGCCGCGTATCTGCGCCGTCATACGCTCAGCAATAGCAAAACCGGCAGCATCATCCGCTGCAGAGTTGATTTTCTTACCAGAAGATAGTCGCTCCATGGCTGTTTTGAGTTCAGCCCCTGAAGAAGCAAGTGATCGTTGGGCATTTAAAGACCCAACATTAGTATTGACGATCAAGCTCATATGAAGAATCCGTTAGTTCTTATTAAATGAGTGACAAAACTAACTGCGGCTGGGCATTAGCCTGAGCCAGCATCGCAGTTCCTGTTTGCTGTAGTACCTGAGCCTTCGCTAATCTTGCACTCTCTGCGGCAAAGTCTGCATCCTCTATTCTTGAGCGAGCTGAGGTGGTGAACTCAGCAACATTCATGAGATTTGAAACCGTGTACTCAAGAACCGCGACGGCTTTCCCGGAGTAGGGCGATTCTGGAGGGCGCCGTATTCGGCCCTGAGCGAGCTAACCATGTCTATCGCGCCAGTCACGATATCTAATGCGTCAGATGGATTTTGTTTTAAATCAACATTCGCCAGCGTTCTATACTCCACAACTGATATCGAAGATCCGACCAGATTACCGTCATTGAGATCAGGCCCCCCGTCGACTTGAATACCCGCTTCTCCACCGGCCCCAGTAACCTTCGCTCTGACTTCATAATATCTTGATGAATCGTTACCAAAAGCAACCCAGTCACCGACACTGATGTCAGCCAGGGGCCCCCCAGCTTGTGCGTCAAAAATGTCTGTTAATTTAGGGTCCGATGCAGAACTTCCTGCGTCATACGCGAAACTGTCAACAACAACGCCCGTGTCCTGCAGATCCCATAACGCTCCATTACTGGATTTTGATTGAACACCATTTGTATCAGTAATGCTCACTTCCAAAGATTTAGCGCCAGTAGCCACAAGCCTAAATTTTGGGTCTCCGTCAATGTAAGTTACCCTTACTCCAGACACTGCGGAACCGATTACATCATCTACCATACCGATGCCATTTCCCGAATTGGAGTCAAAAACTACATTCGTTGTCTTACCATCTATAGTGATAGACCAAGTGGTTTCAGAAGCTGCGGCAAAAACCAAGCCTTCTACACTGGCAATAAACTCGCCCTGACCAAGGTCTGCGGACTTCACCGACCCAATAGAAAGAGAAACGGTCTGACCTGCCTCAGTTCCCACCTGTATATTTTTGTTGTTGACAGTTTCGCGTATGCAACAGGAAGTTCAGCAGGGGACCCTAAATTAACAAATATTTTTGATGCACAAG
>LWDU01040337.1_pt2 | contig 34659 bp, 34 predicted proteins | sample 727161 | NCBI WGS metagenome assembly LWDU01 (sample SAMN04566230, study PRJNA314399) | hydrothermal vent metagenome | isolation source: deep sea hydrothermal plume seawater | place: Mexico: Gulf of California, Guaymas Basin | collected 2004-07-11 | reverse complement strand
CCCCCCCAACTGTTGTCTGAGCCTCCCGCACTCTATAGAAAGTCTTCTTTCCGAGCCTGCTCGGAACGACTAAGGGGAGTGAGGTAATCTTGATGACGAGTTTTCGTGCGATATTCGCAGCCGGCTTGACGGCTGCCCTTTTTGTTCTTGTAACGGCCATGCAGGCCCCGGCAGCGGGCTGCGGCGACCCGGCCCCGCCGCCTGACGGCAACGGCGAAGTCACCGCGGCCGACGCGCTTTACTGCCTGCAGATGGCTGTCGGCAGTCAGCCCGTGAACCTCACCACCTGCGATACTGATGACAACGGAGGGGCTACGGCGGCGGACGCGCTGCGCATACTGCAAAGCGCCGTGGGCCAGACGGTTACCCTGGTCTGCCCCATGGGCTGCGAGGGAAGCACGGGGCCTGCTTGCGGGGGCGCGTGTCCGTCCGGCTCAGTGTGTATCGCCGATGATTTCGACGTGACCTCGTGTTTCTGTGCGTCGGGCTGCGAGACCGAAACCGCTCCCACCTGCACTGAGGGTGACTGCACGGCGGAGCCCGGCAAGAGTTGCCAGATTGTCACCCTGGCCGCTCCCGATCTGGATGAACAGGCCGATCTCTGCGAGTGTATTCCGCCGGGGCTGCAGGCCTGCGTTGATTCGGCTGGCTCGGGTTGCGACGGAGCCTGTTCGCCGGGGAGCGTCTGCGGCGGTAGTGGTCTGACGGGCTGCACTTGTGAAGCTTTACCGGTCCAGGTCACCTGCGCCGTGGCAACGGCACCGTCTTGCGGTGGCACCTGCTCGACCCCGGGTGAAGTCTGCAGCCAGGGCGGTAGTGGCAGTTGTTCGTGTGGGCCTGGTCCCGAGACCTGCGAGGGGCAGCCCTGGCCCAGCTGCGGCGGCGTTTGCGATGGCGGTCGATATTGCGCCGCCGACATACTGGGTGACTGCGAGTGCTTGGACCTCTGCGAGATCGGTCAGGCACCGGCCTGCGGCGGTACCTGCCTGGATCAAGGTGACGCGTGCTTCCGTGTGACGGCGACCGTGGGTGGCGAGACGATCGATTTCTGCCAATGCATCTCGACGACTTCGACGACCACGACCACGATGCCGCCACCCAGCTGCTTCTCCAGTTCGGCGCCAACTTGCGGGGGAGATTGTCCGGCTGGCGAGTTCTGCATAGATGACGGTTTCGGGTGTGATTGCATTCCCGGATGCGAGGGCGAAGAAGCGGGATTTTGTGGAGGCGGTGATTGCACTACAAGGCCGGGCTGGGACTGTCAGCACATCCAGATTGCGCTACCGGATCTGGGTGAATCTGAGGAGTTCTGTGAATGCCTGCCCCCGGATATTCAGTTGTGCGAAGATACTTTAGCTAGCGGGTGTGACGGGGTGTGCGGTGACGGGCAGCTTTGCGAAAACGGCAGCGGAGGCTGTACCTGCAGCGCCCAACCCCTGCAGGGTAGCTGTGCCGGGGCCAGTCAACCGGCCTGCGGAGGCACATGCGGGCCGGGCGAGATCTGTACGACCAGCGGGCCGAGCGGTTGCGCTTGCGCGCCGTCGGGGTTTGAGACCTGCCTTGACCAGTCGGGTCCTTCCTGCGGGGGCTCGTGTTTCGGCGGGGCCCTGTGCGCGGTCGATATATTCGGCGACTGCGACTGTTTCAGTCCCTGCGAGTTGGACGGCGATGAGCCGACTTGTGGCGGTTTCTGCGTTGAGCCGGGTGATCAATGCGTACATATACAGGCCACGGTTAATGGCGGGACGCTGGACTTGTGCTCCTGCGAGTAGCCTTGGCGATGACCGATTGAATAAGGTCAGCGTCGAGAAAAAATGGTTGGTAATACATCGGAATGGAAATAGCCGAAGAAATAGCCCGTGATTTTATGGATGCCCTTTCGAGCGGTGATACCGAGCGCATCCTGGCTTGCTACACCGACGACGCCACGGTGTGGACAGCGGGGGCACTGCCCATATCGGGACTGCACGACCTCGACGAGATCCGGGCCCTGTGCGATGGACTGCTGGGGGCCTTCCCCGAGGGGCTGAAGTTCACGATCACCGCCATGACGGTAGGCGACGACCGGGTAGCCATAGAAGCCGAGGGCCACGGTGTGCACGCAAGTGGCAGATCATACGATCAGAATTATCACTTCCTGTTGTCTTTGCGTGACGGCAAGGTCGCGCAGATGAAAGAGTACTTTGACACCGAGCTCGCGCGCGAGGTGCTGCTGGGCTGAGCTCCAGCCCCGTGTCCGAGGCCTGCTCCGGAACGCCGCCGCTCCCGCAGGCAGGGCCAGGGCGACGGGCCTGCTTTATTAAGGCCTGCGCTCGTGGGAGACAGGAGCATGGAAAACCAGACCCTCGCGCCCTTGTCGCAGGCGGCATGGAAACAACTGGTCGAGTTACTGGCGGGTGGCGAAGAGAGCTTCCTGGCTCCCCACCGCGGTGTGAAGCTCGAGCACGACCAGGCCTCGGGCTACCGCTCGCTGATCCACCTGCTCGGCTACGCCGTTGACCTCTACATGGACAACGACCCGCTGCGGCCCACTCTGGTGCAGCTGGCCTCGCCGGTGCGCAAGATGCTGGGCGATAACGTTGATTCGCACTATCATTTTACCCAGCTCGACCCCACGCGCAGCTACAGGTTGTACGGGCGCAAGGGCAATCACTGTTACCTGGGCTTCTGCGTTTACGCCGGCCCACGCGACGGCTCATGGTCGGATCGCATCGCCGCCAATATGTCGCACAGGGACATAGAGTTTGAAGACAACGGTGCCTTCGAGTTGTCGCTCGTGCCCGCGGCGTCGCTGCCCGGCTCTGGCGAAAACGGCCCCCCCCAAAGTGATGCGAAGAACGTAATCGCGCTCGACGAGGACGTGAGCTGTCTTATCGTGCGCCAGTATTTTTTCGACCGCGACGAGGCCGAGCCGGCCGAGCTTGAGATAGAGATGCTCGAGGACATCGGCCCTCCCGCCCCGCTGTCGGACCAGGAGACGGCCGACCGTTTGCGCGCGGCGACGCGTTTTGTTGAGCAGACGATGGGCGCGGTGCCCATGCCCGATCTCGGCGAGGCCAACAAGTTCCTGGGCTTTATAGAGTTTGACAAGAACGCCAGCGGCTGGGGCACGACCGACAACGTGTACGCGCTGGGCAACTACAGCCTGGCCGACGACGAGGCGCTGGTCGTGGAGGGCTACCCGCAGCCCTGCTGTTACTTCGGCCTGCAGTTGTGGAACCGTTACATGCAATCGCTCGATTACCGCTACCAGCGCGTGGCCATCAACGGTGAGCAGGTCGAGTTCGAGGACGATGGCAGCTACCGCGTAATAATAAGCGCTGTCGATCCAGGCCTGCCCAACTGGATAAGCACCGCCGGCCACCCCGAGGGCGTGTTCTTCTGCCGCTGGCTGCTCGCCGACGAAGATCTTGACATGCCCAGCTGCAGCGTGGTGCCGGTCGAGAGCCTGCGCCCTGGCGGCTGACACTCTGTGGCTTCAGGCCCTGAGGGCGGGCATACTGCTGCGATGCACGACCTGGTAATTCGCAACGCAACTGTAGTAGACGGAACCGGCCGCGAGCGCTTTGAAGGCGACGTGGCCATAGACAATGGACGCGTGGCCGAAGTGGGCCAGGTGGCGGGCAAGGGCGAAGAGGAGATCGACGCCTCGGGTCTGCTGGCGATGCCCGGCTGGGTGGACGTGCACACGCACTACGACGGCCAGGTCACCTGGGATCCGCTGCTGACGCCTTCGTTCTGGCACGGGGTAACGACCGTGGTCATGGGTAACTGCGGAGTTGGCTTTGCGCCGGCCGCTCCGGGGCAGCGCGAGTGGCTGGTCGGCCTGATGGAGGGAGTCGAAGATATTCCCGGCACCGCGCTCAACGAGGGCATCCGCTGGGACTGGGAGAGTTTTCCGGAGTACCTCGACGCGCTCGAACGCTGCCCGCACGCCATCGACGTGGCCGCGCACATTGCCCACGGTCCGGTCCGGGCCTACGTCATGGGCGAGCGCGGTGCGAGCAACGAGCCGGCTTCTGCCGAAGACATAGCCAGGATGGCCGAGCTGGTGGGCGAGGCCATGCGCGCGGGCGCCCTGGGTTTTTCTTCCTCTCGTACGCTGCTGCACGTGGCCATCGATGGCGAGCCGGTGCCCGGTACCTTTGCCGCCGAGGACGAGCTGATGGCCTTTGCGCGGGTGCTGGGCGAACACGGCAGCGGCATTTTTGAGGTCGCGCCGGCGGGCGTGTCGGGTGAGGATCTGGCTGCCCCCGAAAAAGAGATCGCGTGGATGCAGCGGGTGTCGGCGGCAACCGGCTGTCCGATCACCTTTCTGCTGGGGCAGAACACTCTCGAGCCCGACGCATGGCGGCGCATGCTGCAACTGTGCGAGCAGGCCGACGCCGAAGGCGCGCGCGTGTACCCGCAGGTGTTCGGGAGACCGACCAGCCTGCTGTTCAGTTTCGAAGGCGTGAGTCCCTTCGCGCGCTACCCGAGTTTTGCGCCGCTGATGGACATGACTCCCGAAGAGCGCATGCCGTTTCTTCGCGACCCATCGTTTCGCGCCAAGGTGTTGTCGGAGAGCGACCCCAACGACGATGTCTTTGCCATGATGATGAAAGACCCGTGGCAGCAGGCCTTCGAGCTGGGTGACCCGCCCGATTACGAGCCCGACGCTTCGCGCTCGCTGGCGGCGCGCGCGGCCCGCGACGGTGTTGATCCGCGCGAACTGGCCTGGGACATAATGCTGGGCGACGACGGGCGCGCTGTGGTGTTATGGGCCCTGCTCGGTTACGCCGACGGTGATCTTGAACCGGTGCGCGAAATGCTCGAACACCCGCTGTCGGCCGTTGGCGGCAGCGACGGTGGCGCCCACTGCCGCATGATCTGCGACAGCAGCGTGCCTACTTTCCTTCTCACGCACTGGACCCGCGACCGCAGCCGTGGCGAGCGTTTGTCACTGGAGTCGGTGGTCAAGAAGCAGAGCCGCGACACCGCGCGCCTTTACGGGCTCGACGACCGCGGCGAGATCACCCCCGGGCAGAAGGCTGATATCAACCTTGTCGATTACGACGCGTTGTCGGTTGGCGTGCCGCGCATGGTGTACGACCTGCCCGGTGGCGCGCCGCGCTTCATGCAGAAGGCGGTCGGCTACAAGGCTACGCTCGTGGCTGGACAGGTGGTGCAACGCGACGGCGAAGACAGTGGCGCACGACCGGGGCGCGTGGTCAGGGGCGCGCAGCCGGCGTACCAAGCAGGGCAGTAACAACGGCTTCGGCCACGCGCGCTTGCTCGCTATCGCCGAGGTAGGCCGAGATGGGCAGGCTCAGCACCTCGCTGCAGGCCTGTTCAGTTGTTGTCAGCGTTACCGGCGCGACTGAGTTGTCGGCAAACGCGGGTTGCTTGCTCAAGGGCTCGGGATAGTAGACCCCGCTCGCGATTCCCTGTTCGGCCAGGGCTGCGCGCAGCTGATCCCGTCGCTGGTCGGCTACCCGCAACGTGTACTGCGCCCAGGCCGGCAGTGAACCGGCTGCGGTGGTAGGCAGGGTGATGGCCGGATGTGGGCTCGCCTCGGCGGCGGCGGCGAGCAGTTGCCCGTAACGCTCGGCGAGTTCGCGGCGGCGGTGAAGCTCTTGTTCAAACAACGGCAACCTGGCCAGTAGCACGGCCGCCTGCATGGTGTCCATGCGCGCGTTCAGGCCCACGCGCAGGTTGCGGTAGCGGTCGCCGCCCTGGCCGTGTTCGCGTATGGACCTGAGCAGGTCAGCGGTATCGCTGTTGCTCGTGAAGACCATGCCGCCGTCACCCCAGCAGCCCAGCGGCTTGGCCGGAAAGAAACTCGTGGCGGCGTCAACACCGAGGCCGCCCGCCATGCGCCTGCTGTGCGAAGCTCCCATCGACTGGGCGGCGTCCTCGAGCAGCAGAAGTTCGTGCCGGTCGCACAGCCGCCCCAGCGCCTCGTAGTCGGCCAGGTGACCGAACAGGTCCACGGCGATGACGGCCCGCGGGGTGACCTGCGCAGTTTTCGCCGTGGCTGCGACGGCCGCGGACAGCGAGTCGGCGCTCATGTTCATGGTCGCGGCGTCAATGTCGACAAACACCGGCGTGGCACCGGCCAGCGCCACCGCGCCTGCGGTGGCGGCAAAGGTAAAAGCGGGCACGAACACCGCGTCGCCCGGGCCTACGCCGTGGGCCATGAGCAGCATCAGCAGCGCGTCGGTTCCCGACGAGCAGGCTACCGCGTGGTGGGCGCCGGTAAACTCGGCCAGCGCCGCTTCGAGCTCGGCTACTTCGGGCCCGTTGATGTAGCGGCCCGACTCCATCACGCGATCGAGACGCGGTTGAACCAGGGGCCGCAGCACCGCGTCCTGCGCGGCAATATTCACCATCGGTATGTTCGGGTTGTCAGCCATGGGGGCGCTTCCTTTCTACAGGGGCGGCGAGGGGCTAGAAATGCCACATTATGACGCAATTTGACAGAGAAGAAGTGCAAGCCGCCTTCGCGGCGCGCCTCGAGATACAGGAACGTGACGACTGGGCTGCCTTCGCCGATACCTTTACCGACGATGCCGTCTACGTGGAACACCACGAGGGCACCTTCCGCGGCCACGCCGCGATAAAGGAATGGCTGGTGCCGGTCATGAAGCTCTGCGAGGGCTGGACCTATCCCAACGAGTGGGTGGTCGTTGAAGGCAACCGCGTGATCTACAAGTGGTTGAATCGCCTGCCGGGCAAGCGCAGCGACGGCAGCTACTACGAGTTTGCCGGCATCTCGGTGTCCGAGTACGCGGGCGACGGTAAGTTTAATTTCCAGGAAGACCTCTACAACTGGGAAGAGACCATGGCCGTGATGACGCAGTGGAGCGAGGACAACAAGGCTGCTGCCGGCAACGACGCAGCTTCGTGAGCGCGGGGCCACTCGAGGGACGGCGCGCGTTGGTGACCGGTGCGGCGTCGGGCATAGGCGAGGCGACAGCCCGCCTGCTCGTGGTCCAGGGCGCGCGCGTGGCGCTGCTCGACCGTGACGGTGAGCGGCTTGGCGTCGTGGGCAAGAGCCTCGACTCACTCGCTCTTGAAGCCGACGTGTGTGACGAGCAAGCCGTTGTGCGAGCGGTCGGCGAGGTCACCGACGGGCTGGGTGGCCTCGACCTGCTGGTAAACAACGCCGGCGCCGGTAACCTGGCGCGCTTTGAAGATCACGCGGCCGATGACTGGCAGCGCGTACTGTCGGTGAACCTTGCGGCCGTTGCTACCGTCACGCGGGCGGCGTTGCCTGCGCTTCGAGCCGCCGGCCCCGGGGCTGCAATCGTAAACAACGCGTCGGGCAGCGCCCCAAGGCCTACCCGCGGCGAGTCGGCCTACTCGGCGGCCAAGGCCGGCGTGGTGGCGCTCACCCAGGCCCTGGCCCAGGAACTCGCGCCCGACATCCGCGTGAACTGCGTGTCGCCTGGCGTTATCCGCACGGCCATGACCGAGCCGCTGTTCCAGATCGAGGGCCTGCTCGGGCCCGTGAACGAGGCGACGCCTTTGGGCCGCGCGGGCACGGCCGAGGAAGTGGCTGCGGTCATCGCCTTCCTCGCCGGCCCGGGCGCGGCTTTCGTCACCGGCCAGAACCTGGTCATCGACGGCGGCATGTCGCTACCCCAGGCCGGCATCGACCAGGTGCTCAAGGGCGTGGTCGGGGGCTGACCCCGCTCACGCGCCAGGAGCCCCGGCCGGCATGGCTTGCCCCGGCGCTACCGGGCGCGCCCGGCCGCTGAATTCGCGCGAGAACGCGAAGCTCATCGCCACCAGCAGCAGCAGCGTGGCCGCCACCAGGTAGGTGGACTGGTAGCCGGCAACGGTCGCGAGCTGACCCAGTCCCCACGCACCGGCCGACATGCCTCCGTAGAAGGAGGCGACGAACAGCGCCATCATCCTGCCGTGCTCGCGCGCGGGAGTGACCGATAGCACCATGCCGTGCAGCGACGGAAAGAACAGACCGTGGGCCAGGCCCAGGACCAGGCCTGCCAGCTCGAGCGCGTCGGCTCCCAGGAGCGGCGTTATCGCGACGGCGGCCACGTACACGTGCAGGGAGACCACGGCCGTGCGAAAGCGTCCCACACGATCCGGAAGACCACCGAGCAGCAGGCGCACGAAGACCGCGGCCCCCGCGTAGGCTGCAAAGAACCCGGCCACGTGATCTCGACCGAGCTCGAGCGCCATCGGCGGAGTGAAGGTAAACATCACCCCGAAGGCACAGCCGGTAACGGCCGACACCAGTGCGTACTGTCGAGTTTGCCTGCGAGCCATCATCGCGCGTCCGGTACCCCGGGCGGGCGGCGTCACTGGAACGGCCGCGTCGCCTCCCGGGACGGCAAGCGCAAGCCCGGTAGCCAGGGTGGCTGATGCCGCCGCTATGGCGAACACCACCTGCCAGCCGGCGGCGTGGGCCAGCGGCTCCATGAGCGCGGGTGCTATGGCGTTCATCACCAGCATGCTGGCGCCGACCAGCCCCATCGCCTCGCTCAGCCGTTCGCGCGGAGCCAGCCTGGCAACCAAGGCGTTGAGCGCGGTGAAGACCACGGTGAAAGTCGCGCCGTGCACGGCTCGCAGCAGGTACATGGCCGGGCCCACCGACTCGACGAAATAGAATGCCGCCGCCGACAGCGCCATGGTGGCCGACCCCATGGCGGCCAGCCGACCCAGCGCCACCCGGTCGGCCCAGCGGGCAACCAGCGGCGCGGCCAGGACGGTGGCCAGCGCGCAGGTAGCCGTAACCGATCCGATGGTATCGGCGCTGGCGCCCAGGTCACCAGCCAGCCACGCGGGCAGCAGGTAGAAGCTCGACATGGCAAACCCGTACGCCGACCCGCAGGCCAGCGTGGTCAGCATGGCGCGGTTAAGCAGGGCCGGTCGGGTATCGCGGGAACGATTCTTCCCACGGGCGGTATTGTTTTGTTTTTGCGCATTCATGGCGTTCGGACCCGCGCCGCCAGGTGCCGGGGGCCGTCGCTTCGCGCAACAAAAAAGCCCTCCGGTCGCCTGTGCGACGGGAGGGCCATTCTCCTTGCCGTTTATCCTGTTGGTCAGGTAATCGGCTGCAGCCCTCCCGTGCCACTGGCGAGGCATATCCACGCCACCGCCTTCTTGTGGAAAGCAGCGGTCGCAGTCAGGACGCCCGTTATCGGCGTCCCGGGCATATAAAGTGAGAGGGAGAACTGCATTGCAGAAATATTACTCGCTTCAGTTTGTATCGGCAAGCCACCAGGGCCGGGTCGCGGCCGCCTTTAAGCCGAAAGTTTTCTTGCGGCGACGATAGTGCTGCGCGCGCACAAGCTGCGCCAGCTGTTCATCGCCGCGAGGGCCGAGGCGTTGTCGGCCAGCAGGCCGGGGGTCTTGCGCGCCATGCGTCGGTGGGCTTTCCATTCCGACAGCTTGATCAGTGGCCAGGCCAGCGGCAGCATTGCCAGGGCTGAGGTCTTGAAGCGGTCGTGGTGGTGGGTCACCTGTTCGAAACCGGCCCGCGTCATTCCCCAGTTCACGTAGTAGGGGTGCATGGGCATTATGTGTCCTGACAGGTAGCGGGCCGACTCTTCGTCGGTGGCCAGGGGCCCGAACAGCATCCAGAAGCCCCGTCCGGCAAACGCCAGCCTCGAGTTCAGGTTGAGCAGGTTGGGCGTTGTCACCACGGCCAGGCCGCCAGGCTTGAGCACCCGGTAGATCTCGCGCAGGAAGGCGTAAGGGTTTTCGAGATGCTCGATGACTTCCACCGAGTAAACGCAGTCAAAACTCGCGTCGTCGTAGGGCAGGGAGTCCATGAAACGCATGCCGCGGCACTCGACTCCCTCGCAGTCAAAGTAGTCGGGAAACAAGTCGCAGGCTGCCAGCACCTGCCCGGGGTCGAGGCCATCGGCGCGTGCGCGTTCGGCCAGCAGTCGCGCGAGGTAGCCGTTGCCCGCACCCAGGTCGAGCAAACGACGGTCGCGCAGGCCTCCTTCGGACACCAGTTCGAGTACGCGCGCGTTGGTGGTGGGATTTGAAAGCGGTTGCGGGTCCATATTTCTTTGCTCGTGTGCTTGCGGCGGGTGCCTGCATGGCGGCGGTTGGCCGGCCGGGCAAGGCTCCCTGTTGTCGGGACTCAGCCGGCCTGGCTCGCCGGCATAAGGTAGAACCACAGTGGCTGTGCGACGCCCGCTTCTTTCATGGCCGCGGCGGCGGCGCGTATGACCTTGCCGGTTTCGGTCTGGCGATAGATCCAGTTCTCGGTCTGCCGCGCTGCAGGCACGTGGTCGGCTAACTGCATGGCCGCCTGCTCGTAGTAGCAGCGCAGGTCATGTCCGGCGGCCAGGAGGTCGCCACCGGGCACGTCGGCGTCTTCAAAGGGAGTACCGTCGGCTATGCGTATGAAGGCAGCCACGGCGTCGGGTACGGTGTCGGCCGTGAGCTTTTTGCCGAAGCCCGAGCGCAGGGCGCTTTCGCCGGCGCGTTCGAAGGCCGCGCGCAGGCCGCGTGCTTCTTCAACGGCCGGATGACTGTCGCCGTCGTGGCGCGGGGGCAGTGGGCAGGACAACTGCTCGGCCTGTTCGTCGAGTATGACCTCGGGGTAATCCAGCAGTACCGGGCCGGTGGGAGCCTCGAGCATCTCAAAGGCGGCGCGTAGAACTCCGCGCTGAAACTTCGCATCGCCTGGGCGCCCCAGTGGTCGTCCCAGCGGAAACTCACAGTGCAGCATGCGCGGCGCGTGCACGCGCTCGGCCTGTCCGCGTACAGACGACAGGCTCACTGTCGCAAGCCCTGCCTGCTCAAAAACGTGGGCGAGCACACCAACGGTGCGCGTGCAGAACGGTCATATGGGGGTGAGCACAACGATGTCGGTTCCGTCGCGCTTGAGGCGTTCGGCGCAGGCAGGCCCACTATCCAGGCGCATGGTTTCAAGGTTGTGGTCAGGCTGGGCGCCCATGAACGAGTAGTGCAGGGGGGCCACGCTGCCTATGGTGCCGTCGGCCGCCAGTTCGGCCAGTCGCTTGACGGGAAACACCACCTCGGGGTCGGCCATAAAACCGCTGCGGTCGAAGTTGGGGCTGAAGTGCGCGAGCGCCAGCTTGTCGGCGTCCACGGGGATCTCGGTGAAGGCCTGGTCACCGGGCGCCCAGTAGGTGTCGCCGTCCGTGCGCAGGCCGGCGGTTGTCACGATGGCCACCTGGGCCTCGGCCAGCAGTCGTGGTTCGGTGAATGCGGTGTCGGCGAAGTCGTAAACGGGAATGTCGTTCACGAACTGTCGCAGCAGCACGTCTCCCCGGGGATCGTCGCCCTTTTTCTGGTCTTTCGTCGGCTGGTCACTCATGCGCGACAATTACCACGGCACCGCAGGGCTGTCTATGGATTCCCAGCCGGTGTCCACCTACACTGCTTTCCGAGCCCTGGGCCGTTGCGCGAGCCCGTGCATAGACTGTTGTTTCCTGGAGGGAGGGAGAGAAGATGACCAACGAAGAACTCGTACGGGCCGCTTGCAAGGCGGTGTGGAGTGACCACGACCTTGATAAAATCGATGACCTGTACGCCGCCGACTTCGTAGCGCACTACTCGTCGGTGGGGATGCCCGACGTGGGCCCGGGCCCGGAGGGGGTGAAGCAACTTGCGATTTCTATCAGGGGGAGTTTTCCCGATTATCACGAGACCGTCGAGGACCTGGTCGCGTCGGGTGACCGTGTTGCCGTCCGCCTCACCCTGCGGGGGACTAACACCGGGCCGCTACCCGATGGAACCGTTACCGGCAAGGCTGTCGAATTCACCGACATGACCATGCTGCGCATCGCCGATGGTAAGATCGCCGAGTTGTGGGGACTCAGCGATCACCTTTCGATCCTGGTCCAGTTGGGCACTGTCGAACTGCCCGTAGCTGTTGCATGAGCTGTTGCTTGGGATACAGCCTGAACGCATGGAACTCACGCAGGTAGCAGACTCGGTATACGCGGTAACGCAGCTCGGCAAACCCACCGTGCTGGGCTGGAGCAACTCGGGCCTGATCGATTCCGGTGACGGGCTGGTAGTCGACACCTTCTGGGATCGCCCGCTGACCAACGAACTGTTGGGGCTTTACGCGGGCGTTCGCTCGGAGCGCCCCGGCACCCTGGTGAACACTCACCACAACGTCGACCACACCGGCGGCAACTCGGCCATGCACGGCGCGCGTATAATTGCCCACGCTAACTGTGCGGCTGCGATGGAGGCCGAGGCCGGGATGCACGGCTTGTTCCAGGCCCTGGCCGACGCTGACCCGGCCACCCTCGAGCCCGCGCAGGCTGCCCTGGCCGAGGAGCTGCGCCCTTTTGACCACGCGAGCGTGGAGCTGGAGCTGCCCACCGAATCGGTCGAGGAGGCCACCGAGCTTGAACTGGGCGGCACAGCAGTGCGGCTGATCCCCATGGGCCCGGCGCACACCGACAACGACATGGTCGTTCACCTTCCGGAGCAGAACGTGCTGTTCACCGGCGACCTGCTCTTCAACCAGTGCACGCCCATAGGCTGGGCCGGCACGACGCAGCTGTGGATGGACTCGCTCGACGCCATGGTGGCGCTCGAGCCCGAGGTGGTAGTGCCCGGCCACGGGCCGGTGTGTGATACTGACGGTTTGCTGGGTCTGCGCGATTACTTTGCCTACGTGTTGCGAGAGGCGCGCGTGTTTTTTGACCGCGGGGTGGCGGTGGACGACGCCTGCCGGCAGATAGATCTCGGGCCTTACGGCGAGTGGGAGGCCCCCGAGCGACTGGTGTTCAACGTGCAGCGCGCTTACAACGAGTTTGCCGGCGACACTGCCGCCACCATAGACGCGGCCGACATGATGTCGCGCGCGTTCGCCCTCAAGCCCGCCCTCAAGCCCGCGCGCTGACCATCCAGCTGCGGCCGGGCATGATCACGCCGCGCTCGGCGCTGTAGAAAGGCTCGAGTGCTTCGCGCACCGCGCCGCGGGCGGCCTCGGCGGCCTGGGCGTCGGCCTCGCGCACGGCCTGCGCGGCTGGCCCCATCTGCAGCATGAACTCGACCGTCTGGTCCAGCTCGGCACCGCCGCCGACTTCCATTTCTACTTCGAAGGGCTCGACCAGCACGTCACCGAAGCCTGCCCCGGTGAGTAGTCCGAGCAGCCGCTCGCGGTCGGCGAAGGCGAACGGCCCGGGCGCGTGCGGGTCGGTGGGTGCCTCGACGGCAACGTGGGCCATGGCCGCACGCGTGGGTTCGAACATCCACGGGTTTTCGGTGATAGCCTGCCAGCACACGAAGGACATCCTGCCGCCGCCTTCTATAGCGCGCCCGAGGTTACCGAGCGCAGCTACGGGGTCGTCAAAGAACATCACCCCGAAGCGTGAGTACACGAGGTCGTAAGCCCCCGGCTCAAAGTCGTATACCTGGGCGTCGGCCACGAAGGCCTCGATGTTTTTAAACCCGTTGGCCGCGGCACGTTCGTTGGCCCGCGCTACCATGGGCGAAGACACGTCCACGCCCGTAACGTTGCCGCTCTCGCCCACATCCGCGGCCATCTCGAGCAGTGTCTGTCCGCAGCCGCAGCCGACGTCGAGCACCGACTCGCCCGCGGAGGGCGCGCCGCGACGCCGGGCCTCGACCCCCAGCGGGCCTATCAAGCGGTCGAGCGAGTCCTGCATGGCCACCCAGCGCGGGCCGGCGGTCTGGTCCCAGTAGTCGATCTGCTTTTCGTTGGTCGTGGTCGCGCTGCTGTCGTCATGCATGCGTGGGTTTTTGCACGCGTGCAGCGGATTGAAAAGCGATCGGGTCCGGTCGTCGGTCGCGGGGTGGAGAGAAGCCTGCCGCCCGGGAAGCAAAAAAATACTGTCGTGGCTATCGGTGGTGGGCTGCCGGGCAGGCTACAATGGGGGGAGTGCTCCAATCTGTGACAGAAGAAGAACACCCCGACGACCTGCCAGGCCCGGCGCTACTCGACATGGCCTATTCGCTGATGCCATCGTTGGTCACGCGTGCGCGCGTGCCGAGCGATATCAGCAGCGTGGAGACCATAGACCACGAGCGCGAGGTGCACCCGGCCGAGGTGGGCGCCGATTCGGTACTGCTCGAGAAATCATGGCAGGCCGCCCGCGAATTGTTTGCCAGTGGCATTCACCCGGCGGTGGGCATGTGCGTGCGTCGCCACGGGCGCATCATACTCAACCGGACCATAGGCTACGCGAGCGGCTCGGGGCCGGGTGACCCCGAAGACGCGCCGCCGGTCAAGGTGGGCCTGGACTCGCCCTTCAATATTTTCTCGGCGTCCAAGGCTATTACGGCCATGGTCATCCATCTGCTCGACGAGCGCCACTTGCTGCACCTCGATGACCCGGTGTGCGAGTACATACCGGAGTTCAACGCGCAGCAAAAAAAATGGATTACGATCAAGCACGTGCTCGCCCACCGGGCCGGGCTGCCGCATCTCCCCCCGGCGGCTTTTGACCTCGACCATCTCGACGATCGTGACTGGGTGATCGGCCACCTGGCCGAAGCACGCGTGAGCGGACGCCCGGGACGGCGCCTCGCCTACCACGCCATCAGCGGCGGCTTTATCCTGGGTGAGATCGTGCGCCGCGTGACCGGCAAGAGTATCCGCGAGGTGCTCGCCAGCGAGATACTCGACCCGCTTGGTTTCGAGGGCCTGAACTACGGAGTGGCGGCCGACAAGCTGGGCAGCGTGGTACGCAACTACCACACCGGCCTGCCCTTGCTGCCGCCGTTATCGACGGTGTTGAAACGAGCCCTCGGCATCGATTTTGACCAGGTCATAGAGATGACCAACGACGAGCGCTTTCTCACCGGCATCGTTCCGTCGGCCAACATCTGCGGCACGGCCGAAGAACTCAGCCGTTTCTACGAATTGCTGCTGGCCGGTGGCACGCTGGGCGGAGTGCAGGTGTTCAACCCGCTCACCATACGCCGGGCCACGATGGAGCAGTCTTACCTCGAGTTCGATTTCACCCTGGGCGCACCAATACGTTACGGAATGGGGTTCTTCCTGGGTGGTGAATGGATCAGCGTTTACGGCCCCGACACGAGCAAGGCCTTCGGGCACCTCGGTTTTACCAACGTGCTGGGTTGGGCAGACCCGGAGCGTCGCATCTCGGTGGGGCTGGTGACCAGCGGCAAGCCGGTGTTGTACCCTGAACTGTTCCACGGCTGGAACCTTTTGCGTTACCTGGGCCAGGCCTGCCCCAGGGTTCGCGAGGTCAACTGACAGCCCCTCTCGCTCTTCAGTTTGCTGTCCAGCGGGGCGTGGATTCGTAGCCCTACCGGTGACATAACCACGCTGTGAGTACTCGCAGGCCTAGCTTCGTGTTGGCGCTCGTCGTGGTGGCGTTGTCGGCCACCGTTCTTGAGCTGGGTCGCTTGGCGCTGGGCGGCCCGGCCGACTACTCGCAGACCCTTTTCGGTTGGCGCTTCAGCGGTAACGTGGCCGGCCTCGTGTTGCTGGTTCACCTGGCGGTGTGGTTGCCCGGCGCCTGGGGGCTATGGACCCGCCGTGCCTGGGCCAGGTGGCTGGCCATGGCTTACCTGGGATACCTGCTGGGCTGTTTCATGATCTGGGGTGTCCGCGACGTCCGCCAACTTGGCGCGGGTTGGGCACTGGCCTGGCACGCGGCACTGGTGCCGAGTGCGACCTTCGCAGTAGGCTTTCTCTGGCAGGGGGCCCGTTATTTTGAATCCGGTGCTGTCGTCGAAGAGGCGCAGCAGTGAGCCTGCCAGCGTGGAGGTCAGCTGCCGGAGAACTCGCGGCGTCGGCATATGCGCGCAGGTTGGGATTGGCGGCCGGGGGCGGGCTCGGGGATGCAGCGGCCATGGAGCAGGCAGCAACCGGTGGCGATTGCGTCGGGCTTGCGTGGACGGTCGATAACACCAACACCGGCGGTCGCCTGCACGGTGGTGCCGTGGCGTCGGTGATGATGGCTGCGGCACCGCTGGCCCTCGCCGCGGGTGACGGCGACGGCAGTGGCGGCCAGGGCGGCTCCGCATCCTGGCTGCCGGCCGCGGTGTCGTTGCGTTTTCTCGAGCCGGTGCGCAGCGGGGGCCAATTGACAGGCCGTGCGCGCGTACTCAGGCGTGGCAGGACCCTGGCCTTCATCGAGGCCGAGGCTGTTGCTGCTGGCGGTTCGCGCGTGGGGGTGGCGATGATTACCCTGCACAGGGTAGCCGGCCGCGCGACCGCCGGCCCGTCGCTTCTCGAAAAGCCCAGTGGCCCTGCGGGGGCGACCTGGCCGCGCGTCGGTCAACGCGCCCCGTCGGCTTACACGCATGGACTGGGCATGGAGGTGGAAACAATAGGCAGCCACGGAGCGGCCGTGAAAGCTCCGCTCGCGCCCAACGAGGGCAGGGCCGGGTGTTTTGACGAGGGTGCGATCGTCGGCTTGCTCGACACCTGCGGGGCGATCGCGGCTTACACTACTTCTATCGATGGCGGCCGCGGTGCTTCGTCAACACTGGGCCTCGACCTGTCTTTCATCACGCCGCTGGTGGGCGACTGCCGGGCGGTGTCACGCGCGCTCGGGCGCAGTGGTGAGGTCGCGACCGGTTGCGTTGAAGCGAGCATGGTGGGCCGCCACGCCGTGGCTGGCGACCGCAACGGCGTGGCCGTGGTGGGAACGATTACTTACCGGCTGCAATCCGACGGAGAGCTGAAGTCGTGAAGCATCGTCGCGGGGACGGCTATTCACGGTCGCGTCTCGCCATGGGTGAGGGTGGCTTCCCGTTCGCGGTCACTCTTGCCGCCATATGCACGCTCACTGCCGGTGGCACGGCGGGGTTCATGTACATCGAGGACATGGGCTGGATCGATTCGCTGTACATGACGGTGATCACGCTTTCGACGGTTGGTTTCGGCGAAGTCCAGGAGCTGAGCCAGGCCGGTCGCCTGTTTACCGTCGTGCTGATCGTGTTCGGCATAGGCGTGGTACTTACCATAATAGGGGCCTGGGCTCGCGCTTTACTCGAGGGTGAACTGCAGGCCTACTTTGGAATGCGGAGGACGCAGAGAATGCTGCGAGATTTGAAAGATCACTACATCGTATGTGGCTACGGTCGTTTTGGCCGCCGCCTGGTGGCCGAGCTCGAACAGCGGGGCGTGAGCTTCGTGGTCATCGAGCGAGACAAGCCGTTGCCCGAGGGGATGCTTGGGATAAATGACGACGCCACGCGCGAGGAAGTACTCGAGCAGGCGGGTGTAGCGCGCGCCCGTGGTTTGTTGACAACCTTTCCGTCTGACGCCGACAATCTCTACGTCACGCTCACTGGCCGCGAGATGAACCCCGACCTGTTCATCGTGGCCAGGTGCGAGAACGACGCCAACGAGGCTCGCCTCAAGCGTGCTGGAGCCACGCGCACGGTGTCGCCCTACAGCATCGCCGGTCATCGCATGGCGCAGGCGGCGTTGCATCCGCGGGTACTCGATTTTGTCGACGTGCTCACCTCGCCCAGCGATCGCAAGGTGGGAATGGCCGAGGTGGCCATTGCGATGGGGTCGCTGTGCGACGGTGTCACTCTCGGGGACGCCGACCTGCGTTCTCGCTTCGGGGTGCACGTGGTCGCGGTTGCGAGCGGTGGCGGTGATATGGAGTTCAACGTATCAACCGACCGCTTGCTCGAACAGGGCGATACCTTGCTGGCCATAGGCGATGAGAAATCCATAGACCTGCTTGCTTCCGCCACCGGCTCCGAGCAGTGAAGGTGTCATGTCGTCTCCCAGCCTGACCGCGGGCACCGCCTTGGCGGGGCCCTACAGCTTTTCACGCGTGAACCAGTTCACGCAGTGCGCTCGTCGGTTTCGCTATCGTTATCTCGATGGTGTCAAGGAGGCCTTCCAGTCGGTTGAGGGCTTCATGGGCAGCCGCGTGCACGATGCCGCCGAGTGGCTGTTCAACGAGCGCGTAGGTGGCCGCGAGCGCTCGTCCGAAGATGCGGTGGAGTGGTACTGCCGTCGCTGGGACAAGATGCTCGCTGACCACGTGCCGCCGATTCGCGTTATCAAGGCCAACGACAACATGGAGTACTACCGCCGCGAAGGGGCGAGGATTCTCAGCTCCTGGCACGCTACGCGCTTCTCTGTCGACCAGATGAAGACAATCGGTTGCGAGTACCACTTTGAAATAGAGCTGGCCAACGGCAGGTTCTTCCAAGGCTTCATCGATCGCCTGGCCAGGGACGACGAGGGTCGACTGCACATCATCGACTACAAGACCGGCAAGCGCGTCCCGACTCGATTTGAGGGCAAGGAGGCCGAGCAGTTGCGTGCGTACGCACTGGCGATGTTTCGCGAGACCGACGACGACGAGGTCGAGCTGGTGCTCGATTTTCTCAAGCGCGGGCGCGTCCTGCGCGCGGTGGTACGCCGGGAGGAAGCCGACGAGATAGAATCGGGGCTGGTGCAGAAAATCGCGGCCATCGAAGCGGCGACGGTTTTCCCGCCCGACCCCGGCGTGCTGTGCAACTGGTGCGGTTACAACGACCTGTGCGACGCGGCCTCGGCGGGCCTGTTCAGGACCCGGGCTTCCTGATAGCTGTCTTCTTTCCGGGCCGACAAAGGAGAGCACATTGGCTAGACTTGATTACCCCGACCTCGACGCGCTTGACGAGCAGACCACCCGGCGCCTGAACGCGCTCGGCCGGCCGCTCAATATTTTCCGCATGCTGGCGTGGTCGCCGGACCTGCTGGCGGGTTTCCAGGATATGGGCGCGGTGGTACTCGGGGGCCTCGAGCTCGATGCCTCGCTGAGGGAGATAGCCATACTGCGCGTGGCCCGCGTGGCCGGTGCCGGTTACGAGTGGGCCCAGCACGTTCCCATGGGCATGGCCTGCGGCGTGACCCAGGCCCAGGTGGACGCTCTCGAGCAGGGCGAGGCCGACTCCGACGCGTTTTCGGAAGTGGAGCGTGACGTCATCGCAGCGGCAGATGAGCTGTTGGCTGACGCCCGCCTCGGGGACGCAACCCTGGAAAAACTTCGCGCCGCTCTCGGTGATCGCCAGGTGGTAGAGCTGTTGGTGGCCGTGGGCTTCTACACCATGGTGAGTCGTTTTCTCGAGAGTACCGGCGTGGAGCTCGAGGATGGCGGCGTGCCCGGCCCCGATGAACAGCGGCGCGTGATGGATCGCGTCGGCGAAGCCTGAGTCGTCGTGGAGCGGCTCGGCCTGGGTGAGCGGGGTGACCTCCACCTGCTCGGCGGATCGCGCGGTGGCAAGTACCCATCGGGCAACTCGCTGCTGCTCGAAGACGACTTGTGCCTGGTCGTAGACCCGTCGCTCGACGTGGCCGAGGCGGGCGCGTCGGTCACGAGCCGCAAGGTCGACCTGGTCATCAACAGCCACGCGCACGAGGATCACTTTGCCGGCAACTCCGTCTTTGAAGACGCCGAGCTTTTGCTGCACGAGAAGGAGGCCCCGCTCATGGCCTCTCTGGACGCGCTCATGGCCGGTTACGGCATGGACGAGGAGTTCGACACGCTGTGGCGGCAGGTAACGGTAGACAAGTTCAACTTTCGCCCGCGCCCGGACGCGCGCTCAGCAGTGGACGGCGAGGTTATCGACACCGGCCGTAACCGTGTGCACCTGCTGCACACGCCCGGCCACACGGGCGGGCACCTGGTAGTTCGTTTTGAGCCTGACGACATAGTCTTCGTGGGCGATCTCGATCTGACCGCCTTCGGGCCTTATTACGCCGACGCCTCTGCGAGTCTGGACGACACGGTTGCTTCGCTCGAGATGCTGCGTGACATGGCTCCCGGGTTGCGGGCCTTCGTGAGTTTCCATGAAGCGGGCGTCATAGAAGACGATCTCGTTGGTGCCGTTGACCGTTACCTGGCCGTGGTCGATCATCGCGACCGGCGCTTGCTCGAGTTGAGCGAAGAGCCGCGCAGCCTCGGAGAGATCGCGCGTGAGTGCGTGGTGTACGGCAAGCGCTACGAGCACATACCCTGGCAGCCCTTCGTCGAGCGCGTGATGATGGAACGGCACGCCGAGCGCTTGATCGCACGCGGCGAGTTAACCAGGGAAGAAGACGGCCGCTTTCGCCGCGTATGAACCAGGGAGCGGCTACCCGTCCGCGAGTTCGAGCAGCAGCCCGGCTGGATCCCACCAGGACATCAAGGCGCGGATCTTACCGTCGTCGTTGAACTCTAATACGTCGATGCCTTCGCAGCCGGCTTCGCCCGACTCCGCGGTGGCAGTACCGGTCCAGTATACGGCCGCGCCGGCCCTGCTCTGCAGCACCCGCTCGGGACGCCGTTGGTAGGATGAGAACGGCCCGGTGAACTGCTTCCACAATTCGGCTATGGCCGCGTGGCCCTCGGCCGCTGGCGAGTCGACGGGGTCGTGCACCACCGCGTCGGTGGCAAACAGGTCGAGCCAGGCGGCGAGGTCGCGCGAGGCCTGGGCCTTGTAGAGCAGGGCTATTGTGCGAGTGATGGTGGGGTCTTCGAGAGTTGTATCCACAGGCTCTGCCTGCCCGCAGATGGCTGCCGATTCAAGCCGAGCTATCACTTGGCCGCCTTTTTTGCGGGCTCCGGCAGCTGGCCTCCCGGCAAAGCCGCGTGTTTGGCGGGCGTTTCGCCAACGTGGAAAAATACGATAAGAAACATGCACTTAGGGAGAACCATCCACCTGGGGGGGCAGCCCTCGGCGGCCTCCACCCCGGGCTCGCCGAACAGCGCTCTGCTAAATCGCGGGCAAGCAGAGCCTGCTCGGGGGTCGGTGCGAAATAGACTGGGATTCGCTCTGCAAGTGGTGCAATCTTGAGTCACTGCCATTCTCCTTCACACGACCTACGGCAGGGGGAGCCTCACTTCGGAGAGGCTCCCTTTTTTTTGGCCTTCCCTGTGGCTGAATAATACAGCAAAAACAAAATAAAGGGCGGGCGCGGCAGGTCGAGGGGGCATAGCTGTCGGCCCCCTGGCTTGTGTACCGCGGCTGACCCGTCTAGCACGGCAGTGTTATGGCTCAATCAAATCCTGATCTTCTCGTCATCGGCGGCGGCAGCGGTGGATTGGCCACGGCCAAGCGGGCGGCGTCTTACGGCGCGCGCGTGCTATTGGTCGAAGGCGACCGCCTGGGCGGCACCTGCGTCATACGCGGCTGCATTCCCAAGAAGCTGATGTTCTTTGCGGCCTCGTACGCCCACTCGGCCCATGACGCGGCCGCTTATGGTTGGCGATCCAGCGGCCCGGCCGAGCTCGACTGGCCGGCACTGGTGGCCGCTCGCAACGCCGAGGTAGGCAGACTCGAGGGCCTGCACGAGCGCTTGCTGGCCGAGGCCGGCGTGGAGTTGCTGCACGGCAGGGCCAGTCTTTGCGGTCCGGGCAGCGTGCAGGTCGATGGCCGCGAGATAAAGGCGGACAAGGTGCTGCTCGCTACCGGCAGCCGGCCCGCGCTGCCCACGCTGCCGGGCGTGGAGCACGCGATTACCAGCGATGGGTTTTTTGAACTCGCCGAGCAGCCGGCGAGAGCCGTGGTGGTCGGTGCCGGCTACATAGCCGTTGAGCTGGCCGGCGTACTATCGGCGCTCGGTACCCACACCTCGCTTGTCTACCGGCGTGGGCTGCCACTTCGCGGCTTCGATGAAGACATCCGCGCCGAACTGGCCGAGCGCATGGATGATTCGGGCATAAAACTCTGTGCGAACAGCGTGGTCGAGGGCATAGAACACGGCGATGGCGGGCTGGCCGTGCAGTTGAAAAGCGGCGACCAGGCGTCGGAGATCACGAGCGACGTGGTCATTTATGCAACCGGGCGTAAGCCCAACACCGAGGGCCTGGGCCTCGAAGCGGTCGGCGTGGCCACGGGCCCGCAGGGGCAGGTGCTGGTGGACGAGGCCTTGCGTAGCAACGTTGAGGGGGTGTTTGCCGTGGGCGATCTCACCGGGCGCGTGATGCTGACACCGGTGGCCATACAGGAAGGTCGCGCGCTGGCCGACCGCGAGTTCGGCGGCAAGGACAGCGTGATGGACTACGAGGGCATACCCACGGCGGTGTTCAGCGAGCCGCCCATAGCCACCGTGGGTCTGAGCGAAGAACAGGCGCGCGAACGGTGGGGCGAAAACGGCGTGCGCACCTTCAGCACGCGCTTCAATCCGCTGCTGCACTCGCTCACCGGTCGCCGCTCGCCGGTGTTCATGAAGCTGGTCGTGCGCAAAAGCGACGACACGGTGGTGGGATGTCACATGACCGGACCCGACGCGCCCGAGATCATACAGGGCGTAGCCGTTGCCATGAAGGCCGGCGCCACCAAGGCCCAGTTTGACGCCACGGTGGGCATTCACCCGAGCAGCGCCGAAGAACTCGTCACTCTCTGAAGGGGATCACGCTCCTTCGATCAGTGCAGGGTGCGCGGCATGTTCAGCTCGAAGCGGGGTATGGTCACCCGGAAGGTCTCGCCATCCTCGCCTATCATGCCGTAGCTGCCCTGCATGCTGCCGTCGGGGCAACCCAGTATCGCACCGCTGCTGTACTCGTGCTCTTCGCCTGGTTCGAGCACCGGCTGTTCCCCGACCACGCCTGGGCCTTCCACTTCGCGCACCGAGCCGTCCTGCTCGCTGATAACCCAGTGGCGGTCGAGCAGTTGCACGCTGCGCTCTGACTGGTTGCCAATAGTGATGTGGTAGGCAAACACGTAGCGATCCCGGGCCGGGTCGGACTGTTGAGCAATGTAGGCAACCCGTACCGCAATTTCGATTCCTTTTGTGATTTCACTGCGCACGCTTTCTTTTAGCAGCAGCCGCCGGTCGTGCGCAATTGGGATCGTGCAGCGGTGGCCGACACGGACCCCCCCCGTGGTCGACGCGGGCCCCCTGGGAAACGACGCTGTTCCGTGGGCAACGCCGCTGTGGCAAGCTGCCCCCATGCCGCTACATCATCGTGCCTGCAACCTGTGTGAAGCCTGCTGTGGAATCCTCGTGGAGACCGAGCAGGACCGTGTCGTAAAAATCGAGGGAGACCAGAACGACCCCTTGTCGCGGGGCTACATATGTCCCAAGGTATTTGCGCTCGTCGACCTGCACGAAGACCCCGATCGCCTGCGTCGTCCGGTGATTCGCGAGGGGGACAGCTGGCGGGAAGTGGAGTGGGACGAGGCCTTTCGTGTCGCCGCGCAGGGATTGCACGCGGTGCAGAAAACCGGCGGCCGCGACACTCTGGCCACCTACTTCGGTAACCCCACGGTACACAACCTGCCGGCCCAGTTGTCGGCCGGCATGCTCATACGCACGCTGGACAGCCAGGTGCGTTTCAGCGCGTCGACGGTCGACCAGTTCCCCCACATGTTGGCGGCCCAGCAGGTATTCGGTGGCCAGTTGACCATCGCAGTCCCCGACGTCGACCGCTGCCGAATGCTGATCATTATGGGCGCCAACCCGCTGGCCTCGAACGGTAGCTTCATGACCGCCCCTGGCATCCGTGGCCGCCTGCGGGCCATACAGAAACGCGGCGGCAAGGTGGTCGTCATAGACCCGCGCCGCACCGAGACCGCGCGCCTGGCCGATCGCCACCTGTTCATACGACCATCCACCGACCCGCTGTTGCTGCTGGCCATGCTCAACGTCATTTTTGCCGAGGGCCTGGTTGCGCCCGGCGCGGCCGACGGGCTGATCGACGGCGCTGAGCTCATCGAACAGCACGCCGCGAACTACACCCCCGAAGCAGTGGAGCTGCTAACGGGAATTGCCGCGGCCGACATCCGCGAGCTCGTCAAGGATTTTACCGACGAGCCGGCGGCGGCCGTGTACCCCCGCATCGGCACCTGCCTGCAGCCCTACGGCACGCTGGTCAGCGTGCTGTCCCTTGCCGTTAACCTGCTCACGGGCAAGGTCGACCGGGAAGGCGGCCTGATGTTTCCCCACGCAGCGATACCCAACCGTTCGCGTGGCAGGTACGGTCGCTGGAAGTCGCGGGTGCGCGGCATGGCCGAGTTCGCCGGCGAGATCCCGGCGGCCACCATGGCCGAAGAAATGGATACGCCTGGTGAAGGGCAGTTGCGTGGCCTGGTCACGATGGCCGGCAACCCGGCATTGTCTACGCCCAACGGTCGGCGACTGGAGGGCGCGCTGGAGGGGCTCGATTTTATGGTCAGTCTCGACCCCGCGCTCAACGAGACCACCAGGTTTGCCAACGTGATACTGCCGCCGAGAAGTTCGCTCATGAATCCGCAGTACAGCCTGGCCTTTCACCAACTGGCCGTGCGCGACACTGCTCGTTTCAGCCGGCCGGTTTTTGAGGCCGCCGATGGCGACCTGAGCGAGTGGGAAATCAGCCGTGGCTTGCTGTCCGAGCTCGTCCGGCTGCGTAACGAAGACGCCGCCGCTTCCGGCAGCGAGCCCGAGGCCGACCCCGCCCAGGCCATGTCGGCAACGGTGACCGAGGTGGTCGACATGATGCTCGCCGGTGGTGAGCACGGGCTGACGGTTGAGAAACTCTCGGAGCATCCCTCGGGGCTGGACCTGGGTGCGCTCAAGACCGGTGGCCTGGCGCGGGTCGTGCTTCACGACGACGGACGCGTCAAGCTGGCCGGGGACATGGTCGAGGGAGAGCTCGAACGCCTGGCCGCCGACTTTGCCCAGGGAAGGGTGGGGCAGGTGACTGAGCCCGACGCCGAGGGCAACGGCATGTTGCTGGTTGGCCGACGGCACCTGCGGTCGAACAACTCCTGGATGCACAACTGTCCGAGCCTGGCCGAGGGCAAGCCCCGCTGCACGGCGCTGATCAATCCGGCTGATGCCTCGCGCCTGGACCTGGCGGATGGGCAGCTGGTTAGCGTTCAGAGCCGCGTGGGCCGGGTGGATATTCCGGTGGAGCTGAGCGACGAGATTATGGTCGGCGTGGTAAGCATTCCCCACGGCTGGGGGCACGATCGCCCCGGAACCCGCATGAAGGTGGCGGCAGAAGTCGGTGGCGTGTCGGTAAATGACCTTACCGACGAGGCCCAGACCGAGGGCCTGACGGGCAACGCGGTGCTCAACGGCGTGCCTGTAACCGTGGCTGCGGCCTGAGAAAGCGGTCCACGCGGCAGCCGGGCGAGTAATTTTGGGAGCGATCGGGGGGGCGTGTCACGGTGGCTGTGCATTGCGCGCATAAAGTTGGCCGCCAACCGAAATATCTCTTGCCCTGCCGTCGCAGGGTGGTATCGTTGTCTTGCGGACGGGGCGCATCGATCGGAGCCCCGGAACTGCATCTAGAGCCGTCCTACTGAGGCGGTTCATAAACGGGGGCGCAATAAGCACCCTTGCTCCGGGGACAAGGTGAAGACCCTTGTTTCCGGAGTCGTTTTTTGGGCTTCTTTTCGCGTTTCTTCACCCGGCTCTACGACCTTTCCTGGCGGGATAACCCGGTTTCCCCTTGCAAGGCAGCGGCGTCGCTTTATGCTGTAGCCGTTATGAAAGTTATTACAGCTGGCCCGCGCCGGGCAATTTATCTTGTCGTCCCTGCACTGCTCTGCGCCCTGGCGCTACCTGCCGCTGCCGCCGACGTGGTGGTGGACCACTGCGGACAGCTGGTCGAAGCCGGCGACACGGGCTGGCTGCTCGAGGATCTGGACTGTAGTGAGGTATCCACCGAGGGAGTCGTGCTGTCGGATCGGTCCAGGCTGCGTCTGGATGGCTTCAGCATTATCGGCAACTCTGAAACCCTCACTCCCCGGCAGGGAGTGCGCTGCCTTTACGGAAGCAGCTGCAGCGTGCTGGGGCCGGGCGAGATCAGCGGTTTTTCGGCCGCCGGCGTTGCCGGCACCCGCGTGCGTGTGCGCGACCTGCGCATCGTGGGCAACGGCAGGTCGGGCGTCGCTGCTTACCGGCGGGTGGTTGCCCGCTCGGTAGAGATCGAGCAGAACGCGCTCACCGGTAGTCACGCCGGCTTGCACGCCGGTCGAAGGGTACGGGTGCGCGACTCGGTACTGGGCGAACATCCGGCGGGGGCCACGCTTACCGGCAACTGATATCCCGGCTGGCGCTTTCTCGCGCTACCCGCCGCTGCGTTTACTACCGTGTCACTTGTAACAGCCGAAGACCTGGAGATCGGGTTCGGGGGTCGCCGACTCCTCGACGGCGTTGACCTGCGCATCGGCGAGGAAGACAGGATCGGCCTTGTTGGCCGCAACGGTACGGGCAAGTCGACGCTCATGCGGGTGTTGGCCCGACGCGTCGAACCCGATGGTGGCAGTATACGCTTTGCCCGTGCCGCGCGCTCGGGTTACCTGCCCCAGGAAATCGAGATCGAGGGCGGCAGCACGCTGATCGATTCGGTGCTCGACTCGGTGCCGGGACGCAGCGAAGTCGAGCAGATGCTGGCCGGAGTGGAAGAGGAACTGACGACCGCTACCGAGGAGCAAGTGCAGCTCGACCTCTCCCAGAAACTCGTTGACCTGCACGACGAGCTCGCCCACTTTGAAGCCCATTTTTCGCGACACGAGGCCGTCCGAATACTGGCCGGCCTGGGGTTCGCGGAGGCCGACCTCGAACGCGACCTGTCGGAATTCAGCGGTGGCTGGAAGATGCGCGCGGTGCTCGCCGGCCTGCTCTACCAGAAGCCTGACCTGTTGCTGCTCGACGAGCCGACCAACCACCTCGACGTTCCCTCGGTGGCTTGGTTGGGTGGCTTCCTGGCGCGCTGGAAGGGAGCGATGGTGCTGGTGTGCCACGATCGCGAGTTTCTCAACGAGCAGATCAACCGAGTAGTGTCCTACGAGATCGAAGGACTGCGCCAGTACACCGGTAACTACGAGCGTTACCTCCTTCTCCGGGCTGAGGAACGCGAGGTGCTTGAGCGTAGAGCGACCAACATCGCCCGTGAACGCGAGCAGGCCGAGCGTTTTATCAATCGCTTCAGGGCCCAGGCCAACAAGGCGAGGGCCGTGCAGAGCCGCGTGAAAATGCTCGAGAAGATGGACGAGGTGATCAGGCTGCGCGAGGGTGGCACGCTTTCGTTTCGTTTTCCGGCTTGCGCTCGTGCCGGAGGCACGGTGCTGGCGGTAGAAGACCTCAGCCATTCATACGGTGATCTCAAGGTGCTGAGCGACCTCAACCTGCAGGTGCGCCGCGGCGACCGCGTGGCCATCGTCGGGCCCAATGGTGCGGGCAAGACGACGCTGCTTAAGATCCTCGCGGGCGAGCTTGATCCCAGCACCGGGTCGGTGCGCAGCGGTACCAACGTGACCGCGGGTTACTACGCCCAGCACGTGACCGATAAGTTGCATCCTTCGGCCACCGTCCTCGACGAGGTCTACCGCGCAAGTTCAGGCGATGACATGGTAGCGGTGCGCAACGTGCTCGGCACGTTTTTCTTTTCGGGAGACGACGTCGACAAGAAAATCGGTGTACTCAGCGGCGGCGAGAAAGCGCGCGTGGCGTTGGCCCGCATGATGGTCAACCCCGGCAACCTCCTGCTCATGGACGAACCCACCAACCATCTCGACCTCGGCTCGGCCGAAGCCCTCGCCGAGGCAATGGCTACCTTTGGCGGCACAATGATTTTTGTTAGTCACAACCGCGCTTTCGTAAACCGCCTGGCCACGCGCATCTGGGATATCGAAGCCGGGCATCTCGAGGAGTACCCGGGGAAGCTCAAGGACTACATGGAGCGTTTTCGCTATCGCTCGCTTGACGAAGAGGAAGACGCCGGCGCTTCACAGCAGCCGCGAAACGGGAAGGCCGCTGGCAAGCAGGGGAGTGGCAAAAAAACTCCCGGCAGAAAAACGGCGGTCGCCGCTGAAAAGGCGGCTCCGACAGGGCCTTCGGTGAGTCGAAACGAGGCCCGTCGTTTGCAGCGCGAGAGCGAGCGCCTCGAAAAGCGCATCTCGGAACTCGAGAAGGAGCAGGCCGAGCGCGGGCAGCGACTGTCCGATCCCGACGTGTACGGCAACGATGACTACCAGGAGCTCCTGGGCAAGTGGCAGGCAACCCAGGAAAAACTCGAAGATCTCATGGGTCGCTGGGAGCGGAACCAGCGGCAGCTCGGCGACACCGGCAGTCCCGGCTGACAGCTGCCCGCTCAGGTGTGGATGTACTGGCCGCCGTCTACGCGTAACACCTTGCCGGTGATCCAATCTCCGTCGCTTGAGGCCAGGAAAGCCACCATGCGGCCTATGTCGTCGGGCTGGCCGATGCGGCCGAGCGCGATGCTCGCCAGCGCGGCTTCGCCGTGGGTGTTTACCACCGCGTCGCCCATGGCCGATTTCACCAGGCCAGGAGCCACGACGTTGACCCTGATTCCCGAAGAGGCGACCTCTTTTGCCAGCGTCAGGGTCAGCGCGTTGACGCCGGCCTTGGCCACGTTGTAGGGAGACCCGAAGGGCATGAGGTTATCGGCAGCTATCGACGAGATCGCCGTTATCGAACCGCCGCCAGCTTTCTCGATGTAGGGCACCGCGGTTCTCAGCGTGTAGAACACGCCGTCAAGGTTGGTGTCGAGCACCTTGCGCCAGTAGCGTGGCTCGACCTGCGACACCGGGGCCACGCCCGAGGGCAGGCCGGCGTTGGCCACTACGGTGTCGAGTCCGCCGAGGAATTCGTTGGCCCGGGCAAACGCGTCTTCAACCTGCTCGAGGTCACTCGCGTCGCTCTTGAGGGCCAGCGCCCGTCCGCCGAGCGCTTCTATCTCGGCCACCGCCGAGGCGGCTTCTTCTTCAGCGCGACGATAAGTGATGACCAGCGAAGCCCCGCAGCCGGCCAGTGCCAGCGCGATTCCCCGGCCTATTCCCCGCGAGCCGCCGGTAACGAGCGCGCGATATCCAATGAGATCAGCCAATGTCAGCTCTCCTTTTCAGCGGGTGTCCGCGCTCAGTCTTCGCCGCGGGCGTCATCTATGTTTTTCGTCGGCATGTCCTGCTCGAGCATCCGCAGGGGGGTGGCTTTTTCTTCTACCAGCTTTCGGTTGGCCGTGCTGTAGCTGAAGCAGGTGTCGCGCATGCCGGGCACGTTGTTGAGAACGAAATCGTGGCGGCGCAGGGGCACGTCTTCTCGTTCGCGTTCCTCTCGCGACTGCGAGGTGAACAGGCGCACGAAATGCAGCTGGTAGGCGGCCTGGGCGATCTCTACCAGCAGCTCCGATACGCGGTGGCACCCGCCCGAACCGCCAACGGCCTTGCGCGCTTCCAGCGTAAAGCCGCGCGCGACCTTCATCCCCACCAGGCGTTCGATGTTGGGGTGGGTCATGTTGCAGACCTCGGTGAAGGGTCCGTTGCGCACCTCGCTGCGGGCGGCGACTATCTCCAGCGAAGGATGCAGGATCTCCACCTCGGCTCGAACGTCGTGTACCTCGTCGCGCAAGGAGGCCGTTATGAGAAAGCGATCTCCCTCGATGGGAAAAATGCTCACGTTCTTGTTGCGGTGATAGATAGCGCTGCGTGTCGGCATCGCTATTGTTTAGCGGGGTGGCCTACCCGAAAAAAGCAGCTTCCCAGCCCTGCCGCTTCAGGCCGCGCTGCGGCGCGTCCGCCTGTACTCGTCGGCTTTTTCCTGGAGGCCGTGGTCGAGCGCGTCGTTTTCACTGTAGCCGTGCTCGGCTGCGTAGCGTCGCACGTCTTCGGTGATGCGCATCGAGCAGAACCTGGGTCCGCACATCGAGCAGAAGTGCGCCTCTTTTGCCGCCGCTGCCGGCATGGTCGCGTCGTGGTAAGAGCGCGCCGTGGGTGGGTCGAGCGACAGGTTGAACTGGTCTTCCCAGCGGAACTCGTAACGCGCCTTCGAAAGAGCATCGTCTCTCAGTCGCGCGCCGGGGTGCCCCTTGGCAACGTCGGCCGCGTGCGCGGCTATGCGGTAGGTCACCACGCCCTGGCGCACGTCGTCGAGGTCGGGCAGGCCAAGGTGCTCCTTGGGCGTAACGTAGCAGAGCATCGCGCAGCCCAGTTGGGCGATCATCGCCGCGCCTATGGCAGAGGTTATGTGGTCGTAGCCGGGCGCGATGTCGGTGGTCAGCGGTCCGAGGGTGTAGAACGGCGCTCCGTGGCAGACGGCCGCCTGTCGCTCCATGTTCTCGGCCACCAGGTGCATCGGAACGTGGCCGGGGCCTTCGACCATCACCTGTACGTCGTGTTCCCAGGCCTTGAGGGTCAGTTCGCCCAGGGTGTCGAGCTCGGCAAACTGCGCCTCGTCGTTGGCGTCAGCGAGGCTGCCCGGCCTGAGTCCGTCGCCCAGCGAGAAGGCGACGTCATACTTTTTCATGACCTCGCAGATGTCTTCAAAATGGGTGTAGAGAAAGTTCTCGCGGTGGTGGGCCAGGCACCAGCCAGCCATTATCGCGCCGCCCCTCGAGACTATGCCCGTCACCCGTGCAGCCGTCATGGGGACGTAGGCGAGGAGCACGCCCGCGTGAATGGTGAAGTAGTCTACGCCCTGCTCGGCCTGCTCGACCAGTGTTTCGATGAACACGTCGATGTTAAGTTTTTCGGGTAGACCGTTAACTTTTTCCAGCGCCTGGTAGATGGGCACGGTGCCTATGGGCACCGGCGAGTTGCGTACTATCGCCTCTCGCGTGGCGTGTATGTCGGGCCCGGTCGACAGGTCCATGACAGTGTCGGCACCCCAGCGCGTGGACCAGCGGAGCTTGTCCACCTCGGTTTCGATGTCCGACACGACCGCCGAGTTGCCGATGTTGGCGTTGATCTTCACGAGGAAGTCGCGCCCTATGATCATGGGCTCGAGCTCGGGGTGGTTTACGTTGGCGGGGATGATGGCCTGGCCCGAGGCAACGCGCTCGCGCACGAACTCGGCAGTCACGCCCTCGCGTTGGGCGACGAAGCGCATCTCTTCGGTCACGTGGCCTTGGCGAGCCCAGTGCATCTGGCTCATGTTGCCGTCGCCGCCTTGTTGCCTTCGGCTCGCGGTCCACTCGGCGCGCTTGTGCGGCAAGCCCTGCTCGGCGCTGAAACCCTGCGGCCCGGTGGTGTCGTAAATTTCTACGGGCGGGTTGTCGCCGGTCTGGGTTATCTCGCGGTGCGGTACGGCGAGGTCGCCGGCGTGCACTTTCTGCGAGCGGGGAAACGTTTCTTCGAGTCCAGGAAGCTTATTTTCGGCCATGATGCTGGGGGATGAAACAACGCGCCCGACGTGGTGTCAATGGAAACGACCGGCCGTGCGACTTGGTGTGTCCGCGGGCCACCGCTATACCTGTCGGCCGGTCGTGCAGGCCGGTCCTTCGGGCCGGGCCCGACCACTGTTGGATCATGCGCATAGTTTCTTGGAACGTTAACGGTATTCGCGCGGCCGCGCGGAAGGGCTTCCTCGGGTGGCTCGAACGCAGCCGGCCCGACGTAGTGTGCCTGCAGGAAACAAAGGCCCTGCCCGAGCAGGTGCCTGACGACGTGCTGCTCGCCATCTCGTCGCTGGGCTACCATCTCGATTGGCACTCGGCCGAGCGCAAAGGCTACAGCGGCGTGGCGACCTTCAGCCTCGAAAAACCCTTGTTCGTCACCCGCGGGCTCGGGTTTGAGCGCAACGAGGGGCGGATTCTTGTCACCGAGCACGGCGCGGTCACGGTTTACAATGTCTACTTTCCCAACGGCCGGCAGACCCCCAAGGGGCCAGACCCCGATCGCCTGGGTTTCAAGATGGAGTTTTACGCCGCGCTGCTCGAGGTGGTCGACGAAGAACGCGAGCAGGGTAAGAACGTGGTCGTGTCGGGCGACTGGAACACGGCGCATACCGAGGTCGACCTGGCCCGCCCGAAACAGAACGAGACGGTGACTGGTTTTCTACCCGAGGAACGCCGGGCGTTGCAGGACTGGTTTGATCGCGGATACGTCGACACCTTTCGCGCCCTCAATCCCGCGTCGGCTTATGAAGGCAAACAAGCGCACGAGCGAGATTATTCCTGGTGGAGTTATCGCGCGGGTGCGCGTGATCGCAACGTTGGGTGGCGCATCGACTACCACGTTGTCGATGCGGGGCTGGCTTCGCGTGTAAAGTCGGCGCTCATCCACGCCGAAGTCATGGGCTCAGACCACTGTCCCATCGAGTTGGAGCTGGACGTTTAGAAACCGCCGCGGCCCACGCGCCGGGGATGTTGCGACAGGTGAATCGTGGGCGGCCACCTGCGCCGGTGTCGCGGAGTGGAGTTGCTGTGGAAGAGCAGGGCCCGGATTCCGCCGCAGGTGCCGACGATTGTAGCCACCAGCAGCACGAAGGCGATGCTGGTGGGTACGGCGCGCAGTATGGTCTGCAGCAAGGTGAGGGCGAGCAGGCAGATCGCGAGTCCGAACACCAGGTAGCCCAGCACGGTAGCCACAGGGCCCCCACCGGGTTCGTCCGGTCGTTGATCAGGCACCAGGCTGGTATCCCAGCCAGCTCTATTTACCGTAACCATTGCTCCAACCGTCGTACCGAACTGTCCCACCCTGATGGGCCACCTGCTTCTCCTGGTAGGCAAGCATACAACCGGCCCCGCATTCTAACCTCACTTGGGGGCTGATTACCAAGCTGATAACCCGTTTATGGCAAAAAACAGGTACAGAAAGTTAAGAATTGGGCTGTTTCCGCACTTGGCTCGCAATTTTGCACGATTCTCACCCGAGCGCTTTGTTCCCCCCCTGAGCGGGGGGTTCCGGGTTCTACAGCATGACAGCGCGTACTCGACACAACACGGGCGGCAGGTGAAAACCCAGTCCATGAGCGACTTGATGGACCTTTCGGCTGTTGAACTTGCGGCACTGGTAAGGGCCGGCGACGCTTCGCCCAGCGATTGCGTGGAGGCAGCGCTGGCGCGTATCGACGAGCGCAACGAGTCGCTCAACGCTTTCGTGCACGTCTGCGCCGAGCGTGCGTTGGGTGATGCGCGTGACCTGGAAAAACGCATGGCCGATGGCGAGCGAACGCTTCCGCTGGCCGGCGTTCCCCTGGGCGTCAAGGATCTCGAAGAGGTGGCCGGACTTCCCTGCACCTACGGCTCGGTGCCCCTGCGCGACAACGTGGCCAAACGCGACTCGGTGCAGGTGGAACGCCTGCGCGCAGCCGGTGCGATCGTGGTGGGCAAGACCAACACGCCCGAGTTCGGTTACACGGGCTTTACCAGGAACCGTGTGTTTGGCACCACGCGCAACCCGTGGAACACCGAGCGCACGCCGGGTGGATCGAGCGGAGGGTCGGCGGCCGCACTCGTCGGCCGCATGGTACCGCTGGTCACGGCTTCCGACGGGGGAGGGTCCACGAGGATACCCGCTTGCTACACCGGCGCGTTCGGCATCAAGCCGAGCTTCGGCCGCATACCGCTGGGGCCACTCGACGGTGGCAGCGCGCAGTGGGCCGACACCATTCACCTCGGTCCCATAACCCGCAGTACGGCCGACGCGGCGGCGTTCATCGACGCCTCCTGCGGTTATCATCCCGCCGACGCCAACTCGCTGCCGCACCCGCGATTTTCTTATCTCGAGAGCATCGATGATCTGCCGACAGGGTTACGAGTGGGCTTCAGCCGTGACCTCGGCTACGCGCGGGTGCAGAAAGACGTGCTGCGCGAAGTCGAAGGCAGCGTGGCCGAGCTGGCGGCGCTGGGATTCGAAATAGAAGAGCTGGATCTGAAGTTGCCCGACCTCGGCAACGACTGGGCCATGATGGCCGGAGCCGAGACCTTCGGCGTGGTGGCGCCGCTGGTCGAAGGCCACGAGGAAGAGCTGGGCCGGGGTTTCTGGCAGGGCCTGCAGTTTGCTTCGCGGCTCGACCCGGCCGGCATCGCGCGCATACAGCGGCAGCGCGCTGAGCTCAACGCGGCGCTTGGTGCCCTGTTCGAAGACTATGATCTGCTGGTAACGCCGCAGTTGCCGACCGAGGCTTTTGCGGCTTCGGGGCCGCCGCCTTCGGGCGTCGACGGTCGGGATTTTGACGCGCCCATGCACGCGGTGGCTTTTACCTACCCGTTTAACATGTCGGGGCATCCGGCGGCCAGCCTGCGTGCCGGCATGACCGACGCGGGCTTACCTGCGGGCCTGCAGCTGGTGGCCGAGCGTCATCGTGACGAGCTGGTCTTGCAGACGGCACGGGCACTGGAGTTGTCCCGGCCCGCGGCCGACTGGCCGGCCTTTCCGTTCTCCTGAGCTAGAGTCCGAGTCGTTCAGCCAGCGCTCGGTGCTGTTCCCAGATTTTCTCGGGCAGGCGATCACCGAACTTTTCGTAGAAGGCTTTCTGGTCCTCTACCTCGGCCTGCCATGACTCACGGTCAATGTGCAGCAGGTCGGCCATCGTTTCTTCGTCGACGTTGTCCAGGCCGTCGATGTCAATCGCGCCCTCGGCCGGCACCCAGCCGACCGCTGTCTTCACCGCCTCGGCTGCCCCCAGGCAGCGCTCGCGTATCCAGCGCAGCACGCGGAGGTTCTCGCCGAAGCCCGGCCATATGAATCGCCCGCCGTCGTCCTGGCGAAACCAGTTCACATGGAAGATAGCGGGCAGCTTGTCTGACTTCGCACCCAGCGACAGCCAGTGGGCAAAATAGTCGGCCATGTTGTAACCGCAGAAAGGTATCATCGCCATTGGGTCGCGCCTGACGACGCCGACCGCGCCCGTGGCCGCTGCCGTTGTTTCCGAGGCGACCGCCGATCCAACGTAAACGCCGTGCTCCCAGTCGAAGGCTTCGAATACCAGGGGAGCCGTTTTCGCCCGCCGACCACCGAAGATGAAGGCCGAAATCGGCACGCCGCGCGGTGATTCCCAGTCCTCCGATATGCAGGGACACTGAGAGGCGGGCGCGGTGA
>LWDU01040226.1_pt1 | contig 34668 bp, 27 predicted proteins | sample 727161 | NCBI WGS metagenome assembly LWDU01 (sample SAMN04566230, study PRJNA314399) | hydrothermal vent metagenome | isolation source: deep sea hydrothermal plume seawater | place: Mexico: Gulf of California, Guaymas Basin | collected 2004-07-11 | reverse complement strand
TTCCATTCTATGGCTTCGCCGTGATGTGTGCAGACCACCACGAAGTGCAGAACCTTATTGCGGAATGCACGGACCGCCGCGTGATTTCTTACGGCGAGAATCCGCAAGCCGATGTGCGCATGGAAAATCTGCGCGGCAGTGGTTTGGGTAGCACTTTTGATGTGACGTTCAATTTTAAAGGCGCGGAACCTGTAACCGTGCGTGATATTTATCTGGCTATGCCGGGCGCGCATAACGCGCAAAACGCGCTGGCCGCATTGGCAATTGCCCATGAGGTGGGCATCGAAGTGCCGCTGATGAGAAAGGCACTGGAGAGCTTCTCAGGCGTAAAGCGCCGTTTCACGAAAACAGGTGAAGTAAACGGCATTACCGTGATTGATGATTATGGCCACCACCCTGTCGAGATCGAGGCCGTGCTGAAAACAGCCCGCGTCGCAGCCGATGAAAAGGACGGACGCGTAATTGCTGTCATGCAGCCGCACCGTTACTCACGTCTGCGTGATTTATTCGATGATTTCTGCACATCTTTTAATCTGGCGGATACCGTGGTCGTTGCGGATGTCTATGCTGCAGGTGAGGACCCAATCGAGGGCGCGGATAAAGAGGCGCTCGCCGAAGGCATTATGAATTGTGGTCACCGCGATGTAAAAATCCTTGATGCTGCCGAAAACTTGCCACAATTAGTTGCTGAAATAGCAAAAGAGAACGATTTCGTTGTCTGCTTAGGGGCAGGCGACATCACCAAATGGGCAAATGCCTTGCCTGCGGAGCTTGAGAGTATCTTCTCTTCTGAAAATAAACGTAAAGCATAACTAATGACACAGACCGCCATGAAATCAGACACATTACCCGCTGTGCGCGGACGTTACACAGAAAATGCACCGCTGGGGGAAATGGGATGGTTTCGCGCGGGCGGTAAAGCCGAGATACTGTATAAGCCTGCTGATATGGAAGACCTGCAGTTCTTTTTGCAAAACGTATCACCTGACGTCCCTGTTCAAATCTTCGGCGTGATGTCGAATTCCATCATTCGTGATGGCGGCGTGAAGGGCGTGGTCATTCGTCTGGGCAGAGAATTTGCAGAGATTGAAGCGGATGGCGAAGTGGTGACCGCTGGAGCGCTGGCGTTGGATGGCAATGTTGCGATGGCCGCTGCCAAAGCAGGCATTGCAGGGCTGGAATTTTATAGCGGTATTCCCGGTACGATCGGCGGGGCGCTGCGTATGAATGCGGGATGTTACGGCACCGAAACAAAAGACGTGCTGATTGAAGCGCGCGCTCTGGATAAGCAGGGAAATCTTCATCGATTCAAACCGTTAAGTGAAACTCACAACCCCGAGTCTATCGGCCCGGGCGGCAGCCGTATTTATGTCAGTGATCGCGATTCCAGTTTGAAGATGGATTTATCCTATCGTCACAATGACTTGCCGACTGACTTTATTTTTGTCGGTGCAATGCTCGAAGGCGAGCGAGGTAATCCCGAAGACATTAAAAATCACATTCAAGAAATAAAAACAAGACGTAGCGAATCGCAGCCGATACGCGAGAAAACAGGCGGTTCTACCTTCGCGAACCCGCCCGCATCGGAAATCGAAAAAGCCGGTCTGCCCGAAGGCACGAAGGTCTGGCAACTCATCGATCAGGCAGGCTGTCGCGGCCTGACCATCGGCGGCGCGCAGATGAGCGAGAAGCATTGTAACTTCATGATCAATATTGGCGACGCCACTGCGGCCGATCTTGAAAATCTTGGTGAAGAGGTCCGCCGCCGCGTGAATGAGAAATTCGGTATCATGTTGCGCTGGGAAGTGCGCCGCATCGGCGAGCCGCTTTGAGCGTGTCATGAGACAGCAATATCACCACCGCACCATTAACGGCGATGTTCATATCTGGAATGTGAACAAGCTGGTGCGGCAGGTGCAGGGCGCAACACCGGTCGAGATTGCCTTAAGCGAGATAGAAGAGCTGGATGAAACGTTCTGGTTTTCGGGCATGGACGGTAATGTGCCGACCTGCCGCGCGGTGGCCGATCACGCGAAATTGATCATGGAAACCGATTTGATATACCCCGTTTTGCTGTGTCCTGATAAGCGGGTTATTGATGGAATGCACAGAATCTGTAAAGCTTACATAAGCGGACATAAAACGGTGCAGGCGATTATTTTGTCCGAAATGCCTGAACCGGACTACATGAACAAGAATTTGGAGGAATTGCCCTATGACTAAGAAAGTTGCATTACTGGTTGGCGGTTGGTCAGCGGAGCGTCAGGTATCGCTCACAAAGGGTAAAGAGGTTGAGGCCGCCTTGCGCGAAGCAGGCTATGAAGTCGAAGTCATCGACGTGAAGAAAGATCTTTCCGATCTGGAAGCGCGCCTTACGCCAAAACCCGATGTGGTCTTTAACAATCTGCACGGGCAGGGCGGTGAGGACGGCACAATTCAGGCTGTTCTCGAGATGCTCGAAATTCCTTACACGCATTCGGGCGTCACGGCCTCCGCCATCGGCATGAATAAACCGGCCACCAAATTGATCGCGCAAAGTCTGGGCGTGCAAAGCCCCAAAGGTGTAATGGTCACGTTAAAGGAAGCGCTGAAAGGCCAGGTTATGCCGGCGCCTTACGTGGTGAAACCGCCTTGCGAAGGCTCCAGCGTTGGTATCCGAATTATCATGGAAAACGAAAACCAGATGCCGCTTGATGAAGCCACATGGGCGTTCGGCGAAGAAGTGCTGGTCGAGCAATATATCGCAGGTAAAGAGCTGACCGTCGCTGTGCTGGATGGCAAAGCGCAGGCTGTGACAGAGATTGTCTCGCATACGCGTTTCTTTGATTACGAAGCAAAATACCACGATACCCGCACGGAACTGGTTATGCCTGCGAAAATTCCTGAGGACGTCTATAAAAAGGCTCTGGAAAATGCTGAAGCTGTGTATAATGGTATTGGGTGTTCCGGTCTTGCGCGTTGTGACTTCCGTTACGATGACAGCAAGTCAGGCACAGACGGTCTCTTCTTCTTGGAGATCAACACTCAACCAGGTCTGACGGCGGCCTCTATCGGCCCGTCACAGGTCATCTACAACGGCAAATCATTTGTCGATCTTTGTTCTCATCTTGTGGAAACAGCGAAATGTCACGCAGAAAAGGCACCACAAAAAGTAACATCCGCTCCGTTGGCAAGCGCCGAGGAGACAAAGCTGCACGGCTAGTCGAAGGACTGGTTGTTAAGGCACGCCGCTTCGGAATGATCGGCGGCCTTGCGCTATTTGTGCTATGGCTCGGTGCGTGGTTCTATATCTCGGGTGCGGCAACGCGCACAGCAGAATGGGCGGAAGAAAAGGCCTATAATTTGGCAGCCTCTCAAGGCTTTTATGTACAGGATATTCTGGTTGAGGGCCGCGTGCATGCCAGCGCCGATGTTTTGCTGGCGTTGCTTAATACGGAGCGTGGCGATCCTATTTTTGCCTTTGACCCGCAAGAAGCCAAAGATCTGATCGAACGAATTTCATGGGTTAAAGAAGCCCATGTCGAACGCCGCTTGCCGCAAACCATCTATATCGGCTTGATTGAACGCGAGCCTGTTGCGCTCTGGCAGAATAAACAGAAAGTGCGCCTTGTCGATATTGATGGCGTGACAATTACCGATACCGATATTGCACCGTTTGAAGGTTTGCCAATTATTGTTGGTGAAACAGCGCCTATTATTTATCCTGTGCTGCGTCCTTTATTACTGGCAGAGCCCGAAATCAGCGAAAGGCTGGAGGCCGTCATCCGTGTCGGTGATCGTCGCTGGGATTTGCGTCTGAAAAACGGCGTAACCATCAAGCTTCCCGAAGAAAACGAAGCCATGGCATTACGAAATCTTGCCCGTATGCAGTCAGAAGACAATATATTCGGTAAGGACCTCACCGAAATCGATATGCGTGTGCAAGGTCGCATCACAGTCCGCACCAGCCCCGGTGCCGTTCAAGAATACAAGGCGTCTTTCACAGGCGGCAGGAGTAATATTTAATGGAGCTATTGCTGGTGGTGTTCACAGGCGCTCTATTGTCTTACCCATTGTTCTTCTTTCTGAGCTTTGTTTATGTAAGTATTTTATCTAGTCCTGCAGCCTATAGACACAAATCTCTATTTTTATACTTTTGGTGTTCTCTTAGTTTGTTCGCCTCTGCGGCTGTGCTGTTTATTGGGCGGGGTGAAGCTAGTTCGAATATTCAAGGCAGCCCTTTTGAGCATATTTCCTTTAGTGGCTTGGCAACATTGCCTGAATTATTTGGTGTCTTTTGTAGTTTACTGCTTATTCCATTTCTCTGTTTAGCATCAATTAATATAAAGCTTTTACAGGCGTGGTCTGTCAGTCGGGCTAGTGAATTGGACTTCTTGCGAAAGACTTTGGTCTTGTATTTGCTGGTTTTTGTTTTGTCTTCGCCTATATCGGCATTGTTTTTATATAACTCACGTTTTATTGTAGGATATCTATTGTATCCGTATAAGTTCCTAATCGAGTTTTCTGCATGACCCACAAACCCCGTCCCAAAGGCTCTGTTATCGCAGCCCTTGATATTGGCTCGTCCAAAGTCGCGTGCTTTATCGCGCGTGTGGTTGATGACCATGGTGGTTACGAGATTCTCGGGGTGGGGCATCAGGCCGCCCAAGGCATCAAATCAGGTACGATCACCGATCTGAACGCAGCCGAAGCGGCTATCCGTCATACTGTGCACGCAGCCGAGAACATGGCCGCGCAGGCTATGAAAGGCTACCCGTTACGTGAAGTCGTGATCAACGTGCCGGGTGTTCATGCGCATTCTCAGGGCTTGAGCGTTGATGTCGAAATCTCAGGGCAGGAAATCACGGATAATGATGTGCAGCGCGCCCTAGCGAAAGCACAAGACCAGAGCGTCGGCGATGATCACGAGCTGATCCATACTATTCCCGTAAGCTACGCTATTGACGGCAATCAAGGCGTGAAAGAGCCGCGCGGTATGGTCGGTGACCGTCTGGAAGTGGATATCCACTTGGTCACAGGCGGCCATAAACCATTGCGCAATGTGGCGAGCTGTATCGAGCGCAGCCATCTGGAAGTCAGCGCGCTCTGTCTGTCAGGATACGCGGCGGGCCTATCGTCACTAGTCGAAGATGAAATGGATTTGGGTTGCACCGTCATTGATATGGGCGGCGGCGTAACATCTATTGCGATTTTCTATGGCGGTTCCATGATCTATAGTGACGCTATTCCTGTGGGCGGTCAGCATGTTACCAGTGATATCGCGCGCGGCCTGACAACATCTATTAGTGATGCCGAGCGCTTAAAGGTGCTGTATGGCAGTGCCATGGCAACCGCAGCGGACGAAAATGAAATGATCGATGTGCCGCAGCTGGGTGAAGATAATCGCACGCACCCGAACCACGCACCGCGCTCTCTGCTGGTGGGAATCATCCAGCCACGTTTAGAAGAGATTCTCGAACTCACCCGCGCCAAAATTCAGGATAGCGGGTTAGGGCAGGCGGCAGGCCGCCGCGTTGTGCTGACGGGCGGCGCAAGTCAGCTCCCCGGTATTCGTGAGCTGGCGCAAAGCGTATTGGATAAACAGGTACGTTTGGGACGTCCCATCCGCGTTGATAATCTTGCGGATGCGGTAAACGGCCCGGCCTTCTCGACCACGGCGGGGCTGCTGAACTATATCTCGGAACGTAGTCACGAAATGCCTGCAGAAATTATGGCTCATGTCGAGCCCGGTAACCTGTGGGAGCGCATTTCTTTTTGGCTCCGCGAGAACTGGTAACAGCTTATCAACCGTTTTACCCTGATTTATACACAGTCCCATTCATAAAGTTTGAGTCGCTGTTTTGTAAGACTCCAAGGGCTTTATCTTGATTTATTGTGTATAAACACCATGTTATCCACAGGTTCTTTGGTTTCGGGGCTTCACGAATCCCTCTCCTTTTGACAGACTCGAAATTATGAATCGCTTGAATCACTTAGCTTGGCGTCTTCAAGTAAATTAAACCCATAATGGAGAAGTAATCGGCATGAAATTAACGGGTTCGCTGCAAATCTCTCTTTGTAGCCCCTTTCCTTCCGGAAACGTCTTAATTAGAATCGAAAGTATATCTCGCCCTATTGGAGGATCCTACCAATGATCAATGTCAGAATGCAGCAGAAAGAAGTTACTAAATTGTCTCCCAAGATAACCGTATTAGGCGTCGGTGGTGCCGGCGGAAACGCAGTCGATAATATGATAAGCTCAGGCCTTCAGGGGTGTGAGTTTGTAGTTTGCAACACAGATGCGCAGGCATTGGAAGGCAAGCTGGCTGAAAACAAAGTTCAGCTCGGTGTCACTGTAACAGGTGGTCTGGGTGCGGGCGCAAAGCCTGACATTGGCCGCGCAGCAGCAGAAGAATCCCTTGATGACGTGATCCAGTATTTGGACGGCGCTAACATGGCGTTCATCACATGCGGCATGGGCGGCGGCACAGGTACAGGTGCTGCGCCTGTGATTGCTCGCGCTTGTCGTGAAAAAGGCATCCTGACAGTTGGCGTTGTAACAAAGCCGTTCCACTTCGAAGGCTCGCACCGCATGAAAATGGCGGAAGCCGGTATCGAAGAGATGCAGGAATATGTTGATACGCTGATCGTGATCCCTAACCAGAACCTGTTCCGTGTAGTGAATGAGAAGACAACATTCTCTGAAGCGTTCAAAATGGCTGACTCGGTTCTGCAATCGGGTGTTCGCGGTGTAACGGATCTGATCGTAATGCCTGGTCTGATTAACCTTGATTTTGCCGATGTTCGCAGCGCGATGTTGGAAATGGGCAAAGCCATGATGGGTACAGGCGAGGCTGAAGGCGATCGTCGTGCGATCGAAGCGGCTGAAGCGGCAATCAACAACCCATTGCTGGACGATGTGTCAATGCAGGGTGCGCGCGGCGTAATCATCAACGTAACAGGTGGCATGGATATGACACTGTTCGAAGTTGACGAAGCTTGTAACCGTATTCGTGACGAAGTCGATCCGGATGCAAATATCATCTTCGGTTCTACATTCGATGAAAATCTGGAAGGCGTTATGCGCGTTTCTGTTGTGGCAACAGGTATCGACGCGGAACACGCTCGTATGCCAAAACCATCAAAGCACTCCATTCTGAATAGCCTGACTGGTCAGCAGCAGCGCGAACGCAAGATGGAGCGTGCTTTGCCAAATAGCGGCGAAGCAGCGGTAACGACTTCAGAGCCTGAAAAGTCAGAAGGTCCTTCATCTTCCCTGACAGCCTCTACACCGAAAGATACGCCTGTATCAGTATCTGCTCCTGCTGTATCGACAGTGACATCAGCTGTTAGCTCTAACATCCCGTCTCAAGGTCCTCTGACAGCATCGACAATGAAAGCCAGAACGCAAGGTTCAGCAGCCGTTGCCGTACAGGAAGAGCCAGAGCAAGAGTTGTTCGAACAGCAAACACTGGAAGTTGAAACAGTTGCTGAAGTACAGCCGCAGCAGCACGTTCAAACAGAGCAGCCTCAGCAAGAAGCTCTGCGCGGTTCAGTACAGAACAACGCCTTCATCCCGCCAAGACCTGCCGAGCCATCACAGATGGATCAGAAAGCTGGTTACGGTCCGGCTTTGGGCTCACTGTCTGCACAGCGTCCGCAAACACAAGCCGAGCCACCGGTGCAAACAACACCGGCACCTGGTTTGAATCTGCGTCCACCGGTACCGGGTGCAGGATCACACTCCAGAAAAAAGGCCCCATCCTTATTCGAGCGTTTCACAACGCCTCTGATGTCTCACCTGCACAAGGAAGAGGAAGAAGAAAAGGGTGGCGCTCATGGCTCAGCATCAGGCAGCACAGGCGGTCACGCACCGAATTTGCTGGCTCCTGAAAAGTCACAAGCAGAACAAAGACAAGGTAGTCTGAACATCGATGCTCCGAAATCGGAAGCCGCTGAAGATGAACTTGATATACCAGCTTTTCTCCGTCGCCAAGCCAACTAGCCGCTAACGGACGGCTAATCTCCTTGCAGGACCTTCGGGTCCTGCATTTTTCTTTGCACCACATTGATGTTTTTTCTTGCTATTTGCATAATGCTTTATGTATAACAGGACGCAATCTTGTAAAGCACCTCGTACTATAAGGAGTAAAACGATGTCCAACTCTAAGATTGCCCAACTAGGCGCCACTGCCCAATATCCTATTACAGACGTATTTGCTGCTGTTTCTGCCGATCTGGCCGAAAAGAAAGCTGTTGTCGAATCTTACACAGAAGATTGGCAAAAAGGCTGGGCAGGTTCTGCGACAGTATCTCTGCTTGAAAAAGCCCGTGACCAGCTGGTTGCATGGATTGAAAGCGGTGCTACGCATGTTCAGCCAGAACAGCCTTTTGCTGATGCCAACACAATGTGCAATCCAGGCACATATAATTTGGCAAACCAGTTCCACGGCAAGAAAGTTCAGCCACTGGTTGCAGAAGAAGTCCCTGGCTACGCAGCGGTTTATAAGCATCTGCAACTTTAATGTTGCGACTGTAACAAAGCGCAACAAACTGTGATTTGTTTTGCTGATGCCGCGCATTATATAGTCAATTATAGAAATTCACGCGTTTTCATATAGATAGCGCAAAAGATTAATATGAGTTTGGCTATAGAGCGGTAAACATGCAAAAAACATTGGCACAGTCAGTAACAATCAACGGTATCGGCCTTCACTCCGGTACCGAAGTCTGCATGACCGTCAAGCCTGGTCAGCCTGATACAGGCATCGTATTCGTCCGTACAGATGAACAATGTCATTCCTGCCCGTTGGGACTCTGTCGTTGACACACGCCTCTGCACAATGATCGGCAATGATGATGGCGTTACGGTTGGCACAATCGAACATTTGATGGCCGCTCTGCGCGGCTGCGGTGTAGATAACGCCGTTATTCGTATCGATGGCCCTGAAGTCCCCGTCATGGATGGCAGCTCCCAGTATTTTGTTGATGTCTTCCAGAAGACAGGCGTAGCAGATCAAGATAAGGCACAGCGCCGCATCAAGGATTTAAAAGAAGTCGAAGTTCGTGAAGGCGATAAATTTGTCCGCCTGTCACCGGGAGAGCTAAGCGTATTCGGCGGCTCTATCGATTTTGGTAAACGGTAACTTTGCCCATGATCTGGCTAACTGCCGCACATTTGGTTTCGTGCACGAAGTCGAGGCTTTGCGTAAGGCTGGTTTGGCACTAGGCGGTTCACTGGATAACGCGATTGTTCTGGATGAAACTAAAGTCCTGAACGAGGGCGGTCTGCGTCGTGAAGATGAATTCATTCGTCACAAATTGCTGGATGCGATTGGTGATCTGTATCTGGCAGGCGCGTCTATTGCGGGCACATATGACTGCTACAAACCAAGTCACGCTCTGAACAATGCAATCCTGCATAAACTGTTCAGTGATAGCGATAACTGGTGCTACGAAGATGAGTACGTCCCTGTGCCGACGGCATCTGCAGAACGTGCTGTTTACGCCTCTTAAAATTTAAATCGAAAACTTGACCTGACACAGCAGACTATGGTTCATAGGACACCTGTACAGGAGATTTGATATGGCTATGCCCCAAATTCAGGACAAACCCGAAGACAATATTTTTGATGCCGTGCGCTGGAGTTACGAAACTGTAGCGGCCATGGCAAAACACGTGAAAATCTGTGAAGACAAAATTGCAGATTACGCAGCATCATTTCCTGAAATGTCACCTGAAAATGTGTTCGATGCCGAGCACCATTATGAATCAGAAGATCCTGAAAAACTGGCGGCTTACGTCTTGATTTTGGACAGTATTAATTTTGGCTCCGGCTACGAGCCGATGTTGGTGGAACAGGGGTGGACACTGATTGATGAGTCTCTTTACTTTACGCTTTCAACGCGCCTGAAACAGTATTTCGACTATGTCGGTATCATGACAGCTACACAGTTATCGCAAATGACCACGGAGGATTGCTGTGAGCTGCTGGGACTGAACGTGAAGATGAAGGACCACAAAGAATTTGCAGGCCAGTGTGCGCTGTCTATGCGCGAGCTTGGTCACGTCATCATGGAAGAATACGAAGGTTCGTTCCTGAAATTTGTCGAGCGCGCCAACGGCTCTGTTGAAAAGCTGGTGCGCCAGATGGTGAGTATGCACCACTTCAGCGACATACATGACTATAAAGGTCTGATGGTGCCGTTTTATAAGCGTGCACAGATCACGGCGGCGGACCTGCAGCTGGCATTTGCGCGCCGCGGTATTACGCTGTTTGAAGATATGGAGCAGCTGACAATGTTCCCTGATAACGCTGTGCCGCACGTTCTACGTGTTGATGGCATTTTGGAATACAGCGACGATCTGGCGGCAAGAATTGATCGTGGCGATATCATCGAATCAGGCAGTGAGGAAGAGATCGAGCTTCGCGCCTGTGCAGGACAAGTCGTTGAATTACTGGCGAAACACCTTGATATGCGTTCGATGGATGTCGACCATATCCTATGGCATCGCAGTGTCGAAGGTGAGCTCTATCTCAAGAGCCAGCCACACCGCACATTGTCTCGTTTCTACTAAGCGTCGATATCTTAAAAATTACAGGGTAACTGGGGTTTCGGTACAGAAACCCCTTTTATTTATGCGCGCAGAACGCTAAAAATGAAGTTCACAGGAAAGCAAAATGATGAATTTTAAACGAGTCCAAAAAGGTGTTCTGGTTGCAGCGATTTGCTTACTGGCAGGCTGTGGCACGGGCAAGTCCGTAAATGAAAACGACATGGAACCGCGCGAGGTTGAGCCGCTTTACAACGAAGCCGCCGCCGCGATGGAGGCGGGTGAATACAGACAGGCCACACGTTTGTTTGAAGAAGTCGAACGCCAGCACCCATATTCACAATGGGCTGTGCGCGCTGAACTGATGGCGGCTTATGCGTCTTACAAAGACGGCCGTTATGATGAAGCGGTTCTGGCCTTGGAACGTTTTGTAGAACTGCACCCCGGCAATAAAGACACAGATTACGCGCTATACTTACGCGCGCTGGCTTTCTATGAGCAGATTTCCGATGTGGCGCGTGATCAGGCGATGACACAAGAATCACTGGATGCGTTCAATACGCTGATCCGCCGTTTTCCTGATAGCCGCTATTCCCGCGATGCGATCTTGAAGCGTGATCTGACGCTCGATCACTTGGCAGGTAAGGAAATGGAAATCGGCCGTTACTATCTGAACCGTAAGCAGCACAATGCAGCGATCAACCGTTTCAGAACAGTCATCAAGAAATATGAAACAACAACACACGTGCCTGAAGCGCTTCACCGCCTTGTCGAAAGCTACATGACATTAGGTCTGCGTGGTGAGGCCATCCGTGTGGCCGCTGTTTTGGGGCACAACTACCCGGGCAGCAAATGGTATGAACGCAGCTATCAATTGCTGGACGATAAAATGCGTCAGCAGTTGCTCGAAGATCGCGACTGGGTAGATAAGACCGTCGAGTCGCTGTTCAGACCTGATTAAGCGTGAGGCGCCATGCTCTGCGGCTTAACAATCCAAAACGTTGTTCTGATTGAAACCCTTTCGATTTCGTTCGAGAAGGGTTTCAACGCGTTAACAGGTGAAACGGGCGCGGGTAAATCTATCCTTCTCGATTCTCTTGGCTTGGCGCTCGGCGCGCGTGCCGATACTGGCTTGGTGCGTAAAGGCACTGATCAAGCTGCGGTCACGGCTGAATTCTTTATAGATGATAGCCATCCCGCGCTTGCTTTGCTGGAAGAGCAGGGCATGGCCGCCGACCGTAATTTGGTGCTACGCAGACAGCTCGGCAGTGATGGCCGCAGCCGCGCCTTTGTAAATGACCAGCCTGTCAGCGTCGGCTTGCTCAAACAGGTCGGGGATATGCTGGTCGAAATTCACGGCCAGTTTGAAACGCACGGCCTGCTGGACAGCAAAACACACCGCGCCATGCTCGATGAATATGCGGGGCTTGATGATACGCTGCCAAAACTCTGGAAAGAATGGCGCGCGAATGAAAAGGCGTTAAAAGAGGCGCAAGACAACATCGCCAAGATGCGCGCCGAGGAAGAATATCTGCGTCAGGCTTTGGAAGATCTGGATGCGCTGTCTCCGAAACAGGGCGAAGAAGAAGAACTGGCGAGCTTGCGCACACGCCTGATGAGCCGCGAGAAAATCATCGAAAGCCTGAGCGGTGCCGATGAAGGAATAACCGAAGCTGACTCCGTGATCGGTCAGACATACCGTCTGCTCGAACGTGCAGGCGATGAGGTGGCACCGATACTCGAAGCGCTAGACCGTGCCTCCGCCGAAATGCAGGAAGCTGCCGCGCAGCTGCAAAGCTTGTCCGCGGATCTGGAGCATTGCGAATACTCGCTTGAGGAAATTGACGATCGTCTGCACGCCATCCGCGCGCAAGCCCCTGCCGCAAAAACGTGAAGAGATCGCAGCGCAGCTTAATATGGTCGAAGCCGAAGATGATGTTGTCGCAGGGCTTATGAAAGCTGTCGAAAAATGCCGTGATGCCTATATCAAACATGCCGAAAACGTCCATGAAAAACGCCTGACGGCCGCAGCGACACTGGATGAATTGGTGAGCAAAGAACTTCCACCGCTGAAGCTGGAAAAAGCGCGTTTTGTCACGCAAGTGGAAAAGCTGGAAGAAAGCCAGTGGCACGCGCATGGCTTTGATAAGGTGCAGTTTGTAGTGGCGACTAACCCGGGCGCAGAGCCTGGGCCGCTGAACAAGATTGCCTCAGGCGGCGAACTGGCGCGCTTTACGCTAGCGCTGAAAGTTGTAATGGCCGAAGTCGGTACTGTCGGCAGTATGATCTTTGATGAGGTGGATACAGGTATTGGCGGTTCAACAGCCGCCGCTGTCGGTGACAGGCTGTCACGTCTGGCACGCAGCCGTCAGATACTGGTCGTTACGCACGCCCCGCAAGTGGCTGCCCGCGCGGACAACCATTTCATCGTCATGAAGTCAGGCGATACGGATATCACAACAACGATCATTCCTCTCTCTGAGCTTCATGATCGCCGCGAAGAGATTGCCCGTATGCTGGCAGGTGCCGAGATTACAACCGAAGCCCGCGCGGCTGCTGATAAACTGCTGGAAACGGGAAGCTGATGAGTGCGCTATTTGACCTCGATAAAGAAGACGCTCGTGCGAAATACAAGAAACTCGTTGCCGAGATAGCGCGGCACGATGCTCTGTATCACGGGCAGGATAATCCCGAAATTACAGATGCTGAATATGATGCGCTGCGCAAACAGCTGGATGAGCTGGAAGCACAGCACCCTGAGTTTGTGACAGCAGACAGCCCAAGCCAGACAGTGGGCGCGGCCCCGTCATCAGGCTTTAAAAAGATCAAGCACAACGTGCCGATGCTATCGCTCTCTAATGTTTTCAGCGAAGAAGAGCTGGATGACTTTATCACCCGCGTTAAAAAGTTTCTGGGACTTGGCGAAGACGATGTTGTCGAGATTGTTGCTGAACCTAAGATTGACGGACTGTCTTGTTCTTTGCGTTATGAGAACGGTGAACTGGTCATGGCGGCCACGCGTGGCGACGGCGCAGAAGGCGAAGACATCACCGAGAACGTGCGCACGATCGCTGATGTTCCGCACACTTTAAAAGGCAATCCGCCCGAAGTGCTGGAAGTGCGCGGTGAGATATATATGCGCCGTGATGAATTCGCTGCTCTTAATGAGCGGTTTGAATCACTGGGCAAGAAAATCTTTGCCAATCCGCGTAATGCCGCCGCAGGCAGTGTGCGTCAGCTTGATTCAAAGATCACAGCAGAACGTCCGCTGCGCTTCTTCGGTTATGCGCTCGGCGAAGTCAGCGCGCCTTTATCCGATACGCAGTGGGGCATTCGTGAAGCCCTGCAGTCTTACGGTTTTGCCGAAGCCAAACCAGCCGCATTGTGTCAGAACGCCGCCGAAATCATAGCCTATTACAATGACATCAATAATCAGCGCCCCGAGCTGGCTTATGAGATTGACGGCGTTGTTTATAAAGTCAACCGTCTGGATTATCAGCAGCGCTTGGGCTTTGTATCCCGCGCGCCGCGCTGGGCAACCGCGCATAAATTCCCTGCTGAGCAAGCCGTTACCATTCTGCGTGATATTGAAATTCAGGTCGGCCGTACAGGCACGTTAACCCCTGTGGCACGGTTAGAGCCGATCACAGTCGGCGGCGTGGTTGTGTCAAACGCGACATTGCATAACGAAGACGAAATCGCACGCAAAGGCGTAAAGATCGGCGACCATGTCGTGATCCAGCGCGCAGGCGATGTCATCCCGCAAGTCGTCAGTGTTGTTGAAGGTAAACGCACAGGCGATGAAAAAGACTTTGTGTTTCCGCATGAATGCCCTGTTTGCGGCTCGCAAGCCATCCGCGAAGAGGGGGAAGTAGCCCGCCGCTGCACAGGTGGTTTGATCTGCGCGGCGCAAGCGGTGGAGCGTTTAAAACATTTCGTTAGCCGCGATGCCTTTGATATCGAAGGTCTGGGCGCCAAGATCGTGGAAGAGTTTTATCGCGATGGTCTGATTACTTCGCCTGCCGATATCTTCACACTAGAAGAACGCAACAAAGGCAGTCTAACACCCATCCGCGCCCGTGAAGGCTGGGGTGATCTATCGGAAAAGAATCTTTTCAAGTCTGTTAATCCGTCATGTCGGTGAAACAACGGCTAAGCGCTTAGCAGCCCATTATACTACTTTTTACGATCTGCGAGTTGCTATGGAGACTGCACAGGATAAAGATAGTTCATGTTATGAAGAGCTGTTGAGTATAGAAGATATAGGTCCAGCGGTCGCTTCTGATTTAATTGGATTTTTCTCAGAGGAGCATAACCGGAAAGAGCTAGATAGGCTTTTAAAGGAGATTAGAGTAGCGCCATATGTTGAAATGAAGATAGCTCACAATCCGCTGAAAGGTAAAACCGTCGTATTTACTGGTTCGCTAGAAAAAATGACACGTGCCGAAGCAAAAGCTAAAGCCGAGTATTGGGGCGCGAAAGTCTCTGGCTCGGTGTCCAAGAAAACGGATTATGTGGTAGCAGGCGCAGACGCAGGTTCGAAGCTTAAAAAAGCGAACGAGCTTGAAGTGAAAGTGCTAAGTGAAGATGAGTGGCTTGAGTTGATCGCCTGATCTAGCCGTTTTGTTTCGCGGCTTTTTCGTCTTTGATCGCTTGCAGACGGTTTAAGGCATCGTCGATTTCAGGCGGATAATCACGACGTTCGATAAATTCACCGCCGCCCGTGTTACGGGTCATTGCCAGTTCCAGCGCACGCACAAGGTTATCGCTGATATCAACGTCCTTCTGGTCTAGCGCCATTTCCAATGCGAACAGTATACGGTCACTAAGACGGATGTATTTGTTATTTTCGAAATCTTCGGCTTTTACAGTCATAGAATGTCCCTAAGTTTTAACCCGTTTGATACTGCCTTGAAATTAGAACGGTTTCAACTTTTCCTTGATGTTGTTCGTTGCCAGCAGTTCCATAAACTCGTTTAAAAAGGCATTACGGATCTCATCAGTTTCCATCAGAATTTCATGCTTGGCATCGGGTAGCTCGAGCGTTGTAGCGTTTGGCATTCTTTTAATCACTTTGCGCGCGGCTTTGTTATCAACCAGCTTCTCATGGCCTGGGATAGCAAACAGAGTAGGCGTCTCAATACGCTCGACATAGCCTTTTTTATGCAGACGATTGCATGACGCAACAGCCTCATACAGCCAGCCATATGTTACATTACCGACCTGCAATTGCGGGTCATGCTCCATCCATAAATTATGAATTTTCTTGCGTGCTTCATCGCTGGAGAAAATATCTTTTTTCGGTGCATCGCGCATGGCGGCGTTCCATTCCTTGCCGCCAAATTCGACATAGCTGCGATCAAACGCTTCCTGCATACAGCCAACCAAACCGTAGGACAGCCAGCGCGGCAAGTTCTTCAGCGCGCCGATACCGAACATCGGTGACGTAAACGCAGCGCACGCAAACATATCCGGGTAATCATGCAGGTAACGCATACCGATATTCGCGCCCATAGAATGCCCGAGCATCACAAGCGGAATGCGCCCGACATCGGGGTGAACGGCAGAGTGCTTCACATACTCCATAATGAAGTAGTGCAGATCATTAATATCATCCTGAAAACCGCTGGAATGTCGTTTTTGACGATCCTCAAGGTGACGGTCAGACGCACCTTGTCCTTGCCAGTCGATCATCCAGAAACTTAAATTGCGACTCAGCAGGTCATTGGCAAGCTCGAAATACTTCTCTGTATATTCGCTAAGCCCTTGCAAAACGATAACCACAGCATCTGGGATGCCGCTTTCTGGCGCCACGCTACCGAATCGGATTTTGTAGCCGCGCGGGTTTTTAAACGCGTGCCAGCGCCAGCCTTTTGGTGTCAAAAAGCGCTCTTCAATTTCTGGCGGGTTTGTTTCTGCAGTTGAAAACATGTTGTCCATAGTACCTTTAGTTAGGCGGGGAAGGAATCCCCTTAGGACAAATTTAGATCTTATTCTTTAAGAAATTCTCTATTTTTTCCATTAAAGGCTTGCGAATGCTGTCTTTTTCAACAAGCAATTCGTGCTTGCCGTCTTCAAAGTCGTGGATTTCAACATTGGACAGACGTTTGGCAAACTTACGGATACGGTCGTTATTCACCAGATTATCAGCACCGCCTGTAAAGAGCAGAACGGGCGTTTTGATACTCTCGGCAAAACCGCTCTTGCGGATGCGCATAATGCCTTTGCACATCTGCTGTACCCAGCCGATCGTTGGTGATCCTGTCTGCAGTTCGGGATTGTTTTCACGCCAGTAATCATCCAGCTTGTTGCGCTGCGGATCGCTGGAGAAATCATCAGGCTTCATCTTGCTTTCACGGCGCGGTGTAAACGGCCCGCCATCAGGAATGTAAGATTGCTTGATAAAGCTGGGCAGCGGTAAATGCGCGAAGAAATTTTCACGGTTTTTCACGGGCTGGTTTTCAAAACCCCATAGCGGTGCATTGAAGATAGCACCCGCAAACAGATCAGGGCGTTTCTTGATCGCGTGCAGACCAAATAGCCCGCCCGCAGAATGGCCAAGTAATACAATCGGCTCGCCCGCAGGAATATGTGTTTCGCAGTAACGGATCAGATCTTCGACATCGGCATCAATGCCGTCGGAATGCTGCTTATGCGGATCATCTAGATAACGCGGCGATGCGCCTTGACCATATCGATCAAAGACACTGAAGTTACAAGCCATGTTGTTGAAATCGCGCGCCAGCTCAAAAGTTTTTTCGGAAAATTCGGATAGGCCGAGGATGTAAACCACATGGGCGCGTGGCGCTTCGTGTTCTGCCAGCTGCCCGAACCGTAATGCGCCGTCACGCACGCTGTTAAATTGTCCCCACAGCCAGTTCTTCGGCTGCGTAAAGCGCTCTTCTAATTTGGGGCGGCTCATACGGTTGTTCCCTGTTTATTATCCTACTTTTCTGACGAAGGGGTCATATTTGCTTATAGCATCATAAGCGCGCGTAATTCCATGAATAAATCGGTCTATCGCGCGCCACATGGGATATTGCACATCATCATGATCGTACCAAATGCCATGCTTCGCATCGTCAAAGAAAATCTGCTGTCCGCGGGGCAGGGATTTAGCGGCCTCTTCCTGCGCTGATTTTGATACCAGCGCATCATTGCCCGCCGTCAGGATAAGGACAGGCGTTTTTATCTTGGATAGAAACTTCTTATCATTCACCACAGCCGAGGAGTTAAAGGCAGATTTAAGCCAGCCGACAGTCGGAAAGCCGATCGCATAGTCTTCTGTGTTCTGCTTATAACCTTCGTGGACGCGATCACGGATTTTGTCTTCTTTTTCCCTGTTCCAGTCGGTCAGGAATTCAACCGCATCTTCAAATGCCTTGCCCAGTGAGGGGATTGAAAAATTATCTGCGCCTTGTTCATCCAGAAAATTCACAAGCCGTCTGAACAAACCGCGCGGCACTACGGTCGTACCGATGTCAATCAGCGGCGCGCCCATGACAGCCGCATCAAACGGGAAGTCAGGGTCGTTTTCATGCTCCTGCAGATACCGCATGATAATGTTGCCGCCCATGGAATGCGTTGACAAAAAAGCCGGACGCATAGGATCCGGCTTAACAACATTTTGAACAAATTCATGGAACATCCCGACATGGTTTTCAAACCCGTATGTCGGCGGCAGTTCCGGCCTGTCAGGATTTTCACGCCCCGAACCGCCTTGCCCGTGCCAGTCCATCGCGTAAACGGTGTATCCGCGGTTTAGCCAGTTATTGATGGCTTCGTAATAATATTCTATGTGACGACCGTAACCACCGGTTACAACCACAGTACCTTTACTTTCGGGGAATTTGTCGGGGTCAGGCTCCGCACTACCATAGCGGATATCGTGACCGCTTGCGGTTTTAAAGGAGTTATACGCCCAGCCATCAGGCTGCTTGAAGTTCTTCGTCGTCAAAACAATCGCTTCCTGTACGGCGCAGTAATCATAGCGTTGCGCCAATTACAGTACAGATTGTATCAGATTCTAAAAAAGCCTGCAAAGTTGATGCTGCAACGCAGTAATGCGTTGCGCGCATAAGATTTTACTTATCACGAAAGTGTGGCGGATTATTCCATCGCCTTGATGATGTCTTCGGTCATCTTCTTGGCATCGTCCAGCAGCATCATGGTGTTATCACCATAGAAGAGCGGGTTATCAATACCTGCATAACCACTGCCCATTGAACGCTTCACGAACAGAACTGTGCCCGCATTTTCAACATCCAGAATAGGCATGCCGTAAATCGGTGATGTTGTATCGCGCTTTGCCGCAGGGTTCGTAATATCATTCGCACCAATCACGTAGACAACATCTGTCTGCGCAAAGTCACGGTTGATGTCTTCCAGCTCGAACACTTCGTCATAAGGAACGTTGGCTTCGGCCAGCAATACGTTCATGTGACCGGGCATACGACCCGCCACAGGGTGAATAGCGTATTTCACATTCACGCCTTCTTTTTTCAGAAGGTCAGCCAGCTCGCGCACAGCGTGCTGCGCCTGAGCCACCGCCATACCGTAACCGGGAACGATGATGACTGAAGAGGCATTCTGCATCAGATAGGCCGCATCTTCTGCCGCGCCGCGTTTAGCCACGCGATCACCCATATCTTCTGCCGCGCCCGCACTCTCGCCGCCAAAACCGCCGAGAATTACGCTGAAGAAGGAGCGGTTCATACCCTTACACATGATGTAAGACAGGATCGCACCTGACGCGCCAACCAGCGCACCTGTAACGATCAGCAGGTTATTGTGCAGCGTAAAGCCGATACCTGCAGCCGCCCAACCTGAATAGCTGTTCAGCATGGAAACGATCACAGGCATATCAGCACCGCCGATCGGAATGATCATCAATACGCCAAGCGCCAAGGCGATCAGCACAATGCACCAGAAGTAAAACGCACTACCTGTTCCGCAAAGCAGGATGATAAACAGCAGCATGACACCGCCCAGAATAGCGTTCAACATATGCTGGCCGTTAAATGTCACGGGCTTGCCCGAGATCGTACCTTGCAGTTTGCCCCAAGCAATAATGGAACCCGTAAAGGTAATCGCACCAATCGCCGCGCCCAAAGACATTTCAATCAGGCTGGCAAGTTTAATGTCACCGAATGTACCAATGCCGTATGACGCAGGGTCATAAAACGCCGCCGCCGCCACAAACACAGCCGCCAAACCAACAAGGGAGTGGAAGGCCGCCACAAGTTGAGGCAGTGAAGTCATTTGAATTTTCTTGGCAATGATCGCGCCGATACCGCCGCCAATGGCCACGCCCAAGGCAATCATGCCAAAGCCTGTCACCTGCGGCAGCATCAATGTAACCACAATGGCAATGGCCATACCAACCATACCGAATGTCAATCCGCTACGTGCCGTTTCGGGATGAGATAGCCCGCGCAGTGCCATAATAAAACATACGGCAGCAACCAGATAAGCTAAGGGGGCAAGTGTAAGCATTCTTTATCGTCCTCTATTTAGGATATATTGGGGGCATACCTTTCGGGGGTCTGCCACTGTTATTAGGTTCGGGTTTTTGCGGAGGCCACTGGCCTTTCAAAAACTGACGCATTGTCTTAGGCCTTCTTTTTAAACATGCTCAGCATGCGGTGCGTCACAATAAAGCCGCCGAAGATATTGATCGACGCCAGAATAACGGCCAGAAAGCCCATCATCTTTGAAAAGCCGACTTCCGAAGCACCAACCGCCAGCACAGCACCCACGATAATCACGGATGAAATCGCGTTTGTAATACCCATCAGCGGGGAGTGCAGGGCAGGCGTAACGCGCCACACCACGTAGTAGCCGACAAAACAGGCCAGTACGAACACAGTCAGGCCGTTAATTAAAAAAGCATCATGACCGCCAGCGGCTGCTTTTTCAGCGATGGCGTTACCTGTTTCAACTGCTAGAGTGGCCGCTTCGTTTGAAAGCTCTTTGAGCTGGTTCGCCAGATCAGCGGCTTTCTGGGTTAGATCTTTATCGTCTTCCATGGTCACAGTTCCTATTTACTGGCTGTTTTCTTAGTTGTTGTCTTTTTAGCAGTCGAAGACTTAGCTGTCGTTTTCTTGGCCGTAGTCTTAGATGCTGCTGCTTTTTTCGGCGCAGCCTTTTTAGCAGTCGCTTTTTTCGCAGCAGGTTTCTTGTCTGCTGACTTCTTCGCAGGAGCTTTCTTTGCTGCTGTTTCTTTTTTAGCAGGAGCCGCTGCCGCGGATTTGGCAAATACAGGGTGAATAACCTTGCCGCCTTTTGTCAGGGCAACACCTTTAATAATGTCATCTTCCCAATCAATAGACAGCGCGCCGTCTTTAATGATCAGGTTCAGAAGGTTCAGAAGGTTTTTCGCATAGAGTGTCGCGGCACTCGTCGCCAAACGTGATGGCACGTTGTGGTGACCAACGATTTTGACATCGCCTTTTTCAACAACTTTACCCGCTACTGAGCCTTCAACGTTACCGCCTTGCTCAACCGCAAGATCAACTAGAACAGAACCAGGCTTCATCGACTTCACCATTTTCTCTGTCACGAGAACAGGGGCCGCTCTACCGGGGATCAAGGCTGTTGTGATAACAATATCTTGCTTGGCGATAGTCTCTTCAATCAGAGCCGCCTGCTTTTTCTTGTATTCGGCAGACATTTCTTTTGCGTATCCGCCAGCCGTTTCAGCGGCTTTGAACTCTTCATCCTCAACTGCCACAAATGTACCGCCCAAGGATTGAACTTGTTCTTTAGCAGCAGGGCGCACGTCTGTCGCAGAGACAACAGCACCTAAACGTTTTGCTGTTGCAATGGCCTGAAGACCGGCAACACCTGCACCCATAACAAAGACTTTAGCAGGAGGCACCGTGCCAGCCGCTGTCATCATCATCGGGAACGCACGGCCGAAATGTTCGGCGGCATCCAGAACGGCTTTGTAACCTGCAAGGTTGGCCTGTGAAGACAGAACATCCATGCTCTGCGCGCGGGAAATACGCGGCACAAGCTCCATCGCAAATGTATCGATGCCCGCGGCGGCCAGTTTTTTGGCCAGAGCTTCGTTCTTATAGGCGTGCATCTGTGTTACCAGCAATGCGCCTTTTTTCATTTGCGAAACTTCGTTCTCGGATGGCGGTTGAACAGCCAGCACAACATCGGCAGCCTTAAGTGCTTCTGAAGCTGTCTTAGCAATTTTAGCGCCAGCCGCTTTAAACATCTCGTCCGTAATTGCCGCATTGTCGCCGGCTTTTGTTTCGATAGTGACTTCGCAGCCCATAGCCGTAAGTTTCTTTACGGTCTCAGGTGATGCGGCTACACGCTTTTCATTCGCAGTCGTAGTCTTTGGTATGGCAATTTTAATGCTCACAATCAGAATCCCTAATGTGTTTGACGTGAGCGTAGAATGACTCACTCAGCGCGGTTTGTGAAGGGGGAGTGTTTTTTAAACTGACCCTATTCACAGTCTTTTGAAATGACGGCAGGTTTTTGCGCCTTGCGCTTTCCTGATTTATTGGGTAGATTCATAGGGATAGGTTCTCTATCTAAAGTAAATCTGTACAGAAATTCATATGGTGTTACCACGTTATAAAAGTCTGGCCTTTGCCAGCGCCCTTGCTTTATCAGGGGCGCTATTTAGCGTGCCTGCCTACGCGGAAAACCTTGAAGAGGCGGTTGTGTCTGCCCTGAATTATCACCCCAGTGTAGAAGCAGCGATTGCCAATAGGGACGCATATATTGAAGAGCGCAGCGAGCAATGGGCTGACTATTTTCCGACCTTGAATGTGCGCGCAACAGGCGGCCGCGCCTTTGGTGATAACAGCACCAGTCGCGGTTTGCAGGTTACCCGTAACAGCACCTATTCCTATCTTTGGGAAGGTGCTTTGACGTTAACGCAGCCGATCTTTGATGGTTATGAAACACAGCACCGTGTCGAAGCCGCGCAGTCTCGCCGTGAATCCGCGAACTTTAATATTGTCGATGTGCGGGAAAAATTGGCGCTGAGCACCGTCGTGTCATACATGGATGTGTTACGTGCCCGTGAAGCATTAAGTCGCTTAGGCAAGCACGGCGATAAAATCGCAGATTACCAAGGCCGCATTAGTAAGATGGTTGAAGAGGGCGCTGCGGATGAGACGCTTCTGTCGCAAGCCCAAGACATCAGAGCGCAGCTAGATAACACGCTGGCTAATCTGGAAGGTCAAATTCGTAAGTCTCACGCAAAATACGAAGAGCTCGTAGGGCGTTTCCCCGCCGAGGAAATGGACCGTCCCGTGCCACGTCTGGATTTAATTCCTGAAGATGTGAACGATGCACTTGAATATGCACGCGCGCACCACCCGATGTTGCGTGCAGCTTACTATACCGAAGCGGCAGTTCTGGAAGACGCAGAAGCTGAAAAGCAGTTCTACTACCCTGATGTCAATGGTGAGCTTTCATATTTGAAGCGCGACCAGGCCGAAGAAATTGGCGGCGAAGTGATTGATGCTAAGGCCGTTGTGCGCCTGAACTGGGATATCTCGACAGCAGGCGGCCAGTTCGCACGTGTTCGTAAAAATCTGCAGCGTCATAACGAAAGTAAAGCGCAGCGATCAGAAACTGAGCGCCAGATTATTCGCGATATTCGTATTGCTTATGGCGAGCTGGAAACAGCCAAAGACCAAATAAAAGTACTGCGCGAACGTGTGCGCATTAATGAAGACCTGTTTAAAAATTAATTTGAAGGTGCGCGCATCAATCTACTGCAGCTTTTGCAGTCTGATAACGCGTTGTTCAATGCGCGCCTTGCGTTGGTGAACGGTGAATTCCGCGTGCTAGCGTCCCAATTTGCCGTTCTGGCAAGCATGGGCAGATTGCAGGAATCTATGAATGTTGTAGAAGCGTCCGCAAGACAGAAATGATGATGTCATGGCCAAGTCTAAAACTGAACAAGAGCCGGAAGTCGTTGCAGACCCATTACTTCAATCCCTTGTATTCTTAACCGCTCATTACGGGCGCGCTAAATCCGCCGAAGCCATTTTGGCAGGATTAGCCTATGATGAAAATGCTATGGGCGCGGCCTTGTTCTGCGAAGCAGCGGATCGTTTAGGATTGCGCGCCAAAACGGCAAGACGTAAAGATCTCTCTAAATTATCACAGCCTTTACTGCCCGTTGTGGCCATTTTGAATAACGCGCAGTGCTGCGTTATCTTGGCGATAAGCGGAAATAAGGCGCAGGTCTATCTACCTGAAATCGGAGAGAAAAAAGACATTAAGCTGTCTGATCTGGAGAAGTCTTACGCAGGTTTTGTAATCTATGTTCACCCCCGTGCAGAATTTACAGACCCTGAAGCACCACACGTCGATGACGCGGATCGTCACTGGTTCTGGAGTGTCGTTGGTGAGTGTAAAGGTCTTTACGCGCGTGTCGCGATCGCGGCTATCTTGGTCAACCTGTTCGGTGTTGTCGGTCCACTCTTTATTATGAATGTCTATGATCGTGTTATTCCGAATAGCGCGATTGAAACAGGCTGGGTTTTGGCTATTGGCGCGTTAACGGCCTATGTCTTTGACTTCATCATGCGCACGCTGCGTGGATATTTTATCGACGTAGCAGGACGTCGTATTGATGTTGTGGCTAGCCGCCGTATCTACGATCAATTGCTTAATATGAAACTTGCAGGCAAGCCACCGTCAGGCGGTGTCTTTGCCAACATGTTGCGTGATTTTGAATCTGTACGTGAATTTCTGACTTCGGCCACTGTAACAGGTCTTGTTGACCTGCCGTTTACATTATTCTTCTTGCTGATTATTTACCTGATCGGCGGTCCGATAGCCTTTATGCTCGGCTCACTGATCGTTTTTGTGATCGGCTTTGGTATGCTCTTGCAAATCCCGCTAAAAGCCATGGTTCGTAAATCCATTCATAGCGCCGAAGCAAAGCATGGTCTGCTGGTCGAAACAATCGGTGCACTTGAAACTGTAAAAGCCATTGGTGCTGATGGCCGTCTGCGCGCACGATACGGAACGCATGTCGGCGCAAGCGCAGCCACGGCCCAGTCATCACGCTTTATCTCCGGCCTTGGTGTAAACTTTGCGTCATTCCTGCAAATGAGTGCCAGCATCATTATAGTTCTGATGGGAATGTATCTGGTTCAGGATGCGCAGATGAGTATGGGTGGGTTGATCGCTTGTGTGATGCTTGGGGGGCGTGCCATCGCACCAATCGGACAAGTCGCAAATCTGGTTGCTCGCTATCATCAGGCACGCACAGCATTGAAAACTTTGAACGAAGTGATGAAGCTGCCTGTCGAGCGCCCTGCGTCCAAACAATTCCTGCACCGCCCGCATCTAAAGGGCAAAATCACATTTGAAAAGGTCGGGTTTACTTACCCGAACACCGAGCGCAAAGTGCTCGAAGATATCTCCTTTACGCTGCAAGCCGGTGAAAATGTAGGTATCATCGGCCGTATTGGCTCAGGCAAAAGCACAATCGCTCGCATGATCTTGGGTCTGTATGAACCTGTTGGAGGCGCGATCTATGCCGATGACACAGATTACCGCCAGATCGATCCTGCAGATCTGCGCCGTAACATGGCTTACATCGCGCAGGATATTATTCTGTTCCGTGGCTCTATCCGCGAAAACATCGCCATCAGTAAGCCGCAAGCAACGGAAGAAGAAATTCTGGAAGCAGCCAAACTGGCGGGCGTTCACGATTTCGTATCCCGCCACCCTATGGGCTATGACGCCCCTGTGGGAGAGCGCGGTGAAGGTTTGTCAGGTGGGCAGCGTCAGGCTATTGCCCTTGCGCGAGCCATGTTGATGAAGCCCAATATTCTGGTATGTGACGAGCCAACCAACGCCATGGATGTGCAGGCTGAAAATGCGTTTGCCCATCACATCAGAGAGCAAAGCAAAGATAAAACCTTCATTCTGATCACGCATCGTCAGCATTTGCTGTCATTGGTTGATCGTTTGATCTTAGTCGATCAGGGCAAGATCATAATGGATGGTCCGCGTGATAAAGTGATCGAAGCCCTGTCACAAGGCAAGGTTAAGGTCGAGCAGGGGGCGGCATAGCCATGAGCAAAAACGAGTCAGCCTTTATGAGTGAATTGCAGGCCTCTGTCCGTCTGCGCCCGAATTACAGTTCTACACTTCTTTTGTCAGCGATCACATTGCTGATCGTATTCTTTATTATCTGGGCGAGCTTCTCGGAAATCGAAGAACTGACCCGCGGCCAAGGGCAGGTTGTGCCATCACAAGAAATTCAGGTGGTACAGTCTTTGGAAGGCGGTATCTTGGCAGAGTTATTGGTCAATGATGGTGATATCGTTGAAAAAGGTCAGATCCTGATGCGCATTAACGATGTGGCTTTTTCATCTGAAGAACGCGGCGTCGAAGCCCGTTTTGCCAGTCTTGGTGCCAAGCGCGCCCGACTAAAGGCTGAAGCCGCCGGTGAAGAGCCTACTATGCCTGATGATATTAAAGAGACAGCGCCGCGCATTGTTGAAAACGAATTGGCGCTTCATGCATCAAGGCAGGAAGAGCTGGCAAACGCAAAGTCTATCTACGCGGATAAAATCTCTCGCGCCGAAGCACAGATTTCCGAAACGAACGAAGATATTAAGCGCATCAAAAACAGTCGTGGACTTCTGTATCAGGAATTAAAGATTACATCCGAAATGGTTAAACAGCGCGCCGTGCCAAAGTTGGAAGAAATCAGATTACAGCGCGAAGTTTCTGACCTGACCGGTCAGCTCGCCGCAAACGAAGAAAAGCTAAAAGGTCTGGAAGCAGAATTAAGCGCCGCGAAAAAAGAGCTGGAAGATCAGGACACGAAATTCCGTTCTCAAGCTTTGGGTGAGTTGAACGAAGTGGAAACAGAAATCAAGCAGCTGGAAGAAAGCCTGAAATCAATCGAAGATCGTGTTTTTCGTACAGAGTTGCGCGCCCCCGTGTCAGGCATTATTAACAACATCGCCTTGAAAACAATCGGCGGGGTGATCGAGCCTGCACAGAAGCTGGTCGAGATTGTACCGCTGGATGACGAGCTAAAAGTGATTGCCAAAGTGCGTCCAAGCGATATCGCCTTTTTAAAGCCGGGGCAGGAAGTCAGCGTTAAAATTACAGCTTATGACCCGCAGCGTTACGGCAGCTTGAAAGGTCGTTTGGTGCGCATTGGTGCGAACAGTGTCAATGACCGTGAAGGCAACATCTTCTTCGAAATCGAAGTGCGCACGGACAAAAACTATATGGGCTCGGAAGAAAATCCTCTGCCGATCACACCGGGTATGGTGGCACAGGCCGAAGTGATTACAGGTAAACGCACAATCATGGAATACTTGCTGAAACCAGTGTTAAGGGCACGATCAGTAGCGCTGACGGAGCGATAAGGTTTGAAGAAGTTTTTTGCAAATCGCTGGATGCACTTTGTTTTGCTGCTGATGATTTTGTCTGTCTGCGTTTTTGTGGTGCCTGTTGACAGCCCGTTTCGTAAACGCATCCAGTTTCTGACCTTTGATTACTATCTGACGAACTACAAACGCGTTCCCGATAATATCGTAAAGATCATCGATATCGATGATGAGTCTCTGTCTAAAATGGTACAGTGGCCTTGGCCGCGTACCTACATCGCTGAGATGGTTGAGAAGCTGACTGAGGCTGGTGCCAAATCGATTGCCTTTGATGGAGTGCTCGCCGAGCCCGATAGAACATCGCCGGCACTATGGCCGCAATATGCTGATAGTGAAGATTTACGTCAGGCTTTGGCACCGCTAGAAGGCAGCTTGCGCGATAACGATAAGGTGCTGGTCAAAGCCATTGAGGACTCAGGTATATTCGTTGCAGGATTTTCATTCGGCAGTAACCCTGAGCCGCCGCGCGTCGTGCAGGAATTGTCTGTACACAGAACCGCCCGCGAAACTTTGTTAAGGCACGCATCGCGGATTCATACAACAGCACAGTTTTTGCCTGACATGGAGAGTGCCGCGGCAGGGAATGGCAGCTTCATGGCTAATGCCGAAATTGACGGTGTGATCCGTAGAACATCTTTGGTCTTTCGTGATGAGAAGCGTTTTTACCCTGCGCTAGCGTTAGAAGCTTTGCGCGTATCTTATGAGCGCCAGCCAGGTATCAAAGTAGGCCCTAATAAAGATTTCTGTGAAAACTGTATCGCGACTGAATATTCCATACTGATCGGCGACTATGAAATTCCGATCGAAAAGGAAGCCGATATTTGGGTGCATTATCGCGATATGAAGCAAGATTATATTCCGGCATGGAAGTTGTACGATGATGCACAGTTCGAAGAAATTCGTGATGCTGTGAAAGATAAGATTGTCTTTATCGGATCTAGTGCGGAAGGGCTTCTTGATTTGCGATCCACTCCGTTGGGGCTGAAGCCCGGTGTTGAAATTCACGTTAATGCACTTGAACAAATTCTGGATCAAAACTTCCTGATCAGACCCCAAATTGTAAAGGATGCGGAAAACAACTTCATTCTTTCCATTGGTCTGCTGTTGATCGTTTTGGCACCTTTCATCGGTGCATCATGGCTGGCACTGATCTGTTTCGCATTATCAGGCGGCGTGGCTTACGCTTCGTTCATATCGTTCACTGAATACGGTGTGTTGGTCGACCCTGTATATCCTGTTTTGTCAGTTCTGGTGATCTATATGCTCTCAAGTGTTTTGTCCTATATCCGCACGGAAGCAGACCGCAAGCAAGTCCGCGAAGCTTTCGGCTTGTATATCTCTCCCGACTTCATGAAGGAACTGACCAAAGATCCTGATAAGCTAAAGCTCGGCGGTGAAACAAGAGACCTGACTGTGATGTTTACCGATATCCGCAGCTTCACGACAATCTCGGAAAGCATGACACCCGAAGCCCTCATTCAGCTCATGAATGACTTTTTGACGCCGATGTCTGATCTGGTGATGGAACACCGCGGCACGATCGATAAATATATGGGTGATGCGATGATGGCATTCTGGAATGCCCCGCTGGATGATGAAAATCATGCCCGCAATGCCTGCATGACCGCGCTGAAAATGAACAAAGCGCTGGAGCCGATTAACGCCAAGATCATCGCCGACGCCGAAAAAGAAGGTAAAGCACCGGCATTGCTGGAAGCAGGTATCGGTATTAATACAGGTAAAGCCTCGGTGGGGAACATGGGATCTCGTCAACGTTTTGCGTATTCAGCACTCGGCGATACCGTAAACCTTGCCAGCCGTCTGGAAGGCCAGACTAAACAATATGGCGTACGCATCTTAATCGGGGAACAGACACGCAGGCAGGCTTCCGATATGGCAGCGCTAGAACTCGATCTGATACGCGTCAAAGGTAAGATCGAGCCTGAACGGATTTTCGTATTGCTGGGCGATGAGGAAATGTCCCGCAGTGAATATTTCAAAAGTTGGCAGATCAAACATTACCGTATGCTTGAAGCTTACCGTAAAATGAAATGGGACGATGCAATGGCGTTGGCCGAAGAATGCCAGAATATTTCGAAGGAAGGCATGACAGGTTATTACGATATGATGCAGTTGCGCCTTAACGAGATGAAATCAAATCCGCCTGAACAAGGATGGGATGGTGTGTTCGTTGCAACCACCAAATAAAAAGCGCCACTATGGGCGCTTTTTAAAGTTATAGAATATTTACAGGATATTGGTGTTTCCAACATCTATCAGGTTTTGCTCAATCAACAAGGTTCCACCGGCAATTCCAAATTCATAGTATCCGCCGCTCAAGCCGTTATCTGTTGCGCTTAACGCGGACGCAATTGAAGCGCTGTTAACTGAACCTAGGGATACGCCGCCATTGTCGTCAATTGATAGCGTGTTACCTCCTGCTCCAGAAGATATAGTCAGGGTATTGTTGTCGCTTGAACCCATTAAATTTAAAATATTTGCTAATGACAGAGTAAGATCTGTTGTGCCGCTTGTGCCTAGATCTAATGTCTCTATATGTGCGATGTTGTGATCTGAGGAGCTGCGCAAATCAAGATCAACTTGCATGTACAAAGTATCGTCACCTGCTCCACCATTAATCAGATCAAAGTCTTCATTGTTAACTTCAAATACATCGTTGCCATCAAAGCCATACATTGAGACATTTTGGAACCCGCCATCACTCAGTAGATTAGCAACATGGCTAGCAATCAAGTCTTGATTACCAGCGGAGGCTTCAATGTTATTTGCAGCACCTGAAGTATCCTCTAATGAGCCGTCAAGTACAGCATAATCAGCAACAACGACATTACCGTTATCTAATAACGTATCACTAATCCATAGTTGGTAACCGTTTCCGAACTGGAAGCTTTGGTATGCCGAAACAGTCGCGTCTGTCGCAACATTAAAGCCGCTCAAGCCACCTTCAGTGGAATTATTCGTTGCCGGATCATTATCAAACATAACGCCAGTATGTTCATATCCTTTAGATACGCTAAAGACGAGAATATTTGAAGAAGCCGCTGATGTTATTTGTGCAACTTGATCACCATTATCAATCATTGTGCTGGATTGCATCATATCGAATAGGTCTTCCATGCCGAGTACAACAGTCTGGTGGGTGTTGCCATATTCGATCGCTTCAATATTCTTGACCTGCTCATTGCCTATTTCAGAGAAATCCAGAATGCCGCCGGCGTCCATAAAGTGAAGCGTATCAAAACCGCCACCGCCATTCAGTGTGCCGAAATTGGCATTGTGAACATACAGGTCGTCATCACCGGCACCCGCACTCATATTCACATATTCATGTCCGTTGGAGTCGAGTATATTGGCTGCATTATTACCAACTAGAGAATCGAAATTGGTGCTCGCCCCTAAATTGTTCGCTACTACATCTTGGTCTGTGCCATCATTATCGGTAATAACATCATAACCGGCTGTTTCTTGGCCATAGATAACAATGACCTCGCCGTCCTCGTCACTACCTGAATCGGTATCTGCTTGTGGCGTTCCAATCATAATATCGCCAAACCCGTCGCCGTTCACATCTCCGGCGCTATCGATATTTATCACGAAGTTGGCAGGCGTTATATGACCCTGAATCTGGTACTGCATATGATATGCCAGCGTCTCATCATTCAGCTGGTTACCACCGCCAGCATTGTTGTCATAGGTTGTGCTCATTGAATCCGAGCCGTATACGACATAGATATCAACGATATCACCTGAGCCGCTTGTATCACGCATCGCAACAACCAGATCGTTGTAGCCATCACCGTTAAAGTCACCGGCAGCGCCGCCACCAATAATTTCGTATCCTGAGGCGGCATTGATCGTGACCTCAGCAGTGCCGACACCGCGTGTGGTATCGCCGCCCGAAGCGCCAGCGTCCCCCATAATTACGTGTATAGCACCGGCGGCATTTGTTGAAGCCATGGCGATATCGCTTATGCCGTCGCCATCTATATCACCTAGCGCGAGAACAGGTATGTTGTCGGTTGCTCCGTCAACGGCAATACCGCTAAAGTATGAAAGGTCATTATCTGTAATCAGGCCACTTTCATTGCCATATGCGATAGCAACACTACTCTGGGTAGGGATGCTGATCAGGAAATCATCAAAGCCGTCATCGTTATAATCTCCGATGCCAACAAGGTCGTTGCCGAATATTTCGCTAGAGACAGAGCCTGTTAACAGGGAGCCGGCAGGGTCGGCGTCAAAGCTCCTAAAGGTGCCATCGTCAGCGCCAATTGCTAAAATAACACCGTCCTGGTAAGAGATCGCAAGCGGGTTATCGATTGTGGCTGTTGCACTCACCAAAAATGGGCTAGCAGGGTCGGCAACGCTGATAGCATAGATCGTGTCATTGCTTTGGCTTGCTGCGTATATGATATCGCCGTTGACACTAATATCATTGATATTACCTAGTCCGTTGATAGTAGCAACGAGTGATGGACTGCTCGGAACTGAAGTGTCTAAAATTTCAATTTCGCCAGAGGCGCGGGCCACATACGTATAGGCGCCATCCTCACTGATTGCGACTTCTATCGCATTGGCGATGATATGCGATGATATTTGGCTGGGTGTCGCAGGGTTACTGATATCAATGAAAATAACACCAGTGTTTGATACGATCGCCGCAAAATCATCACTAATTGCAATTTGATCAGCGCCATATAAGTTGCTCATGGCAATATTTGAGGTAAGCGCAACAGGAGTATTCGGGTCACTGATGTCAAATATCTGATAGCCACCATCAGTGCCTGCTGCTCCGCCATCAATGTCTCTTGAAATAGTGATGAGTAAGTTATTATGAACAGCAATACCTGTCGACGTGTCGACATAGAAGTTTAGCATAGGGTTAAAGGTAGGGGAGGCTGGCGTCGAGACGTCAACGATAACCAGATCACCATCCACGAGTGCATAGACTGTTTCGCCTGACTCATTAATAGCCAGAGATTTATTGGTGCCCGCTAGCTCACTGTTATTCGTTGTCCCCAAAGAGCTGATAGTAACAGGGGATAGTGTGTTATAAACAGTGAAGCCGCTAGTGCCTGTTAAAACAAAGCTGTATTCGCCATTCGAAACCATCGCAGAGGGAGCCAAAGCTGACTCTGTGTCAAGTTGTTCGAAACCAAAAGTATTGAGGATATTGATCTCTGGAGCAGGGTTAGTAGTGCCATTGATAATAATCACACCACCTGCGTCAGTGGCCGCAGTATCATCACGAGGCACACCTACAGCCACATCATCAAATCCGTCGCCATTGATGTCGCCGATAAATGAAATATCGCGTCCGGCAACATCCCCAAGATCCAGACCAGAAAGTTCTGTGAGGACACTATTGTCCGCACCACTGATTACCTGCGCAGTTCCGGAGCCGGCAGTTGATTGCGTAGCCGCCTGTTCAGATGAAACGATGTAGTCCATAATGCCATCGCCGTTGAAGTCGCCACCGCCAACAACGTGCATTTGATTGTTTACACTAGTTGTATTGGATAATAATCCAGTCGCCGGTGTAAGACCTGATACGGCTACATCGGAGAGTGCCGAGCCGCCATTGACAAAGAACACGCGGCCATCAGATACGCTGTTATCTCTTTTGGTAAACGCTAGGTCAGTATAGCCATCACGGTTTGTGTCGCCTAGAACCGTCATATCGTAGCCAAAGCCTTCGGCGATATCATCAGAAATTCTGAAACCGTCGCCTGCGCTCATCGCGTTGAGGTCGAGGTGGACGGTCGATGTCACTGCATTTGTTGTGGTAATTCTACCCGCAGCAGTGCCTGTATATGTGATGGTGATGTTGTGACTGCCATCGGTGAAATTGGCCGTTCCTGACGAGAGCAGGTCACCGCTTGATAAATAATATCCTGCGGTCTCAAAATTGATATCTAATGTGTCGTTGCCATCAAGGTAGATAGATAGATCATCAGTATCATTGTTGAGGATATCATTGTTTATAGATAGGTAGATATCTTGTTGGCCGGCATCTGCCAGCGCATCAATGCACTCGATGTCCACAACGTTGATTTCATCAAGCGTGAAACTGTTATTGCCTGAAAGTTCTAGTGTGTCACCACCCGAAGATGTGCCGCCATCTACCAAGCTGCCATCATTGGCCATAACCAATGTATCATCACCATCTTGACCAAAAAGGGAGTCGTTACCGCCGACTTCTGTCAGTGTGTCATTACCAAGGCCGCCTTCCAGCCTGTTAATATTAGCATCGCCCGTTACAACGTCATGCCCTTCTGAACCAATAACGTTTTCGATATTACGCAGCGTGTCCGAGCCTTTGGCGCTGCCCATCGTAGCATCTGTAGCCCCATTTAATGTTAAGGTAATCGCATTGGCAAATCCTAACGTCGAGTAATCGACAGTATCATTGCCGGCCCCGCCATCCAGAACGTCGTTACCGCCACTGCCGCGTAACGTATCGTCACCTGCTGCTGCTTCTATAACGTTATTGTTGTTGTCGCCACGCAATGTATCGTTAAAAGCGGAACCATTAAGATTCTCGATATCTGTTAGCGTATCGCCTGTTGCATCACCACCGCTGGCAGTACCTGCACCAAGGTCAATGTTGACGCCGACAGTGGACGTGCCGTAATCAGCCGTGTCAGTACCCGTTCCGCCAATTAGTGTGTCAGCACCCGCGCCGCCGCGTAAAACATCATCACCTGCGCCGCCATCCAGAACGTTAGCGCCGTTATCGCCGCCAATGGTATCGTTGTAGGCAGAGCCTGTAACATTTTCAAAATTGCTAATCGTATCACCGGCAGCATCGCCACCACTAACCGAGTTTGTGCTCAGATCAACCGTAACGTTCGCAGTTGAATTCGCGTAGCTAAGCGTGTCGTTGCCCGCACCACCATCAAGAGTGTCCGCACCGCCTCTGCCTTCAATAGTGTCATTGCCGCCGCCGCCATTGATCGTGTTGGCTGCGCCATTGCCAGTAATTGTATCATCACCGACAGTGCCGATCACATTTTCAAAATTTGTAATCCCTAATACTGATCCGCCAGTAATCGTAAGGTTTGCGCTGTTAAGGTCTGCGTTAACATTGCTGCCCCCGCCCAAGGCACTAAGGTCCAAAGTATCGTTACCTGTGCCTGCTGATAGGTTCGTTAATGAAATGACCGCAGCGGTAATACCGATAGTGTCATTACCACTACCGGCAATGTAATTCTCTGCATTTTCAATTGTATCAGTATGAGCACCTTGCGTAGATGTAATATTGCCCGCGGAAATGGTAACGCTGAGGTTATTTGTTACCGCACTGGCATCATAGATGTCCGCACCTGCGCCACCATTTGTTTATGGCATAAAACGTATCGTTGCCGGCACCACCTAAAAAGATATTGTTATTCGTATCACCGCGGAATGTATCAGCGGCAATAGTACCTATGAAACGCTCGATATTTTGAACTGTGTCATTGCCCGCGCCGCGTGTGATCTGATTGGTGCCTAATGTCAGGTCGACATCGATGTTGGTTGTACGGCTACTGGCATCATATTGGTCAATACCTGTGTCGCCGTCGTAGCGGTTTTGACCTGTGTTGATCTCGCCGACCACAAAGCTGTCATTACCGCTGCCTGTTCTAAAACGTTCGATGTTACTGATGGTGTCGGTTTGTGCGCCAAAACTAACCGTGCCGCCCAGAACATCGACAGTCATGTCGT
>LWDU01033416.1_pt1 | contig 34684 bp, 25 predicted proteins | sample 727161 | NCBI WGS metagenome assembly LWDU01 (sample SAMN04566230, study PRJNA314399) | hydrothermal vent metagenome | isolation source: deep sea hydrothermal plume seawater | place: Mexico: Gulf of California, Guaymas Basin | collected 2004-07-11 | reverse complement strand
CTTGCCAACAAAGCCCAAACACAGGGAAACCGTAGCATCAAAGCGTATATCACCTATCCCGGTGGCAGCATCGAACACGTGACACCTCAAACGGGATTGATGCTTTCGATTCACAATTGGGGCGGTAAAGCCGCATCAGGCGCTCCCAGCCCAGCATATCTCGCTAGCACCTACAACGTAGTAGCGATTAATGTCGACTACATTCAAAGCGAAAGTAGGCACAAAGATATTCCCTATGATTTCGGCTACTTACAGGCCCTCGATTGCCTCCGAGCATTACATTACGTCTTTAACGGACTAATTCAACAGGCCGTTGTATTCGACTCAGGCAGAATCTACTCAGCGGGGGGTTCCGGTGGTGGCAACGTAACATTGATGGTCAACAAACTCGCGCCGCGCACCTTTGCGTGCATTATCGACCTTTCGGGTATGTGTAAGCTGAGCGACGATATTGCCTTCAATCGCCCCGGAGGCAGCAGCCTAAATGCGCGTTACAGCCCCCTGCCCGACCATATCCATTTCCTAACCAAAGACGCTCAAGCGTTACGCTTTCTCGGACACCCCCAACACTTGAAACAAATGCAAGCTCTAGGCAATACAGCTCAGATCGTTGTCAGCCACGGTACAAGCGACTCAACATGCCCAATCGCCGACACTCGTGAAATGGTGGCCAATCTACAAACGGCTGGATTTACTGTCGACGCACATTTGATTTCCGATGCCGACATCGATGGCAAAGTAATAACCAATACGGGCCACGGAGTAGGAAACCGCACACTGATCGTCAACAAATTTGCAGCGAAATACCTGCTCGTCGACGGTGCACAAGCGGCCACTAGAGAGGGCAAAACAGATTTTGAATACCGTGACGAACTTGTAAAATATAGCACGCCCAACGGCACTTATATCATTTCCTACAAACAGGGTTATCCGGTAGGTCGATTCGAACCTCGCAACAATAACAACACTAAACCTAAAAAAGTACCTAGAGATGACTAAACCATTGCTGCTCGCATTTTGTCTAATATTAACTACCGCCACGCTCACCGTTGCCCAAGCACCACCGCGAAAGACTTCGGCGCCGCCGGTTATCACATCGTCATGGGATGATTTGCTTGCGGGAATTGAAGACCAAGCAGAGTGGCACGTGCATCGCAAAATTTTAAAGCAACGATACTTGGATTTATTGCGTGATCAACACAAACCTGAGAAACCGGCTTTAGATCTCAAAATACACGAAAGCGTCGTCGTTGACGGACTCTACACACGACAACTCATCAGCTACAACGTCGAAGCAGACGAACGAGCGCATGCCTACTTGGGAATACCTCTAAATTTAAAGGCAAAAGCGCCGGCAGTCGTTGCTCTGCATGGAACTTATCAGCATGGAAAAAAACGGGCGGCAGGACTCATCGACAATCCTGATAAAGCGTACCTAGATCATCTATGTCGGCGGGGGTACATCGTCATCGCTCCGGAACATTTTGTGTCGGGACATCGCACACCAAGCGAGGGTTCCTATGAAACGGCCCAATTCTATAAAAAGCATCCCGAGTGGACAGCCGTCGGCAAGTTCACCTACGAACATTCCATCGCCATCGATGTATTACAATCGCTCGACCAAGTAGACGGAAATCAGATCGGTGCACTTGGACATTCACTCGGCGGACACGGGACGATATTCTTAGCGGCCTACGATGATCGAATTAAGGTATCTGCCTGCAACTGCGGTGCCTCGTTTTTTCGTCACAACGAAGGAGTCATCAATTGGGCTCGTGACCGCTGGTACATATATTTTAAACACATCCGCCCTGGAATCATCGAAGGCAAACTTCCGCCCATCGATTTTCACGAGATCATAGCACTCGTCGCTCCACGTGCCTTTATGGACGTTTCCGCTTTGAACGACGGAGACGGAGGCACGCAACGTCAAAGGCTGTTGATGTTAATGCGGGTGATGGATGTTTACGAGCTAGAGAAAGCTCCACAAAACTTTGGGTTTTACGTTCATGGTCGGGGTCACAGTGTCGCCCATGAATCTCGGCAACTAATGTATGGCTGGCTAGATGCCCATCTAAAACCGCCCTCAGCAACTGCGACAACTCGAGTTGAAAAATAAAATCTGACTTGTACGCTGCCAACTATTTGCATTGCTGCAACCGCCGGTAACACTTAGTCGTTTAATTTGCTTGCCGCGCGTCGAGCAAATACTTTTTTCTCCTCACGGTTCAATCCGTATAAAATCAAGCCAGCAACGAGTAGCTCGATCGTCCAAGCACCTTGAGACTGCAATAATGGGAGAACTATCCGTAATGAGAAATTCCAGTACGTTCAATTTATTGTCCTTTGTACACCGCTTTTTGATTACAGAGCAGTATGAGCAACGACTCCGCTTTTAATACTAAAACCCAGCCATTGAGTGTGAATCCAACAGCAAAAATAGTTGTCGCATGTTTAACGTATTTTACAAGGTATCACCACAGCATATTCTTCAAAAAATCTGTATGTTCCTTATCAATACCCACGTCCTATATTTGCTATAATCCGTTCACGTTTACCGACCCGTTACCGGAGCGGAAATCATTCTACTTCATTTACAATCTAGTCCTTGTAATTTAGGGGATTTGATGCCATTATTACAGGAGTTTGTTATCATTGACGTAAATCGTTCTTGTCTTTTTCGAATCATTTTGATTTCCCATAGGCTAATAAATAAATAGGTGTTTTATGGCGTCCGACGCAACTAGATTAGATGTACAAACAGTTGATGGTGTAACCGTTGCTAGGTTTGTTGACAATCGAATTCTCGATGAAGCAGTTATCCAAGTAGTTGGAGATCAAATGTATCGTTTGGTCGATGACCATCAGTTGAAAAAGATCGTGCTCGATTTTCAATCTGTTGAACATCTTTCAAGTGCTGCACTCGGCAAACTGATCAACATGAAGAAAAAGGTCGATGCGTCCGGCGGTCAACTCAGTATGTGTAACCTACGCGACGATCTGTTGAAAATATTTAAAGTTACGAAACTTACAAAAGTTTTCGACATTCACAAGACCATCGAAAAAGCACTTAAATCATTTTAAGTGACTTCGTGTTGTTTTATCACACCCTCAATTGACCTCGGCATTTGTGGTAACTCTCGCCTTAGTTGCGTAAATCGAGTTACAACGTATTGCGGAAACACCATGTCAGAATCCATGTTATTTAGCCAATCATTTTCCAGCGATCTGAATGAATCCGCATCGGTTCAGCAGCAGATTATGGAGATATGGTTAAAAAGCGGGGTGAGCGACGGGGACCTACCCGATTTGCAACTAGCACTCGAGGAAGGGCTCGCAAACGCTGTCAAACACGGTAACCAACTCAATCCAGCCAAACAAGTCAAAGTAGAATGTCAGTTACTCGACGACTGCATGATTCGGGTCACGATCGAAGATGAAGGTGCCGGGTTTAATCCTGATGAAGTTCCCGATCCGACCGATTTTGCAAATTTGGACAAACCCAGCGGTCGAGGGATTGTTTTGATGCGAGCATTTATGGATGAAGTGCTATACAACGACCGAGGCAACCAACTCACTTTCTGTAAGCGTTGCTCTATCAACGCCTAAATTTGTTACATGCAGCAGAGTTGCAAGTAAATCATCCATTGCACAGTAGTGCCTAATCTAATTGCTCAAGTTCACGGCGAAAACCACCTGAGAGAATTGGGAACCGGCACCATGTTTTAGGGTCTAGGTTCTCGTCATCCACGTGAAACGATGGAGCAAACCGTTCGCGTTTCCATTGATTCCGCGACCACAATGTAAAAAATCGCGTAATCCATTCAATCACTTGGCGTCGATCTGCTCGCCGCGCCAGTACCACCGAATCTGTCACCAATACATCTAAGATTTCGCGTGGCATCATTTTATCACGAATCGATAATCGTTCGATTAGATCCAAAATCTCATAGGGCATTAAGTCCGATTCATCTGTTTGATTCTCACCCACTGGCCGCAATTCCGCCGTCGGCTGCTGAGCGTTTACCTGTTGCAACTCACTCACCGGGTCAAGTCCTTGCGGGCCCGTTGTTTCCATCCATTGCAGCCATCGCCGCAAAAAGGCCTTGTCGATACCTGCAATCGGAGCGATACCGCCGCAGGTATCACCATCCATCGTGGTATACCCAACAGCTGCTTCGGATCGATTACTTGTCGCCAGTAACAATGCCCCACGTACGTTTGCCAGCATCCACACGCTCGGTGCCCTGACACGTGCTTGGATATTCTGTAGCGCCAAGTCATCTGTTTCCCACTGCAGTGTACGACCCAACACATCACTCACTTTTTGAGTATAGTCCGTCACCAATGAATCAACATCGATGGCAAAGAAAGTTGCCCCTAAGCCGTCAGCCACTGCTTGAGCAGCGTTACGAGTCACATCCGTGCTGTTACGAGTCGCTTGATATACACACCACAACAACTCCCGCACGACTTCCCGCACCACCGCCTTTGAATCAGCCGGATCCGCAATCTGAAAACTATCCCAATTCAAGCGCAGACGCACCGCCAGTTCCGCCGCGCCGATGTCTTGTTCCGCAAATTGCACCATCAAGGCCACCAACGTTGCAACGGCAGCCGAATCCGCTCCACCACTTAGCGACACGACAAATCCGCGCGAACTACTTTTGCGCATATAGTCGAACAAACCGAGTGCGATCGCACGTGCAAACTCCTCTTCCTTCAATTGTGAACTGTCTTCCCACTCGCCGCGAATAATCTTGTTGCACGACTCATCCTCAGCAACAAATTCGACCTCACAACAAACCACTCCCGTTTGTTTGGACTCTTGTTGAGCATCTTGTTGAGCATCTTGTTGAGCATCTTGGGTCTGCACATCAACAACGGCAGACGTCAGAACGCAATCGCGAAAACAGAAGCGAGGTCCAGAAGCGAATATTTCACCGCCACTAGCAATCATCGTGTCCCCATCATAGATGGCTCGTCCAGCCTCATTGCCTAGCAAATTTGCATACACATAGGCAACTTGGAATTCGCGCGTGCCCTCCAAGATAAACTGCTGTCGCACTTGATGTTTGCCGAACGCAAAATGGCTTGCGCTAAGATTCAATATCACGTCGACACCACGTGCGGCCAATCTACCGCCGGGTCGGTCTGCAACCCAGGCGTCCTCGCATATTTCAAATCCAATGCGTACATCACTGCACTGAAAAACTAGATCGCCCAGAGGATACGATTTACCGTTAATAAGCAACTCTGCCACGCGTCCAGCTTCCCAAGCTGTAAACCATCGTGGCTCATAATGCAGACCGTCACCGGCGAGGTTTTGCTTCACCGCAAAACCAATTAATGCACCATCGGCGATGACAGCAGCGGCGCTGTATAAATTGCCCTCAAACGACAGAGGCAGCCCCACACAAACCACCATGGATTTGGTTGCTGGAATGATCTCTGCAAGCATTTCTAGGGCTGTTTCATGGACACCTGTAGCCAAGAAGGCATCCTCACAGCCGTAGCCAGTGATACACAACTCTGGGCAACAAAGGACATGCACATTTTCGTCCCTCGCTTGCTCAATCGCTACATGAATATGCGCTACATTGCCCTCCCAATCCAATGGAGTTTGGTTCAGTGCAGCTGCAGCTAGCTTGATTGACTTCATTGCTTGGACTGTAGATTATTCGTTGCTTGAGGAAGCTCTGGGTCAACAAAACCACGGGCACCGCGACCCTCTTCATCGATGCGATACTCAACATCGAAACGAATACCCTCAGTAGCCGCCTGCCAATATTGTTCACGTTTTTCACTTGTCGGCTCAGACAGTGGCCGGATGATTCGCATTCCTACGCCTAAGGATGGACCACTAGTAAACCACCAAGGACTCAGAGGAATGTTGGGGTCCTCTTGACGCCATTCATCATCACTTGACGCCAAACGCGAGGCACTGCGGCAGGATACGGCATCTGTATCATAATATCCACCCTTACAAACGCGTGGATATAATTTATCGGACTTGATCAGTGCTTGTTCTACCGTCAATCGTTTGGCTTGAATCTTCTTTAACGCCGTAAACCCATCGTCATTCATCGCATCGAGTACCCATTCGGCAACGTTTCCATGCATGTCGTGTAGGCCCCATGGATTGGGACGTTTTTCACCCACTGCGTGTGTCGTTTCTTCTGCGTTGCCGTAATGCCAAGCATAATCATCCAAGTTTTCCACTTTGCCATCAAACGAATAGGCGGTCTTTGTACCCGCTCGACAAGCATGTTCCCACTCCGCTTCGGTCGGCAATCGATAGAATCGTTCACTCATTAACGACAACCACTTGGTATATTGTTTAGCCGCGTATTGGCTCATCGAAACAGCTGGCAGGTCTAATGCCTCACCGTTGACGAAAGTAAATGAGGGGTCATAGAGGTTTGATGGCGCCGAAATGATCAGCTTTTCGTGCTTCTCGGTTATCTTACGCATCCCATGAGTTTCAAATCCTTTGAACACATCGTGCACTTCCATATAGGCCTTGTATTCAGCCCATGTCAATTCGTATTGCGACATCCAAAACGGTTTGATCTCGACTTCAACCTGCGGGCCTTCTGAAGCCTCGCGACCCTCTTCACTAGCTGGGCTACCTAGCTGAACGACACCGCCGGGGATCGGAAGCATCTTGTAAGTCACATCTGTCCCAGGAATCTTAGCGTTGTAAGGAATCATGAATCCCTGAGCAACTTTCACTGCCGGTCCTTTTGCAGGTTTTTCTGCGACCACCGCGTGAGGTAACTCCGCATTAACACTTGAGCTGCTACACATCAGCATTGCAAACAGAACCAGCATAGGTCGGGTCAAACCTTTTATTGCCATCATCTTCAAACTCATCAGCTGTTTCCCTCGGCTCACGCCTGACGTACAAATTGCTAATTTTCATCTACCTCTTAATTATATCAGACGTCTTCTAAGATGCTAGGCGAGTTGCCAAACTCGATTTTTGTTAACTTGTAATTCGTGCCAATTTGAGTTCCATACGTGGCAGAAATAGATATCCCGGCCCAGTGCAAAGTACAGCAGGGGAAAAGGTAATTAAATATCGTCAGACTCCTCAATAAAAGCTTGTAAACCAGCGAGCGATTGCTTCTTCGCTCGATTCAGCATCCGCGGGCCTAACAGAACCTGCCATACGCGTTCTAACGGGTCTGCGGGAAGATCACCGTACGTTTGCCAGATAATCCGGCACAGACCACCATGTTGAACAAACTCAATTCGATCCCATTTGGACTCCGGAATCGCATCCCAGACAACACATGTTAACAACCGCATGCCGTACCATTCTTGACGAATCTCCATGTGACCAGACATTTGGTTTCCACGCCACCGCCAAACTTGCCCCAGTCCGACTCGCGGCCCGCTGAATTCACTTTGATAATTCCCTAGCCGCGCAGAACAATAATAACTCCAAGATTGCCAAGTCTCTAAATCTCGCATCACGCGAAATGCATCGTCTAACGCGATAGGTAAATCTCGAACCACCTCAGTCAAATGCTCATCCGGCAACTGAGACCCAATCAGCGATAACACCGTGCGAAGAATGAGCAGTATCAGTAAAAGAACAAGAATCCAAGCCACATAAATAAGCAACATGTTTTCTCCTGCTACTCGGTTATCCTATCCACTGCTTTGTTCATTAGCGCGTTGTTCGAGAGAATTCAAACCAAACTTCATGGACCCCAACAGCATCTGTTTCCCCATTAGAAATCCAATTAGTCGGCTCAACGGACGACTTCCCCAATCCACCTTATTTTCCCACAGCACCTCCGTCTGACCGTCTTGCTCGGTGAAAGATATGGTGGAAATCATCGGCTCAGGACACATTTCCATGCTCAATGCATAAACAAACCGTTGATTAGTCTCACATTCAAGTATTTCAATTTTACCGGGATACTTTGTCTCACTCCACGTCCACACTTGCCCCACTCCACTGTCGGGTCCACTAAATTCACTCACATATCCCTTCATCTTCTCGGGACTCCAAGCACTCCATACTGGCCAAGTTCGCAAATCGTTGATCGGCTCGAAAATTTCGGTAGTCGATGTTGACAATGTTTTCGAAAGTGTCACGGTCATGTTTTGCGGTACAAAATACCCGACAATCCATGCCAACACCAAAATGCCAAAACCAATGCCAACAATGTATGCTATGTAAGTCACGATAATCATTTTTTACCTATCCTCGCATTTATGTCACGTTTTTTGTAGGTTTTTCTGATTCGCAAACTGATGTCATAATCTATCGACGCCAAGGGGCAGCTTTTCGCCAAGCTGGCTATTTTCTGTGGTTGCTGGCAACAGAAATACTGTCACCACGCCCAGTAAATAAACATACCCACATACGAGACCAACTTGATCATAACTACCTTCAAAATACGATTTTAATGCCAAGGAAGTCACGATCATTAACAAAGCGACTATGACGCGACCAAAATTAAAGCTAACTCCACTACCGGTCGCCCGCACACGCGTTGGAAACATCTCCGGCAGGCACAACGGCAGCCACCCAAAAAAGAATCCGCTGAAAAAACCCAATCCTCGAACCCAAAACAAGAATCCATCGGCGGACGGATCTGGTACCGAATACAGAAATTGAGTGCAGGCAAAAGCCAACAGACACAGCAATGCATAACTCAATCGACGGCCTAATAAAAAAGCTAAGGCTCCGCCAAGTAAACTACTTATCGCTCCGGGCCAAGAGCGGTGAAACGATGCTTGTGCTTTTAAGTTTGAAGTTGTTTGAATTTTCTTACCGGAGGCAGCCTCTTGTGTCGTGGATCCATCATCTCCAATACTCTGCTTAGCGGTCACTTGTTCATCAAATTCAGCCGACCAATAGTTGGCCCAATTAGCGACACCCCAACCACCAAACAACGGGACAAACGCTAATACAATGCCAATAATCGTTAGCCGCAAATGCGGGGGAGAAAAGACTTCACTCATACCAACCTGTTTGCCCGTCGCAGATTGGTGTTGCTCTTGAGCCAACCATTTCGGCGACTCCGGCACGAGAAACCACGCCGCGACGGCTAAACATATCGGACTGCCTCCTACCAGCATCGCCCACCGCCAATGGTCCGGCGTAACATCCACTTGCATACACAACAGAGCAAAACACATAATGCCGACATTTGCGGACGTCCCCAACACTCCAGCTAAAATTGGTTTCGCTGTGTTGGGCCAAGCTTCCTGTAGCAACGCCATTCCGTTTGGCCACATTCCTCCGATACCAATACAAGTCAAAAACCGTAGCACCCAGAAAACTTCCACTGACGGAGAATAAGCACTGACAGCAGAAAAAATAGCATAGCATCCAATACTCAGGGACATCGCTCGTGAACGCCCAAAGCGGTCGCCAACCCAGCCAAACAAATAGCCGCCAGCGGCGGCTCCCAGTAAAAATGCAACAACCAACCAACCCGACCATTTTGCGACTTCAGCGTTATCAACGCTGGCACCCAACAGATCACGAGCGGCGGGGTGATGTACAATTCCATTGATGCCCATTTGCACGCCGGCAAACATCCAACCCAGAAAAGACACGACCAAAATCGAAACGCATTGGTATTTGGTAAGCGGTGACGCTGCGGACATTTTTACTTACCTTAGGTGGCCCATCGTATGCGAGACTCTACTGATATTGCGCAACAAATTCCTGGCAGCGATTAATATACTTAGCTGCATCTTCAGGGGTACGAATTCCTTGAGCTTGGTGAATCGTAAAGTAACCGTCATAGCCTATTTTGTTGAGCGCCGTAAAGACTTCGCCAAAATCAACTCCGCCCTCTTCCCACAACGGCAAATGATCAAAGCGGACTTCCCCACGGCAATAGGTTTCCAGTGAATCCCCGCCTTCCGGATTCAAGCGATGATTCTGTACATAGACATTCATTATATGAGGAGCTAATCGTTCTACTGTATCGGTCGCATAGGATTGACCGTTGACCATCAAATTGGCTGGCTCATAAATGATTCCGAAGTTTTCGCGGTTAATCTTCTTTAGAACCGATAGTATCTGATCGACTTCTTCGAACATCGTCGCCGTATGCAGTTGATGTGCCAGACGAATCCCGCGTTCTGCCGCTTCGTCCGTCGCTTGCTGAGCCGCTTTGATATCATCTTTGGTCTTCAAGCAGACACGAATCAAGTCACAATTCAGCGATTCCGCGACGTCGAGCGAAGGGCCGATATTCTGTAAACTCATCGGCCCACGGTCGTTGTTAAGCGGCACGTCGGAATCGGCTGTAACCATCGAGACAACTAAGCCAGCGTCTTCTATCGACTGGCACAGGCCAACGCGGTATTCGGAATAGCTTTTCACCCCTGCGGCACTCGCTCGCATACAAACTGCTGTAGCACCTGAATCACTTACCGCCTTAAGAAACCTGTCCATTGGCAGATTAAGTTTCGTCTTACACGAAGACTCGATAATCCTTACGGACACTGACAATTGCATAGCATCATTACCTTTTTTCAACAACTTCTAACTCAAAAAACAATCTTAGCCCTTATCGGACAGAACATCGGCGACTTTGATAAACCGTTGCCCAATGCATTGACCAAATCAACGCTAAATTACCTAACAATACTCTTCATACTGCATTAATTGTAACGAAGTTCGACTTTTTTGCAAAAGCATCTGAGCCAAACACTACAAAAGCCCACGCAGGGACTTGAACCCTGGACCTACGGATTAAAAGTCCGTTGCTCTACCAACTGAGCTACATCCTCTTAAGCGTTTAAGTTGAATTGGTACGTGCGAATTTGTCAACCACTATATTTTCGACCAAATAGACGTATTACTTTTGCTCAATTGAAGAAAGCCCAATGGAATACAGATAGTCGTCAGTCCTAACTAGCAATTGATCACCGGCTAATGCTGGCGTGGCCATCGCCATCTCTTCGACTCCTAAGCGATTCCGTCCTACCAATTCATATTGATCGCCCGCTTTAAAGACAAATGTCTCGCCATCTTCATTCAAACAAAACACGTGCCCTCGATAAGCCCAAGGCGAACTGGTAAATGCGCGACCGCCATTGATGCGTTGCCGCGAGTAGATTTCTTTACCGGTCCGAGCATCAAAACAGGCAAAGAACCCTCGATCATACAACACGTAAATTCTGCCCTGATACAGCAGCGTCGAGGGATTGTAAGGAGCCGCATTTTTTTGGCACCACACAATATGATCGTTACTTGTTTGATCAGCTTTAAGTGTGATATCGCCCTTTGCTCCGGGCCGAATTGCAAACAACGGTTTACGCGCATCAAGCACATATCCCGAGCTGACATAAAGTAGATCATTCTCCGCGTAGGCTGTTGCAATCGTAATGCTGGAATTGCCGCTGAATTGATACAACAGCTTCCCCTGTAGATCGTAGGCTCGATTAGCACCGGTGCCCGGAACAATAATTTCCGTGCGGAGTGAATTTTCCCAAACAAATGGCGTCGACCAGTTGCTGTTTTCATCTCTTTTGACGTCCCATATCAGATTGCCAGTCGTCTTGTCGAGCATTTGCAACTTTGATTGCTGATCGTTATCGTCCACAATGATTAGCGAATCACCGTGTAGTACTGGCGAAGCCGCAGTGCCCCAATCGTTACGCATTTTCGCCGCAACACCGTCATGGCTCCATATCAACTCGCCTGCTAAGTCAAAACAATAAGTTCCTTGGTGGCCAAAGGAAACATACAAGTATTTCCCATCGGTCACTGGTGTGGATGAAGCGAAGCTATTTTTGATATGCACCGGTGCGGTTGGGTTCCCTTTATGTACTTCACGCACCCAAATCTGCTTCCCCGTCTTTAAGTCACGACAAACGACATTCCAATGATGCACTCCGGTTGGGGGACGATTACGATCGCCTCCAAAATACAGTCCCTTTTTAGCCGCTTCTGTTTCACCTTCATTAGCGACTGCTGTGTAAAAGATCTTCCCGCCGGTCACAACGGGCGAAGACCAACCACGTCCTATCGTCGGCACCTTCCATTGAATATTTTTCTTGGCCTCTAAATCCCAAGTTAACGGTAGTTTTGGATTGTCACTGACACCTCGTGCGCCAGGACCACGAAACTGTTGCCATTCTTGCGCCGTCGCGGCGACACCCACCAGACATAGGGCCAGCGTAACACCGATAAACCGTAACCGTAATTTTTCTATCATTGCCTTATCTCTCATCAACAGGGGAAATCACCAAATGGTATTGTACAAACATTTAAACTTGGCGGTCACTCAATCAATGTGAATTCGTGTTAAGTCCTGTTAACTCGTAGGAAATATGCAATACCCCGCATAATCACCTTGCGTTGCTATATCTTTTTGCAGCATTGCACATTGTTTACGCGCTGACGCACAATTCTCAAAGGGTCGCACGTCAGAAACTATCACTGGCATCTTCTGCCAATCAACGCTTGCGCTATCCGAGATACTTGCGATATCTATAACACTGAACTCGGCCCATTCAGGCAACGGTTTACTGATATCCGAGACCCGACAACCAATCGGTATCCGCACATTTTTTAAGTCAACGGATTGGATCTCAACATCGCCAGCGATAACACACGCCGTTACACATCCCCAGACATTAAGTTTTTCAATTGCGGAAACTGTCTTTTCAGAATCTGGTTGCTGCACAATCGACAAAATCGCTACGCCATTAAGAGTCGCCAAATTACATTGCTCTGTGGTTGGATTCAACACTGTACAGACCAGTCCTTCCTCGCGAAACTGTTCGCCTCCATCCGCGAGTGCATCGTCTAAGGGGTGCTGAACGCAACGCAACACCCACCGCCGGTAGTTGCCATTTAAATCGGTCTGATAAAAACTATTCTGTCGGATTTCGTTACCGCGAAACGTAAACACCTGCTGTGATTTTTGTTTACATTCCCCAGCATACGTCAATTCAATATCAACCTTGTATGTCGCCGGCAGCCTAGCCGTCCAAGCACAGGGATCTGGTATTTTCGTAGTGGCCAATAAACCCGCGCCGTCGCCTTGGTCTTGAAAAGCAATTACTGCCGCTAACGTTTCACTGTGCACGCAATAAGGCCCAGTAATTTGGCCTACAATCCGCCAGCCAGCTTGCCAAGCGGACTGTCCGTCAGAATTACCTTCAACATTCGCCCGCACAAACACTTGAGTGCTGATGCTATTAAATGGCCCTTGAATCATCTCGATTTCTATATTTTCGATTTCCATCATCCAGCTGTCTCCGCCACCTGCTTGAGTGCTTCCTTGAGATATCGTCCGGTGTAAGAATCAGGATTATCAGCCACTTGCTCAGGTGTTCCACTTGCCACAACCATTCCACCTTCGTCCGCCGCCCCTGGACCGAGGTCGATGATGTAATCGGCTGCCTTCATTAGTTGCAGGTTATGCTCGACAACAATCATAGAGTGCCCCACGGCTAACAATGTATCAAAACAATCCTGCAGCACCAACACATCGCTAAAGTGTAACCCTGTCGTTGGTTCATCAAGGACAAACAGCGTTCGTTGTCTTTTCTTAGTCGACATGTAGGAGGCTAGTTTGAGTCGTTGAGCTTCTCCGGACGACAGGGTATTAGCAGGTTGTCCAAGTGTCAAATATTCCAGCCCCACATCGATTAGTCTTTTTAACTTTGTTTGCACTTTAGGTTGACCGCGAAAAAACGAAAATGCTTCCCGCACGGTCATATCCAATACATCAGCAATATTCATCCCCCGATATGTTACCTGCAACACATCATCCCCATATCGACTGCCACCACACTGGGGACATTTCATAAACACATCCGCGAGAAACTGCATGTCAATTTCCAGATGGCCGTCACCGTTACAAGTCGTACATCGACCACCGTCCACGTTAAAGCTAAAGTGGCCAGGCGCATAATTGTGTGTTCGTGCATCAAGAGTCTCGGCAAAAACCTTTCGAATTTGATCAAACGCTTTGATATAGGTTACCGGGTTGCTACGTGGTGACCGCCCGATGGGACTTTGATCAATCAGTACGACTTCATCAATTTGACCGTCGCCGACAATGTCCTTAAAAGGCAAGGGTTTGGGTCCGTTTTGCCGCTTGCGTTTACACAAGGCTCCGTAAAGAGTGTCCTGAACCAACGTACTCTTACCACTGCCACTGACTCCCGTAACTAAACACAACACACCGAGCGGAAACTCTGCTGTGACATTTTGTAGATTATGGCCCGTGGCTCCACTCAATTTTATCCAGCCGTGATTTGTTTTACGACGCTCGCTCGGTACCATCTCACCCCGTGCTCCGGATAAGTATGCTCCCGTCAAACATTTTTCATCCTTGAGCATTTCCTCCGGAGTGCCTTGAAAGGTAATCCGACCGCCCCGATTTCCCGCCCCCGGTCCAAATTCAACAACTTGGTCAGCCAATTGAATCATCGATGGTTCGTGTTCGACCACGACAACCGTGTTACCTCGATTACGCAAATCCAAGATCGCCGTCGATAACTGCTCTACGTCACGCGGATGTAATCCCACGGACGGTTCATCCAACACGTAAAGCATGTTAACAAGGCTCGATCCGAGCGCCGTCGTCAAAGCAACCCTTTGAGATTCGCCACCAGAAAGTGTCCGCAACGTACGATCTAGCGTCAGATAACCAAGCCCGACTTTGTCTAGATAATACAATCTTCCGCGGACTTGTTCGAGGATCAATTTCCCCACACTCAACTGCCACTCACTCAAATCCAATTCGTCAAAAAAAGAAATCACGTCGCGAATCTTCATTTGACATATTTCTGCGATATTTGATCCACCAATGGACGTAGCCAACGCTTCCGTATTGAGTCGATCTCCATTGCAATGCGTACACCGCCGGTAACTGCGCCAACGGCTCAAGAATACCCGCAGGTGCATTTTATATTTTCGTTTTTCCAGCCATGCAAAAAAACCATTCAACCCGCCAAACTCTCGCTCTTGGATTCCTTCGTGAATTATCTTTAAGTGCGCTTGTTTAAGTTCACGAAAAGGTACGTCAACGGGCAGATCGTAGTCTTCCGCTAACGCCAGCAGTTCATGCCGCTCATGTTCATAGGCCGGCGAATTCCATGGCGCAATGGCGCCTTCTCTAATCGTTTTACTTTCGTCAGGAACAATCAATTCCATATCGTTGTGAATAACGTTGCCGAATCCCTCGCACATTGGGCAGGCACCGAGTGGACTATTGAAACTATACAAACGCGGTTGTGGAGATGAGAATTCTCGTTCGCAGGACTTGCATTGATAACTGGCGCTATACCGCTGCTCACTCCATGACCTCTCGTCAAGCATTCGTATTTTATCAACTTTACTCTCATCGCTTGATTCTGATGCCTCACTTGTATCCTGCTGGACAAGCACTACACACATCTCACCAGGTTGTGCAAATGCCGTTTCCAATGAGTCCTGAAAACGCGTTGCTGAGTCTTTTGCTGCAGGCACTGACAAGCGGTCCACTACAAAAATCAATTGCACTGTTTCTATTGGCCGAGCAAACTGATCGTAACAGTATTGCACAACCTGCTGCATTTGTTCATCTAATTTGACCATCGCGTCACCCGCAATGACGCGCACAAAACCATTTTCAAGAAACCCAGCAAGCGATTGTTCGATTAAATCGAGCAGGTCGGAATCGGTAACCTCAGATTCTCGTAACAAATCCTGGTGATTAAGGGTTGCCGTAAAGCCCACCATACAACGGACATTTGGGCGACTTAGTGTGAGTTCCTTGGCAACTGACTCGGCGGAATCCTGTTGCACGCTGCGGACGCATTGAGGACAAACGATTGTTCCAATTTTAGCAAACAACAAACGCAAGTAATTGGCGGTCTCGGTAGCCGTTCCAATTGTAGAACGACTGTTGCGATTGGTTGTTTTTCGAGTAACCGCTACCGCCGGTGGGATGCCTGTGAGACTCGTCGCCGTTGGCTTTCCTAGCCGATCAAGGAACTGACGCGTGTACGCGGAAAAGCTTTCGATGTATCGCCGTTGCCCCTCAGCATAAAGTGTGTCCAAGGCCAAGCTCGTTTTGCCACTGCCGCTAACGCCGCAAAATGCGATCAGCTGATTGTGCTTGAAATCGATATCGATGTGCTGCAAATTGTGTACCGCAACGCCACGCAACTCAATGTCGCGCAGATTGGCCTTCGGTGCCTTGGTACGTCCCGTCATCTGCTGCAAGTCCCCTTTACTGAGGATATTGGCCTAAAGTTAATCCCTCATAATAGATTTTTTGCAAGCATATTACCAGCACCACCTTTACGGACCGCGAATGAACGCGAATGTGGCCGCGAAGGGCACCTAAGTTGCGTTTGATTGTCAGCCCCGAGTTTACCGATTACGTACTTCGTTTATAATAAATGAGGGAAGCCACTTTAAATTGCCTTCAAATCTGTCTCCAATCATCAAGGTCCTATCGGCGTGTCCACAGAATCTAACAAACCGACACCGAAAAAGAATGTGTTTTACTTTCTTCTCGTTGCCACAGGTATCCTCTTCGCAACTACCGCCTGCGCCTACGGCGTGATGACTGTGACGTTTATTCGAGCAGCTGAGATGGCCAGCCATTTATCTCCTGAACCTGTTACTCAACCACCGTTAATACAGTTCTTAGATACAAATGGGGTTGACCTTATGATTTACGAACTGGGTGTGTTATGCTTTTTCTGTGTTGCAGCAATGGTATTAGACGAAGTTCGCGATCGTCGCACAGCGAACAATGAAGCGAACAATGAAGCGAACAATGAAGCGAACAATGAAGCAAGCGATGAGGTGCAAGCGGACGAACAGCCCGATATGCAACCCGACGTTGAGCAGGAGACATCGAGTTGACCACTGAAATCCAACAAGCGATGGCTGATTTACAGCTGCAAATAGAACACCACAATCAGCTTTATTATATCGACGCTGCTCCCGAGATATCAGATCTCGAATACGACAAACTGTTTTCTCAATTAGCAGACCTCGAGAACCAGCACCCCGAGTATGCGCGAAGCGATAGCCCGACTCAACAAGTCGGCGAGCAAACGGTCGAATCGCTGCAATCCGTCACACATCGCATACCAATGCTGTCGATTGACAACACTTACAATCTCGAAGAACTCAATAAATTCGGGCAACGCACATTGGACTTACTCGGCGACCAGGACGCCCACTGGGTTGTGGAATTAAAAATAGACGGAGTAGCAGCGTCTGTTATTTACGAAAACGGAAAGCTTGCACGAGCGGTTACTCGCGGCGACGGTAAAGTTGGCGATGACATCACTCACAATATCCGCACGATTAAAAACCTACCCGCTGAGCTAATCGGCGACCACATTCCTGCCATACTTGAGGTCCGCGGCGAAGTCTATATGACCAATCATGACTTAGCACGAATCAATGAACGCCAACAAGAACAGGGCGAAACATTATTCAAAAACACACGCAACGCCACCGCGGGCAGCATCCGTCAATTAGACAGTGCTGTTTGTGCTCAACGTCACCTGCAGATATTTTGCCACGGGATTGGGTACTGTGAAGGAATCACAGCGACTAACCATATGGAATTCTTGGACGAAATACGCAGCTATGGATTACCCGCATCACCGCTAGTCGAGAGTTTTCCGACTTTTGCAACTGCGGTGGAACATTGCCAACATCTAACAACACAACTACAAGACATCGACTTTGAAGTCGACGGCATTGTGCTGAAGCTGAACGACATTGAACAACGGTCACAACTTGGCAGTACTAACCGCAGTCCTCGCTGGATTGTCGCTTACAAATGGGAACGCTATGAAGCGATTACTCGCTTAAACGAAATTCGAGTGCAAATTGGCAAGACCGGCGCAATTACTCCCGTCGCGGAACTGGAGCCGGTGGAATTGGCGGGCACCACTGTCAGTCGCGCAAGTCTTCACAATGCCGATGAAATCCTACGCAAGGATATCCGAGTGGGAGATGTCGTAGTCGTTGAAAAAGCTGGGAAAATTATTCCGCAGATCGTACGAGTCGAAATACATGAAAGAACAAACGAACTACCAGTTTTTGAGTTCCCAACTTCTTGCCCTGATTGTGAAACAACACTCGTGCGCGATGTCGGCGGCGTTTATATTCGCTGTCCCAATTATGACTGCCCTGCCCAATTGCGGGAACGTCTCTGCTACTTTGCCGGTCGCACTGCCATGGACATCGAAGGCTTGGGGGATCGACTCGTTGAACAATTGGTCGAAGCGGAATTAGTAAAAACATATGCCGATTTCTATCGCATCACATCCGATCAAATTTCCGCGCTTGACCGTATGGGAATGAGGTCAGCACAGAATATCGTTGAGCAGATCGAGCTTAGTAAACAGCGGGGCCTAGATCGCTTACTCAACGCCCTTTCCATTCGACATGTGGGTACTACCGTAGCAACGCTATTGGCCAAAGAGTTTGGTAATATCCAAAGTCTCAGCGAAGCAACAGCGGAAGAGCTCGGTAATGTGGAAGAAATCGGGGATATCATCGCTGAAGGCGTGTTTGAGTATATGCACACACAACCAGGGATCGACATTGTGGCGGAGTTGGCTGAGGTTGGTGTCCTGCTCGAATACGATCAAATAGAAAACGCCCCCACGAGCAATTTACTGGCAGATAAAACGTTTGTTGTCAGCGGAACCTTAACTAATTTCAGTCGTGGCAAGATGCATGAATTGATTATCGAAAACGGTGGTAAAACGTCGACCAGCGTCTCAAGTATGACTTCTTTTTTGATCGCTGGTGAAAATGCCGGCAGTAAACTAACAAAAGCAGAAAAACTAGGGATCACGGTGTTATCCGAAAGTGATTTCGAAAACATGTTAAAGTAACGGTTCTCACTTCCTCTAACCATTAAAATCACGTGCCAGCTCCCGCCTCTAAAGACAATCGCTACATTCGCCAAAGTGGTTTTGCGCCTCTAGGTGAGCAAGGACAACGGAAAATTGGTGATAGTACGATCGTTATTTGTGGCTGTGGAGCTCTGGGCAGCGTCTTGGCGAACACGTTGGCTCGAGCCGGAGTTGGAAAACTACGAATCATCGACCGTGACTACTTAGAATGGAATAATCTGCAGCGCCAGGTGCTGTACACCGAAAGAGATGTCGCCGCAGAAATCCCTAAAGCGGTTGCTGCCAAAACGCATTTAGAGGAAATCAACTCGGACATCGAAATCGAAGCGGTTGTCAGCCATATCTCAGCTGACAATGTTATCGAACTTGTGCAAGATGCTGATTGCATTGTCGACGGCACGGACAATTTTGAAACACGCTTTCTTATTAATGATGCCGCTGTCCAACTCAATATTCCGTGGATCTACGGAGGCTGTATCGGCAGCGAAGGTCAAACAATGACCATTATTCCCCAACAGACACCTTGCTTACATTGCCTGATGCAAGCCGGTCCGCCGCCACCTGGTACCACACCCACGTGCGATTCCGCTGGCATCCTCGGATCTGTCATCAATGTAATAGCGTCAATTCAAGCACTCGAAGCCTTGAAAATCGTAAGTGGCAATGCCAGTCAGATCAGCCCCTATCTGCACGTATTTGATTTATGGGAAAACCGAGCGAGACAAGTAAAACTTGATTCACTGCTGGACCTCAAGACATGCCCTACATGTCATGAGCGCGATTTCAAATGGCTCGCTGCGGAACATGGTAGTTCGACAGCGGTACTCTGTGGGCGGAATGCCGTACAAATCAACTTTCACAACGAACAATCCGTTTCACTCGAACAACTTGCAGAGAAACTCAAAACGTCCGGTACAGTAACCGCCAATGCCTACCTGCTGCGTGCACAAATTAATGAATACCAACTAACGGTGTTTCCCGACGGTCGAGCGATTATCCAAGGGACTGACGACCCTAACACCGCACACAGCGTGTACGCCAAATACATCGGCAATTAAAGGTGGCTACCGTATTTCTCGATTGCCACGTTGGGGATACCACTCTATAACTTGCACGTTCAGCGTATAGGAAATAGAATCTATAAATACCTTGTCGAATTGTTTTGCTAACATTTACGTTGGAGTTACTATGAATCGCCCATATTTCCGTGCTTTGTTAATTCTATTTAGTGGCGCCTTTTTAGCCCTCGGGGGTTGTGACTCCGGTAGTGAAGATGCGGCTCATGAAAATGGTGCTAACCCAGGAACCGAAGAAGTTGTAGAACCAACGCGACCGACCGTTGCCTACATCACCAATGGCATTGCTTCGTTTTGGGATATTGCGGAAGCAGGGGCATTAAAGGCTGGAGTAGATTTCGACGCGGAAGTGTTGGTGCAAATGCCGGCGAACGGAATCGACGATCAAAAGCGGATGCTCGAAGATGCTATCACCAACGGTCTCGACGGTGTTGCTGTCAGCCCTATCAACTCAGAAAATCAACTCGACCTGCTCAATGACGTTGCTGAAAACACAGTTCTGATTACACACGATTCCGACGCAGTAAACTCCAATCGCGAACTTTATATTGGTATGAGTAACTACGCGGCGGGTCGCATGTGTGGCGAGCTCGTTGAAGCAGCTACTGCCGATATTGAAGGTACGGTTTCAATCATGATCTTTGTCGGGCGACTCGGACAAGAAAATGCTGATGCTCGCCGCCAAGGTTTGATCGATCAACTAATGGGTCGTGATTCAGACCCGACTCGAGAAGATAAGCCAGGCACCGTTATCAAAAACGATCGATTTACCATTCTCGGTACCCGCACCGATGATTTTGACAGGAGCAAATGTAAGGCTCATGCCGAAGACAGTATCACGGCATACCCAGATCTAAATTGTATGGTCGGACTCTTTGCTTACAACCCTCCGCAAATGCTTGAAGCGGCTAAGAACGCCGATAAACTGGACGAAATCCGCATTGTTGGTTTTGACGAGGATGCCATAACATTGCGTGCTATTGCAGACGGCACCTGCTATGGGACAGTTGTACAGAATCCCTTCGAATATGGTTATCAAAGCGTCAAGATTCTGACACAAGTCGCTCGCGGAACAATCGATCTTGCCGACATGGAGGATTTCATCGATATTCCAGCTCGTAAAATTGTAAAAGACAACGTCATGGAATTCTGGACAGAACTTAACAACCTGACCGGCGAAGAACCTCCTACAGCTTCTGAATAATTCCCACGTTTATCTATATTACGCACAGCCATTCGCTCATCTAATGTGCTTTAAATTTAATGACTCCATCCACTTCACCCCTGTTGCGCGTTCGAAACCTAACCAAGCAATTCCCGGGTGTTTTGGCATTAAATAGTGTTGAGTTGGAATTATACGAAGGAGAGTTTCTATCGCTAATCGGCGAAAATGGAGCCGGTAAAAGTACGTTGATGAAAATACTTGCAGGTGTGCAATTACCTGACGAAGGTGTTGTAAGCGTTGGTGGAAAAACTGTGGTACTTGATAGTGTCAAAGTTGCGCAATCCCACGGCATCGCTTTAATCCACCAAGAGCTGAACCTAAGCGAAAACCTTACAATCGGTGCCAATATTTTCTTGGGACGTGAGCCGCAACGATTTGGCATCATTAACAAACAGGCGATCGCAAAAGAATCTAAACGTTTTTTGGCAATGGTCGGATTGTCACTCGACCCAGGTACCATGACGGCCGATCTTTCCATCGGCCAACAACAACTCGTGGAAATCGCCCGAGCGCTTAGCGTCGACGCGAAAATCCTCATTATGGATGAACCGACTTCCAGTTTGAGTGCCGGTGAAACTGAAAAACTGTTTGACGTTATTCGCGAATTGCGTTCACACCAAGTAAGTATCATTTACATATCGCATCGACTAGGAGAAGTTAAATTGCTGTCGGATCGTGTGACTGTTTTTCGTGATGGTCAAAATGCCGGCGAACTCGCAGGAAACGATATCACACACGATGCGATGGTCAAACTCATGGTAGGTCGCGAAATTTCTCAGTATTACCCCCATACATCTCGCCCGCTCGGGGATGTGATGCTACAAGTCTCTGGTCTTGTGACGCAGGCCAATCCCGATCATGCGCTCGATTTCCAAGTTCGCCAAGGAGAAATCGTCGGTATCGCCGGCTTAGTCGGTGCTGGCAGAACAGAAATGCTTGATGCCCTGTTCGGTGTCGTGCCCTGCCTGACGGGTGAGATTCGTGTTCAAAACCAACAGGTTTCCATCAACACTCCCAAACAAGCTATTCAACTTGGAATCGCACTCGTACCCGAAGACCGCAAGAATCGAGGGCTGATTTTAGAGATGGATATCCAAGCCAATTCCAGCCTCGCTTCTTTAGCACAACATGCACATATGGCAGGCTTTCGCAATGTTCCTAAAGAACGCGCAGATGCCGAAGAGATGATCGAGAAACTTGGTACGCGGACCCCTTCAGTGCTACAAACCGTCGGCTTCTTATCCGGTGGCAATCAACAAAAAGTCGTGCTCGGGAAATGGTTGCTAACCCAACCAAGAATCTTATTGCTCGATGAACCAACTCGAGGTATTGACGTCGGCGCAAAACAAGAAATCTATCAACTGATTGAATCATTAGCAGCGACAGGCCTTTCAATCTTGTTCGTCTCGAGTGAGCTTGAGGAAATAATTGGCATGTCGGATCGAGTACTCGTGATGCGCGAAGGGCGAATTACCGGTGAATTAAATCGTGATGAACTCTCGGAAGAAGCGATCATGCAACTAGCAACCAGTGCCGATACAGCTCTTACCCAAAAAGAAGAAATGCAGGTTCTATGAATAAAATATTGGGTATCTTGATGTTACTCGTGTTTGCCTGCGTCGCCACCACGATGCTGAGTGAAGGGACTTTTGTCAGCCCGCGTAATATCCAAAACATTATGCGTTGGAGTGGCCTGTTCGGAATCATCGGTATTGGCGTCGCATTTGTGATCATCACCGGGGGCATTGACCTATCCATCGGATCAATGATCGGGCTCATCGGCTGCTTAATGTCGATGGCACTCATGGACTGGGGATTCGGAATCACTGGGACACTCGTCTTCATTATGATCATTTCCGTGTTATTGGGACTTTCACACGGCCTATTGGTCACCAAAGCGGGACTACAACCCTTTGTCGTTACACTCTGTGGGTTGCTCATTTACCGCGGAGTTGCGCGTTGGATCACAGGAGATCAAACTGGCGGTTTTGGCAGTGAATACAATGATTCGTTACGACTACTTGCGACAGGAAAACCCTTCTCCGTCGCTACCGTTTTGGCAATTTCAGGATTGGGTGGAGCGTGCTGGGTCGTCTGGAACTTTTTGCGGAAAAAACAGCAGCTGCGCGACAACATATTGGGCCTCGCGGTCTGTATCGTGGTTGCTCTGATCGGGGCCAGTCGGTTCACCAACCTATCAACCCCGACAATAATTAGCTTGAGTCGTGGTACTTCGGTCGAAATCATTACGATGCCCAACGACACGCAAAAGATCAATTATCGAAAAATGCAGATGGGCAGAGAACTAGACGAGCAAAATGCAGGCCACCGACCGAGCGCTCTACTACCAGAAATTTTGCTGAACTATGTCGGCTATCTTACGCTCGCCGCATTCGGTTGGGTTACCTTTTTGGCAGTAAAGACTAATGGTCGAGCAGCTAGAAAATCGCTGTTGGTTCTAGGGTTTACATTCTTGGGAGTGCTGCTGTCTCAATCTGTAATCGGCGATAAAGGCCCACAGTGGTTTGGACAATCTACGGGTGGCGAATTATGGAACAGCCGACTTGATATGCTAATCGTTTTCGTAGCGCTAGCAGCTCTCATTTTCGGTATCAATCAGTTCATCAAATCGACTCTTAAACACAACCCGTCGGCAAAATTGGCTCTATTAATAACCGGTGTCCTCGCAGGATGCTGGTTGATGAGCCAAACTCCAATTTGCCGCACGCTAGTGCCTGCTCCGATGATTTTCCTGATCGTGATTGCAGTGATTGCAACGATATTTCTTAACCACACAATCTACGGGCGGTATCTCCTAGCACTTGGTAATAATGAAACTGCAACTAAACTCAGCGGTATCAACACCGACCGCATGGTGATTTTGGCATACGTAATTTGTGGAGCATGTACTGGAGTCGGCGCCGTGCTGTTTGCCTTGGACCTAAACTCTATTCAGCCAGCAGGTCACGGTAACTTCTACGAACTCTATGCTATTGCCGCGGCTGTTTTGGGAGGGTGTAGCCTCCGAGGGGGTGAAGGTAGCATTACTGGAGTGGTCATTGGTGCAGCGGTCATGCGTGTGCTATATAACTCAATTAACATCCTTAAGATTCCTAATCAACTTGAGTTCGCGATAATCGGTACAGTTATTTTGGTTGGAGTGTTAGCGGACGAAACTCTAAAACGCATGAATACTCGCAAGCAACAGCTTGGTTGATCTAGGCTTGCGAGTGGGGCATACACGCAAGAACGCCGAAAAATATATTGTCTCACGACGGATCTATAGTTTAGAATGACAAGTCGTTGTTATATGTACCATTTTCCATTTATTCCTTAAGGAAGAAATCATGAAAAAAACTATTATTGCCTTGCTGTTTATGTTCAGCATTGTCCTCGTCGGTTGTGACGACGCTACATCTACAGATATTGGTCCAGATCCAGAAGGTGAAAATCCACCAGGTGCCGAATCGGAAGTCGATGCAGGGGCAATGCCAGATCCTGGTCCTGAAACAGAAGATAACTCAACTGATGGCGAAGGCTAATTTGGCGAGTTAGAACTCAAGGTAGTTATCCGAGTGACAACTACTACGATTCCAAAAAGACGTGTTTCGCTTTGCAAAGCGAGCACGTCTTTTTTATTAGCTCTGTGCCGCAACCAACAGCATTAATAGTCATAGGGTGATTTATGCATGTACGCACAATACAGCAAGTCCATGGGGTGCATGACAATAACTCTTTCTTGTTCCAACCGCCGCTGTCGATCGATTTGCATCATGCAGCCTGAATTACCGGTCAACACAATACTTGCACCCGTTTTGCGAATGCAATCTAACTTGCGCTCACCGAGGCGATCGGCCATTTCAGGCTCGACGAGGTTATAGGTTCCTGCCGCCCCACAACAAACTTCCGATTCGGGTAACTCCAATAGCTCAATTCCAGGGATTTGGCGGATCAAATTACGCGGCGGGTCAGATATTTTCTGAGCGTGGACCAGATGACAAGCATCATGATAGGTCACTTTCACCGGAATATCCCATTTTGGCGGAATGAATCCCAGTTCGTCTAAAAATTCATGGACGTCTTTTACTTTACTTGAGAACTGTTTCCTATCAGTCGCCTGTCCGTCACTCGCATCATCCCAGAGGTGCCCATACTCCTTGAGCATCGACCCACATCCCGCAACATTCACAATGATTGCATCAATGTCGTCTCGATCAAACGCTTTCAAATTGTCTGCCGCAAACTCGATTGCCCCTTGTTCCTGTCCAGTGTGATAATGAATTGCACCACAGCATCCCTGTTCATCGGGAATCACAACATCGCAACCGTTCTCCTGCAACACGCGCACCGTTGCATAATTAGTCTGCTGAAACACTTCGCTTTGTACACACCCGGTAAATAAAGCAACTCGCGCTCGCCGTTTCCCAATGGCCGGCATGACCTTTTCCAAAGGGGCATCTGGGGTTTTAATATGCGGCAATAGAGTTGCGAGCCGTCCTAACCGCGCCGGCAACAACTTCCACAAACCCGTTATCAACAGCAACTGGTCTAACTTTAAACGCTGTATGATTTTAGCGAACACCAATGCTTTGTGAAGTCTCTTTGGATAAGGGAAGAGACCAAACAAGATGTATTTGAAAAACCAATCAAATTGCTTTGGCTCTCCCTTTTCGGGAGCGTCCATGGCTAATCTAAACGGTTCAATCAAGCGGCCATACTGTACCCCAGATGGACAGGACGTTTCACAGGCTCGACAATCTAAACACAACTCCAGATGCCGCTGGATAGTATGAGTCATTTCTAGCCGGTGATCGGTAACAGCTCGCATTAGATAAATGCGGCCGCGAGGGCTGTCATTTTCATTTCCTGTCTCCATGTAAGTTGGACAGGAGGACGTACATAGCCCGCAATGGACACAGTCTAAAAACAAATCGTATTGGATACCGTCGCCAGGCGTTGCCGGTAAAGCAATGGGTAAGGGGTCAGCAATAGTGGAAGGGGAGTTTGACATTACTTAAAAACAAACCTGCCTGGATTCAAAATCCCTCGTGGGTCAAATTGATCTTTAACCGGCTGCATTATTGACAAGGGCGACGATAAACGTCCCCACATGCTGCCAGCTGTCACCTCCACTGCTTGTGGGTTTTTCAAGGTCACCACATTTCCGTGAAACCGCGCAGCGAGCGGTGCCAGTTCGGCAATCAAAGCTGACGAAATGCCGTCTTGCGGTAGTTGTTCAAAAGCCACGGTTACGACGCCGTCACCCGCAGCCGCTTGAATCACACAATCCGAGTCTAACTCACAACACTTAGCGATAACCTCAACAACTCCACTAGAAACTGTCTTAACCTGTATCACCAGCTCTGCGTCGTTAGCGGGAAACTCGCATATAGCCGACCACAAAGCCTGTTGCTGTGTGGGATCAAGAATCGAACCATCCGTTAATCCAGCTGATTTTAGCTCGCGCAATATAGTTGCCTGTGACCAATCCACTTCCGCCGTCGTTCCGGCCAGTTGGATTGCCATGATGCTCGGACTCGCGGTCTTGCTACCACCGCCGCATAATTGCTGCCAGCAGTCGCCCTGAAGCCACTGCACTGCCACCGGCGTCGCCTCGGAAACTAGCATGCTAGCAATCGCCGCTTCACCACAGTGACCATTCGGCACTATAGCGACCACCGTCGTTGTCTGTTCACTAATCGGCTTTACTTTTACCGTGGCCGCAGTAATAACTCCTAGCGTGCCCAACGATCCAGTCAACAACTTACAAAAATCGTATCCAGCTACATTTTTAACAACCCGCCCACCACCATGAAACAACTGTCCTTTACCATCCACGGCCTCAATGCCAATGACATAATCGCGTACCGTCCCCAATCCAAAACGGCGAGGACCGTTAGTGTTCGTTGCAATGACGCCTCCTAACGTGGCTTGCTCGGCCTGGGGAACGTCCAGCGGTAACATCAGTCCCTCAGCTTCCAGCAGATTAGTTAACCGTTGCATCGGTATCCCTGCTTCAACGGTGATGGTTAGATCGCGTACTGGAAAATCGATAACTTGATCAATGGCCTTAGTTGAGACCGCTATACCAACAGTGGTTGCGGGCAATCCATAATCCAAGGCAGTTTGGCCACCGACAGGATATACCGCCGTTGATTGTTCGTAGCATTCCAGCAGATGCGCAGCAACCTCCGTAGAACTCGCAGGTTCTACAGTGTCGGTCGCTGGTAATAGTTTTATATTCTCTGGCACGTTTCAATACTCAAGGTTGATTCATAATTAGGTGGCGACCATTCGACTGGGATGTTTACGTTCCATTCCACAAGCCCCGGCAACAGGTAACATCTTATCAGGGCTCAAATTGTTCTCCGGATTAAAGGCATCTCGTAACCCACTCATCACTGCCAGATCCTCTGGGGTGAACATCTTCTTCATAAAATGCATTTTTTCAACACCGATCCCATGTTCACCTGTCACACTTCCCCCGACTTCAAGGCACGCGTCTAAAATTTCACCGCCAGCCTGTAACACGCGTTGAATCTGTGATTCGTCTCGCTCGTCAAACAACATCACAGGATGAATGTTGCCATCGCCGGCATGAAAAACATTGACGATTTGAATGTCATATTTCTTGCCAATGTCCATTATCTTTTCATAGATATAGGGCAGTTGAGTCCGCGGGACGACTCCATCTTGCGTGACTAGGCTCGAAGAAATCCGACCGATCGCGCCAAAGGCTTGTTTGCGAGCACGCCATAAGTGTTTCCGTTGTTTTTCATCCGCAGCTTGCTGTACATCACGAGCGCCATTATCAGAACATAGCTGTACAATCCGGTCTCGTTGGTCGTCCAACCCCGCGTCAATGCCATCCACTTCGATGATCAATACTGCCTCAGCATCTAAAGGAAACCCAAATTTAAATGCTTCTTCCAAAGCGACCATGATGTCATGATCGATCATTTCTAGTGCTGCTGGGATAATACCAGCGCCAATAATAGCACTAATAGCTGTCGTGCAGTCAGCTACCGAATCAAATACCGCTAGCATAGTACGAACGCCTTGGGGGTTACGAGTCAATCGTACCCAAACTTTGGAGACAATGGCCAATGTGCCTTCGCTGCCGACAAGGACTCCCGTAATATCTAGGCCCGAGCAGGTGCCACCAGGTCCACCGACGGTCACTATTTCTCCGGTGGCTGTGACAAATTCAAGCCCGAGAATGTGATTAACCGTAACTCCATATTTAAGAGTATGGGGGCCACCGGAATTGGTGGCCACATTGCCGCCAATCGTACAAGCACCCTGACTCGATGGATCGGGAGCATAATGATACCCACTGCCTCGGAGCGTTTGGGTTAAACGAAGATTGACAACACCTGGTTCCACAATTGCATAGCGATCCCTCAAATTGATCTCGAGGATTTCGTTCATGCGGGTCAAAACCAACATGACACCTCCACCCACCGCCAACGTGCCTCCAGCTAAACTAGTGCCTGCACCGCGCGGCAAGAAAGGAACTTCGTATTGATTGCATAATGAAACAACTGCGGCAATTTGATCGGTTGTTTGTGGAAACACAACAACATCGGGACAGTCTTTCTCGATCGTAAAACCGTCGCACTCGAATACCATCCGGTCACTGTATGCCGTCAAAACACCTGCGGCACCTATTACTTGGCGCAAGCCCGTAATGAGCTCAGCAGGTATCGTTGATTCGCTCGATTTAGATGACATTGATTGTTTAACCAACCTTAAAGGAAACCCAATATTCCTGAATAACCAACCGTTACCACAGTATAACATCGATTGTCATAATTGCACTGTAGGTAGGTCATTCAAGGAGTCAAGTAACCCCGCCAATCCGCCGCAGTCCCGGATTAATATCTAAGGACAAGTCCTCGATCAAATCTCTTTGCAACCGTTCAATTGCAATCGCACCCATGACTGCGTTGTCGGTGCACAGCGCCATTGGCGCAATATGTAACTCTGCCCCAACCTCTGTACAAGCGTGCTGCAACCGTTCACGAAGTAGGTGATTCGCAGCTACTCCGCCTCCTACACACAACACGCCTAATCCAGTGCGTTTTAGAGCCAACAAGGATTTTCCGACGAGGCAATCCACGACGGCAGTCTGAAAGCTAGCTGCTACATCAGCCACAGTTTGGTCACTTAAATTCAATTCACTAAAATCAACTTGCCCCTGGCCAGCAATTTGATAACGAACTGCTGTTTTCAAGCCGCTAAAGCTAAAGTCAAGAATATTGGTATCCTTAAGTAAGGGGCGTGGAAACGCAAATGCTTGCGGATCTCCATTTTCGGCAGCCTTAGATATTGCCGGTCCACCTGGATACGATAGGTTTAACATCGCCGCGACCTTATCAAAGGCCTCACCTGCAGCATCATCAATCGTCCCACCGAGAGGTTCAAATTCCAAGGGGCTTTGGCAGCAATAGAGATTTGAGTGACCTCCGCTGGCGATCAACCCAACGCACGGAAATACGTCTCTTTGTGCGGCGAGGCGACAGGCAAAGATATGGGCCTGCAGGTGATTCACTGCAACGAGGGGTATGTTATGAGCAACGCACAATGCCTTTGCGGCGACGACGCCCACGAGCAGCGATCCTGCGAGCCCAGGCTCATTAGCGACTGCTATGGCATCTAAATCGCTTAAGGATAACCCAGCACGTTTCAGCGTTTCATCAATGACTGGTAGAATGGTTTGCACGTGTGCGCGAGCCGCTATCTCAGGTACCACACCCTTGAATTCTTGGTGCAACGCTTCCTGCGAAGCGACCACGCTCGAAAGTACCTCGAACGAATCCGTCACGATAGCGGCGGCTGTTTCGTCGCAAGTGGATTCTATGGTAAGAATACGCATGTAGTTAAGGTCCCTGAGCTGTAGATACGAAACACCGCTAAGCGTGTTTACACACTATAGCAAAGCGTGGATGTTTACTGGGACGCGGCCTCATTAGCCGATTCGCGGTTTCTTATTGGACCGCGCCGATTACCACGTTTGGTGCCACGCTCTGCATTTTCATCTTCTTGCGTCGTGTCTGCCGGTGGAGGCTCTGGTGGAGCTTCTAGGAGAGGCAAGTCCAACGCCTGGTAGAGATAATTTTTAGCAATGTGTAATTGTGCATCGTGGAACCCCACATATTCTTTATCAACAAATGGATCATGCGTGGCACCGTTGAGTACGATATTTAAATCACGTCGCCATAGCCGCAACAATCGATTCTGTTCAACTGTGAATTCAGCTGCCATGTTGTCGTTTGGTTTGACTCCCCAATCATCATCATTTTGCGCATGGGGTCGATCGATATTTTTGCCACTCGGCCGTAAATATCCAGCGGTCGTCAATTTCAAGGCACTACGACCTCCTTCAAGTTGAATAATATTTTGGACACTCCCTTTGCCATAAGACCGTTGCCCAACAACGACGGCTCGATCGTGGTCTTGTAAACACGCAGATACAATTTCACTCGCACTCGCACTAAACTGATTAACCAGAATCGCGATGGGAAATCCTTCAAAAGTACCCTTGGCCTTGGCATCCCACACTCGCTTTGGCACGCTACGACCTTCGGTACTTACAATACGACCAGATGCAATAAACATATCGCAGATTTCAATTGCAGATGTCAACAGGCCACCAGGGTTGTAACGCAAGTCGATAATCAAGCCTTGGACATCCTTCTCTTTTAGTTGCTGCAGTGCCTCAAGTAGCTCTGCGGAAGTCTTACGTCCAAAATTTGTGATTAACAAATAGCCAATGCGATTCTCTGAATCAATCATTAAGTTCCATGAATCGTCGTTGTTTCTGGCGGCACCATACACCGACTCAATTTCAATTAATTGCCGCTCAACAGTTAACTCTTTCGTTTCATTGTATTTAGGCGATTCGATTGTCAAATTAACCGACGTACCAATCTTACCTTTCAATCGAGCAGCCACATCTGACAATTGCATCCCCTCGGTGGACTCGTCATTAATTTTACGGATAAGATCTCCAGGTCGAATCCCTGCTGCATAGGCCGGTGAGCCGGCAATCGGCGTTATGATTTCGATGTTCCCTTGATTCAAGACGGTTTGAATACCAATGCCACCAAAGACATTCTCAATTGCTTGCTTGAAACGATCGATATTGGACGGTGGAATATAATTTGAATGCCTATCCAATTTCTTCAACATGCCTTCAATGGCAGCATCAACCAACTCCCGCCGATTTACGTCCTTGACGTAATTCCGGTCGATTTGATCGAGCGTGTCGACAAACAATTTTAACAGCTCGTATATTTCTTCATCCCCGACAGACTCCGCTGCGATTGCTTTTGCGTCGTCAGTTACTGCGGCGCCAATCTGAGTGCTTTGCTTGGGAGTGGATTGTTGTCCCGACAGGGTACTCGAAAACCAAATCAACAATGCCCACGACAATAATGACAAACTGAATTGCGTAGATACAAAACGTTTTGCACGAAGAAAGTTCAGGCTCAAGGTTATGTTCCGATTATTAAAGGGTATGTATATAATCATGTTGCTAAACGTTCCACCTTTTACAACCGCTTACCCGGTTCAACTAAATGGTTCGCAAACGTAGGATGGAAGGAATGCTAGCAGGACTGCAATTATAGGCAATCCGCGACTAACGAACAACATTCATCCTCCAAAGGTAGTATTACAGTGAGCGCACGGGACGAAGTGATTATTGCAGGCGGTGGGATTGTCGGATTGGCAACCGCCTATCAAATCTCGCAGCAATATCCCCACACGAAAGTTACCGTTCTCGAAAAAGAATCTGGGGTCGGACAGCATCAGACCGGCCGCAATTCTGGAGTGATCCATTCTGGGATTTATTACACGCCAGGTTCATTGCGCGCGACCAATTGTCAACAAGGTCGACAAATGATGGAAACGTTTTGTCGCGAACAAGAGATACCTTTTGATATTTGTGGCAAAGTCATTGTCGCCGTCGACGAAATTGAACAACAACGCTTGCAGGTGATTTATGAACGCGGGCAAGCCAATGCAGTCAAATGCAGCTTATTAGACCGTGATCAACTCTCTGAAATAGAGCCCCATACGGCGGGCATCGCCGCCATTCATGTTCCCCACGCTGGTATTGTTAACTTCCGATCAGTTTGCGAGCGTCTAGCGGAAGTCGTTTGCGATCGAGGAGGCACAATTGTCACATCATCCAAAGTGCTTGGCATCCAACAAGACACATCGAGTGTGATAGTTGAAACCTCGACCGGAGAATTTACCGGGTCGTATTTAATAAACTGCACGGGAATATACTGTGATCGCATCGCTAAAAAAACGGGACACCGATCGCCAGCAAAGAATATTCCCTTTCGCGGTGAATACTATGAGCTAAAACCTGCGGCACATCACTTATGCAATCACCTGATCTATCCTGTACCGAATCCTGAATTTCCATTTTTGGGTGTACATTTCACTCGTATGATCGACGGACGACTAGAATGCGGCCCCAACGCTGTCTTGGCGTTCGCCCGAGAAGGCTACCGCAAACGCGACATTAACCTACGCGACCTGTTGGAAACTCTCACCTATACGGGATTTCTAAGACTGGCGGCTAAACACTGGCGCATGGGGATGCATGAAATGTGGCGATCCTGTAGCAAGCGAGCGTTTGTTAAAGCACTTCAGCGGCTCGTTCCCGCCATCACCGCTGATGACCTGATGCGTGGCCGTTCTGGCGTGCGTGCGCAAGCTTTGGACCCTAGTGGCACCCTTGTAGACGACTTCATCATTCTAGATTCAGACCGCATTATCAACGTCTGTAATGCGCCCAGCCCAGCAGCTACTAGCTCTCTAAAGATTGGCGAGACAATTGTCAGTCGCTTGAGTCAACAGTTCGGGTGACTTATCAAGCCCGCTATTAAGAATGGGCAGCACCGGCAAACACATTGTCTAACGGATCAGTGGAAACACGGTTTATTAGTTACCGCCACCACCACCGCCTTGACCACCGCCACCGCCACCTTGGCCGCCTTGACCGTTACCGTTTCCGCGGTCGTTGTCAAATCCTTGAGCTTGTCCGGTCGCAAAATTAAACGTCCGAACATCACCGACACCGGTTGAAATTGGCGTTGGTGGAATCGAAATTCGAACATAACGGCGGTCTGGAGACACAATCGGTGACATGGCTGTCAGGTTTGCACCTGAAGGTAAAACGGTGATTTGTGGTCGGTAACCAACTCCACCTCGACCCGGCACAAAGAATCGCCCGTCCCGCGCGGCCATTTTACGAGCGATCGCAAAATCTCGAGCGGCATTCGAATCGGTTAGGCTATTGAGTTGTTGAGCCAAAATCTGTCGACCCGCGATCTCTTGGTGTTTCTGCATGTTTTCCAGTTGGTGAGCGCCAATTGGTTCGATACGCCGTCCATGTAACACGTCAAAGATCACAACGGCGTCTTTGTTGTCCAATTGAATCTGTTCATGGATATGTGGTCGGTCTGGATTGTCAGTGAAGATATCAACGGTTACTTTACCTGCAGTGACATTTCCCCAAACGCGACGAATCAAAAGACGATACTCGCCTTTAAACGCCCGCGGACAAACATAAGTCTCGCTATAGCCATTAACCGGTTGGTTACCAGCCATCGCGAATGTGTCGCCAAGCATAACTCCGCCAGATGTTGTACGATCGTTTTGGATCGAACAGACAGTTCCAGCTGGTTCTTGTACCTGCAGATCAATGTCCGCATTACCTGTCCAAGTCACGACAATGCGACAGTCGCGCGCAGTTTGTTCGCCGATGCTTTGCGCAAACTCTTTAGCCGGTTGTTCATGACCCGCTTGCTTTAACTGCATGATCAATGCCTGAGCGGTATGCCGAGCATCGAGTTCAATGTGTTTTTGCTCGTTGGTCCAAGCTTGCGCTAGGATTCCAGTAGTTGCCCATTTCAAACCTTCAAGGTCACCGAGACGTTTTGCTATTGCTAGTCCTCGCACGTATGGTTCAGGGCGATATGGATTTACTTCTGAGACATCTTGCAAGATACTCAAAGCACGCTTGTGCAAACCGACTTCGGACATGTAAATACCCACGGCCAACAATGATTCTGGACTATTGCTGTAGTCAATTGCCGACATTAGCGCTCGTTCAACTTCTCGCAGAGGAGCATGGTTGGCTTGCATTGCCAATCCCAGGCCCTCATACATCCAAAATTGAGATTGCTCATGACGCATCGCGGCTAACATGATTGCAATCGATTCATCCACTAAGCGTTTTGCTTTAGCTGTTTGTGCTTCGGTTTCTTTACCACCTTGAGCATGCAATCGCTGTGCTTGGATCATTTTCAGTTGAACCGTAAAACGAATCTGACGAGAGTGTTGAGTAACCGCCTCATCACTTAAATCTGCTGTCGACTTGAAATAACGATTCCAAGCAGCGTCTAGTGATTCACCTTCTAGGGGTTGGTGATCGATAACGGTCAATTGTTGTTCAATCGCTTTGGGAATATCCGTTTCG
>LWDU01043113.1_pt1 | contig 34685 bp, 33 predicted proteins | sample 727161 | NCBI WGS metagenome assembly LWDU01 (sample SAMN04566230, study PRJNA314399) | hydrothermal vent metagenome | isolation source: deep sea hydrothermal plume seawater | place: Mexico: Gulf of California, Guaymas Basin | collected 2004-07-11 | reverse complement strand
ATAAGTTTAACGGCGCTACCAATATAATCATTTGTTTTGGCAAGACAGAAGCGTCTTGCAGAAAGTGTTCGAAAGCGCATAGATGGATAAAAAGGGAACAAATTCCCCCAAATCTTAAATAAAGTTTGGGGCGCATCCTGAAAAACTGAATAAGATCAATAGGTTAATAAAGTGAATGGTGGGCCCGGCAGGACTCGAACCTGCGACCAGACCGTTATGAGCGGCCGGCTCTAACCAACTGAGCTACAGGCCCCCACCACTTGGGTTAGATCAACCCTAAAGAAAGCGACAAATTAGCGGTAAACACTGGTTGGTCAAGACCAAAATATGCAACCTAAAGTGCAAACAAAATAAATCTACCAGCGTTTTTGGGATACTACCATTAACATTTAATAATCCAAAAAACTACGAAGCTTTCTGGAACGACTAGGGTGTTTGAGTTTACGAAGCGCCTTTGCTTCGATCTGGCGTATACGTTCACGTGTGACCGAGAACTGCTGACCAACTTCTTCCAACGTATGATCCGTATTCATACCTATGCCAAAACGCATACGTAAAACTCTTTCCTCGCGAGCCGTGAGACTGGCTAATACACGAGTCGTCGTTTCTCTCAAATTACCTTGAATTGCTGCATCTAAAGGCTGAATTGCATTCTTGTCCTCAATAAAATCACCCAGATGACTATCTTCTTCATCACCGATAGGAGTTTCGAGACTAATTGGCTCCTTTGCTATCTTCAAAACTTTACGTACTTTATCTACCGGCATCGCTAGCTTAATTGCCAACTCATCCGGCGTCGGCTCCCGGCCAATTTCATGCAACATCTGCCGGGACGTTCGCACTAACTTATTAATGGTTTCTATCATATGCACGGGAATACGAATGGTCCGAGCTTGATCCGCAATAGAGCGGGTAATTGCCTGCCGGATCCACCATGTTGCATAGGTGGAAAACTTATACCCGCGGCGATATTCAAATTTATCAACGGCTTTCATTAAGCCAATATTTCCTTCCTGGATCAAATCCAGAAACTGCAACCCACGATTAGTATATTTCTTCGCAATTGATATAACGAGACGCAAATTAGCCTCGATCATCTCTTTTTTTGCTTTGGCTGACTCCCGTTCACCTTTTTGAACTGTATTAACGACACGACGAAACTCGCCAATTGGAAGACTAACTTCATTGGCTATTTCTGCAATTTCACTGCGTATCTCTATAATTTCATCTGTATGTTTCTTTCCAAAGTCCGCCCAACCCTTCCTATTGAGTTTTATTACTCGACTGAGCCAATTAGGATCAAGTTCATGGCTAGTGTATTCCTCGAGAAAATCAGCTCGCTTTACTTTTGCCTTTACGGCAATACGCAAAAGTTTGCCTTCATGGCTAACCAATTTGCGATTAAGGTCATACATGTGACCTAACAGGTAATCGAGCCTATTATTGTTAATATGGATACCTTCCATCAACTCAATCAGCTCATTACGAAGCTTAAAAATTCGTTTTTCAGCGGTTGTTGTAACTGAATTACCAGATTGGACAGCTGCCAATCGCTTCTCTTGAGCACGGTTTAATTTTGCGTAGGTCTTTTTTATCTGATTAAATTTGTCCAATACTATTGGTAATAACGTCTGCTCCATAACGGCAAGAGATACACTGTTATCCCCATCATCATCATCATCGTCATCATTATCATTATCATTATCATTATCATTATCGCCGGGCTCTGCATCCGTTTTTGCCTCACCATCCACTAAGGTATCGCGATTTGATTTTTCCAGGTTAGCTTTAATTTTTTTTTCGGCCTCTTCTCTAACTGCAGGTGCTGCAGCGGCGATAACGCCCTCGATACTTGCTTCCCCGTCACCTTCTGCCTTCGGTACAGTATGATCCTCTTTTGGGCCTGAGAATGTGGCATCAAGATCAATAATATCTCGCAACAACATATTTTCGTCATCTAAGTCTTTACGCCATTGAAGAAGGGCTCTAATGGTCATGGGGCTCTCAACAATTCCACCGATCATCATTTCCCTGCCAGCTTCAATCCTTTTTGCTATCGCAATCTCACCTTCACGTGACAGAAGTTCTACACTACCCATCTCGCGTAAATACATTCGAACTGGATCATCAGAGCGACCAGCATCACTTTCACCGACATTGCCTGATTCTGGTTCTTTTTCTTCTTCTTTTTGGACTTCGATGTTTTCACCAGCATCTTCACTTTCTTCATTTTCAACAACATTAACACCGGATCCCGATAGCATAGACATCGTATTTTCAATCTGCTCAGATGAAACTTGTTCCGGCGGTAAAGCTGCATTTAACTCATCATAGGTTACAAAACCGCGTTGTTTACCAAGAACAATCATCTTCTTTACAGCGGCATTGATTGAATCCAAAAGAGGGGCATCATTTACTTCACCCTGTGCTCGTGATTTTCTCGCAGTAGCTGTCGCTTTCGTTGTGGCCATTCTAACCCCGCTTAATATCGCCCATAAAAGAGCTGATTGAGATTTCCTAATAGTTATATATTTATTCTCGTCCGTCTAACTCACTCTATGACACTTCCAATTCTACTTAGATCAGCTAAGCACTTTTAGCACTGCTGAAATTAGACAAATAAATTTCCGCATCCTCTTTCTGCATTGCCGTCTGTTTTAAGGCTTTGAGCAACTCAAACGTTTCCGTAGTTGGATTTTCAGAAAGCTCTTTTTCAACTGTCTGAATTTCTTCAAGCAGTTGATTACGACGGTAAAGCCGAAAAGTTTGCTCCCAGCCTTTCTGGACAACATCAATATTTTCATCTGGCCGGGCAAATTTGGCATGGTTTATAACCTGTCGACTCAAAAGGCCGTTCAATAGCACAGCAAACCCGGTAACCTCTAAATGGTCTCTCAAAACTTGTTTTTCAAGTCTAGGAGACAAAGCAAGCGTCTTTAATACTTCTTGGCGTAACTTGTCAAGGTCTGGAGCCTTAAATTCAAGGCTACCTAACCGTTCTCCAATACGATCAAATAGCAACGGGTGATTGATTAAAGTCGCAATCAAAATAGCCTGTTGAATCCAAATCGTATCAATATGAGCGCCTTGACCAGATTTTTCTGTCATTTGAACAAAAGACGTTTGCTGATTGCGCCAATTCCCTCTACCTCCCGAAACATTATTCATACTCCGGTTCTTGCCAAATTCATCCCACAAACGGCTTTTAAAACTGTTCAAGTAATAGCGCTGCACAGTTTTATCTTTAATAATTGCGGCGGCTTCCTTTAGACGATTTTCCAGACCGGCTCTATCTTCAGGTGTTTCGAGCCTACAACCAAAGGTATTGAACCGCCAAATTACTTCGAATAAATGCACCGCCTCTCCTAGTGTCTCTTCAATAGCCTTGATACCCTTGGTTTTGATTAAACTATCAGGATCTTCGCCATCGGGAAGTGCTATAAACCTTAAGCTTTTTCCAGGTTTTAAAAGTGGCATGGCCCGCTCCGCGGCACGAAGCGCAGCTTTTTGACCTGCATTATCTCCGTCAAAACAAAGGATCGGTTCTGGAACAACTTTCCACAATATTTGTATTTGATTCTCTGTTAATGCGGTTCCCAATGGAGCAACCGCATGCTTAAAGCCAGCCTGGTGTAGGGCAATTACATCTGTATAACCTTCTGTCACCAAAATTGTTTTGGTATCACGTGCCGCCTCAACCGCTTGAGATAGAGCATATAAGCTATCTCCTTTATGAAAGAGTGGTGTTTCTGGCGAATTAAGATATTTAGGCTCACCATTGCCCAAAACGCGCCCGCCAAATGCAATTACCCTCCCCCGACGATCGGTTATTGGAAACATCACACGACCTCTAAAGCGATCATATGGCGTTCGAGATGGATCATCCGGTTGGATTAATAATCCTGCCTCAGTCATTAATTGATCAGAAATTCCCTCACGAACAAGAGCTCTTTTCAAACTACTACTATTAGCTGAAAATCCTATCCGGAAATGTTTGATTGAATCTTCATTCACACCCCGGTTAAATAAATAATTCAGCGCATCCTTCCCTTCCGGCATGTAGAGTAGTTTTTCATAATGTGCAGTCGCTGCCTCAACCACTTCAAAAAGATTTTTAGCCCGCATTTGGCGCTGACGTTCCTCCGGCGTTTCAACTGGAATTTCAAGCCCAACTTCATTTGCAAGCTGCTCAACAGATTCGGGGAATGACATATTGTTAGTTTTCATAACAAAATCAAAAACACTCCCATGTTCGCCACAACCAAAGCAATGATAAAAGCCTTTATCTTCATTAACGGTAAATGATGGTGTCTTTTCGTTATGAAATGGGCAAAGCCCGTGATATTCACGCCCCTTTTTAATTAGGCGCACGCGCCTGCCCACAACCTCGGCCAAACCGACTCGATTTCTAACTTCATCCAAAAAACGTGATGAAAAAGCCATACCATTTCCTATTTGTTGCAGACTATCATAGCTGACAAAGTGCAGTTAGTAGAGGTAGTATTTGATTAAGTTATTCTAGTTATCCCCACAATCCACAGATTTAATCAATTAAAACGAAAAAATCGGTAATCAGATAGATTTAGCAAAAAAAATGTATGTTGTGAGCTAAATACAAAAACACTTCTATATCGGATTACCTGTTGACAAACAAAAATAAGCGTAATCTTTGACTTGACCTCTGGCAACCATGCCATACCTATAGTATTCCCGACAATCCATTATCACTTAAAAATAAGAAAAGGCATCATGGCTTTCAAGAATCTAAGAGAATTCATAGAAATGCTTGAAATTAAGGGTCGTTTGATAAGAGTCTCCGAACCAATTTCTCCCGTTCTCGAGATAACTGAAATACAGACACGTATTCTGGCAGAATCGGGACCGGCTATTTTGTTTGAAAATGTTATCAAAGAAAATGGTGAAAAATTTAATTTACCAGTTTTAGTAAATTTATTTGGAACTGTTGAGCGAGTTGCGTGGGGTATTGGCCAAGAGCCAGAAACACTACGCGAACTAGGCAAAACTCTTGCCTTTTTGCGCCAACCACGGCCGCCTGGCGGCTGGAAGGAAGCCATCAACATGTTCCCAATGATGAAAACTGCGATGGCAATGAAACCAAAGACAGTTTCCAATGCGCCATGTCAGGAAATAATTCTCGAAGGGGATAATATTGATCTTTATAACCTACCAATCCAAACTTGTTGGCCGAATGAGCCCTCTCCCTTAATCACTTGGCCATTGGTAGTCACGAAAGGCACAGATTCCAAGGAAATCGATAGTTTTAATCTTGGTATTTATCGTATGCAGGTCACCGGTAAAAATACTACATTAATGCGCTGGCTCAAACATCGTGGTGGAGCCCAACATCACTCAAAGCAAAGTGAAAATATGCCAGTTGCAGTAGTAATAGGGGCCGATCCAGGAACAATCATAGCCGCGGTTGCCCCGGTGCCGGATACCATGTCTGAATATCAATTTGCTGGTTTACTTAGAAAGCAGAAAGTCGAATTGGTCGATTGCAAGACTGTGCCGTTAAAAGTTCCAGCTGAAGCAGAAATTATCCTCGAAGGTCACGTATCTTTGGATAATTATGAGAATGAAGGACCATTTGGCGATCATACGGGTTACTACAATTCAGTTGAAAAGTTTCCAGTCTTTACCATCAGCGCTATTACTATGCGCAAAAATCCAATATATCTATCAACTTTTACAGGACGCCCACCAGATGAACCGTCGATCCTCGGTGAAGCACTTAACGATCTTTTTATTCCACTATTTATACAACAATTCCCAGAAGTAATTGATTTTTGGCTGCCTCCAGAAGGCTGCTCATACCGCGTTGCTGTTGTGTCTATTAGAAAGGCCTATCCTGGTCATGCCAAACGTATTATGATGGGCGTCTGGTCCTTTCTGCAACAATTTCTTTACACAAAAATTGTTATCGTCGTTGATGAAGATATCAATGTACGCAATTGGCAAGATGTTATTTGGGCAATATCTACCCGGATGGATCCCGTTCGCGATATAACAATGATAGAAAATACCCCGATTGATTACCTTGATTTTGCCTCTCCCAAAGCTAGCCTTGGCGGAAAAATTGGTATGGATGCGACCAATAAAATTCCACCAGAGACTGACAGAGATTGGGGTGTTAAAATTCAAATGACTGATGAGGTGATTGAGAAGATCTCCAGTATATGGGACAACCTCGGTTTACCTGGTAGTGGTTCGCCCATCTGGAAAAAATAACATAAAATTTATTAGGAAAATGCCATATGACCAATAATAAAGCTATGCTAAATCTTCTCGGAGACTTACTTGCAAAAGCACTCGCAAAAGGCGCGGATGCAGCGGATGCCGTTCATATTGAAAGCCAATCTTTAACGGTCGCTCAACGACTTGGTAATCCTGAGAAATTAGAGCGCTCCGAAAGCTCAGACATTGGACTTCGTGTATTTTTCGGCAAACGCCAAGCAATCGTCTCCTCATCCGACAGCAGCTCAGAGGCCTTAAAAGAATTAATTGATCGTGTGATTTACATGGCAAAAGTGGTCCCTGAAGATCCATATTGTGGTCTTGCAAATAAAGACCAATTAGTCACGAAAATTATAGATGTTGATAGTTACGACCCCAGTGAGCCAACCACAGAAACTCTTGTCGATTGGGCAAACCGAGCCGAAGACGCAGCACGAGCCATCCCTGGAATTACCAATTCCGAAGGCGCGGAAGCTGGATGGGGAAAGGCCACGGTTTCTGTTGCCGCCACCAACGGTTTTTCTCAAGTTTATTCCGGCTCCCACTATTCGCTCAGCGCCTCTGTTTTGGCTGGTAAAGGGGTAGAAATGGAGCGGGATTATGATTATACCGGTGCAGTTTACGCAAACGATATGATTTCTCCCGAAGAAATCGGTCGCAACGCCGGTAATAAAGCCGTCAAGCGAATAAACCCCAAAAAGGCTCAAACTGCTCAGGTTCCCGTAGTATATGATCCCCGTGTATCACGTGGTATTGTAGGGCATTTATTAAGTGCCATAAACGGCTCTGCAATTGCAAGAGACACCAGCTTTCTGAAAGAAAAAATGGGTAAGAAAATTTATGCAGATAATATTTCGATTTTTGATGACCCCCACCGAATACGGGGCCTACGATCAAAACCTTTTGACGCAGAAGGCGTTATGAATAAAAAACGCAAAATTATCGACAACGGCCGACTAACAACTTGGTTGTTAGATCTTCGCTCTGCTCGACAATTGGGTCTTGAGACAACAGGTCACGCTTCACGAGGAACCGGCTCACCACCCTCACCATCGGCAACGAATATTTACCTTGAACCCAGCAATATTTCACCTAACGAGCTCATAAGTGACATTAAAAGTGGGCTGTATATAACAGAGTTAATTGGGATGGGAATTAATAACCTGACCGGCGATTATAGCCGAGGAGCATCAGGTTACTGGATTGAAAACGGAGAGATTACCTACCCCGTAAGCGAAGTCACCGTTGCTGGAAATCTAAATGATATGTTCCTTAATTTAACCACGGCAAACGATCTAGAATATCGCTACGGAGTAGATGCTCCAACGTTAAGAATTGATGGTATGACTTTAGCTGGAAAATAATACTTTTTGAAACGATAAAAAATTAAGAAGATGAATAAGTAATACTTAATATATTTATTTATTGGGTGTTAAGTGACTTTCTATCAAATGTCGTGTTATGTTCCGGAAAGAACTGTGTTGGTTCATAATTTCAAGGCTGAACGTCTCATAAACACAAGGAAATCAATACCTTGAGTATTAAGCCGCAAATCCAAAGTAATACCACTTATGCCCTGATGTCGCGGCTAATTCGGGAAAGCATACGTCCGTATATTAACTGGATCGGATTTGCGCTCATATGCATGGCGTTAGTTGCCGCCGCAACAGCAACCAGTGCTTGGCTAATGAAGCCGATTATAAATGACGTTTTTGTTGAAAAAAACGAAGAATTACTTTGGATAATCTCTTGCGCAGTCTTTGTTACCTTCACTATCAAAGGTATAGCCAATTACGGCCAATCGGTTTTGATGAGCTACGTGGGCCAACGCATCATCACCGATACTCAGCATCGCCTATATGCACACCTCACCCAAATGGAACTCAATTTCTTCCATAACCTACCCACAGGTAATTTAATTTCACGTTTCACTATAGATATTAATATGATGCGTGTTGCAGTCTCTAATGCTCTAACGGCATTTGGTAAAGATTTCTTGTCACTCATAGGCTTGGTTGGTGTTATGTTTTGGCAAAACTGGGGCTTAGCCGCCTTGGCATTTATAGTTTTTCCTATTGCCGTTATCCCCATTGTCCGTCTAGGCAAACGTATCCGTAAAGTCACTATAAATACACAAGAAGAAATGGGGCAATTTACGACCCTTCTTGAACAAACTTTTCAAGGTGCGCGCGTTGTTAAATCCTACAGCATGGAAGAGTACGAAAAGGATCGGGTGCGTGAAATTGCTGAACGAATTTTTATTTTGGTCTTTAAATCAGCGCGCGTCCGCGCACTAGCCAGCCCAATCATGGAAAGTCTGGGTGGCATAGCAATTACAATGGTTATTGCCTATGGCGGCTATCAAGTCATTCATGACAATATGGATGCCGGTACATTTTTCTCCTTTATCACTGCATTACTGCTAGCTTACGAACCAATGAAACGGCTGGCTAATTTGAATGCAAGTCTGCAAGAAGGTCTAGCCGGAGCAGACCGCTTATTTAAACTTCTGGATCGTCAGCCCACAATCATTGAGAAACCGGATGCCCAAGCGCTTACAGTTACGGGCGGTCAGATCAAACTTGAGAATATTCATTTTTCCTATATCACAAAAAAAACTGCCCTTTTAAACGTTGACTTTGATGTGCCCGCCGGAAAAACGGTCGCACTAGTTGGTATGTCGGGTGCAGGAAAATCGACAGTTCTCAATTTAATACCGCGGTTTTATGATATCGATAGTGGTAAAATCAGCATTGATGGCATTGATATCCGAGATGTGACGCTAAAAAGTTTGCGCGGCGCCATTGCACTTGTGAGCCAGGATATAACACTTTTTGATGATACCATCCGTTCCAATATCTCTTATGGGCGTCAGGATGCCTCCGAAGATGAAATAATCAATGCCGCTAAAAATGCCTCAGCTCATGAATTTATAATGAGCATGCCTGATGGTTATAATACTTATGTTGGTGAACGTGGTACCAAAGTTTCTGGCGGCCAAAGACAACGCATAGCAATCGCACGCGCAATGCTCAAGAATGCTCCTATTCTTCTTCTAGATGAAGCAACATCTGCTTTAGACACCGAATCTGAACGCAATGTCCAGGCCGCTCTAGCTAAATTAATGCAAGGCCGAACAACACTGGTGATTGCCCATCGTCTTTCAACCGTCATGGATGCCGATTTAATCCATGTAATTGATAAAGGAACTATCAAGGAATCTGGTTCCCATGCTGAATTAATTGCGCAAAATGGTATTTATGCGCGACTTTATCAAATGCAGTTCCGTGATGAATCCTCCTTAATCACAACAAAGAACGATAAACAACTAATTGTAGATGGTTAATACATAATTATGGCAACACCAAGATTTATAAAAACAATTTCACGAAATAGCGCATTAAGAAACTTCACTTGTTTATTGGGAAGCCTATACATTCGCTTCATCCATGCAAGTGGGCAGTGGAGGGTTGAAAACCAAGTCATCCCAGAAAAATTAATCAATGAAGGAAAAACATTTATCACATGTTTCTGGCATGGCCGTTTGCTAATGATGTCCTTTGCCTGGCCATATAATTCGTCTTTTTATATGCTAATTTCTACCCATCCCGATGGGCAACTAATTGCCAAAACGATTAAACGCCTTGGCTTTAAGGTTCTAGAAAACTCAGGGAAAAATAAAGGCGCTTTAGTAATGCGTTCGATGGTGAGCGCCCTAGGTAAAGGCAATTATGTAGGCATTACGCCGGACGGCCCAAGAGGTCCGCGTATGCGTGCCGGTTATGGAGCAATTGCACTCGCCAAATTATCCGGGACCCCAATATTACCAATAAGTTATAGTTCATCAAAATGGAAAATATTTCAAAGCTGGGATCGTTTTGTTTTACCGTTACCCTTCGCAAAGGGTGTTTTTATATGGGGCGAACCAATTGAAATTTCAAAAAAAGCAGACAAAATGGAAATAGAGGCTGCGCGCCAAAAACTAGAAGAGCAACTTACTCAACTCACTAAATCTGCAGATAAATTAGTAGGACAACAAACCCCAGAGCCTGAAAGTGGAGAAACTATCCGATGATTCTTAAAATCTATCGGATAGCAACCATTTTGGGAGTACCATTTATTTTATTTTATCTCAATTGGCGTAAAGGCAATGGTAAAGAAGATAACGAGCGGATTAATGAGCGTTTCGGCATATCTACATCTAGCCGCCCTTCTGGAACACTGATTTGGCTTCATGCAGCAAGCGTTGGTGAAGCAATTTCTATGCTACAATTAATCGATAAATTATTAAAAGAACATGCTAATTGCCACTTAATGATGACAACGGGAACAGTATCATCAGCCCAACTAATGGAAAGTCGCCTACCACAAAGAGCTTTTCATCAATATATTCCAATCGACCGACCACCATACGTTCGACGTTTTATAGACCATTGGAAACCAGATATTGCTCTTTGGGCAGAAAGTGAGTTCTGGCCAAATATTATTACAGAAACGCGAAAGCGCAATATACCTATGGTATTAGTAAACGGACGTATTTCAAATAAATCCTTTACGGGTTGGCAACGTGCACCGGGCTTGATTAAAACCTTGTTGCAATGCTTTACGCTGTGTCTCGGGCAGTCAGATAATGATGTCGACCGACTAAATCAACTAGGAGCACCTAATTCAAAAAACCTTGGTAATTTAAAATTCGCCGTGCCCCCTTTACCTGCCAACACAGAGGCCCTTGATTCACTCCGATCGGATATCGGAAACCGTCCTGTTTGTTTAGCAGCTAGCACCCATGCCGGCGAAGAAAAAATCATTGCAACGACCCATAACAATTTGAAATCAAGATACCCAGATCTTCTAACCATTATAATCCCGCGGCACTCGACGAGGGGACCAGAAATACTCTGCGCGATTGAGCCAATAACGGCTAACAACATATTGCGTTCTAAAGGCGACTTAATAACCAACGCAACTAATATTTATATCGCTGATACCATAGGAGAACTTGGCTTATTTTATAGACTAACTGAAATCGTTTTTATGGGTAAATCTTTAGTTCCACTTGGTGGCCAGAATCCTCTAGAAGCATTAAACCTAAACTGCGCAGTCCTCCATGGTCCGCATATGACAAATTTCCAATGGATGTCCGAGCAAATGATTAAACTTGGCTGTTCCGTTCAAGTTAACACCGCTGAAGAACTTACAGAGGCAATTTCTAATTTATTATCAGACCATAAAAAGCGAGACAATATGATTCGCATCGGTCACGATTTTGTGAATTCCCAATCTGAAGTAGTAAATTCAGTGGCTGAGGAAATTAATAAAGTTTTGGTGACAACCCATGCGGACACCTAAATTTTGGTACAACCAAAAAAATTTGGCATTGTCATTCGTATTAGCACCGATGAGTTGGATCTACGGATTAACACGTGCAATAATCCAAGATCGCGCCAAACCATGGCAAGCGCCAATCCCCGTTATATGCATTGGAAATTTAGTAACAGGTGGTCATGGAAAAACACCAGCGGCTCTTTCTATTTGCAACGCTCTAAAATTTAATAACAAATCTGTTCACTTCATAAGCCGAGGCTATCGAGGATCTCTTCACGGACCACTCTTGGTAGATTCAAAATCTCATACAGCAAATGAGGTTGGCGACGAACCTTTATTATTATCCAAGCTCGCGCCAACCTGGATAAGTGCAAACCGAGAAGCCGGCATTAGATTAGCCCACAAAATGGGAGCAGAAATTATCGTGATGGATGATGGGTTTCAAAATCTATCAGTAAAAAAAGATCTGTCTATCGTCGTTATTGATGGGGAAGTAGGTTTTGGCAACGGACGCCTAATCCCAGCAGGGCCGTTAAGAGAAGGTATAACTGCTGGACTTTCCAGAGCAAATGCTGTTGTTATCATCGGTGAAGATCGATTAAATCTCAAAGCCACCTTATCAAATATTATCAACTATCCATCACGAAATCCTATTAAAATTTTTACAGCTCAACTTAAACCCGATGTCAATTCTGGGTTGCTACGCAATAAGAAATTATTTGCTTTTACGGGTATTGGGCGCCCGGAGAAATTTTATAATACCTTAATTAAAATGGGCTGTAATATAATCGGGAAAAGAGATTTTGCTGATCATCATCAGTATACAACAAACGAAATATCCCGATTACTCGAAATAGCCCAAATAGAAAATGCACAATTAATTACAACTTCAAAAGATTACGTCCGTTTAACCACCTCACAACAAAAGGAAATTGCAGTCTTACCTGTAACACTCGACTGGACAGATAGAAGTGCGCTAGATAGCATCTTAAAACCATTCATCTAAATACTTTAAAATACGACGAGATAAAATTATATGAAAACATGGTTTCGCAAATTTATTTTGCACCCTAGCCAGGCTGTCATAGCGTGGATTTTAAACGCTTTTTTCACTATACTTCCACTAGATTGGGCCTCGGCCCTAGGCGGCTGGATGGGGCGCCAAATTGGCCCCCGATTAAGGGTTACAGGAAATGCCCGTCGAGAGCTAGCCATTGTTTTTCCTTTATTAAATTCATATGAAATCGAAAAAATTATAGATGGGATGTGGGATAATCTAGGCCGGACCGCAGGAGAACACCCTCATCTAGCAAAATTTAATCCATATGCAGAAAATAGCCGAGTTGAGGTGATTGGAGGAAAAATATTAGATCAAGCACGTGACGATAACGAGCCCGGTATAGCCTTTAGTGGCCACTTAGCTAATTGGGAATTAGTCCCCCTCGTTTCTACAAAAAGAGGATTGCCACTACATTTAATTTACCGCCGGGCAAATAATCCATTCTTTGATCGTTTAGTTCAAAGAGGACGTGTGAGCACTGGAGGACAGTATCTTCCCAAAGGCCCAGACGGTGCAAAAGATATTCTGCGTGCACTTAGCAAAGGTCAGCATCTTGCTATGTTAGTAGACCAAAAAATGAATGATGGTATTGAAGTTCCATTTATGGGGCGTAATGCTATGACGGCTCCAGCACTTGCACAATTGGCGCTACGTTTCAATTGTCCGGTAATTCCCGTACAAGTTGAAAGATTGAAAGGTGCCAACTTCCGGGTCACCATCCACCCACCTTTAATTCACCCAAATACCGGTGATAAACAATCCGATATTCTTCACTTAATGACAGAGGTAAATAATCATCTAGATAACTGGATTAAACAACACCCAGAACAATGGCTGTGGGTTCATAATCGCTGGCCAAATGAGCATTAACTAATCCCTTAATAATTGTTCAGGATCAAGTGGCGTTTGATTTAATTGCAATCCCCAATGAAGGTGTGGGCCTGTAGCTCGGCCAGTCTTGCCGACTGTACCAACAATTTGTCCCTTTGTGACCTTCATACCAGGCTTCACGGTAATTGAACTCATATGGATATAAGTTGAGCGTAAACCCAATCCATGATTAATAATAACCGTTTTACCATTAAAAAACATGCCATTATGGACAAAAACAACTACTCCATCAGATGCAGCTTTGATAGCTGAACCCTCAGGTGCCGCAATATCTAGACCAAAATGAGGACGCTTTCGTTTGCCATTCAGTATGCGCTGCGATCCAAAAACACCAGTTACCCGTCCTACAATAGGACGAATAAAACCTGCGGTAAAATATGGTTCCATTACAGATTCTAGGCGAGCTTTACTAATAAGCTCACTCTGACGCCTTATTAGATCTAAATCTTTTGCATTAGGTGTCACTTTTCGTTTCGACAAACCATCAATTCGTTGAATATCATAATGACGCTGCCCGATTGAAAGTAACCGACTATGAGACAAACCACCTTTGGAAAAAATTTCTAATTTAAAACTAGGTTTAGCATCACGAGGAAACCCTATTAAGAAATCACCTTCATCGGATTGGGTTATAGGTCTGCCGTCAAGATGTATTTTTGCTCCTGGCGTCGCCCAACCGATAACCAATCCACCTTGTATCATTTTACCAGTCAACTTTAATTGGCTGGCAACAGATGTTGAATAAATAAATAAAACCAATAAAAAAGAAGCTCGCGCCCAAATCACAGAAGGAAACCTTGTGATTTATTATCCTTATTTAAGCTTCGTTTCCCGATGGGTTTATTTTTCTTTTCTCTCAACCTGCTTTTACTCGAAACAGTACCACTGACATCACCATCACTAAATTTTATGCCTATACTCATTCCAGGCTTCGTCGAGGCTGCAGAAAGAACGGGCTGCTCGTGAAAATCTGTCACTAGTGCAAATCCACGATCCAATACTCGTTGGAACGAGACACCCTCCAATTTTACGGAGGCAAGATCAAGTTCATGCGATTTTTTTTCAACAAACGCGCTAACGCCGTGGCGCCATGCTCGAATTTGACTAGCAAATTCATTTTGTTTTACTGCAATATACTGAGTTGGACTAACAAGCCCGACCGATAGTCGTAAAATCTCAGACGAAAGGTTTTTGAAATGAATGTCTTTTACGTTAATTAATCGCTCAAAACAGTGATCGAGCCGTTGGGTAGCTTCTTCTGCTACTCGTGTCAAATTTGGGAGCCCCCGTGACACACTCTCAATATCACGCCTATTATCCCTATAGGATCTATTCATGGCCCGGTGTAGACGAGCACCAGAAGTTGTGAGTGTTTCAATCAAATTAGCACGCACTGGAACCGCCATTTCAGCCGCTGCGGATGGAGTGGGAGCGCGTTTATCTGAAACAAAATCGATCAATGTTGTATCAGTCTCATGGCCAACGGCCGAAATCAATGGGATATCGCTAACAGCAGCAGCACGTACAACCGCTTCTTCATTGAATGCCCATAGGTCCTCCAGACTACCACCACCACGGGCAATAATAAGAAGATCGGGTCTAGGCACATTTTCTCCCCTCTTTATACAATTAAAACCCTCTATTCCCGCTATTATCTGTTCAGCAGCTCCGTCACCCTGCACATTTGCTGGCCATAACAATACATGTCGGGGAAACCTATCATCTAGCCGGTGTAAAATATCTTGAATAACAGCCCCTGTTGGAGAAGTCACAACTCCGATACAGTCCGGCAAATAAGGCAATTCCTTTTTAAGCTCCTGATTAAAAAGACCTTCCCCGAGAAGTTTTTTACGACGATCTTCGAGAAGCCTTAAAAGTGCGCCTTCACCAGCAATCTCCAGTTGCTCAATCACAATTTGATAATTAGAACGACCGGGATACGTCGTCAAACGTCCGGTCGCCACCACCTCCATACCATCTTCAGGTTTTATTGAAAGGCGGCTTGACGTACCTTTCCAGCAAACAGCGTCCAATACCGAACTCTCATCCTTCATAGTCATATACATGTGGCCAGAACGGGCCAGTGTGAACCTAGAAATTTCTCCACGCACACGGACATGAGAGAACTTTTCTTCTACAGATCGTTTAAGGGCCTGAGAAATTTCACTAACAGAAAAAATTGGACGGTTATCGCCCGAGGTTTCTGCATTAACAATTTTTTTATCATTATCGATCATGGCTTATTGATAATTTATGGTACAAAATGCTTGGAGGACAATACGATAATATATTGGAGCTTGTAAATGGATATACTTATTGTGGGTGGCGGTGGACGTGAACATTCTCTTTGCTGGGCTATATCTAACTCTCTAAAATGCAATAAACTCTATTGTGCCCCTGGTAATGCCGGCATAGCAAACATCGCCGAATGCGTAAATATTCCAGACAATGACGTTTCAGGTATAGTGACGTTTGCCAAAGAAAATAACATTGATTTAGTTGTAATTGGACCTGAGGTCCCCCTCGTCCTCGGTTTAGTAGATGCGTTAGAAGTAGAAAATATCAAAGCATTTGGTCCGAACGCTAATGCAGCAAAACTCGAGGGATCAAAAGCATTTATGAAAGAGCTCTTTAAGAAATATAATATCCCAACTGCAGCTTTTGAATGCTTTACAGATTTCAAGCGGGCCACAGCTTATATACGCAAACACAATACACCCATTGTCATCAAGGCCAGCGGCCTGGCGGCAGGTAAGGGGGTAATAATAGTCAATACAGAAAAAGAAGCCATTGACGCCCTAGATCAGATTATGAATAAAAAAATCTTTGGTGATGCGGGTAAAGAAGTCGTTATTGAAGAATTCTTAGATGGCGAAGAAGTGAGCTTTTTTGCGCTGGTCGATGGCAAAACAGCCATACCCTTAATTTCAGTACAAGACCATAAAACAGCTTATGACGGTGATAAAGGACCTAACACAGGTGGTAACTAACGCTACTGCTACAAGAATAATGACAACCATAATACAACCAACTATTAATGCAATGTCTTCCGAAGGCTGTCCCTTTAAAGGAATTTTATTTGCTGGTTTAATGATTAAAGACGGTGAAGTTAAAACGTTAGAATTTAATGTCCGTTTTGGCGATCCCGAATGTCAGGTATTAATGACACGTTTAGATTCTGATATTGTTGAAGCTATAGATGCTGCTGTTACTGGAAAGCTTGTAGATATTAACCTTTCGTGGAAAGAAGAGGCTGCCTTAGTGGTAGTTATGGCTACAAATGGTTATCCCAGCACATACCAAAATGGCACTGAAATTAAAAACCTGAACGAGGTAAGTGAGATTGATGGGGTCACGATATTTCATGCGGGGACAAAAGCTAAAAATGGAAAAATCCTGGCAAATGGTGGTAGAGTTCTTGGCGTCACGGCTCTTGGTTCCGATGTTAAGGCCGCCCAAAAAAAAGCCTATTCTGCAGTAGATTCCATTGACTGGAAACAAGGATTTTGTCGCCGAGATATTGGCTGGCGGGCAATTAATCGGAAGTAATAAATTAGAACCCTAATTTTTTTTGAGTTTTAGCTAATTCAGACCATACTATTGGACCCCAACTTTGATGTGCCATAGCCACAGCTCCTTTAAGAACTGCACGCAAATCAAGCGCCTCCTTTTTTATAATCTTTTCTTTTGATTTCAAAGGTTCTTTGTTCACTCCATCAAAGACAATCTTATTTTTCAAAGCGTGATATAATACTGTTGCTGAGAATACATCTTCTGCCCCCACCGGAATATTATATAAATCAACATTTATCTGAAAAATTGGCTTCTTATTCTCAAGATATGGCAATTCTGTTAAAAACATCGTGGCATTTATTTTAATCGTTTTTTTCTTGTAATCACATTCCATTTCCAAATCATAATCAGAAGTAACCTGCAAACTATCCTTAATTTTAACTTTACCGATAAATTTAATTTTGTAATAACATGGCCACAGTTTTCCATCACTTTTCTCGCCAACAACTATATTACTGCTAATTGGTTTCATAAGACTACCATCAATCACAGGCACAAGAGCCTTATCATAAACAAACCCTATATTCTTCCCACCTTTTTTGACCGCAACCCATTTAGTTCTTTTGGCTTTGCCAATAGCACCAACTCTCTCATTCTTTCGCAATCGACCAACACGTGTTGATTTATTCCTAGGCTTTGCACGCACACTTACATCTTTGAGTACCAGATAGGTTTTAGCTGATGGTGATAGTTGGATATTAGCAAAGAGATCATCGGCCCGTCCGTGGCCTGGTAAGAAAACAAGTATTATAGAAAATAAACTAATAAATTTAATAATTATCGCGCATATAAGAAGCATTTATTATGTCCTGTCGCTAACAACCAGAATGTCATTAATCAGAAGAATAAGATAAAATAAAATACCACAGATAATGATACTTCGGTTTCTATCGTACAACTCATATAAATAGGCTAATTAAATCAATATATTGTGGATAACCCTAAATCTAGTATTGACGCCTATACATAATACTAAATATAGTATGAGCATAACAACTAAATTTATATAATTTTCGTGGACCTGAGAAAAAAGGTCCCTGAACAAGTTGTTTAACTTTAAACAGGGGAATTAATTTATGTCGATAGGCTTTGAGTGGACACCGGAACGCGTTGAAGAACTCACAAAATTATGGGCAACAGGTCTTTCAGCGAGCGAAATTGGTCGAAAACTGGGTATTACCAAAAATGCCGTTGTTGGCAAAGTCCGCCGTCTCGATTTGGCTATGAGACGTCAACCACCTGTCGCTAAAATAGATCGTAAAATTATAACATTAGATAGCTTAAAGGCAAATATGTGCTCTTGGCCAAATGGTGAACCAGGGAAGCCTGATTTCCGTTTTTGCGGAAAACCGGCAGAAATAGGAAAGCCCTATTGCGCGGCTCATTGTGAAATTGCTTATGTGCCTAACACTAAGAAAAAAACTATTGCAGCCTAAAATTTTTGAAACCTTATAAAACTTATTTGCTACGCTAAAGGGCCTTACCGTATATTAATGGAAAATTGGATAATTTATCTATCTGGTAAAATACATTCGGATTGGCGCGACCAGATCAAGGACGGCTGTTTGGCAAAAAATTTACCCGTAATCATTGTTGGTCCTGTCACTAACCACGAAGCCAGCGACGATTGCGGTGTTGAAATACTCGGCCAGGAAGATAATCCATTTTGGAAAGATCATAAAAGTGCTCAAGTCAATGCGATTCGAACACGAACATTAATTGCAAAATCAGATATTGTTGTAATTAAATTCGGAGATAAATTTCGTCAATGGAATGCAGCATTTGACGCCGGTATTGCGGCTACTTTAGGTAAACCAATAATCGTATTACATGCTAAAGACCTAACTCACGCTTTGAAAGAGATAGATGCCGCAGCGTTAGCCGTCACTGAAAAACCAACTCAAGTTGTTCAAGTTCTAGATTATGCTATCAATGAAAACTTGTGACAAATATTTTACTCAAGCTAAAGCAAACCTATCATCTTCCTAATTTCAGCTAACGTTTTACCGTCTTCACGTAATTTCTTTAAAGTTGTAGATTTATTTCGCTTTGCAAACCGTTTTCCTGCCTTATCAACCAATACTCGATGAAAACGATAATTAGGCGATTCAAAATCTAGCAATGCTTGAAGTAAACAGTGTATATGGGTAACATCCCTAAGATCCTCACCGCGAGTTATAAAGTTAACCCTTTGAGCGGCGTCATCAATCACGACAGAAAGATGATAACTGGTCGGTTCGTCCTTACGAGCAAGCACAACATCACCAAAAATTTCTGGTGTGGCAGATTGCAATCCCGCATCTTGATCAATCCAACACAGATTTTTGCGTTTTTGTAGTGCTAGTCGAACCGCTTTTTTCATATTTAGACGAAGTGCATATGGGTGCCCCAAAGAGATTTTGTGTTCAAGAGCATCCAAATTAATTATACGGCAGGTACCTGGATAAATAGGGCCACGTTTATCTTTGATATCCTCATGCGGTGCTGCGTTAATCCTTTCAACCTCCCGCCTAATTTCTTTTCTTGTACAAAAACAAGGGTAAATTAGACCCATATCTTTGAGCTTTGCCAGTTCAAACGCATATTCCGCCATATGATCAGACTGACGGCGGATTGGTTTTTCCCACTTCAAACCAAGCCAGGTAAGATCTGTCAAAATAGCTTCTTCGTATTCCGGACGACACCGATTGTTATCAATATTCTCAATGCGAAGCAAAAATTTACCCTCGGCTTCTTTTGCAATCCGCTCGGCAAACCAAGCTGAATACGCATGACCCAAATGCAAGTAACCTGAAGGACTTGGTGCAAATCGAGTAACAATGGGGCCTTGGGTAACTATTTTATTTTGCATACTCATATTTATGTTTTGCTTGGGGCATCAATGCAATACCATTAATGTCCTTCACAAAACTTATAACGAAAGGGTTTTCTAATATGGATACTATCCCGCCCCTTGTTGGGCCAGAATTTGGTCCAATGGATACGTCAGAAAATATAAAGCAGTTGGTTATTCTATTACACGGACTTGGTGCCGACGGTTTTGATCTCATTAACCTTGCACCTCATTTTGCTCAGGTGTTACCAAATGCTCGTTTTATTTCACCAAATGCTCCAGAAAACTGTGATATGGCCCCTCCTGGAATGCAGACAGGTTTCCAGTGGTTTAGCCTTCAAAGAAGAGAAGAATCGGATATGCTGGCAGGCGCTAGGTCAGCCGAACCAATTTTAAATAAATTCATTGATGATCAATTAGAAAAATATGGTCTGAAAGAAGATAAATTAGCCCTTATTGGATTTTCTCAAGGAACAATGATGTCATTGTTTGTAGCTGCGCGCCGCAAAGCACGAATCGCTGGTGTTGTTGGCTTTTCAGGACGACTTGTAGGTAAAGAAGAATTAACAACCGAAATCATTAGTTGCCCACGGGTGGTACTAATAAACGGAGATCAAGACGAATTGATCCCAGTTCAACAACAACAAATTGCAGTCAAGCAACTAAAAGCGGTCGGGATTGAAGTTGAGGGGCATATACGGCCCAATCTCGGTCATTCAATTGACGCTGAGGGGATTCAAATTGGATGCGAATTCTTACAGAAAATATTCAATTAAATTAAAAATAAATGTTTAAACTCTCATACAATTTATCTTAATAGATATTTTCGGCACAACTATGATACCAAACCCCAATATATTGATTACGTTACATATATATTATATTTCCGTTCCAAAATACTTGAACGGTTGAAATATTGAGAGAAAACATTATGGTTATTCAGCCTTTTAGAATAGAGGGAGACGCTTGGAATGTCTGTAGCATTAGATAGCTGTCCTGCACTTGTATTGAATGCCGATTTTAGACCACTCAATTATTTTCCGCTTTCGCTTTGGTCTTGGCAAAATTCAGTTAAAGCGGTTTTTCTTGATCGCGTTAATGTTGTCTCGGAATATGATAATGCTATCCACTCTCCAACTTGGGAGATGAAATTACCAAGTGTAATCTCACTTAAAGACTATGTGAATGTATCCACAAAACCAGCATTTACTCGATTCAACGTGTTTTTAAGAGATCGCTTTTCCTGTCAATATTGTGGTCACCATTTCCCGACCCAGGAATTAACCTTTGACCATGTTTTACCAAAATCGTTAGGTGGCCGCACTGAGTGGGCCAATGTGGTTGCGGCTTGTAGCCATTGTAATCTGCGTAAAGCTAACAAATCAGTTACCAAATCTGGTATGCAAATACTCAAAAAACCAGTGCAACCAAATAACAAATACTTACAACGGGTTGGGCGCGCATTTCCCCCAAATTATCTTCATAAAAGTTGGCGCGATTTTCTATATTGGGACAGCGAGTTGGAAAACTCTTAAGCGCTATAGAATACCTATACCTCTTGTTGACAGCGCTATCAAAATCCCTATTATGCCTCCGCTTCAATACGAAGTATATTCCCGGAAACGCGTACTCCAAATATTTGGGTTTACCGTCCCGTAAAACAACGGGGCCTACTGGGACAAAAAACAGATGAGAGCAAAATGCTCTTGTCTTTAAGAAAGAGAGATAAAATGTCAAAACGTATCCAGTCGAAGTATAAGATTGACCGTCGCCTGCGTTGTAATTTATGGGGTAGACCAAAATCACCTTTTAATTCACGCGAATATGGCCCAGGTCTCCATGGGCAGCGCCGCAAAAAACCGACCGACTATGGTCTTCAATTACAAGCTAAGCAAAAACTAAAAGGCTATTACGGCAATATTACCGAGAGACAGTTTCGCCGTTATTATAAAGAAGCTGTTCGCCGCAAAGGTGACACGTCCGAGAACCTCATTGGTATTTTAGAACGCCGCCTTGATGCCGTTATCTATCGTATGAAATTTGTTCCAACGGTTTTTTCAGCTCGTCAATTTATTAATCATGGCCACATAAAGGTTAATGGTATTCGTGTTAACATTTCATCTTATATGGTTCATGATGGCGACGCTATCGAGGTAAAAGAAAAGTCACGTGATTTACCTTTAGTTATAGAAGCAATATCATCTCAAGAACGCGATGTTCCTGATTACATGGTTGTCGATTTTGCAAAATGTAAGGGGTCATATACACGCCAACCTGGCTTAAGCGATGTACCTTACCCGGTTCAGATGGAACCTAACCTCGTGATCGAGTTTTATTCCCGTTAAACGTGAAAGAAAATTAATAATCCAACAATATGTAATTATCCATAACTAGTAAATAAAGGGCCCTGTATAATACGCCCTTTTTTATTTATTTTGCGCATAAAAGCTGCATACGATTGGTACAACTAACTTTATTTTTTACCAAATAGTTTGTTATGATATTGTAATTACAAATACCAGTGATGAGTATATCCCTTGGAGAACATAAAATGCCTTCCTATAAATTACTTTCCTATCACGATAATAAAGAAATAAAAGCTGGCGTCGAAGTGGACGGTTCTGTCTTTAACCTAGCCTCTGAAATAGCATTCCACGGGCCTGATTCAAACATCGACGGCACTTCACTTGATACCGCCATTCGACGTTGGAACGATCTAGAACCTCTTCTAAAAAAAATTTCAAATTCTCCATCAACCCGTGCGCGCCCTTTAAACAGTTTAAAGCTTGCCGCTCCATTATATAATCCGGGCACAATTTATTGTGCTGGTGCAAATTATTTTGATCATGCTGAAGAGATGGGCACCACAATAGATAAGGACGCAATTGAACCTTTATTCTTCCTTAAATCTTGTGGGGCAATTGTGGGTCCCAACGATAATGTCCAATTAGTTAAAGAATATTCTCAGAAATACGATTGGGAAATCGAACTAGCGGCCATAATTGGACACGAAGGACACCATTTAACAACAGAGAATGCGATGGACATCGTCGCTGGCTATACGATATTTAACGACGTTTCAGCAAGAGATGTGGGTCGCCGAACAGATTGGAATTTTGGTATGGATTGGTTTCGACATAAATCCTTTGATACTTCAGCTCCAATGGGACCTTGGATCATTCCAGCAACCGGTATAGTTAATCCCCAGAATTTAAACCTAAAAACCACTATCGGTGATCAAGTCATGCAAGAAGGAAACACCAGCACAATGGTTTTTTCAATCGCCGAACTCATTGTTTCCCTTACAAAACAAGTAACTTTAAAACCCGGCGATATCATAGCTACTGGCACATGTGCCGGTGTGGGATTTTTCCGGGGTATATTTCTCAAACCAGGTGATACAATGCGGTTAGAAATTGAAGGGATCGGTGAGCTAAATAATCCGGTCGTCTGAGTATTCTAATTTATTCGCGGCATGTGGAAGATTAAAAATCCCCTAATCTAAACAGGTGGCTTTTAATTCTTATGCAAAAATCCTATTGCTGAACCTCAGAATATTCAATATCGTTTTCGTCAAATACTTTCTTTAACTCACCCGTTTCAAACATTTCGCGAATAATATCGCAGCCCCCAACAAACTCGCCCTTTACATACAGCTGTGGGATCGTAGGCCAATCACTGAACTGTTTAACACCTTTAAATTTAACACCCATCATGGTTAGGGCCTGGACCACAGCAGATGAAAAACCACATTGGGGAAACATAGGTGTGCCCTTCATAAACAAAGTTACCAAGTTCTCATCAATTTCGGTCTGAATGCGATCAAATACTGGATTATCACTCATGCTCTCAATCCTTCTTAAAATATCATTATGACTTTTTAAAAAATCACTATGGCTTAAGTAACCTCGGGAACACTAGTTTGCAAGGCCAATGCGTGTAATTCATTGCCCATTCTACCTTGAAGAGCATTATAGACCATTTGATGTTGCTTTACCCTAGGAAGACCTTCAAACGCTTTTGAAGCAACATAAGCCGAATAATGATCCCCATCGCCACGCAGATCTTCAATACGAATTTCTGCATCAGGCAAACTTTCTTTTATAAGTCGTTCTATCTCTTCGATATCCATTGCCATCACATTTGTTTCCTGTATTGGTTTATTATTGATATTTATTTTAGATAACACTACTACAAAATTTACCGATGAAATACATAATAAACATAGGAACCTTAATTAATGACGGTCATATACTTAGGTAACCAGCTCTCATGAGCTCCTTTGAGTTCTGCAATCGTAATACTCTCATCAGCAAAAGATAGATCAATACCACCCGTCATTCCAAGTTCTAGCACTTGCACATTTTCAGCAGTACACCTCGAGATAATTTCACTACCTTTTTTGGTAGTAACCAAGTAACGTGCCTGATCCTCACCATAGGCCCACCGGACAAGAGCTATATCGCCGGAGACATCATGTATACTAGCGCCTATGTTGGAAGCCATTACCATTTCTGCTAAGCCTACAAGAAGGCCGCCATCGGATAAATCATGGCAAGCCGTTAGCAAACTATCGTCAATCAAACTACGAACACAATCTCCGTTGCGCCGCTCAACAGAAAGATCAACCGGCGGCGGCGGCCCGTGTTCAATTTTACTAATCTCGCGTAAGTAAATCGACTGACCAAGATGACCTAACGTTTCACCTATGAGAAGAATACTCTCACCTTCACTTTGAAAAGCAATGCTAACCGATTTCCGATAATCGGTCATTATTCCAATAGCCCCAATTGCCGGTGTCGGCAAAATTGCCTGCCCTGCAGTCTCATTATAGAGAGAAACATTACCAGAGACGACAGGATATTCTAATACATTACAAGCCTCCCTAATACCCTGAATTGTGCCCACTAATTGCCCCATAATTTCTGGCTTTTCCGGATTACCAAAATTCAAATTATCAGTTATTGCAAGTGGCCTGGCACCAACAGCGGTAATATTTCGCCAAGTTTCTGCAACTGCTTGTTTACCTCCCTCGTATGGATCAGCCAAACAATACCGTGGTGTACAATCAGTTGCTATCGCTAGCCCTTTCAATGTATCTTGGATCCTGATAACAGCAGCATCACCGCCAGGACGTTGTACAGTATTACCCATCACCATTTGATCATATTGTTCCCAAATCCATCGACGGGAGCACATATTGGGTAAGCTAAGAATTTGTTTCAAAGTGTACAGATAATTTTCAGGCACAATATCCTCACTTAACGCAACCTCTGCCTGTGATTCAGTTTTAACCCATGGCCGATCATATTCAGGTGAAGCTAAGGCCAGCGGATCAATCGGTAAATCGGCTTCAATCTTACCATTCATCTTAATCACCATTCGGCCAGAATCTGTTAACTGACCAACGACAGCAAAATCAAGCTCCCACTTCTCCATAATGGCTTGAGCAACGGATTCCTTACCTGGCTCGATAATCATTAACATACGCTCTTGGCTCTCCGACAACAGAAACTCATAAGCCGTCATTCCAGGCTCCCGGGCTGGAACTTTATCAAGGTCCATCTCTACGCCAACTCCACCCTTAGACGCCATTTCAAATGCCGAAGAAGTCAAACCAGCCGCACCCATATCCTGAATAGCAACGATTACGTCAGTCGCCATCAATTCAAGGCACGCCTCAACTAAAAGCTTTTCTGTAAATGGATCTCCAACTTGAACCGTTGGACGCTTTTCTTCTGAATCCTCATTAAACTCCGTAGACGCCATTGTTGCCCCATGAATACCGTCTCTACCTGTCTTAGAGCCAATGTAGACTACAGAGTTTCCCGCGCCCGTAGCTGCCGAATAAAAAATATTATTGGTATCCGCAAGACCCACTGTCATCGCATTGACTAAAATATTTCCATTATAACTCGGATCAAAGTTTGTTTCGCCACCCACCGTTGGAACTCCAATACAGTTACCATAACCGCCAATACCTGCTACCACACCAGAAACCAGATGCCGGGTCTTTGGGTGATCAGGCGATCCAAAGCGAAGCGCATTCATGTTGGCAATCGGACGGGCACCCATGGTGAACACATCCCGCAATATTCCGCCCACCCCAGTTGCAGCACCTTGATAAGGCTCAATATAACTGGGATGGTTATGGCTTTCCATTTTAAAAATAGCGGCCTGTCCATCTCCAATATCTACAACTCCCGCATTCTCACCGGGACCACAAATTACCCAAGGAGCTGAAGTTGGGAGCGTTTTTAACCATTTTTTAGAAGATTTATAGGAACAATGTTCAGACCACATGACCGAAAAAACACCTAGTTCCGTGAGATTTGGCTCCCTACCCATAATATCTAGAACATTTTGATATTCTTCTTCTGATAGTCCGTGCTCAGCAACAATTTTAGGCGTTATTTTACTCATGCGAGCAACCTCTCAAGGCCAGTAAAAATGCCGTCGAACATCGGCTTGCCGCCAGTTCCCCCCAGCATTTTTTCGACCGCATTCTCAGGGTGCGGCATCATACCAAGAATTGTACCGCGTTTATTGTAGATACCTGCGATGTTATTACGCGAACCGTTTAAATTATTAGTTTTATCTATTTTTCCATCCGGACCGCAGTATCGAAATCCAACCCTTCCATCATCCTCTAGCATTTTAAGTGTTTCATCGTCAGCAAAGTAATTGCCGTCATGATGGGCAACCGGTACGCGAATAACATCATTAATGCTATAGCCCTCCGCAAAAATAGTGTCATCACGCTCGAGCTTTAAATGTACATCTTTACAGATAAATTTTAAATTTGCGTTACGCATTAGGGCACCGGGCAACAATCCTGTCTCGGTCAATATTTGAAAACCATTGCAAACACCTAAAACATGAACACCCCTTTTTGCCTGTTGCTTAACTTCACTAATAATAGGCGAATGAGCCGCCATTGCACCCGAGCGCAAATAATCACCATATGAAAATCCACCAGGTAAGACAATTAAATCCACTTTTGGCAACTCAATATCACCGTGCCAAACCTCTATTGGGGGCTTACCTAAACTTGATTTGAGGGCCATAACCATATCGCGTTCGCGATTGGATCCGGGGAAAATAATAACTGCGGCTTTCATTCGAGGGATTATATCTTTCGTCAGATTTTGATAGGCATTAAACTTCTATTTCAATATCATAATTTTCTATAACAGTATTTGCCAAAAGCTGGCGACACATAGCATCAACATTATTCCGCGCTTTATCAAAATCTGTTTCTTCAAGGTCGAGCTCAATATACTTGCCTTGACGAACCTCTTGCACACCATCAAAACCCAGCGATCCAAGCGCATGGCCGACGGCCTTTCCTTGGGGGTCAAGAACCCCGTTTTTGAGAGTGACATGTATTTTTGCTTTCACAATGTTTTCCTTATTTACTAGACCTAAAATGGTAGCAATGGGCATTGAACTTTACTTTTATCATTTTTACAGAGCTCCACGCGCGATCACATCTTAGGTAAATCGTTTTTTGGCCTTCTTAGCAGAGGTAGCATAACAAAACAACGTATCCTCGTTTGTTAAAATCAAAAATTAACGGGTTTATAACTGGCCTCAGCAGGGGCACCCTCGGCAAATAAATAAACGGGTCTAATACCATGCTTGATATTAATGTAATTTGGTGATGGCAACGCGATAAGCGATGATGAAACAGTGCCAAAGCCAGCGTCGGTTGATAGCATCATCGCACCTTCCGGCCCATCATTCGGATCAAACATGCGGCTAGAAAACAAAGACTGCCAAGCTGACCAATTTCCCGTATCTGGATCAGGCACCTCGGCCTTCTCAAATTGTGGAAGATACGTGCGAATACGCGCAGATGATATATCATTTCTATCGCTCGCCGTAATCAAAGATATTCCGGGAGGAATCGAATGGACTTCTGCATGCAGCCCCCAACGGGTCTCGGCGAGCCTTAACCAATATGCATCGCGGTTATCAGCAAAAACAATATTAAAAGGCCGATAAGCATTAGGGTTAATATCCTTAAGCGCATCTGCGGCATCCGATGCGTCCACATGACTGAGTATTTCAAGCGGTAATTCCCCGCGGCTGCGGTAACCTTCTTTTGGGCCCAACGAGCCGCGGCGATTTAGCACACCCGCGACTAATCCGACATCATTCATACCAAGCCAAGTGCCACCAGCTAAATCATCTTTTCCCGCCATTACATCTTCACGATCCGGCCAATGACGGCCAGGTGCTTGCCATGGTCTATCTTTCATTTCATCCCGATTAGCACCAATGATAACAGGCCAATCATTACCCGGACGCCGCAATATTACAAAAGTACACATGATTACATTGTTAACGACTTGATCCAGAAATGACCAGACTGTAGTTCAACTAATTAAAGCTCTGCTCAAGGAGTTGCGCATTAGCTAAAAGGACCTTAAATACTACGCAATAGTTCAATCCCAAAATAAGAGTTAATAAGAATGGTTAATTCGTTTAACGATAGAGAAAAAGGCTTTGAAGCAAAATTTAAGTTTGATCAAGAAACTGAATTCCGAATTACCGCCCGCCGGAATAAATTATTAGGTCTATGGCTAGGAGAACATTTAGGTTTAAACGAATCTGAAATCGATGATTTTTCTGCTAGTGTAGTAGCTTCTGATTTAGAAGAACCGGGAGACGAAGACGTTATCCGCAAATGCATGGCCGACATCCAAATGCGTGGCGCTAAGATTAGTGATGATGATATTAGAAATAAAATTATTGAATTCACTGGAGAAGCTCACAGACAGATTGTCAAAGAACTGTAATTCCTCCAAAACAGCCGGAAAATCGTTTAAATGTACTTAACAGATAAGGTTTTTAATTTTTGGTTTGGAAAATCAGATTTAAAATTGGAACTAAAACCCCGCAGGATTTGGTTCAAATCGTCATCTGAATTTGATCAACAGATCCATGAAAACTTTATACACAGCTATGAAGACGCAGCAGCTGGTCGCCTTGACAATATGAAAGAAAACCAAAAAAGTTGTCTAGCGCTTATCATAATATTAGATCAATTCTCGCGTAATTTGTTTCGTGAGAGCCCAAAAGCTTTTGCAGCCGATCCCAGGGCTAGGGAGGTCACTTACTATGCAATCACCCAAGGGTTCGATAAAAATATTAGCCACGTTGCCAAGTTATTCTTTTACCTACCTCTCGAACACAGTGAAATTATGGATGATCAAGAACAGAGTTTGAAATTAATAAACGCCATTAATGATAAAAGAATTAGCAAGGCAGCAACTGAGCATTATGAGACAATCCTGCGTTTTGGCCGATTTCCGCACCGCAATGCTGTGTTAGGTCGACAAAACACACCAGAAGAAAGCATATATCTAAAAAACCCACCAACATGGTGAAAAAAACCACTAGGCCCTATAAGTTAAAAAAATAAAATTAAATAAGTTAGCTTCCCCGATCAATTTTTACCAAAAACCCTATTAAAAATAGTATCAACGTTTTTAGTATGATATTTTACATCAAAAAGAGCATCCAATTCCTTAGGACTGATTTTTGAAATAACATCTTTATCAGACTTGAGAGCGGTCAAAAAATCGGCCCCTTCTTCCCAAACTTTCATCGCATTACGTTGAACAAATAGATAGGCGTCTTCTCGACTTATCCCCGCCTGCGTTAACCCAAGTAAAACGCGCTGAGAAAATATCAGACCTCCCAATTCATCGAGGTTTTTTTGCATGCTCTCCGGATAAACGAGCAAATTCTCAATTACGCCAGCCAATCGATTAAGAGCAAAATCGAGTGTTATTGTGGCATCTGGGCCGATCATACGCTCCACTGAAGAATGCGAAATATCTCGTTCATGCCAAAGAGCAACATTTTCTTGTGCTGGTACAACGGCGGAACGAACCATACGAGCAAGACCCGTAAGGTTCTCTGTTAATATAGGGTTTCGTTTATGCGGCATCGCCGACGAGCCTTTTTGACCTTTAGAGAAAAACTCTTCAACCTCTCGAACCTCAGTCCGCTGCATATGGCGGATTTCAGTCGCGAGACGCTCGATAGAACTTGCAATTATACCCAACACCGAAAAATACATAGCATGCCGATCACGTGGGATAACCTGAGTAGAAACTGGTTCCGGCTCTAATCCCAGAGCTTTTGCAACATATTCTTCAACAAAAGGATCAATATTAGCAAAGGTACCAACAGCGCCCGAAATAGCGCATGTACCAATATCTTTACCAGCCTGAAATAAACGATCCTTATTACGAGAAAACTCAGCAAAAAAAGTTGCTAACTTAATACCAAAGGTAGTTGGCTCCGCATGAATTCCATGACTACGGCCTATGGTAGGTGTCATCTTAAATTCCAAAGCACGTTTTTCTAATGCAACCAATAAACGATCTATATCTGATAATAAAATTTCTGTCGCCTGCGTTAATTGAACTGCTAAACATGTATCTAAGACGTCAGAGGAGGTCATGCCTTGGTGAACAAATCGAGCTTCATCACCAACGTGTTCAGCTAGGTTCGTCAGAAATGCTATCACGTCATGTTTGGTTTCACGCTCAATTTCATCAATCCGATCAACCTCAAAAGCACCCTTATCCCAAACCGCCTGCGCAGCTTCTTTTGGGATCACACCAAGCTCAGCTTGTGCGTCGCAGGCATGAGCTTCAATCTCGTACCAAATTCGAAATTTATTTTCTGGTTCCCAGATAGCAACCATTTCGGGACGACTATAACGCGAAATCATTTTAAAACTCTTCTTATTAATGTTTAAACATCACAATTAATTTACGGTATATCAGGTATCTCCCAAATTTTGAAGACACCATCGTAGAATTATTTAAATCTGCGGCCAAAGAAGCTTGGATATTCCAACCCATGAAAATGATATAATCTGGACAAATAAAACAACCGCGAAGGCGACTTGATATCCAATCTGGGAAAAATGTCCTTCACTTGCCTGAGGCCATAAATCAATAATTAGGCCAATACCCCATTGCCCTAAAAAAGCTACTAAAAAGATCAAAAGATTGGCAGTCGTAAAAACCCTACCAGATAAATGGTTGGGGAAATTCTGAATTAAGCCCACATAAGATAATGATCCCGCTGTGCCAAAAAAACCAAAGAGAAATAATATAGGCAAAATGAAAGATAACGGCTCAAAAATAATAACAAGTTGGATAATTAAAAATACTGCAACACCGAGTAGTGAAATTTTCATGGGCGAAATGCCATAGCGTCCTAGACGCTCACCTATAATTCCCCAAGATAAAAACCCACATGCCAAAGCTACTGCCATTATTAATAAACTAGAGGCCGTTTCCGTACGCGTAAGACCTCCCACATCTCGGAGCCATGGACCCATCCATAAGCTTTGCAACGCGAGCATAGACCCCTGAGAGGTAACAGAAATTGGCACGTAACGTTGAAATAATGGGTTGCTAATAACTTCCAGTAAACCGGATATTTGTTCACGTAGCGTCGTATCGCCAACAATTTTTCGCTCGATAGAGCGTTCGGGCACAATAGAATAAATCATGATAGAACTAATCAATGTAAGAGCCGCAAGAATCCAAAAAATACCTCGCCAATCAGTGAATTCTAAAACAAGTTCAATGGGTGCTGTTGCGGTAAGAGCACCTAATCCACCAGCCATCATTATAGCTCCATTAGATAAAGGAAGATGTTCCTTAGGAAACCAGTCAACAAAAGATTTAAATGAGGCCATTAAACACGCAGAAACTCCTAGACCAATGAAAGAGCGCCCAATAATAAGGTTCGCTAATGTATCAGATGAGGCAAATATACCAGCACCTAGCGCAGCTATAATAAGCAAAGCAGCTTCTACTTTCCGAGGACCTACGCGATCTAGAATTATTCCTAGAGGTATCTGAAACGCCGCAAATGAGATAAAATAAGCACTACTCAAAAGGCCTAGGCTGGCTGCATCAAGACCAATTTCACCAATCAAATCGGGAGCTATGATTGCATTCACAGAGCGGTACAAATACGAGAGATAAAACCCGAAAGCAAAAGGCAAGAAGACGCGAAGCGCTATTCTTAATGTCATAAATTTATAGAGAACCTGCTATCAGAAATAATCGCCCGAGAATTAACAAAATATTATACCTTGTAAGGCGGTTTATCTCGCCCGGTTTGAGAAGGGGTAAATATTTCATATCCATCAGCCGTCACGCCAATTGAATGCTCAAATTGGGCGGACAAAGAATGATCTTTAGTAACCGCGGTCCAGCCATCTTTTAAAATCTTTACATCAGCACCACCAATGTTGACCATAGGTTCAATCGTAAAAAACATGCCCTCCTGAAGACCAACACCTTCACCAGGATTACCAAAATGCAAAATATTAGGGGCATCATGAAAAACCCTACCCAAGCCGTGACCGCAGAAATCACGGACGATTGAATATCTAAAAGGAGAAACATAGGACTGAATAGCATGCCCAATATCACCAACTGTCGCCCCAGGCTTAACAACCTCTATACCCTTTAATAAGGCTTCGTATGTCACGTCTACTAAACGTTTAGCTTTAACCCCAACTTCGCCAACATAAAACATTCGACTAGTATCTCCATGCCAACCATCGACTGTTGGGGTGACATCAATGTTCAAGATATCGCCATCATTCAGAATTTTATCTCCTGGAATTCCATGACAAACTACGTGATTTACGGAAATACATACTGACTTTGGAAAACCACGGTAATTTAGGGGAGCTGACACACCCCCTCTACTTGAGATATATTCTGCACATTTCTGGTCAAGTTCATCAGTCACCGCCCCGGGAACAACATACTCTGTTATGAAATCAAGTGTATCTGCTGCCAGACGTCCGGCTATTCGCATTGCTGCAAAATCAGCTGCGGGATGTATTTTTATTGACCTTGGTTCCGCATCCACCCGTTAGTGCTCCTTATATTTGTGAATTTTCAAACACCTTAAATTACAATTTCTAATTTTCGCCTTATTTTTATTGCTTCTGGAGAGATACTGCAACCGTAACATAACATCTCAACGCCTGCCTTCCGTGCCGCAATAAACGCATTCGCATAGTTCGGATCGATATCACCTGCTATTGAAAGTCGGTTGCAATCCTCGCGCTGAACCAAATAAAACATCGCTGCACGGTTTCCATTGGCAACTTGTCCCGATAATTCATGTAAATGTTTTGTCCCACGAACTGTCACGGAATCTGGAAATTCGGCAAGATTATTACCATTTCCCGGGCGTTTTAAAGTCACACTTTTAACTTCTAAATAACAATCGGGTAGATTAGAGCTTTGAAGCAATATATCTATACGTGAATTTTCACCATATTTAACTTCACGCTTCAGACTATCATATTCGGTAAATTCTACCACTAGGTCTTGTTGTATTGCATCTTCAACGATTTTATTAGGCAGGCTCGTATTTAATCCAATCAAAGTGTCTTCGTACCTGATCATTTCCCATGTGTACTTTAACTTCCGATTTGGGTTGCTCGCAAGGGACAGCCACACTTCGGCGTCAGGCAGTAGAAGATTCATCATTGAACCAGGATTGGCACAATGAGCAACAACGACCTTTCCACTTTCTAACTCAATATCAACAAGAAATCTTTTGTACCGCTTAATGAGCTTACCGCGAACAAGTGGGTCAGAAAATTTCATTTTGTATTTAAAACATCAGCCAAACTAATCTGCCCAGAACCACGTATTAGCGGTTGCGGCTGGTTAGTTGAAGGTGCCCAGGCAGTTAATGTTATTACCTCAAAAGTCGCGGGCACGCGCCCGTCGGCATCACCAAAATCGGATTGATAAATCTCGGCTGCACGAAATAATATATCTCGACGGGTAAAAGTTTTCTGTCTCGTATGCGTTGACATTTGTTCTCCCATACCTCTCAAATCATGCATTAGTTTTAACGGGCTTTCATACGAAACCGTTAAGAGATCAGTGTCCACAACCGGAAGTGAAAATCCCGCCCGTTGTAACAGCTCACCACCATCCTGAATATCAGCAAAGGGGGATACCCTGGGACCGGCGCCACCAACTATCTGACTTTCTGCAGCAATGAGTGATTGGCGCAATTCCTTTAGAGTTTCGCCGCCAAATAAAGCGCCTAAAAACAGGCCATCTTCTCTTAGTGCTCGGCGAATTTGTATCAGAACACCTGGTAAGTCATTGACCCAATGTAACGACAAACATGAAATCACCAAATCAAGTAAACCATTACCAATTGGCAGAAACTCCTCGTCTGCCGTAATTCTTAAACCATCAGTCTGGCGCACCATCTGCTCGGAGAGGTCACATTGTAGAATGGTCTCAATCTTAGCACTATCTCCCAGCAAATTTGCTATCTGCCCAGTATGGCACCCTACATCCAATACCAAAGGGAAATTACGCCGAATATCACTGAGCCTATCTCCCAACATTCGAGCAATTTCGCACAGCAGAAAATCATACCTGTTTAGATCTTTTACCGCTCGATCTCGATGTAATTTGACTGATTTACGGTCAAATATTTCATGAGTTTCTATCGAGTTTGTTAACATTTTGGATATATGACACAAATATCTTCCATTCCCAACGCAATAGTTAAATAGTCAGAAAATAAATTTAAAATTTTACTACTATTCAACCCGCAATTATTAACTTTAAAACAAATCTTTTTTTATATCTATTTCAAGAATGCGATTTGACTTGAGAAGTTAAGCAACTAGATAATATTGTATTAAACCGG